>Ga0182745_1000422_pt1 | contig 48207 bp, 38 predicted proteins | sample eDN3rd30CKraftBY_FD_128523 | JGI IMG/M metagenome (GOLD analysis project Ga0182745, IMG submission 128523) | Enriched backyard soil microbial communities from Emeryville, California, USA - eDNA 3rd pass 30_C Kraft BY (version 2) (version 2) | ecosystem: Environmental > Terrestrial > Soil >... | reverse complement strand
CGGCACGACCCGGAGACCCGCCGCGCGCCGCTGCTGGTGTCCTCCGCCTTCGACGAGCGGCAGCGCGCCTTCCGGGCCGGGGCCGACGCCTTCCTGGTGCGCCCGCTGGCGCCGGACAAGCTGCTGGCCACGGTGGACTCGCTGGTGCGCGGCCGGCAGGGCCCGGCGCATGGCCGCGTGCTGGTGGTGGACGACGACGCGAAGATCGCCGCCATCTGCCGCGAGGTGCTGGAGAACATCGGCTTCGACGTGGCGCTGGCGGGCTCCATCGAGGAGGGGCGCCGCTCCCTGCGCGAGCGCCGGCCGGACGTCGTGCTGCTGGACGTGACGCTGCCCGACGGTGACGGCTTCGTCTTCCTGGAGGAGATCAAGGCGGAGAGCGCCGGCGGCCACATCTCCGTCATCTTCATCTCCGCCCGCGCGGAGACGTCCTCCAAGGTGCGCGCGCTCAAGCTGGGCGGCGACGACTACCTCACCAAGCCCTTCGACGCGCTGGAGCTGGGCGCGCGCGTCGAGAGCGTGATGCGGCGCAAGGAGCAGGAGCTGTCCGCGTCGCCCACCACGCAGCTGCCGGGCTCCACCGCCATCGAGCGCGAGGTGCAGCGGCGGCTGGCGACGCGGCGGCCCTTCGCGTTCTGCTACCTGGACCTGGACAACCTCAAGGCCTACAACGACTACTACGGCTTCGCGAAGGCGGACGGCGTGGTGCGCCAGACGGGTGACCTGATGCGCGAGGTGTTCGCCCAGGACGGCGCGCCCGGAGACTTCCTGGGCCACGTGGCCGGTGACGACTTCGTGTTCATCACCTCGCCGGAGTCGGTGGACCGCATCTGCCAGAAGGCCATCGAGACCTTCGACCGCATCATCCCGCTCTACTACGACCGGCAGGACCGCGAGCGCGGGCACATCGAGGCGGAGGACCGCTATGGAGAGAAGCGACGGTTCCCCATCATGAGCGTGTCCGTGGTGGCGGTGATGACGGACGGCACGCAGGACCATGCGGAGCTGGCGCGCCGCGCCGCCGACATGAAGAAGCGCGCCAAGGCCATTGCCGGCTCGGTGTTCCTGCGCAGTGACCAGGAGCGGGTGGTACGCTCCGTGGCCGGATGAGGCTCTACCAGCAACTCGTCCTGTTCATGCTCGCCGCGACGGTGCTTCCCCTGGCCGCGGTCGGCTTCCTCTTGCTCTCGCGCGCCGAGGCCGAGCTGGCCGCCCGCATCGACGCGGAGCAGCGCGCGCAGGCGTCCGCGGCGGCGGAGGCCGTCGGGGCCGCCATGATGGAGGTGGTGGAGGCGCTGGCCCGCTCCGCCGAGCTCATCGACTGGCAGGCCGCCAGCGACGCGGAGACACTGGGCGCGCTGCGGCTGCTGTATGGCCAGTCCCCCGCGGTGAGCGCGGTGCTGAAGCTGGACGCGGAGGGCCAGCCGCTGGGCACACCTGTCTTCCGGCAGACGGCCCTGGACGGACACCCGGCCTTCGCCCCCGAGTCCCTGGAGCGGCTGGTGCGCTCCATGCCCGTGCAGACGCTGCGGGGCGGTGGCAAGGGGCAGGCGGCGCTGGGCAGCGCCTATGTCCACTCGGAGGACGGGCACGCGGCGGTGGCCGTGGCGGTGAAGCTCGCGGACGGGGAGCGCGCGCCCTTCGCCGTGGCGGAGGTGGCGTTGCATCCACTGGAGGCCGTGCTGCGCCGCCGCGCCGGGGACGGCATGGGACGCATCGACCTGGTGGACGACGAGCGGCGCGTGCTCGCCAGCACCTCGCCCGCGCGCCGGGGGCAGGCGCTGGCGCCCGAGCTGAGCGCGCATCTGTTGGCCCCAGCCGTGCCGCTGGCGGAGGCGGTCCGCAGCTTCCGTGTGGAGGCTCCCACCCGGCGCGTCAGCGCGGCGCGCGTGCCGAACGGCATGCGCTTCGACGTCGTGGTGGAGGTGGACGAGGCCACCGCGCTGGCGCCCGTGCATGCCATGCGGCGCACCGTGCTGCTGTCCATCGGGGGCACCTTCCTGGTGCTGCTGGGGCTGGGCGCGCTCTACACCCGCCGCCTCAACCTGCGGCTGGCGGAGGTGGTGCGCGGCGCGGAGGCCTACGGGCGGGGCGAGCTGGACAAGCGGGTGCGGGTGACGGGACAGGACGAGCTGAGCGAGCTGGCGTCCACCTTCAACCGCATGGGAGAGGAGCTGGAGGCGGCGCGGGGCCGCCTGCTCCGGTGGAACGATGACCTGCGCGTCCGCGTGGAGGAAGCCACCGCGGATCTGAAGGCGGCCCAGGCCCAGCTTGTGGAGGCGCAGAAGCTGGCCGCGGTGGGGCAGCTCGGCGCGGGCGTGGCGCATGAGATCAACAACCCGCTGGCGGGCATCCTCGGCAACGTGCAGCTGCTGATGCTGGACCGCGGCTCGGCGGACCCGGACCTGGAGACGCTGCGGAAGATCGAGCACAGCGCCAAGCGCTGCAAGGAAATCACCCAGAACCTGCTGCGCTTCTCGCAGCAGCGCGAGCGCGCGGAGCTGCGGCCGGTGGACCTCAACGCCGTGGTGCGCGACGCGCTCAGCCTGACCGAGCATCAGCTCCGCGGCGAGGGCATCGTGCTCGCCAGCGAGTTGGGGGACGGCATCTCGCGTGTGCGCGCGGACCCGGGGCATCTCTCCCAGGTGGTGCTGGCGCTCGTGTCCAATGCACGCACCGCCATGATGAAGTCGCCGCGAAAGCAGCTCACCTTGCGGACGGGCGAGGCCGACGGCGTTGGCTACTTGGAGGTGGAGGACACGGGGAAGGGCATCGCGCCCCACATCCGCCCCCGCATCTTCGAGCCCTTCTTCACGACGAAGGACGTGTGGTCCAACGTGGGGCTCGGGCTCAGCGTGGCCTGGCGCATGGTGACGGAGGCGGGCGGCCGCATCGAGGTGCGCTCGGAAGTCGAGGAGGGCAGTTGCTTCACCGTGAAGCTGCCGAAGGCGTGAGGCCCGGTTCGGGGCCTGTGATAGCAAACGAGGCTGCCCATGGCTGATTCCCGCCCATCGCGCCGGCAGGCGCCCTTCCTCATCGGCCTCGTGTCGATCCTCGCGGCGCTGCCAGTGGGGTGGTTCGTCTTCCTGCGCCCGCCGCCTCCTCCGCCGCCTCCGCTCGTGGCGCCGCCCGCCGTCGAGGCGCCGGTGGTGGCCCGGCAGCTCGTGCTGGAGCTGACCCAGGTGTCCGGGAAGGTCGAGGTCCAGAACACCGATGGCTCGTGGCGCGAGGCCGCCGTGGGCATGTCGCTGCGCCGCGATGAGCGGGTGCGCACCGATGACGGCTCCTACGCCATGCTGATTGGCGGGGAGTCCGTGGAGGTGCACATGGACCCCGGCACGGAGATCTCCGTGGACGAGCTGACGGAGTCGCTGTCGCGCATCCTGCTCGCCCGCGGTATGGCCACCGCCGTCGTCCGCCCCGGCCAGCGTCACACCTTCGAGGTGAAGGCCGCCAACTCGGACGCCAAGGCCACGCTGCAACAGGGCGGCGCCTTCACCATGAGCAACAACGGCGAAGGCACCGTCGCGGTGGGCACGCGCGACGGCGAGGTCACCCTGGTCGGTCAGGGCAAGGTCGTCATCGTCCGCGCGGGCCAGCAGGCCGTCGTCCGCCCCGGGCAGGCCCCCTCGGAGCCGTCCGCGGTCCCCACCAGCCTCCTGCTCAAGGTGGACTGGCCCTCCGAGCGCACCCGTCGCGAGCGCGAGCTCGTCGTGCGAGGCCAGGTGTCTCCCGGCAGCCGCGTGGAAGTCGCGGGCGTCACCGTGAAGTCCGATGCGGAGGGGAACTTCCAGCGAAAGGTGATCCTCCGCGAGGGCCGCAACACCGTGGACGTGCAGGCCTACGGCGTGGGCCGGACGCGGCAGCAGGAGCGTCATGACGTCGTCGTCGACACCACTCCACCTCCGCTAAAAACGGAAACCGAGAACATCTGGAATCAGGCACGAGACGACTGAGCAGTAATCAGGCGTGCGAGCGGGTGTTCACCTTGACCCCCGCCGAGGTGGCTTCCTACACTTCGAGAAGGAGTTGTTCCTGTTCAAGGGCAATCCCGGGCGAAAGCCCGGGTGCGCAAAGCCGCGGGGCCTGAAGTCCGGCCGGCCGTGACTGCCGTGGGAAGCCAGCACCGGACGGGTTCCGGACCCACTGCGCCTTGGGCGGTGTGGACGTGGGTCATCGATTTGGAACCCCCCGGAGGACCTATCCGATGTTGCGGACACTGGCCCTGAGTTGCTGGCTTCTTCCTCCGTTGGCCCTGGCCTCCACCCCGGAGCTGCGAACGCTGACGGGCACCCACCACGTGGTGGCGGGGGGCCCCGGCGATCAGACGGACCCGCATGTCAGCGGTCCGCTGGTGGCCTACACGAGCGAATCGCGGGGCACGAGCGAGATTCGCTACCACGACTTGCGGACGGCCGTGGACGTGGCCATTCCCAACGGGGGCGCGTTCGACTTCGTCTCGGACGTCGCGGACGGCACCATCGTCTTCACGCGCGTGAGCACGTCCAGCGCCATCTACACCTTCGACGTGGGCGCGGACGCGGTGGCCCGGGAGCTGGCGCCGGAGCCGGGCAGCAGCCGGCGCTCCGCGGTGATCGGCGGCCGCACCGTGGCGTGGCAGGACTTCGGCTATACCGGCGTGACGTCCCAGCCGGAGATCGCCGTGTACGACCTGGATCGCGGCACGCTCACGCGGCTCACGGACGACACGTTCCTGGACCGCGCGCCCGCGGTGTCGCCCGACGGCTCGACGGTGGTGTGGGCCAAGTGCGACGAGCAGGGCTTGCGCTGCGACATCTGGCAGGCCCGGCGTGGCGCCTCCGGCTTCACGTCGCAGGCGCTCACCGGCAGCGAGGGCGAGGAGTCCCATCCGGACACCAACGGCGAGGTCGTCGTCTACGCGAGCACCCGCACCATCGACGGGGTGACGGACCGGGACATCTACTGGAAGCCGCTGGGCGGAGGCACGGAGCAGCGGTTGGCCCTGCCGGGGATGGACGCGAACCCCAGCATCAGCGGCTCGCTGATCGCCTTCGAGCGCCGGGCCCCGGACCGGAGCGACTTCGACATCGTGCTGTACGACCTGCGCACCGAGACGCTCTACGCCATCACCGAGACGCCGGAGAACGAGAGCCTCTCCGACCTGAGCGTCGACGCGGACGGCACGGTGCGCGTGGTGTGGACCGTCTCGCAGAACGGCGACTTCAACGTCCACGCGTTCAGCTTCAAGCTGGATGAGGCGCCGGGCTGCAAGCTCGCGCCGGTGGAGGCGGTGTCCCCCGAGGAGGTCTGCGCGCGGCCGGGGAACTGGCCGCTGCTCGCGGCGCTGGAGGTGGCGCGCACGAGCGGCCAGCCCAACGGCGTGGCGCTCGGCTTCGCGGGCACGGGTGACGGCGTGCTGTGCGTGGACAATGGCTACAACGGGCAGGACGCCACCGCGGGCTGGGTGTGGATCAACGGCCGCGAGCTGGTGGACCCCTCGCGCTTCAAGCCGGGGGTTTCCCTGGTGGCTCGCCGCGCGCCGCTGGATGGCAACAACTCGCTGGCGGCGCTCATCTCCGGTCAGCCGGGGAGCGCCTTCCGCCTTCGCGTGTACGGCCCGCCGACGTTGTGTCAGCCGCTGGCGGATGCGCCCACGGCGGCGCGGGTCATCCCCGGGCACGCGTTGAAGCCGGTGTCGGTCCAGTCCTCGGCGGTGTCTCCGGTGACCTTCGTTCCCGAGGGGCCGCTGCATGACGCGGGGCTCCGTGGCTGTAGCACCACGAGTGGACCGGTGGCGCTCTCCGGTTTGCTCCTGCTCGCCGCCGGGTGGCTGCGTCCGCGGCGCGTGCGTTGCGGTGCGGAAGGCGCTTCGACGCGGCGGCGGCGCCTTGTAGACTGACGCGGCCCTGAACCGGTTTCTCCTCTACGGATTGTTGCTGCTGTGTGCCCCGGCCTGGGCGGACACGCTCGAGATTCTCGGGCCGTCGTCCGCCGTGGCGCCGGACGGTTTTCCCGTGGCGGTGGTGCGCAGGGATGCCGAGGGCCGCGCCGTGTCCATGGGCAAGCCCACCGTGAAGGTGGAGGGCGCGGAGCTGCGCGAGGGCACGGCGCAGCCGCCGCTGCACACGTTCACGGTGGTGCCGCGTCCAGGGGCGCGCGACGTGACGGTGCGCGCCAGCGCCGACGGCCTGGAGGCTCGCGCGCGCTATGTGCTGGGGCCTCCGGCCACCGAGGTGCGGCTGGCGCTGGAGCCGCCCGCGCCAGTGAAGGGCAAGGACACGGAGGCCCGGCTCACCGTGCGGCTGGTGCGGCCGGACGGCACTGCGGATGACAGCGGCGCGCCGCCGGTGGTGCGCGTGAGCGTGGGCCGGGTGGAGGACCTGGAGCGCACCGGGCCGGGGACGTACCGCGCGCGTTACGTGCTGCCCGACACGCGCTACCCGGAGGTGGCCATCCTGGTGGCCTTCTCCGCGTGGCCCAGCCCACAGTCGATCCACGGGGCCTATGGGCGGGTGCTGGTGCCGCTGGCGGCGTCGGTGAACCTGCCCGGGACGACGGAGCCGGACGCGGCGATCTCCATCGACATCGCCGGACAGACGTTTGGCCCGGTGACCGCCGGGCATGACGGGCGCTTCCGGGTGCCCATTATCGTCCCGCCCGGCCACCGCATCGGGCAGGGCAGGGTGGTGGACAAGGTGGGCAACGTGCGGAAGATGCCCATCGACCTGCGCCTGCCGCCCACCGACGGACTCGCGTGCGTGCTCCAGCCGCAGCGGCTGCCGGCTGATGGCGTGTCCCAGGCCCGGCTCGTGTGCGCGACGAGCGACGCCATGGGCCGGCCGGTGGAGGACGCGCGCGTCACGGCGGTGGCTCGCCACGGCACGCTGCGCGGTCCCACGCGCGCGCCCGGTGGCTTGCTGGAGTGGCGCTACACCGCGCCCCGGACGCTGGCCGCCGAAGAGCGAATCGAGGCCGCGTGGCCCCAGCGCGGCCCTGGCTCGCGCGAGTCGCCCGCGCTGGAGCTGGTGCAGGGGCCCGTGGCGGAGAGTGGCCTGCGCGTGGAGGAGTCGCTGGTGCATCGCGGTGCCCGCACCGGCGTGGTGGTGACGGCGCGGGATGCCTTCGACAGGCCCCGGCCGGGAGCGACGGTCGAGCTACAGGCGCCGGAGGGGACCTTCACGCCGCCGGAGGAAGCGGGCCCTGGGACCTTCACCAGCACGTGGACGTTGCCCGCCGAAGGCTCGGCTGGAGACGTCGGCGTGACTGCCCGCGCGTGGGGACCGCCGGGGAGCGAGCCCGCGCGCATTCGCGTGTGGATGGCGGATGGGGCGCTGTACGCGGGCGTGTCGGACCTGGCCGGGCTGCCGGTGCCGTCGCAGTCGCTGCGCGTGGACGGCCGCGAGGTGGTGACGGGCGTGGATGGGACGGTGCGGCTCGGGCCCGTGCGCCCGGGGACGGTGGAGCTCGCGCATGCGGTGTGGACGGGGCTGACGCGCACGGTTCACGTGCTCGGTATGGACGGCCCCGTGTTTCCGCTGGAGCGGCCGCTGGTGTCCGCGGGCGTGTCGCAGCGCGTGCAATTGGCCCCTGAGATTCCGGTGAACGTACGGCTGAAGGTGGACGGCCCACGCGTGACGTACTGGGTGGAGGACGCGAGCGGGCAGGTGCTGGCCGGGCGTGACGTGTTCGTCGCGCTCTCGGCCGGAGGGCGCGCGGAGGAGGCGACGAAGGAGGGGCGCACGACGTTCACCGTTCGCGCCTCCGGGCCGGTGAGCGTCTCCGTCGCGGATGTCGCCACGGGCGTGACGGCGCTGGCGGAGGTGCGCCCATGAGGCGCGTGCGGGTCCGGCTCGCCGCCGTCGTGTCGCTGCTGCCCCTGGCGGCGTGGGCCCAGGCGCTGTCGCTGGACACGCCGTCCCAGGCGTCCACCATCGCGGGGCGCGTGTGCCAGGACCTCGACGGCGACGGGCGCTGCGGCGTCGACGAGCCCGGGCTGCCCAACGTGCGGCTGGTGCTCACCACCGGCCGCGATGTCCGCACGGACGCGCAGGGCCGCTTCCACATCACCGGCGTGGACGCCCGGGTGCCCGACGCCGTTCGTGGGCTTCACCTTCGCCCGGGGCGTCATCGGTTGAAGGTGGACACCCGCTCCCTGCCCGTCTCCACCCAGGTGAGCCCGGAGGGGGCGACGCTCGAGGTGCCGTGGGGCGCCGTCGTCCTCCAGGACTTCGCCGTGCGCGGTGTGGCCACGGACGCCGCGCCGGTCCGGCTGTCCTTCGCCGAGGCGCCGCCGGTGGCGGAGGTCGTGACGGGCGAGCGCGCCATCCGCTTCCGGGTGGCGGGGCAGGCGGCGGTGGGAGACCGCGTCAGCGTGGCGGGGGTGACGGCCCAGGTGGATGCGAAGGGCGCGTGGCAGGCCCAGGTGCCGCTCGCGAGCGGCGAGAACACGCTGCCCATCACCGCGACGAGCCCCGAGGGCCAGGTGCGGCTGTTCCGCCAGCGCGTGGATGTGGTGCTCCGTGATGGCGGCTGGCTGGTGGCGCCGCGGCCGATGGTGCCCGTGGCCACGCTGCAGCTCCCCGCCGGACGGGATGCGCCCGCGGCCAGCGGTCCGGCCCGCGTGCGCGTGGAGGCGCCCGAAGGAACGCGCATCGGCACGCCGGAAGGGGAGATTGCCGTGGGGCCTGAGGGCCGAGCGGAGATTCCCGTGGTGCTCGCGCCCGGCCTCAACGCCGTGGCCTTCCGCCTGGCGCTGCCGGGTGAGGCGCCCCGGGACGAGCGTGTGGAGATTGCCGCAGCGGCGCGGCCCTTCGCGGTGGGGTTGCTGGACGTGGAGGCGACGTACGCGCCGGCCACGGGCGACGTGCAGCTTCGCGGCCGTGGCTCTGCCCACGCGGAGGTGCGCCTGGGCGCGGTGGACCTCGTGGGTGAGCTGGACCTGCGGGATACGGACGGCCGCACACTCAGGGGCGCCAGCCTGCCGGACTGGCTGCGTCCGCGCGTGCCGGAGCGCTTCGACCGGGCCGCGGACCCGGACCTCGCGCCCGCGGAGTGGGGCGATGACTCGGTGTCGCTGACGCCCAACCCCACCGAGGCCCGGCTCCGGGTGGAGGCGCGTCACGCGGAGCACGGACGCGCGGGCCTGGGCACCTACCGCGCGCTCATCCAGGACCGCGAGGTGGGCCGCTACCACCGGCCGCTCTTCGGCCCCTACGTGGAGCTCCAGGCCGGCGAGGACTCGGCGCGCGTGGGGGTGAACGCGTTCGGCGGAGGCCTGACGGACCCGGTGCGGCAGGTGTCGGCCGTGCCCGCGCACGAGGAGCTGCGCGCCACGGGCGGCAGCCTGTACTACCTCGGCGCTGCCTCGGTGGCGGAGGGCTCGGAGTTGGTGCGGGTGGAGCTGCGCGACGGCGTCACCGGCCTGCCGCTGGGCGAGCGGCACCTGGTGCGTGGCGTCGACTACGACATCGACTACTTCGCCGGGCGCATCCTCCTGGCGCGCCCGCTGTCCTTCCTCGCGGGCGAGGCGTGGCTGCGGACGGGCTCACCCACGGAGTCGCCGGAGCCGGTGCTGGTGGTGGACTACGCGGCGCTTCGGCTCGCGGAGGCAGGGGACTCGGCCGGCGGTGAAGTGTGGGCCGAGTGGCGGGGCTCGCGGCTGGGCCTGGGCGCGGTGCGCGAGGGCAGTGGAGGCCGGCCGTACACCCTCTTCACGGGGCGCGTGAGCACGGCGCTGGGCGGCTACAGCCTGGCGGCTGAAGTCGCATCCAGCCGGGGCACCGCCGTGGATGCGTCCTTCTTCGGCGTCTCGGATGACGGCGGCCTCAGCTTCCTCCGGCCCCGGGCCGACGCGGGCACGGGCGCCGAGGCGTTGAGTCTCCAACTCCACGGGCCGGGCCTCTCCGGCGAGGGCACCGTGGACGCGGCGTTCCGCCTGCGGGGCCGTGGCTTCTCGGACGGTGCGCACACCGACGTGGCCCTGTTCCGGCAGGCGTCGCTCCGGGTGAAGCAGCCCCTGGGGCGGCTGCGGCTGACGTTGCTGGCGGATGAGCGGCGCTCGGCGGATCCGCGAGCGCCCTTCGCGGAAACGCCGTTCTCCGCGCAGGTGCTCGGCGCGGGCCTGGGCTGGGAGGAGTCCCGGTGGGGCGTGGGCCTGGAGGTCCGAGACTCGCGGCTGCGCGCCGCGCAGGTGGCGGGCGTGGGCCCCGCGCTGTCCGGTGGCCGCACCTCCGCGGGCGTCACGGGCTCGCTGAAGCTGCGCGAGTGGCTGCGGCTTCGCGCGGCACACCGCCAGGCGCTGTCCCTGCACGGTGAAGGCCCGGGGCGCTTCGATGACACCTTCACGTCCGTGGGCGTGGACGTGGAGGTGGACCGCGACACGCGGGCCGGGGTGTTCGGCGGATGGGGGCCGGAGCTGGGGCCCCGAGCCTGGGCGAACGTGTCGTCGCGGCGCGGCCAGGACGTGTTCTATGGCGGCTACTCCATCGACGTGGATGGGCCGGACTACGGCGCGGGCCGCACGGTGACGGGCGCGCGGACGGAGCTGCCGGACAGCGGCACCGCGCTCTTCGTGGAGGACGTGGGCGCGCATGACGCGACCACCGTGCGGCTGGCGCGCGCGGTGGGCTTCCAGCAGCAACTGACGGGCGGCCTCAGCGTGGGCGCGCGCTATGAGCGCGGCGTGCGGAGCCTGCTGGATGTGGACAGCCCGCTGGAGCGCGAGGCCGGGGGCGTCTTCGGCCAGCTCGTCCTGCCGCGCCTGCGGATGGACGGACGCGTGGAGCTGCGCCGGGAAGAGGGCACGCCCGAGCGGGGCGCCGCCGCGCCCGTGGACCGGCTCCAGGTGGTGGTCGCGCTGGCGGCGCAGGCTCAGCTGCTGGAGGACGTGACGGCCTCCGGGCGGGTGGACTTCGCGCGCACCGTCAACACGGACGTTCTGGAGACGCGGCTGGTCGAGGGCTACGCCGCGGTGGCCTGGCGGCCGGGGCCCTGGCTGCTGGTGGCGCGCTACGGCATCACCCGCGAGCTGCTGCCGGGCCTTCGCGCCGCGTTCGGTGACCGGGCCTTGCAGACCTTCTCCCTGCTGCCGGCCGTCCGGCTGGGGGACCGTTTCTCCGTGGCGGCGGGGCTGCACGCGGGGCGCTCCAGTGTGGAGGACTCCACACGCTGGGTCTGGACAGGGACCCTCCGGCCCTCGCTGCGTGTCGTGGGGGGCCTGGAGGTGGGCGCGGAGCTGGCGCGGCGGACCGCGTCGCCCGAAGGGGAGCGGCTGACGGCGGTGCGCGCGGAAGTGGCCTACCGGGTGGACGAGCGGCTGCGCCTTGCCACCGGGTACACACTCCTGGGGTTCAGCGGCTTGGGGTTGGTGCCCGGCACATCGGACAATCAGGACCGGCTCTACCTTCGAGCCGAAGTGGCCTATTAGGAGCGAGTCGTGCGTCCCCTCCTCGTCATCAGCCTCTGCCTGGGTGTGGTCACTGCGGCACGCGCGGAGTGGGACGTCGCGGAGGTGCCGGGCATCGCCCGCTCCGTGGACGTCTTCGCCCCGGGCGTCTACGCGGTGTCGACGTCGACGCAGACCGAGTTGCACCGGAACGATGGGGGCCAGTCCGTCCTCTTCTTGAACGGAGACGTATTCGGCACCTTCCTGTCTCCGATGGGGTGCTTCGCCAGCATCGTGCGGCCTGGCGACATCATCAGCGACCAGAACTGCCGCGCCGTCGGCAACATCATCCCTCCGGACCCGGTGAACACCGTGCTGGGCGTCCGGCGGGTGAAGCACACCCCGTCCGGTACGGGCTACGCCTCGGTGGCGTTCTCCGACGGGGGGCTCACGTTGCTGACGGCTCCCGGAGGCGTGGTGGGGCCCGCGCCCTGGACTCCGTTGGCCGTCGACTCGGGGCTGATGTCGTCCACCGACGTCCTGGGGGTCGCGGACACGCCGGACGGCGCGTCGCACGCGCTCTTCAGCATCACCGGTGCCTCCCGGACGGAGCTGCTCTGGTACACGGGAGCGCGGCGTCAGGCGCAGCTCGTCGTGCCGCCCGTCCTGACGACGCGGGCTCCGCGGACCGTCGCGCTCATCCCAGGCGTGGGCCCATACCCCATCGCCCTGTTCGGGAACAAAGACGGGCTCTTCCGTGGGCAGCTCGACCCGGCGGGGACGACCTTCGCCCGGGTGATGCTCCCCGAGGGCCAGGCCATCACCATCACCTCGGTGGACGTGAACACGGGGCAGGGCAGCAGCCGGGGCGTGGGCTTTGGTCTGGCCGTGGGGCAGGATGCGGCTGAAGAGCTCGTCGTGCTGGGCGCCGTCCCCGCCCCCAGCGCGGAGCAGGCGGGCCTCCAGTGGCGGTTGCACCCCGCGTTCGCAAACGCGGCGTTGCCGGGCTCGCCGCTGGCGGTGCCCATCGAGGTGTCCTGCGTCGGCTCCTCCTTCTGCGTCATCATCCTGGACCAGCCGAGCTTCAACATCGTCACGTACTTCAACGCGAACGCGCCGACGCTCGACGTGGGCAGCACGCCCCTCATCGTCGAAGAGGCGGGGGTGGCGACAGCCCGCTTCTCCGCGACCGACTGCGACTTCGATGCGGTGCGCATCTCCGTGGATGACTCCGCCGCCGCGGGCCTGCTCGCCGTCAACACCGTCGAGCATCCGGATCGACTCGACGTGACGCTCGTTCCCCTGCGCCCCGTCTGCCAGGACGAAGAGGGCGTGCTGCGCGTCTATGCGTCGGATGGCCTGGCCTCGCACGACGTGGAGGTCACGGTGCCCTTCCGCGTCAAGAATGTGCAGGGCCCGCAGCAGCCCCGCGTGACGCCCACGCGCGCGTCGACGGCCGCTTCAGGGGCCGCCCTGGTGTTCACCGCGCAGCCGGAGGCCGAGGCCTGCCCAGCGGTCCGCTACACATGGGTGCCCATGATGGGGCAGTCGGGGGCGCCGCCGCTCACCAGTGACGGGGGCGCGCAGGCCACGTTCACCCCGCCGGACGTGCTGTGTCTGGCCGCGGGTGCCAGCTTCACGTACGAGGTCCGAGGCCTGGACGTGGGCGGCGTGCCTTCCGATGCCCCGGCGACGTTCACCGTGGACGTCGCGCCCTGGGGCCGCCCGCTGGCTCCGTTCGCGCCCGGTAAGACGCTCGACCTGACGTCGGGCACCGGCGCGGGTGTCGAGCTGGTGCCCGACGCGCTGCACGCCTGCGCCGGCACGCAGGGCCTGCCCGCCGTCGCGACGGAGTGGTGGCTGACGGCCCAGGGCGCGGGGCTGCCCGCGGGCGTCACCGTCCGGACCGCGGACGGCGCCGAGGTGTCCCTGGACACGGCGGTGTCGAGCGAGCGCCTCCGCGTGGAGGCCGCGGCGTGCGCCCGCACGACCCTGTCGCTCACGGCGAGGAACCAGATCCCCATCGCGGAAGGAGGTGTCCAGCACGGCCCCGAGTCCGAAGTGCGCGTGCGGGTGGAGCCCTCCCTGGAGGACGTGACCACGGGCACGCTGGCGCTGGATGTGGCGCCGTCGGGGGAGTCCGAGGTGGACGTCACGCTGGGCACGTCGCTGAACTGCGTGGAGGCCCGGACACTGAAGGCGCGGGTGTTCCTGGAGACGCTGAGCGGTGAGCGCCTGGCGTCGGACGTGGTGCCGGTGCCCGGGACGTGGCGTCCCCAACTGCCGCGCTCCTGCTCGGCCGAGGCCTACCGCATCCGCGGCGAGCTCTTCGATGACAGCAGCGGCGCGGTTCGCGAGGGCGGCCGTGCCCAGGCGGAGGTGCCCAGCCAGCCGCTGCCCGCGCGACTGGGCGAGCTCGAGGCCGGGGCGCTGGTGGCCCGCTGTGGCGAAGGCGCGAGCACCTCGTTGACGCAGCGGATTCCGGCCAGCGCCTGCGGCGAGGTGGCCATCTCCTGGGAGCAGGTGGCGGGGCCCTCGCTGGTGGAGGCATCGCTGTCCGGCCCCAGCGTCACGGTGAGCACGCGCGACACCTCGCTGGAAGCGCTGGTGGGCCAGTCCGTCACGCTGCGCGTCCTCGCTGACGCGGGGGGCGGCAACACGGACACCGCCGAGCACGTGGTGCCGATCACCTCCGAGCGCTTCGTGGACGTTCGCCACACCACGGAGACGCCTTCGGGCTCGTCGGAGAAGGGGCTGGTGGGCGTCCTGGTGGAACTGCGCAACACCTCCGACTGCGAAGTGGGCACGCTGCGCTACGTGGAGCACGTGGACGGGCTGGAGTGGGTGCCCGGCAGCGTGAAGCTGGATGGCGTCGCGGTGGAGGCGCAGGCGGTGGAAGGGGGCTTCGCCCTGGCGGACCTCGCGCTGCCGGCGCGGGGCGCGCGCACGCTGACGTACGTGGGCCGCTCGCCGCTGCTGTCCACGCCGCGCCTGGGGGGCGAGATGTCCCTCAACGGCGTGCCGGTGTCCGGAGACGCCGCGGCACCGCCGTCCCCGTCGAGCTGTGGCTGCTCTGGCGGGGGCTCTGGCGGGGCGCTCTTCGGACTGCTGGCGCTGGCGCGGGTGCTGCGCCGCCGGAAGTAGCGCGGCTACAGCCCGAAGCTGATGCGGTGGCGCCGGCTCGGCGTGTCGGGCCGCTCCTCCAGCACGCCGAGCAGCTCCAGCGCGCGCAGCGTGGCCAGCGTCTGCCGCTCGGGCAAGTCGGTGAGGGCGAGCAGGTCCTCCACCGTCTTGCTGCCGTCCGCGTACGCCAGCACCAGGGCCTGGTGGCCTTCGAGCTTCAGCTCGTGCAAGCCGTACGGCGCGTCGGCCGTGGGGAAGAGGCGGCGCGAGCGGGGCATGTGCTGGCGCAGCGCCACCAGCGTCTCCGTCTTCTCCACGCCCTCCAGCACCAGGTCTCCCGGGAAGACGGACAGCTTCACCAGGTCCGCGCGGCGGGGGCGCATGGCGCTGAAGCCATAGCCGCCGTCCTTCCAGGTGAAGGTGGACCAGACGATTTCCTTCACCTGCTCCACGAGCAGGTGCTCGCGCTGGGCCGCGTCCAGCAAGCCCAGCCGCAGCAGGGCCTCGCCCGTGCGCAGGCCGTGCTCCTTCGCGTAGGCGGCGACCTCCGCGAGCTGGGGCTCGGGCAGCACGCCCTTGCGGACGCAGAAGCGGCCGAAGCGCTCCGCGGCCAGGTTGGAGGCGGCGTACACGATGCGGCCGGATTCGAAGTAGACGACCTTGAGCACCGCGCCTTGCTGGAGCTTCAGCTCCCCGTGGTGGCGCGCCTCGTAGTACGCGTTGAGCAGCCGCGGGACGGAGGTTTCATCCAGGGAGCCGCCCAGGGACCACGTGGGGAGCGCGCGACGGGGCGGCGGGGGCTCGGCGGGCGTGGCCGTCTCGCTCCACACCTTCTCGCGCGAGCCGAAGGGCAGGGGGAGCGCGTGCTCGTCGCTGACGGGCTCCGGAAGCGGATCCGAGCTGGGGATGACCTGGAGGGGGGGCTCGGTGGGGCCTTCGGCGTCGGTGGGGAACTCTTCCAGCACGATGAGGTCCTCGGCGTCGAGCAGCTCGTCCAGCAGCACACTCTCCGCGATGGGCGGCGGAGCGCGTGGTTGAGGGGAAACGCCACCGGCCTGCTCCAGGGCCTCCATGACGGTGATGAGCTCGAACGGCTTCTCGAAGAAGGCCCGGGCGCCGTGGACCTGCACGGCCTCCCGGGCGAAGCGGTCCCCCTTGTACACGCCGCTGACGGCGATGGCGGGGATGCCGTGCGCCCGAAGCGCGGCCAGCACCTCGCTGCCCCGGATGTCCGGGAGCAGCAGGTCCACCAGCGCGGCATCCCACCGGGTGCTCGGACCGAGCGCCTCCAGCGCGGCCTCGCCTGTGGCCGCGGCCTTCGCCTCGTGGCCGCGGCTCTGCGCCATGGCGACGATGAGGGAGGCCAGCTCGTGGTTGTCTTCGACGATGAGCAGTCGCGCCATGGGCGCGCAGACCATAGCATCCGCGTCATGGACGTTCAGGGCTTCCACCATGTGGCCATCCAGGCGAAGGACATCGAACGCGTCACGGGTTTCTACAGAGACCTGCTGGGCTTTCCCGAGTTGACCCGTCACCTCCGCCCGGACGGCTCCCTGCGCAGCATCTGGGTGGGCGTGCCCGGGGGCGGCTTCCTGGCCATCGAGGCAGCGGGCGCCGAGCCGGAGCCGGCACCCTTCCGGCACGAAGCGCCGGGGCTGTTGTTGCTGGCCTTCCGGATTCCCAGCGCCGCCCGGGCTGGCGTGGTGGAGACGTTCACCCGCGCAGGTGTGCCGCTGGAGCATGAGACACGCTGGACGGTGTACGTCCGGGACCCCGAGGGCAACCGCGTGGCGCTGAGCCACCACCCCGAGGATTAGCGCGCCGCGCACGATGCGCGGGTGCGCTTGCGGTGCGGGATGGGGCACGGCTACAAGCGGGCCCCATGCGCCTGGGTGAACAGCTCCTGAAGGATGGTCTCGTCACCGCCGAGGGACTCGAAGAAGCGCTCGAGGCCCAGGTGGTGCATGGCGGGCGGCTGGGGACGAACCTGGTGGAGCTGGGGCTGCTGTCCGAGCAGGACCTCGCGAGGACGCTGGGCAAGCTTCACAACAGCGCGTTCGCGTCCGGGGACATGGTGCCCGACCCCAAGGCGCTGGAGCTGGTCTCCGCGAACCATGCGGATGACAAGGAGTACGTGCCCATGCGGGTGGACGCGACGCGGCTGAGCATCGCCGTCGTCAACCCGCACGACTTCACGACGCTGGACGCGATTGCGTTCAGGACGGGCAAGCGCGTGGTGCCGGTGGTCATCCCCGAGTTCCGGATGAACCAGCTGCTGCGCCGCTACTGCAAGGCGTTCCGGCCGCTGCGCGCCGTCGACATGGACGCGGTGCGGCCCAGGTCCTCTCAGGGGACTTCGGCGGAGCTGGCGAAGGCGGTCGAGAAGCCGCCCGACTTGATGAGCGAGGAGGAGTTCCAGGCCGTCTACGCCTCCGCGCTGCGGGGTGGCGCCGCCGACGAGGGGGACGGGGGCGAGGAGGAGATCATCACCGGCGTGGAGGTGTTGGAGGCCACGCCAGAGCCGCTGCCGCAGGTGGCACCAGCGCCGCCAGTCGCGGTGCAGCGCCCGTCAACGCCCATGCCCGTGGCGCCTCCACCGCCGTCGCCGCCAGTCGCGGTGCCTCCGAGGACGACTCCATCGCAGGTGCTGTCACAGGCGCCCGTCGCGCCGATGGGGGGCGCTCCGCCCGCCGAGCTTCAGCGTCCGCCAGAGCCGCCGCCGACGCCGCTCACCTTCGGCGAGGCGCAGGCGGAGCTGGCGCGCAGCTCGGACCGCGAGGACGTGGCGCACACGGTGCTGCGCTTCGCGCTGGGCAAGTGGAAGCGCAACCTGTTGCTGTCTGTGCAGGGCAGCCTCGTGACGGGCTGGCGCGGCATGGGGGAGGGGGTCCGCGACGCGGTGGTCCGGCGCATCGGCGTGCCGCTGCGCGAGCAGAGCACCTTCCGGCTCGTGCGTGACACGCGCTCGCACTACATCGGGCCGGTGCGCCGCGACGCGGCCATGGGCATGTTCTACAAGCTGCTGGGTGGAGGCTTCCCGACGACGGCCGTCATCCTCCCGCTGCTGGTGCGCGGCAAGGTCGTCCACCTGCTCTATGTGGACAACGGCCCCAACGAACTCACGCTGCCCGACGTGGGCGAGCTGCTCATCCTCTCTCAGAGCGTGGGCCGTTCGTACGAGGCGATGATGCGCCGCCGGAAGAGCGCGTAGTCCGCGCTCCCGCTCAGGGGGTGAGGTCCTCCACCTCGAAGGTCATGCCCGCGCGGCGAAGCCGCTCCACCAGCCGCATCCCCATGCACGAGGCCGGGGTGAGGACGCCGCCCGTGGCCGGTAGGTCGTCGAAGGCGAGGCTCAGCGCGGACTCGGAGAGCATGCGCGCGGTGGCCGCGTAGCCCGGGTCCCCCTGCGCCGCCACCTTTCCCCTCAAGCGCACCTGCCTCCCGGTGCGGGTCGACGTGCCCTCACCCAGGAGCCGCGCGACGAAGAAGCCCTTCTCCCGGGCCTCGGCGGAGGGGCCTTCACCCGGCGCGGGGAGGACGGTCTTCTCCAGCAGCGTCCGCAGGGGCTTCACCTGCGCCGCCGCGAAGAAGCCGCCCAGGCCCACGGTGACACCCGTCGCGCGGAGCAGCCCCCTCGGACCGGGGCCATAGCTGGCCACCTCCGAGTACCGGAAGCGCTCGCCCCACGGATGCCCGAGCAGGGCGTTGCTGCGCCGGACGACGCGGGTATTCACGGATGCCATGAAGAAGGGCCCCGTCCACTGGCCCAGCTCCTGGCTGTAGTGGATGCCCAGCGAGTCCCGGGACTCGGGCCGCAAGGGGCCAGGGACGGGGTCCAGGCCATGCGGGTGCGCCATGGCCCGCCGCGCCTCGCGGTCCGCCGACGCGTCCTCCAGGGCTTGCAGCATGCTGGCCACTGTTCCGCCGCTGGCCCCGCCGCGCATGGGGCCCATGGCGAGGCGGACGGCGTCCAGGTGGCTGTCATGCGTCCGCCGCATGTGCTCCTGCATCATTAGCACGCCCAGGTCCGATGGAATCGAATCGAAGCCGCACGTGTGGACGATGCGCGTGCCGCTCTGGCGAGCCTGCGCGTGGTGCGCGTCGATCATCCGGCGCATCCACTGCACTTCGCCCGTCAGGTCGCAGTAGCTGATGCCCGCCCGGACGGAGGCGGCGACCAGCTCGCTGCCATAGCGCGCGTAGGGGCCCACGGTGGTGCACACGACGCGCGTGCGCGGCACCAGGGCATCCAGGGACGCGGTGTCGCGCGCATCGGCGGTGAGCAGCGGCAACTCCGCGCAGGCAGGCGAAATCGCCGCCAGCGACTGGCGGACCTGCTCCAGCTTCCCGAGGTCACGCCCGGCCAGGGCCCACCGCGCGCGATGGGTGTCGTGCGTCCGGGCGAGATATTCGGCGACGAGGCGGCCGGTGAAGCCCGTTGCGCCCCAGACGATGATGTCGAACTCCGCGGAGGACGTGCTCATGGCGCGCGAGTCTCCACGCGCCGTGGGGGCTCCGCAACCGCGGCGCGAACCGACTGTTCACGCCGCGGAAGCTGTGACGCCCGCTACTCCTCCTCGGGGCGCTCGAAGTCGACGTCGAACGAGACGCGCTGACCGGGCTCCACCTTGAACGTCTTCTGCCACCGCGCTCCATTGACGATGACGAGGAGCTGGTGTGTGCCTTCGTACAGGTCCAGCTCGTCCACGGGGGCGGCGCCCACGAGCCGGCCGTCCACGGTGACGATGGCACCCTCGGGCGCGCGCACGTTCGCGAAGCCCTTGTTCAGGTAGATCTGCTGCGACGTTCGGCCGCCCGCGGGCACGGTGATGACCCGAGTCGTCTGGATGCCGAGCACCGGGTTGCTGAGCGTCAGGACATGACGGCCCGCGGGGACGGAGGCGGTGACCGGCGTGCGTCCCAGGTACTGGCCGGGAATCGAGACCTCCACGCGCGGATCCACGGTGATGTCCAGCGTCCCCCTGGGGACCCCCGCGTCCACGGTGCCCGCGTCCGCCGGTACGCCCGCGTCGATGGGGAGCGCTGTGTCCGCGACGCCGGCGTCCTCCAACTCGGCCTCGATGTTGGAAGGCAGTTGTTTGAGCACGACGGCAGCCGCTCCCAGCACGAGCGCCAGGCCCACGCCGACGAAGGCCATCCACGAACGCGAGGACTTTTGCGCGGCGGGGGCCCCGGTGACGGCCGGAGCACCGCCGGCAGGAGGCGTCGCGACTTGTGAGAGGCCACCGCCTGCTGCTCCCGGCCCGCTCGCTTCCGGGGGGCCCTGGGTGCCGGTGCTCGCGGTGGCTCCCGCTTCGACGGTTCCCGCCGGGGGCTGCGTGTCGGCGCCCAGCGAGGACTGCGCGCTGGAACGAGCCTGACCCTGAGCACTTGCGCCCCCGGGACCTCCTGCCGTGGGAGCCGCCGTCGAGGACTGTGGGCTTGCGCCTCCCGCTGCGCCACTGCTGCCGTCACCTGCCGGTCCCTGGCCGGAGGCCCCCACGAGGGCCTGGGCACCGGCGCCGGCCGCGCTGGTCGAGACCTGGGCGACAGCGGCGCTCGTTCCTGCCTGCATCGGTGCGCCGGAGGGAGCACCACCGCCCTGCGCGCTGACGGCCGTGTCCGCCCCGGACGACGCGCTCGCGTTGCCAGAGCCCGCGCTGCCTCCGCCCGCCACGGCGAGCTGTCCCGGCAACTCCGGCCACTTCGCGGGCATCAGGCTGGGGGGCAGGGTGCCTCGCGCGAGGAACTCCGCCACCGCGGGCGGCGGGAGGCCAGCCTTCTGCATGACCTCCGCGATGCCGGCCTCAATCACCCGGCGCCGCGCCGCGCGTGCCTCGCTCTCCGGCGGGAAGTGCTTGGACAGGAACTCGGCGAACTCCGCGTGCGTGGGCAGTGAGCCCACGGCTTCGACCACCGCCTCGCGGAAGGCGAGCGCCGACGGGTACCGCTCCTTGGCGCGCTTCGCGGTGGCACGGCGCAGCACCGCGTCCAGCTTCAGCGGCACGTCCTGGGCCATGGGCGGCAGCGAGCGCGTGAGCACGGCCTTGTCCGGGTCCGCCGCGTCCTTGAACGGAATCTTTCCGGAGAGGCATTCGTGCAGCACCAGCCCCAGCAGGAACACGTCCGACTGCACGTTGACGGCTTCGCGGCCGCCGAGCAGCTGCTCGGGCGCGCTGTACAGGCGCCGGTTCTTCACGCGCTTGCCGCCGCGCTCACGTGGGGCCACACCGAGCGCGCCGTAGCCCGTGACCTTCGTCAGGCCGGTGAAGGAGATCATCAGCGTCTCGGGCCGGACGTCTCCATGCACGAGCGGGGTGCCGTCGTCGTTGCCGGCGATGTGCGCGTAGTGCAGGCCCACGGCGGCGTCGGCGGCGATCAGCGCGGCGAAGTGCGGAGGCAGCCGGGGCTGGGCCTCCAGGAGGCGCCGCAGCGGCTCACCGTCCGCGAACTCGGTGACACGGGCCAGCCCGCCGTCCTGCTCCGCGAGCGCGAAGACGCGAAGGATGTGCGGATGCTCGAAGACGAGCGCGCGTGCCGTCTCGCGCCGCAGGGTCGACGTGAGCTCCGGATTCTGGACGACGTCTTGCGGCGCCCAGATGAGCACCACGGGATGGGGAGGCGCGCCGTCCTCCAGGGCAAGGCCGAGGAAGGCGCGCGAGCCTTCCCCAGCCAGCAGGGGACCAAGGGACTGGTAACGGACGGAACTCATGACGCCGCATGCTAGTGCGAGTCGCGTGGCTCCTGAAATACGGGGGAGCTCTCTGTTTTTCGATGCGTGGGCTACAGCCGGTAGCCCGCCTCCTGCTCGAAGGGCAGCGTCACGTGGTAGCCGTAACGTCCACGTCGCACGAGCAACAGCACGCTACGTCCCCGTCGCGCGGTGAGCAGGGCCTCGCGGAACGCGTCGTGCGTCGTCACGGGCTGGTTGTTGACTCGGAGGATGATGTCTCCTGGCTCCAGCCCGATGTCCGCCGCCACCGAGCCCGGGCGCACGCTCGCCACGGCCAGTACGCCCCGGACCTCCTTCACGCGCAGTCCCAGGCGGCCCCACGCCAGCCCTTCGACCATGCGAGCGGGGAACTCCACTGGCGTCACCTGCACGGTGCGGAGGCCGCCGTCGCGGAAGAGCACCAGCGGGAAGGCGGAGCGGGCGGGATAGCCGCGCACGCGGGTGTCGAAGTCCTCGGCGTCCTGGATGCGCGAGCCGCCCAGCTCGGCCACCACGTCACCGCGCTTCACGCCTGCCTCGGCCGCCGGGCTCCCTGCCTCCACCGCCGTCACCAGCGCGCCATACGCCCGGTCCCACCCGAGCTGCCGCGCGACGCGCGGGGGCAGGTCGGCCGTGTCGATGCCCACCCAGGCGGGGCGCACCTTCCCGAAGCGGGTCAGCTCGTCGACGATGCGGCGCACCTTGTCGGCGGGAATCGCGAAGCCGATGCCCTGCGCGCCCCCGCCGAAGATGGCGGTGTTGATGCCGATGATTTCCCCGTCCACGTTGAGCAGCGGGCCGCCCGAGTTGCCCGGGTTGATGGCCGCGTCCGTCTGGACGAAGTCGTTGTAGACGCGGTTGTCGGCGCGGAACGTCCGGCCCACGGCGGAGACCACGCCCGCGGTGACCGTCTTGCTGAGCCCGAAGGGGCTGCCGATGGCAATCACCGTCTCGCCGATCATCAGGTCGGAGCTGGTGCCCAGCTTCGCGATGGGCAGGGGCTCCTTCGCGTTGACCTTCAGCACCGCCAGGTCGTTCGCGGCGTCGCTGCCGATGACCTCCGCGTCGAACGAGCGGCCATCCGCCAGGATGACGTGGATGGCGGAGGCGCCGCGGATGACGTGGTCGTTGGTGACGATGATGCCCGTGGGGTCGATGATGGCGCCGCTGCCCAGGCCGGAGATGCGCTGCCGCTCCGGCTCCGCGCCCATCCCGCCGAAGAACTCCTCCAGCGGCGACCGCCGTCCGCGGAAGCGGGACTCCACCTCCTGCTCGGTGCCGATGTAGACGACGGCCGGGGAGACCTTCTGGACGACCTCGACCACGGCGTCGCGCCGCCGTGCCAGGTCCGCGCTCGCCGTGCCCGAGGTCAGCAGGGCGATGGCGACCAGGCTCCACTTCATGACTGCGTGCTTCATTCCAACCCTCCGTGAGCGGCCAGGGATTGTCGGGCGAAGGACAGACTGACTGTCGGGAAGGCCGCAGCCTACCCGGACGCCCCTGGTTGCGGTGTCTCGCTCTTCATAAACCAGTCCGCTCATCCGTGAACGAATGCATCTCGGGGTACATGTGCTCCGTACGGGCGGATACAGCGTCGGAGCGGATGGTCATCCTGGCGGCGCGCACTCGGGTGGTGCGCGCCGAGTCGAGGGGGTTGGAGCATGAGTCTCGTCCTGGTCGCGGACGATGAGCCGGCGGTGCTGGAGGTCCTCAGTCATGTGGTGGAGGACCTGGGCCATGACGTCGTGAGGGCCAGGGACGGAGAGGAGGCGCTCGGGCTGGCGCGTGCTCGGCGGCCCCACCTGGTGGTGACGGACCACATGATGCCGCGGCTCAGCGGCGTGGACTTGTGCCGCCGGATGAAGCAGGAGGCGCAGCTCAAGGACGTGCCGGTCATCCTCCTGAGCGCGGTGCTGCCCCAGGGAGCGCCCGAGGCCTTCGCCTTCCTCCACAAACCCTTCGAGATCACCGACTTCGAGTCGGTCATTCGCCAGTCGCTGGCTTCCGCACCCGAGCCCCTGGCCGCGCCCGAGGCACCGCCCATGGACGCGCTGGGGCCGTGGGTGGCGCGGGCGCTCAATGGGCCGCTCGAGGCGGCGCGCGAGCAGCTCCGGCTGCTGGAGCGTGCGCCCTCCGTGGACCGGGCCGCGCTGGAGGCGCTGGGCGTCCAGCTCCAGTCGCTGGAGACGTGGGGCCGCAACCTTCGCGAGCTGGCGCGGCTATCGTCTGGGGCCTCGAACGAAGCCCTGCGCGAACTCGTTCTCGGCTCTTCTCTCAGAGGACTCAAACTCTCTGAGGAGCCAAAAGGCGAGTAATACTCAGGGGTTTCAGGAAGGGGTAACTGGCGCCCTTCAATCGGGGTCCGATTGAATCTCCGCGAACATGAGGTTCTGGGCTTCGCGGAAACAACGTCGGTCGCCAACGGCGAGCGCCCCTCGGTCGCGGTCGTTGCCGAGCACCGGGGGGCGTGGCCGTTCAGGGGGGGCTCAGTGGAGGTTGGCGCAGGTGCTCGGGTTGCTCGCGGTGGCGACGCAGTCGATCCACTGGTGGAACTCCGCGTCATACGAAGTCCCGAGACCGCCAAGGGCATTGTAATACGTATTGTAGTTGCCCGCGCGGAAATGGTTGACAAAGGTGTCCACCTGACTGGCGTGCCGCTCGAACATGAAACGCGCGGCGAGATAGCCCCACGAGTACACGCGCTCTGAGCCGCTATCGAGGGTGTTACGGAAGATCTGGCTGAGCTGGTAGCTCTTGCTTCTGCCCACTTGAACCGCAGCGGCGTTGTCTCTCTTCTTGGAGATGTACTCGGCAAGCCCCTCTGACCACCAGGTGGTGCTCCAGGGGTAGGATGTGCCGAAGTCGCCCTTCAGATTGAAGCGACCGTCGAGGTAGTGGACGTACTCGTGGAGCAGGTTCCAGATTTCAAAGGTGGGTCGCACCCATTCCGCTTCATAGGCGAAGAAGCGAGCCTGATTGTTCGGGTCGGCGGGGTTTCCCTCCAGGTACATTCCACCGTTGTTGGTGCTGATGCCGAACAGCACGCCCGCGTACATTTCGTAGTCCTTGCTGCTGTCGAAGATGACCATCTCCAGCGACGTGTTGTTGTCGTTGGCCACGGGCACACGGTTCGTCTTCAGGGTGTCGTGGAAGTAGGTCTCTTGGAGGGCGAGCCGGTCGCAGCTCTGGGTGAACTGCGCGGTCGTCATATCCTGGGCACGAATCCGTAGCGTCGCGCTACAGGTGTGCGTGAACTGGAACACCGCTTGCTCCACGTCCTGTCGGTAGTTACATGTGCCGTAGTAGGCACAGTTGGCGCCGTCGTAATACTCCACGAACTCCGCCGCGGCCAGCCAGACGCCCGCTGTGGGCCCCACCATGGAGTGGTTGGTGAGGAGCGCCTTCACCTTGGGACGCGCCTTGGTCTGAAGGGTCCCGGTGTGCTTGAGGAAGCGGGACATCTCTCTCGCCGCGTTGATGGTGAGGTACTGGAGGCTGGTACCCAGCAGGTGGTCGTTGCGCACGCCGAAGTTGTCCAGCGAGTCGATGATGGACGAGTCCAACTGCGCGGCCGCTATGAAGGCGCTGTCGAAACTTCCTTGGTACAGGTTGATGAAGACCTGGTTGGTGGCGTTACGCATCGACGGGGAGGCCAGGGCGTTGTTGTTGAAGCCGTCCAGGAGGCGCTTGAAGGTGCCCAGGTGCAGGGCGTTCTCCTTCGCGCTGTCGATAAGGGTGACGAACTCCAGCAGCACCTCGCCGTGGGCGTCCGTGGTATCCATGAAGCGGAGGTTGGCGACGAAGGTGGTCAGGGCCAGGCGGATGGAGACGCGCAGCAGCTCTCCATAACTGCCTACCGAGCCCGGGTTCCAGTACTGCACGTAGTAGCCAGCGCGCAGGAACATGATGAGCTGGAGCGTCTGGGTGTTGTTGTTCCCTGGGTACGTCAAGGCGTTTGTGGTGAGCGCGGTGGCGACCGTGTTCATCTTGCCCTCGTTGAATATCTGACCGGCGAGGGCGCCGGAGACATTGAAGAGCGTGTAGAGGCAGTCGAGAGCGGAGCTCTTCACCAGCGTGATGAGCGCGTTCCCGCTCGCGGACGCAAAGGCCGCCGTGTCACAGGCCAGCAGCGCCCGCTGCGGCGCGGCTGGCGCGGGGGGCTGGCGCAGCAGCTCCGGGTCCACGTTCGGTGTACGCTCGTCGGGGGTGATGCGCTTGTGGGTGTGTTCCACTCCATGGAGCCGCGAGGGCTCCGCGAGTGGGGAGCCTTGGGGACGGGCATCCGCGCCCGCGGCGACAAGGGCAAGACAGGCTACGAGTACCAGTCTACAGCGAGACAAATGATTGATGAGACGGTGCATGCGGCTTGCTCCTTTGTTGCGGCGTTGCTCTGCGACATCGGCTGCAAGTGGCTCATTGGACGGGTGGCCAACCCAGTCAATGGACCTGACTCCCCTTTGGCGCCCCTGTATGGCAGAAACGGGAAGACCCCCGTCGAAGTGCCGCCTGCTCCTGGCTACGGCGCAGGCATCCAGGCCAGCCCCCAGCTCCTGCCGTTGCTCGAGCTCACGTCCTGAATATCGCTGCCGTCGGCCAGATTGGCGCTCCGGACCACTCCCGCCAGCCAATCCACCCAATACAGCCGCCCAGCCGTGATATCGATGGCAATCTCGTGCACCGTGGTCTGGTTTGTCACCAGGGGGGTGGCGTTGGAGCCGTCCAGGTTGGCGACATAGATACTGTTGCCGCGAGTCGAGTAGTAGAGCTTCCCGCCGCTCGAGTCGACCTCCAGACCCACGCCCTGTCCCCCCAGGTTGGAAGCGAGGGTCTCCAGGTCGGTACCATCGAGATTGAATCGTAAGAGCTTGGTGTTGTTATAGGTAATGACATACGCCTTGCCGCGCGGAACGTCGAGCGCGACGCCAGACGGGCTATCGATGTCGCCGAGGACCTGCGTTGGATTGCTGCCGTCCAGCTCGGCGCGCATGATCTGTTTCCCGTTGAAATCGGACCAGTACAGCTTGTGGTTCGTCGAATCGACTGTCAGCGCGCTGGGGGAGCCTCCGTTCTCCACGATATCGCCCGGGTTCTCCCCATCACTGTCCGCTCGAACGATGGCGCTGTCTTGCTTGTAGAAGATGGTACGGGTTACCGGGTCGGCGGCGACGGGAGCTGCCCCGCGGATGTCGGTCGTGAGCTCAACCGCATTGGTGCCGTTCACGTCAACCCTCCACAGCGAGCCGGCGGTCGTCATCCAGTAGAGGCTCGCAAGACCAGTGACGTCGACCGTGAAGGTGGTGGAGGTGGTGGCGGGGCCGTCGCTCACCGAGAGGGTGATGGTGGAGGAGCCGCTAGCGTCAGGGACAGGGATGACGTTGAGAGTGCGGCTGGAGCCGGAGCCGCCGAGAACGAGATGGCTGGGGTCGTTGGGCACCAGGTCGGCATTGGAGGACGTAGCGATGACCGTGAGGCTGTCGGCGGCGCTCTCCACGTCGTCCACGGTGAAGGCCAGGTCGCCGGTCGAGCTGCCAGCAGTGATGCTCTGGTCGGCCACCGAGGAGAGCGTGGGCGCGTCATTCACTGGGGTAATGGTGATGGTCACCGTGGCCTGGGCGCTCTGGCCCTGGCGGTTGGTGGCGCGGAAGATGAGCGCATCTTCGCCATTGTAGTCGGCGCCGGGGGTATAGGTGACGGAACCATTGGCGCTGAGCTCACTCAACGTGCCGTGGTCCGGTGCATCGACGATAGTGAAAGTGAGTGCCCCGTTGCCGCTGGCCGGCAGGCGCATCTCGAGAGGTGTGTCTTCCGCCGTCTCGAGGGTGATGTTGCGGGCTACCGGCGGTACGTTGGGCGGCGGGGTGTTGTCGTGACAAGCGCCGAGGGGGCTGGCGGCCAGTCCAATCACCAATCCGGTACGCAATGCGGCGGCTGGTGCTGCGAGCCATCTTGAAAGCAAATATGACATGAGTGTTCCTCGTGGGGAGCCCGACATGGGCGCTGTCAACATCGAGCGCCGGGTTGTGGGTTCGATGCAATCTTCAAAAGGCAAGAAGTGGCTCTAGGGCCATGCCAGCAGCCAGAGCAGGTACCGGGTCACGCCAGCGTGGCCATCATTACTCTGGGTGCCAGCATATGGATATTGGACCTAGTGCTTACACAGCGCGGGCTCTCAGCCCAAGCCCAGCCGGTCCACGAACCGCACGAGCTCCGCCACCGAGTCCACGTCCAGCTTCTGGATGACGCGGGCGCGGTGCACCTTGATGGTCTTCTCGGTGGTGCCCAGCCGCTGGGCGACTTCCTTGTTGGTAAGCCCCTGGGCCACCAGCGCGCATACCTCGCGCTCGCGGGAAGTGAGGGCGGCATGACGGGCATGCAGTGCGGCTGTCTCGGCACGGCCGGCGCGGGCCGCCGCGTCCTTGAGCAAGGCCTGAGAGATGGCTTCCAGCAGTTGTTGCTCGTCAAAGGGCTTGAGGAGGAAGTCCACGGCGCCGGCCTTCATGGCCCTGACGCTTGCCGGCACATCTCCGTGGCCGGAGATGAAGATGACTGGAAGGTGGCAGCCCTTGGACTCCATGGCCTGCTGCAGCTCCAGCCCGTTCAGCCCCGGCATCCGCAGGTCCAGTACGGCGCAGCCCGGCGTGTCCCCGTATATTAGTTGTGCGAGGAACTCGGAGGGCGAGGCGAAGGGTTTCGTGGCATGGCCGGCGGCCCGCAGCAGCCGCCCCAGCCCCCGCAGCACGGACTCATCATCGTCCACGAGGAAGATGGTGGCGGGGGCTTGTGTCATGCGGGGACTCCGTGTGCGCTGTTGGAAGCACGCACCGTAGCAGAGCCCCTTGTCCAGGGGGGCTCTCGGCTTGCAAGCGACCACCGTGCGCCTCGACGATTGAGCGGCTGATGGACAGCCCGATGCCCAGCCCGTGCTCCTTGGTGGAGTAGAAGGGCTCGAAGATGAGGGCCAGCCGCGACGACTCGATGCCTCCTCCCGAGTCCTGCACGCTCAGCTCCACCTGCCCCGTGCCCGGCGCGGCGGTGCTGACCCGCAGTTGGCGCTGGCCCACGGGGACATCGGCCATGGCATCCATGGCGTTGATGAGCAGGTTGAGCACCACCTGTTGAAGCTGAATGCCGTCCCCCTGGACGGCGGGCAGCGACGGGGCCAGCGTCAGCAGCAGGGTTACGCCGCGCAGGTGGATGTCATTGGCCAGCAGGCGCGCCACTTCGCACACCAGGTCATTGAGCGAGTGGAACTCCTGACGGGGCTCCCCCCGCTTGAGCAGCGCGCGCATGCGGTGAATGACTTCGCTCGCGCGCTTGTCGTCGAAGATGATGTCCCCAAGGGCCTCGCGCACCTCGTCCAGCTCCGCGGGGGCGGCGTTCAGCAGGCGGCGTGCGGCCTGGGCGTTGCTGAGAATCGCGGCCAGGGGCTGGTTGAGCTCATGCGCCAGTGAGGCGGTCAGCTCCCCGAGGGCAGCCACCCGGCTCACATGGGCCAGTTGCTCCAGGGCTCGACGTGCCTCCATCTCGGCAAGCTTCTCCAAGCGTTGGCGCTCGAGGAGCTCCGCTTGGGCATGCATGCGGCGGCGGCGCTCTACCATGAGCCCCCCGGCCACCAGCGCCTGCAGGCCGCTGATCGTCAGTGCCCCCAGGACCCACCATCGGTAACGCTCCCAGAGCGTCGGCTCGTCGAAGGCGAGCCGCACTCCGGGAGGCACTCGACTATGGGGGATGTCCCAGCGCCGCAGCGCTCGGGCATCGACCGTGAGCGTGTCCACGGATGCCGGCTTCAGGGGGGCGAGGAATTCCTCCCGCGCTCCGCGCAACACGCGGGAGGTGAGCATGCTCAGCTGTTGGCCCACGGCCTCGTAGCTGACGAGCGCTCCGCCGACAAACCCCAGCCCCAGGACGGTGTCGTGGAGAGCGAAACAGGGCCGGTTGCTGGCGGAAAGAAACATGCGTGCGATCTCGCGCCCCACGAAGGGTCTCCCGCTGGGATCGGTCATGAAGGTGAAGGTGAGGACCGCGGTGTCGTCCGGCAGCGTCTTCGCGCGCTCGAGCAGCTCGGCCAGTGGCAGACTGGTCAGATCGATGAACTTCAGCCCCCGCTGTGCCAGCAGCGGTTGCAGCTCTCGCACCATCTGTTCCTGCTGAGCGCGCTCCCAGCGGCTGGAGCCATTGACGAGCGCCAGCCTTCGTGTGCTGGGCAGCAGTTGCAGGGCCAGCTCCGCGGTGGCCCGCATGTCATAACGCAGCCAGAGGCCCGCCACGCGCTCCGGGCGAGGCTGCTGCTCCCAGAGCCGCTCGTCCTCGGAGAGGACAATCATCGGGATATCCGGCCACAGCTCCCGGCGCAGCTGCAGGGCCTCCTGGATGGCGTCGGAGCGGAAGGCAATGAGGGCATCCGGCCGACGCTCCCGATATTTGGCCAGATACCAGGTGTGCAGGGCGTGTGTGTAGGCAGACCCGCGAGCCCAACCGAGATCCAGGCTCTCGACATCCAGAGTGACCGGGCCGCCCTGGGCCTCCCACAAGGAGGAGCGGAGGCTGGCGACGAGCGTCGCCATGGCGGGCAGCGCCGTATCCTCGGGAATGAGCAGGAGCACGGACTTTTCAGCCGGACGCGACTCCTGGGCCACCGCCTGGGGGAACGGTAGCGATAAGATGCTGAAGACAAAGACGATGCGCCAGGACATGGGGGACACTTTGCGCCCTGGATGCGCCAAGGCCACTTCGTGCAGTGCGTCTCGGTGAGTGAGCGAGGCGCGCGAGGTCGTCGACCGCCTGTATCGACGATGCAGAGGGGGGAACGACTCCGCACTCTCCCCCCAACAGGGCTCCTGTCCCTTCCTGTATCGGGTGAGCGAGCGCGGGGGCCGCGGTAGGGCGATCAGCGCTTCGGCCAGATCAACTTCCAGAGATCGTCGAGGAACTCGCTCGCGCCGCCGTCGGATGTGGCCCCACCGTTCAGGTACAGCTCGTAGGCGGTGGGCGTCTCCCGCACGAAGGAGATGCCTCCGACGCGGCCCGGGGGGATGGGTGAGTTGGAGTCGAGGGCCACCTCGGTCCATCGGTTGTCCTTCACCGAATAGAACCACAGCTCGCTGGAGAGGCCGTCGAAGCGCTGCCCACCGAAGACGATCAGCCCGCCATGGGCGGTGTCGAAGAACGCCACCGCGTTGTCTCGCGGCGAGGGCAGGGGGCCCGCCGGCTGGAGCCGGGTCCACGTGAGCGTCTCGAGGCTCAGCGACCAGAGGTCGTTCTCGTAGTTCGTCGGACCGAAGAGTTCCTCGGCGGGCGTCTCGGGGCCTTGAGCCGCTCCGAGGCGGTAGCCACCGAAGACGAGCAGCGAGTGGTTGTCCGGATCGTACCCGCCAGCGGCCCAGGCGCGAGGCGCGGGCTTCTCACCGGCTGTTGTGACGAGCCTCCAACCCGTGTCCTCGTCATGGACGGCGACATCGTTGCGAAGACCGGTGGACGTCGTGGCGAATCGTGGAAGCGTGTTGCCCAAGCCGCCAAACGCATAATAGGTCTTCTTGCCGGGCGGGCCCGCCCGCGGCACCTCCACCACCAGGGCGGAGGAACGGCGCACGGCGAACGGGTCTCCCAGGTTCTCGGAGGAGACCTGCTCCCAGTGCTGGCGCTGGACGTGGTAGGTCCACATCTCGGGGAACATCAGGTCTGAGCCAGTTCGAAACCGGCCCCGCCCTCCCACGATGCTCACGCAGCCGTCGCACGGACCGGGAATCATCAGGCTCTCCGCACGTGCGGCGGGGGGCGGAGGCGACGCCAGTTTCCTCCAGGTGGCCGTGGCGATGTCGAAGGCATGAAAGTCGTTGACCGTGAAGTCGTTCGGGAAGTTCCCGCTCTGGCCGCCGAAGCGATAGATGACGGCCGATTCATCGCTCGTGCGGGAGAACGAGGCACTCGCCTCCCAGCGCGCGGGCGGGAGGTCTCCCCGCTGCTCGACGGCCTCCCAACGCGGGCTCTCGCAGAGCGGAGATGCACCTGACTCGGAGGCGGAACGTGAGGCGTCCGGGGGGGCCCCCGCGCACCTGGGCGGCGAAGGTTTCTCGGAGCCACACGCGGTCAACACGAGCAGGGTGGCGAGGCTGCAGCCGCGGCGAAGCAGGGCCCGGTGGGGTAGGGCGTAGGAAAGGGACGGTGGCATGAGGGGCATGCCCGATGATGCTGCGGAACGAATGGCTCCGTCGAACACTTCTTCAGCAGCTGCTCGTAAGTGCATGCCGCGCCCTCAATCCGGCGCATCGCTGCATTGGCGTTGCCTGACATCGAAGTGGATGACCTACTCGCGACAGACGAGACCTCGATCACTTTCGACGCGGCCACGCTGCTCCAATGAACCAGGCCCACCATCGGTAGCGGATCGCCATTCGGTCGCTCCAGGCCATCTCGCGAATTGGCTTGTGCGCCCAGGCGGGGGCTTCGGAGGCGATCGGCTGTCCGTCTCGGACGCTTACGGGCTGGCCGCCCAGCTCCTGGAGGACCGCGCACACAATGGGGTGCGTGAACGGGTCGAGCATGCTGGTGGCCTCCACCGTCTGGCCTTCAACCTCCAGTCCGTAAATGCCGTCGAGGGGGCTCCCGAGCCGGCGGCGAACCTCATCTCGGACTGCATCGAGATCGGGAAGCGGGCCTTCGAATCGAAAGTTGGACTGGTAGACTCCCATGCCAAAGGAATCAACCACGCTGCCCCCTGGGCATCAACCCGGCTGACCCGCGACCGCGCGCGGCGCAGGCAAGGCTCACGGCCCCGTCGGGGCTCCATCTCGCTTGAGCAGCGCGGCGCGCTCCTCGACGACGGCCACGACGTGTCGTGCTGCCAGCGGAAGCGCCCCGTCGTGAGGTGAAGCTGGAGCCGATCCGCGGGCGAGCACAGCCTGGCCGCCCGCAGGCTCCTCACCACGCCCGGCGCAAGGTCGGCGGACACGTCAGTCTCCGTCACTGACGTGTCAGTGACACGGGATTATCCTGGCACCCGGAGACTGCCATCACCGCAAGGGGGTGAAATGATTGGAGTCGTTCGTCCGCAAGCCCTGGCGCGAACATTGCTCTCGTCGCCGGCGCATCCATCCACGGCACCTCGCATCAACCTCAGAGAGCCCTGTGCAAAACAAGACCTGGACCGACGCAGCCCTCCTCGATCATCTCCAGAAAGCCGTCTATTTGGAGCTGTGGACCATTCCCCTCTATCTGACGGCCGCCTATTCCTTGCAGGTCCCCGGAACGAATGCTCAGGTCCCGCCCCAGCAGGTGACCGTTCGCGGAAAGAAGAACCCCAATCGAAGCCGGGAGCAGCTCGCCTTCAACAACATCTACTCGGTCGTCGTGCAGGAGATGCTGCACCTCGAACTGGCCAGCAACCTCTTCAATGCGCTGTTCGCTCCCAAGGGATATTCACCGAAGTTCACTGGCGAATGGGCGCCGCGATACGACAGCTTCCCGTCCTGGATCGCGGTCAACAAGCCCGTGAAGCTCGGGCCGGTGAACCCTGAGCAAATGTCCCTCCTGGCCTCCATCGAGACCCCCGAGCCAAAGACCGATGGCGCGCCGAACGGGCCGCAAGATGCCTACGATTCCATCGGTCAGTTCTACAAGGCTATCGAGCAGGGCATCAATCAGCGCTGGAACGAACTCTACCAGCCCGACGCGGACCACCGGCAGAAGAGCGAATTCGCTGACCCGCAGTATATCAGAGACGACTACACGAGGTTCAGCAGCACCATCGGCGGTGACAGCCGCACCGCGCTGAAACAGGCGAATGAGGTGCTCCAGGCAATCATCGGGCAGGGCGAGGGCAACTTGGGCCCCGTCATCGACTCGGAGCTCCGCCCCGAGGATGCCAACGATCTGGAGGACCGGTTCAGCCATTTCGCGCGATTCCGGATGGTGCAGGCAATGCTGAAGTTCGGCGGCCCGCTAAAGACCTATCCCACCACGGAGAGCAGTGGGCTCGCGGCCGCGCAGCAGCAGCTCACCACTGGATTCACGAGCCTCTTGTCCGCGTTGGAGAAGGGCTATGCCGGGGACGACGAACTCGACCTCCGTAGCATGTGGGCTCTTCCCCAGCAGATCGTGGCAGTGTGGTCTGCGGGCGGAGTGCCGCAGTTCTAAGCGTCCCTAATCAAGTCAGGGCAGGGCTGGTCGTTGGAAAGGCCCTCATACGTATCCGCCAACGATCGTGCGGAGTACGAAGGCAGCGCCAGAGGGAGCTCATGGGGCGGCTGCGGCCGATATTGCCGCTGGTGAGCGCGCGGCTCCGGGAGTTTACGGGGCGTCCATTGGCCATTCCCTGTCGGAGGGCCAGGACTGGCTGCGCGCGAGCCGGGGGCAATTCGCCTTCGACGACGGCGCACTCCCTGAAAGGGGGCAATGGCGCAAGTTTTGAGAGCCCTGCCGGTTGGCGGAAGGTCTCGGATCTACGTCACCCGGTGAAGACGCCCCAGCAGATGTCGTTCCGCGCCCGCTGGTCGTCGAGGACCAAGTCACGGAGGGTGGTGGGGAGCCGTTCCCGCTGCCAGCCGAGTTCCTTCAGACGGGCCCCTTCCGCGCTACCCACGGCGACCGACGCGGCGGCGGCCCGGATGGCGTACGCCGCCGCGCCCAAGTAGTGCGCAGCGACGTGGGCGACGGCCACGGCCTGGCCTGCCGCGAGAGCAGCGAACCTGGCCGGGTCAGGCAACCCACGAGCCGCGGCGTTGGCCACGAACGCGGTTTTGTGGGCATCACGCATCCGGACCTCGCCCCGGATCCACGCCCGTCCCACGGCGATGGCGTCACGGGGGCGCGTGTCCTCCGGGCACGCCTGTTCGAAGAAGGGCAGGACGTGCTCCGCGCAGAGGGCAGCCCATTCCGCGAGGAGGAGGTGGTCCTCGTCGGTCAAGCTCCCACCACGACGAATCGTGATCAACCTGGGGTCTCGCTCTTTCGGAAGGATCGGCATGGACATCTATTCGCCCAGCCTCCCCCCTTTGTCAGGGAAGTTGCCGCCTCGGCGGATGCGCCGAGCCGGCGAAGCCCACCGCGCGCCTCGCTCACTCGCACGGACGCGCTCATGACGCAGCGAGCGACTTTCAGGCAGGCACAGCGGGGACCAGCACCCTGGCTGGCCGCGCGCGAGTCGCTGCCTTCCTGGCCCTTCGACTCCAATTAGTGCGTGAGGAGGCTGCGCAGGGTGGCGTCGTCCGCCACGCGTATCCACGGCTGAACAGATTGCTCCACGGTGGGAAACGGCCGCCCCGGTTCGGCGACGAAGAGCATGCCCGCGGAGACGTCCACCAGCGTCTCCTGTCCTTTCCCGTCTCCATCGGAGAAGGAAACCTTGAGATGGGGCGTGGCGCTCGTCGGGTCGTAGTCGTCGAGATGGGCGGGCGTCGGCATGAGCCAGCGCAGGGGAAGGTCCACCTCCACGGTCTCGGGGGCGGTCCACCGGATGGTGGGCAGCGGCGTGTCCTTCTTCCTGGGAGGACGGAACCAGGTGGCCACGGGCGTCCCTCGCGCATTGCGTGCGACCCCGAGTTGAACTTCCTGGTGCGTCCCGACCCTGGTGGCGGGCCACTCCAACCACCACAGCTCGAGGTGGTCCGCGGCGAGAATGGCCTTGGGGCTGCCATCCGTCGCGGTCACCGTCTTGTCGTCTCGCAACCGGACGCTCACCACCAGCAGGTCACCGCGTCGGCGCAGGCTCACCTCCAGGTCCGCGTCCTCGCGCCCCTTCCAGTGCTTCTGGCCCCAGGAGACCTTTCCGGGGGAAGGAAGAACCGTGGCCTCCAAATCAGAGACGCTACGAGCCACGCCGTTCCACTCGGACTCCTCTCCCTTATCATTCCCGTCGTCCGGGTTCGGCGGCGTGTAGTCAGACGTATGGGCACGTTGGGTCAACAGGTCCATGCTACTCGAGCTGAACCGGCCATTCACCTCGCTGCCCACGAGGAGGGGGCCCTTCCGGTCGAAGCGAAGCTTCACCCGGGAGGAGGTCCCCGCGCCCTGCCGTTCCACGACGAGCACCGCCTTGCCGGAGCCCTCCGCATTGTCGGGCGGCATGGGACAGGCAGAGAGGCTGTCGGGGCCCGCCCCGTCGTTGAAGGCAAAGCGCTCGCCACTGGCCAGGCCCACCAGAATGACCAAGCCTCCCTCTGGGACCTCTGGGAAGTCAGCGCGCATGAGCCCGTAGCAAGCCACCTCGTCGTCCCGACCATCACCGTCGAGGTCCACCTGGAATCGCGTGACGAACTTCGGCTGCTCCTCCTTCACGCGGGCGTCGAGCCAGACCGGGAACGGAGGAGGCGGAGGCGCGTCCTGGGGAACAGCAGGGGCAGAGGTGAGCACGGTGACAAGCACGGGAAGCCAGAGCACGAAGGCCATGCTCCCACTGAATCCCAGATGACGGGCCCTCGACAAGGGAAGACCTCACGCGGGAACACCACGCGGCCGATAGGGGCTCGTGCGTCGGGAGCAACCTCGCTCATGTCATGGGTGAGCTGCTGTCAGCGACTCAGCCAGCGGCAGGCCCTTGGCCTCTACGAGAAGATGATGCTTGCTACCTGCGAGGCAGCAGATCCCAAGGGATGCCGCTCCTGAGCACGAAGACGATGGCCTCCAGTGCGGCCCGGTCATCCGAACGAGGACGCCGGGCTTCTTCTTCGGCTTCGGTGCCGGCAGCAGCGGGGCCACACGCTGCCAGAAGGCGTCGGGAACGAGCTCGCGTGCCATTCCAGACTGGTGGGCACGGTCGATTCGGGCGGTCAGTCCAGCCCTTGCGTTCGTCAGGTGCTCTAAAGCCGGTCCATTCTTCGGGGGGGCAGGTCAAAGGCTCACAGTCCGACCATGATTCCGGCCGCGATGACAGCCAGGACGAACACCGAAATCAAGGTATAGACGTAGTCACGCTCGCGCAGGGACATGACCAGCATCAGCGCCACACGCGCGATGGGCAAGATGATGAAAAAGGCCACACCGGTTTTCATCACGTTGTAGCCGCTGAGGCCGGGAGCGACAAAACTCCAGGAGTCATGTGTCGCGCCCAAGGCAATCCCGGCGGTAACGAGCGCTGAAGCAAGCCAGGTGCCGTTCCAGAGCAGTCCGGCGATGCTCTGCTCGCATCGAGCAATGCGATTGGTCGTAGACTTCATGCCGACTCTCCGAGGAGCTGGACACCCAAGGCGCTCAGGAGCATTTGAACCGCAAGCAGGCTGAGGACAACCACGAAGGAGAGGCGAATTTTATCTGCGGGCAACCCCATCAGCAAGCGCGCCCCGACGAGCGCCCCGACAACTGAGCCCAGCGCGACGGGGCCCGCAATGCCGATGTCGATATCGCCTCGCACGAAGTAGGCGCCAGCGCTCGCTGCGGCCGTCACGCCAATCATGAAGTTCGATGTGGCAGATGAGACCTTGATGGGCAGCCGCAGGGCGGTATCCATGGCAGGGATTTTTAGCACGCCGGAGCCGATGCCGAGCAGCGCCGAAATCACTCCCGCCCCGTACATCAGCGCCAGGCTGATCGGCACATGACCAACCTGATAAGGCACATCCCGGCCGGATGCATGGTCGGGAAAGCTCGAATGCAGGCGTAGCACCGTGGCTAAGCTCTTCACGTTGGGCCTGCTGATATCGGCCACTTCCACTTCACGCCGCCGCACTAGCATCTGCTTTGCGGAGAGTGCCAGAATAAAAGCAAACAAGCCATATAGGAACGAATTTGAAACGACGCCAATCAGGAATACGCCTGTCAACGCGCCGAGCGTGGTGGCCGTTTCAAGGACGAGCGCAAGCCGGATATTGGTCAAGCGCCTCTTCAGGAGCGGCGCGGCGCTGCCGCACGAACAGGCAATGACCGAGATGATGCTTGCGCCGATCGCCACGTGAATGTCTATGCTGAAGAGCAGCGTGAGGATCGGGACGATGAAGATGCCGCTGGCCATGCCAAGCACACCGCCGAGGGCACTCGCACCAAAGGCGGCCGCGAATAGCCAGAAGACCATCGTGGGGTCCATTGACGTGGCTCCGGCTTACGACCGTGCGCGTGGACGCCGGGACAAGCGAGTGATGAACCGGATGAGGTCGCCGCGATAGTGGAGCCTTTCGTAGTCGATGGGGCGAGCCCCTTCGCTATAGGACGTGCGCTCGATCAGGAAGATCGGGTTACCGGGCTCAACGGCGAGGGCCTGTGCAACAGCCGGTGTGGCGGTGATGGCTTCTAGCCGGTATTCGGCCTCAATCAGCGGCAGGCGGTATCGTTCTTCGAGCAGTGTGAAGATTGGCTCGGTTTCCAGGTCGTGGGTGACGATCTTTTCCCCTATCTCGCGTGGCAGGTAGGTTTCATCGAAGGACATGGCCATGCCGTCAGCGAGCCGCACGCGTTGGATTCGCATGACAAGGCTGCCGGGCGACACGGCGAGTTGTCGGGCAACGTCAGCATCGGCTGGGACGATCTGACTATCCAGGAGCCGAGCGGTCGGAGTGCGGCCGAGTGCCTGCATGTCCTCGACGAAGCCAGTCAATTCCGTCAATTCTTGGATGATCCTGGGCTGCGCGACGAAGGTACCTATGCCGCGTCGGATCTCGACCAAGCCACGAGCCACGAGGTTCTCGATCGCTTTTCGGACGGTCGTCCGGCTAACGCCGAACCGCTCAATCAAGCGGTCTTCAGTGGGAAGTTGGCTGCCAGGAGGGAGGACTCCCGCTGCGACTTCAGAAGCAAGCGTCAGTTCGATTTTCGCATAAAGCGGGTTGGTTTCTCGCGCGGCATCCATTGCGATATCACGTCATCATGACGTCGTGATGTCAAGGTCCGTGCCCAGCGAAAAGAAACCCCGAGGTGCATGGTCACTTGCTGGCTCACGACTCGATGAACCCGTCCTCACCCAGGCCCGAGTGGGACGTGTGGGGGAAGTCCCTCGTCACAGACCGGGAAGGGAGCATTGGGGTTGGAGGCTATGGCCTCGTGGGCTCCTCCTGCTCGATGGGCCTCCTGATCGTCGTGAGCTGGCTTGGGGCAGGGCTGCCGGCGCCCCTCCAGATCCACAACGTTCCCAACTCGGACACGCCGCCTCGTGCCCGCGCGGTGCGGATCAACAAAACGGAGTCTGCGCGCCAGTTCGCGATAGCCGCGGCCCGCCCGCCTGGGGCCCCAATTGGCCTGGAATATTCCCGGACCTCACGCCTTCTCGCGCCGGTGGAGTGAATCTCTGTGCCATCTCTGGGACTGGTCCAGCCTATGCCCGCGTACTCGCTGAAGTCGTCGTGGTGGTGTGTCTCGATTGGTCTATTCCTGGCATTGCCGACAGGGGCCTTGGCCCAACACAAGCCAGGGGAGGTGCTGATCGAGCGCGGCACCCTCGAACTCGAGCCAGGCACCCGCGTCTCCTATGAGCTGGGAACCATCTTCGTGCCCGAGAACCGGCGGAAGCCGGAGAGCCGTCTCATCGGAGTGGGGTTCGCTCGCATCAAGGCGCCGCGGCCCACGGGGGCGCCGCCTGTGTTCTGGCTGCCGGGAGGTCCGGGGCTGAGCGTACTCGGCTCGCTCATCGATGATGAGGCGACCGGCAAAGGCCGACTGCGCTCCTGGCTGACCTTCGGTGCTGTGGGAGACCTGGTTGTCATCGAGCAGCGCGGGTTCACCCGACGGGGAGAGATGCTCGAATCCCGGAGTGACGCCATGCCCCTGGACCGCCCAGCCTCCGCGCACGCGGCTGCCCAGGCAATGCGAGCATTGGCTCGGAGAGCCATCGTGGAGAACCCGGGGAAGGACCTGTCGGGCTACAATATCACCGAGGTTGCCGCCGACGTGGACGCCCTGCGGCAGGCGCTTGGCTACAAAAAGATCAGCCTGTTCGGTGGCAGCTTCGGTTCGCAGTGGAGCCTCGCGGTGATGCGGTTGTACCCTGGAATTGTTGCGCGCGCGGTGCTGTCGGGCGTGGAACCCTTGAACAATGCCTATGACATGCCCTCGCATGTCTTCGCGGCGCTCCAGCGCATCTCCTATGATGCCGACCGCGACTCCAGACTCGCGCCCTATCTTCCCGTGGGCGGGCTGATGGAGGCCGTGCGCACGCTGCACCGCCGCTTCGCCACGGAGCCGGTGCGAGTCCAGGTCCGCGACGAATCGGGGCGGGGCCAAACCGTGGTCCTCGGCGCCGAGGACCTGCAGCTCGCGCTGAAATCACATACCCAGGAGGGCGAGCAATGGCCGGCCTTCATCCTCTCACTCTATTACGAGCACTATGAGGACTGGGCGCGCGAAGTCCTCGCAGACCGCGCGGCCGGCAAGACGAAGCTGATAGGCCCGTTGATTGACAGCAGCTTGGGGGTCACCGCCGAGCGTGAGCACCTGCTGCGAACCGACCCCGCCATCGAGCTGCTGGGGAGCTGGAACTTCGAGGCGAACATCGCGTCGGCGCCAGACTGGCCCACCCCGGACGTGGGCGATGCGCTGAGGAAGCCTATTCCGAGCTCGATACCGGTCGTGTTCGTGCATGGGGACTGGGATACTTCGACGCCCATCGAGAACACCCTTGGCCTGCTGCCGTACTTCCCGAACGGCCATGCCATCCTGGTCCACCGCGCCGGCCATGACGGCGCGTTCTATCTGCTCCGGGGCGAACCAGCGGCGAAGAAGGCGGTCTACGAATTCCTCAAGACGGGCAAGACGGCGGGCCTTCCGCACGAGGTGACGTTGTCGGCGCCCAGCTTCGCCCTGCCTTCTTTCGCGCCACCCGCGGCCGGTGTGAAAGCGGGCGCGGGGGCCCCCTTGCCCTGACCCCGTTGGTGAAGACGCTCTGCTCGAGCGCAATGGGGCGCGCGCAGGGCGTCGAAGTCGCGGTGGGTAAAGGCGGTGGACGTGGGCCGAAGTGGTACGTCGGCGAAGGACTCCACCGGGAGACAAGGGCCTTGGGCCCACTTCGCGCGACATCTCGAAATTCCGACTCCGTAGCGCGCCGTTCAACTCGATTCGCGCGAACGCGCTTGCGCTCAATTAACCAAGTGGTTACTTTTCCATTTGGTTAAATGAGTCATGCCGATCGACCCGCTCAGCGCCACCTTTGCCGCACTCGCCGACCCGACCCGGCGCGCGATCCTCGCGCGGCTCTCGAAGGGTGAAACCTCCGTCACGGAGCTCGCGCAGCCTTTCGAAATGAGCCTCCCTGCCGTGACGAAGCACCTCAAGGTGCTCGAGCGCGCGGGGCTGATTACGCGGAGCCGCGAAGCGCAGTGGCGACCCTGCCGACTCGCGCCGAAGCCGCTGAAGGACGCGAACGCCTGGCTCGAGCACTACCGCGAGTTCTGGGAGGGCAGCTTCGACCGGCTCGAGGACTACCTCGCCGACCTCCAGGGGCAGAAGCGCCCGGCGCGCGCCCGAAAAGTTCCAACCCCGAAGAAGCCCAAACGAGGAGCACGCACATGAATGCAACGCTCGACCTCAACGAACTCGCGAAGCGGCAGCTGGAAATCTCGCGGCTGATCAGTGCCCCGCGCGCGCTGGTCTTTCAGGCGTTCACCGACGCGAAGATGATCTCCAACTGGTGGGGGCCGAACGGCTTCCGCACGACGACGGTGAGCAAAGATGTGCGTCCGGGGGGCGCGTGGAAGTTCACCATGCACGGGCCCGATGGCACCGACTTCCCGAACCACATCGTCTACACGAAGGTCGTCCGCAACGAGCGGCTCGAGTGGGATCACGGCTCGAAGGAGGGCGAGGTGATGTTCAAGGCAGTCGTCACCTTCAAGGATGAGGCGGGAAAGACGCGTGTCACGTTGCAGCACACGATGCCCACCGTCGAAGCGCGCGAGCAGGCGGCGAAGTACGCAATCGAAGGTGGCAATCAGACGCTCGCGCGACTCGAGCAGCACCTCGCGACGCAGCAGTAGTCGCGTGTCGTTACGGCACCGTGCGCGTGAGTGTTCACGTCAGCGCGGCTTCGAGCTGGGCCAACTCTGCCCACGCGTCACTGTTCCAAGTGGTGGGCAGCACGCCATCGCTCGAACACCGCAGCCACCTCCTTGTAGGAGACGGAGAGGTACGCGTTCCAGGCCTCATCCTTCTTGTCACCCGGCGCGACAGCGCAGCGTTACGCGGGGGCGCGTGGTGGTGCTCGCGCCCTCGCGCGAGCACGTCACCGTGCGTGTGCGAGATGCGGGACCAGGGCCGCCGGCGGAGACCGTGGCCCGCCGCTTCCCGCTCGTTCCCCCCGGATGCCGAGGGGGCGGCGGCCCTGGAGCGCTACGTGGCTTCGGAGGTGGCGAGCCACCATGGCGGCTCGCTGTCCGGGCGTGACGCGAGGTCAGGCCTGCTGCGACTTCAGCATCCAGCCAATCATCTTGTAGAGGAGGCGGGCGCCGACGTTGCCGTCCCACTCGCCGCCGTCGGGGTCGGGGGCCACCTCGGTGAGGTCGAAGCCCACGATGGTGCGGCCGGAGCGGACCACGCCGGCGATGAGGGCCACGGCCTCGGCGAAGGACAGTCCACCCGGCACCGGCGTGCCGGTGTTCGGGCACAGCACGGGGTCCAATCCGTCGATGTCGAAGGACAGGTAGACCTGCTGCGGGAGCAGGGCGACGATGTCCGCCACCTGCCGGTTCCAGGGCACGCCGTCGAAGCGCTTGTTCTGGAGGTCGGCGTCGAAGAAGCCGTGCACGCGGCCCTGGGAGTCCGCGATGTACTGGTACTCCTCGGCGCTCATGTCACGCAGGCCCACCTGGACCAGCGTCTTCACGCCGGGGATGCGCTCGGCGACGTTGTACATGATGGACGCGTGGGACCAGGTGAAGCCCTCGTAGGCCACGCGCAGGTCGGCGTGCGCGTCCAGGTGCAACACGCCCATGCCGGGGTACTTCTCCGCGTGCGCGCGGATGATGCCGTAGGAGGTGGAGTGGTCTCCGCCCACCGCCGCCACGCGCTTGCCCTGGTCCAGCCAGTGTTTCGCCGTGCGATAGACGTACTCGTTCATCTGCTCGCACAGGCCATTCACGTCCTGGGCGGCCTGGAGCAGCGCGGTGTCCCCGGAGTGGATGCCACCGGCGTCGATGACGACCTGGGCACGCTCCTTGGCGCGAGTGTTCCAGTCGCGCAGCTCCTGGGACTCGGGGAGCATGGCGATGCCTCGCTCGTACGGGCGCCCCGTCTCGACGTCGAAGAGGTCGACCTGCCGGCTGGCATCCAGCACGGCGGCCGGGCCGTCGGATGTCCCACCGCCGTAGCTGGTGGTGGCCTCGAAGGGGACGGGGATGAGGACGACATGCGCCTCGTCAGGGGAGTGGGGGAGGCCGAACACGCCGGAGTCCGGCTGGGAGGCGGCGCTGGGGTCGAAGTGGGTTGCCATGGCGGCGCAGGATAAGGGGCCCGGATGGGGGCGCAACGTTCTTGGAGGGGACCGCGGGGGACTCCTCCGCGACGAAGTCGCTGTCCACCTCAAGGCCCCCGTGCGGCTCAATCCCACCGGACGACCAGCTTGCCCACCGAGTCGTTGCCCGCCATGCGCTCCAGCGCCTGCCGGATGTCCGCGCGCGGCACCACTGCGTCGACCACGGGCCGCAGGGCGCCTGCGCGGAACAGGGGGAGCAGGTGCCGCTCCGCGCTCTGGGCCAGCGCGATCTTCTCTTCGAGCGGGCGGCTGCGCAGCACGGTGCCCGTGACGCGCAGCCGCTTCGCCAGCACCGCCCCCAGGTTCAGCTCCGTCGTCAAGCCCGCCACCAGCCCCACCAGCATCAGCCGCCCCCGAGGTGCCAGGGCGTCCAGCGTCTCCGGGACGTAGCCGCCGCCGACGAGGTCCAGGCACAGGTCGGCGCCCCGGCCGCCTGTCGCCTCCCGCACCGCGTCCGCGAAGCGCGGGGGCTCCATGTCGCACAGCACCGTACGCGTCACGCCCCAGTCCGCCGCGCGCGCCAGCTTCGCCGCGGTGCGGCCCGTGCCCACGACGCGGGCGCCCATGGCCTGGCAGATGAGCGCGGCCGCCGAGCCCACACCGCTGGCGACCGCGTGGATGAGCACCGCCTCACCGGGCTTGAGGCCGCCCTGGAGGACCAGCGCGTCGAAGGCCGTGAGGTACGCCTCCGGGATGGCCGCCGCGTCCGTGAAGGCCATGCCCTCGGGGAGGGGCATGGCCTCACGCTCGTGCGTGACGAGCAACTCCGACCACGCGCCTCCGCCTACCAGTCCCATCACCCGGTCGCCGGGCTGGAAGCGTCGGGCGCGAGGGCCCACGGCCACCACCTCGCCGGCGTACTCCAGGCCAGGAATGTCCGGCGCCACATCCGGAGGGGCAGGGTAATGGCCGCGAAGCTGCAGCAGGTCCGCGCGGTTGAGCGCGGAGGCCCGCACCCGGACCAGGATTTCTCCCGGGCCGGGAATGGGGTCGGGCCGCTCCTCTTCCGCGAGAACCTCGGGGCCACCGGGACGGGTGATGCACAGGACCTTCATGGCAGGGACCTCCAGCGGAAGGGTGCGCACCACGAAACATCCTGGCTCGCGAGAGCGTCAACGCTTATCTAGAGCACGACGACCATGAGCACCTTGACGTGTCCCATCTGCCAGAAGCCCGTCGCCCCACGGGGCACGAACGCCGCCTTCCCGTTCTGCTCCAAGCGCTGCCGCGCCGTGGACCTCGGCCGGTGGCTCGGTGAGGAGTACCGCGTGCCCGATCGTCAGGCGGATGAGCGAGAGGACGAGCTGCCCGCGAGCAGCCACCCGGACCGGCAGCACGGCGACGCATGAGCGGCTTCGTCGACCTGCACTGCCACCTCCTGCCTGGCGTGGATGACGGGGCCCGCACCCTGGAGGACGCGTTGGAGATGGCGCGCGCGCTGGTCGACCTCGGCTTCTCCGCCGTCGCCCCCAGCCCCCACGCCCGCCCCGAGTACGCGCCGGTGGACGTCGTGGACGCGCGCCGCGCGGAGCTGGCGGAGGCCCTGGAGCGCGAGCGCATTCCCCTGAGGCTGGGGCGCAACGCGGAGAACGTGCTCGATGACGCCTTCCTGCGCGGCCTCGGCACCCCCCAGGCGCGCATGCTGGGGCCGGGGCGCTACGTGCTCGTCGAGCTGCCGTACACGGCGCCCGTGCCGGCCCTGCCGGACATCCTCTTCCGCATCCGCACCAAGGGCGTGGTGCCGCTGCTCGCGCACCCCGAGCGCTGCCTGGAGTTCGAGCGCAAGGGCCGCGCCGCGGAGGCCGTACGCGCCGGAGCGCTGTTGCAGTTGGACGTCGGAGCGCTCATCGGCCGCTACGGCGGCATGCCCAAGAAGCTGTCGCGTGCCTTCCTGGAGGAGGGGCTCTATGCGGTAGGGGCCACGGACCTGCATGCACCGGTGGGGGCCTGGGACTGGGTCGGGCGCTCGCTGGCGGAGCTGCGGAGCAGGGTGGGTGACGCGGTCTTCACCCGTCTCATGAGGGACAATCCCACCCGGTTGCTGGCGGGTGAGTCGCTGGAGTCCGACTCGGACTGACGGTATACCCGGCCGTCGTGAAACGTGCCGTCAAACTCCTGGCCAGCCTCCTGGTCACCTTCCTCTTCATGTGGTGGACCTTCCGGGACACGGACTGGGCCACCCAGCTGACCAGCCTGCGGTCGGCGAACTACGCGTGGCTGGTGCCGTACTTCGGCTGCCTCCTGGCCATCCATTTGTTCCGCACCCTGCGCTGGGGCTGCCTGCTGTCAGGGCTGGAGCACGTGCCGTTTCGCAAGCTGAACGAGGCGTCCGGCATCGGCTTCATGATGTTGCTGGTGCTGCCCTTCCGCCTGGGCGAGTTCGCCCGGCCCTTCCTCATCGCCCAGCGCAGTGGCATCCGCCGCAGCGCGGCCATGACGACGGTGGTGCTGGAGCGCATCGTGGACGGCATCGCCGTGGCGGCGATGTTGCGGGCGCTCCTCTTCTTCGTCCCCACGGAGACGCCGGAGATTCGCTACGTCAAGCTGGTCTCGTGGCTGATGTTCGCCGTGTTCGGCGGGGGCCTGGCGTTCCTGCTCTTTGGCCTGTGGCAGCAGCAGCGCACGGTGAGCTTCGTGCGGACCACGGTGGGCCGGTTCGCGCCGTCCGTGGCCGACAAGGTGGCGGACATCGTCGACACCTTCGTCGGGGCCATGCGGCAGCTCCCGAACGGCCGGCAGATCGCGCTCTTCTTCCTCTACACGGCGCTGTACTGGGGCGTGAACGGCGCGGGCATGGCCGTGCTCGCCAACGCCTTTGACTGCTCGGGCGCCGCGCCCGGCACGGTGTGCGAGCCCATGCGCCTGTCGCTCTTCCAGGCCTACGTCGTGCTGGGCGTGCTGGTGGTGGGGCTGATGATTCCCGCGGCGCCTGGGATGATGGGCACCTTCCAGGCCGCCACGAAGGTGGGGCTGACGCTCTTCCTGCCGGCCGCGGCCGTGAACGCCAGCGGGCTGGCCTACGCCAACGTGATGTGGCTGTGCCAGACGGTGCAGCAGGTGGGGCTCGGCCTCGTCCTGCTGTCCATGGGGCACCTGTCGTTCAAGGACATCGCCGGCAAGCTGGACGACAAGGACGGCGAGGCGGCGGCGCCCTCCGCCTGAGCCCGGAGGCGCGCCCGGCCTCCAGTTAGGGGCCGGGCGCAGCGTGTCAGAGCTCCTGGTCGAGCCAGCGGACGATGGCCTCGCGAATCGAGGCCGGGCGCTCGGCGTACAAGCGGGTGCGAGGCGTGCGCGCCGAGTCGGCGTCGCGCAGCATCGACGCGGGCATCGGCTCGCGCGTCCGGGGGAGGGACGCGCGGGCCGCGATGGCGACCGCCCTCATGACTGGCCTTCCTCCTTGGGCGTGCCGCGGCCGTACTTGCCGAGCAGGTCTTCCACCGCCTCGCGGAGGTACTCGCTCTGGTGGATGCGGGTCCGCCGCGCCAGCTCGCGCAGCTTTTGGACCTGCTCCTCGGGGACGAGGACGTGGGTGGAGACGATATCGGCGTCCGGACCACGGACGTCGACAGACACTTCCGTGGCCGCCGGGGACGACGGAGCCTCGGGGCTCAGGGGACTGGCGCTTCCATCCTGCATCGGACTTCCTCCGGGCGTGGCTGCTACAGGCAGCTACCTGCCTGTGCCCGGCATTAGGCGTGCGGTCGGGCACTCCGTCAAAAAATGCGCCGGGCAAGGGGCGAGGGCTCCGCGCGACGGCTGGCGTTGACAGGGGTGGGGGGCGCTGCTACTTCGCGACTCACCTTAGGGGAGTAGTTCACGCCAGCGGTGCTGGCGGCGGGATGCTCGACACGCTGGCCGGAAACGGCCCGGGCCCCCACCTCGTGATGTTTGCGAGACGAACGAGACCTTCGGACAGGGATTGTCGTTACTTCCTGGCCGAGGTCCGTCGTGCGCGTGCTTCCCTGGCGCTTCCACGAGTCAGAACCCTGGTCAGGCCATTGTGAGGGGTGGTCATGCTGGAATCATTCTTGGGTTCATTCGTGTTGGTCGCCGCCAGCGAGATGGGGGACAAGACGCAGCTGCTCGCGTTCTCCCTGGCGTCGCGGTTCCGCAAGCCCTGGCACGTGCTGGCGGGCATCTTCGTGGCCACCGTGGCCAACCACGCGCTGGCGTCCAGCGTGGGCAGCTGGGTGTCCGCGCACGTCCCGGCGAAGTGGATGGCGATGCTGCTCGCGGCGCTGTTCATCGGCTTCGGCTTGTGGACGCTCAAGCCGGACACGCTGGACGAGGAGGGCGGCAAGCCGCCGCGCTACGGGGCCTTCCTCACCACGGTCGTCCTCTTCTTCCTCGCGGAGATGGGCGACAAGACGCAGCTGGCCACCATGGCCGTGGCCGCGCGCTACCAGGCGCCGGTGACGGTGACGCTGGGCACCACCGCCGGGATGATGCTGTCGGACGGCCTGGCGGTGTTCCTGGGGGACCGGCTCGCCGGGCGCGTTCAGATGAACTGGGTGCGCTGGGCCGCCGCCAGCCTCTTCTTCATCTTCGGCGCCTTGTCGCTGTGGACGGCGCTCCGGGGGTCGTAGCGCTCATTGACGTGGAGTGTGGATGGCGCGTGTTACGGAGAAGTGCATTGCGCTCCAGCACGGAAAAAGCTCCCATGTGAGAGGTCTGGGATGACCTGGACTTTTCTTCAGGAGCTGGAATGCGTTCCCCCATTCGTTTCTCCGCGATGATTCTGATGAGCGCCCTGCTGGGCGCGGGCTGCGACGGCGCCCAGCCGCAGGACCCGATGGCCGGGGCCGAGGTGGTCTCCGAGATGGCCGAGGTGAAGCAGGGCGCCGTGGGCGACGTGCTGCTGCGCTGTGATGAGTTCCAGGGAGGCACGCACCTCGAGGTCGTCCAGACGGCGACCGGCTACGAGGCCGCGTACGTCTCCGAGGCGTACGACCCCTGGGATTGCCGCTGCACGTACACCAAGCGCGAGGTGCTGGGGCAGTACACGCAGTGCCGCAAGTCCACGGTGGATGGGCGCATCATGAACTGCTACCGCGTCGAGCCGACCGGCTCGGTGGGCAAGGTGGTCCTGTCGACCACGCGCATCCAGAAGACGCAGATGGTCATCGGCAGCAGCCAGACGGTGAACTACAGCGAGCTGAGCGTGGCGGCCATCAACCAGGACCCGGGCCAGACGCCGCGCCGCGACTACGTCTTCCCGCTGAGCGACTGCCAGTAGCCTCCGCTCGGGCCGGGGTGGCGTCGAGCCCCGGCCCTCCGGCCGGAAAAGAAAAACCCCGGTGTCACTCGGAAGTGACGCCGGGGTAGTGGCCAGGGTCAGACTTGAACTGACTACCTGCGGATTATGAGACCGCCGCTCTAACCAGGTGAGCTACCTGGCCGTAAGTGAGATGCAACCTACGGCTTTTACTGCGGAACTTCCACTGCTTTCCTACCTGCTCGCCCGGTGCTCTTGCAACCGTTTCGGACACGACGCTCCGGGAAGCAGCGCTACGGGGCGGCTCTATACCACATGCCGCGCGGCGGGCAATGGGATCGATGCGACGGAATGGTTGACGGGGGCGGATGCTGTCCCAGGTGGCCGCGAGCCGGAGCCCGGGGCCTCGGGGG
>Ga0182745_1000421_pt1 | contig 48272 bp, 44 predicted proteins | sample eDN3rd30CKraftBY_FD_128523 | JGI IMG/M metagenome (GOLD analysis project Ga0182745, IMG submission 128523) | Enriched backyard soil microbial communities from Emeryville, California, USA - eDNA 3rd pass 30_C Kraft BY (version 2) (version 2) | ecosystem: Environmental > Terrestrial > Soil >... | reverse complement strand
TCACGTCCGATGACACCAGTTGTCCGTCACCAGCGGCAGACGCGAGCACCGGAGTGATGTTCACCACCGCCGCATCTCCGGGCTCACCGCGCACCTCGAAACACACCCGACCACCAGGACCCAGCCGACTCGGCAGCGCAGGTGCTGCGCCTGCTTCTACGCGAGCAGCGAATGCCTCACTGCCAGATCCGCTCGCGTCGGGCATCAAGCGGTCGTGGCCGTCGCTTCCGGCAGACGCAATACCAGGCGCCGTCACCGCGATCAGCAACAGCCCCAAAGATAGCCCGGCTCCGCGAACTGTTCTCATGACCAAGCGTCCTCGACGAGGTCGCCCACCGCCAACGGCTCGTTCAACCGCGCCGGCATCGCTGACCGACGGTCAGGGGTTCGAGCCGGACTCTCGGCGTCCGTTCGGAGCGACAGCACTCTTTGGTGTTCGATTGGGTCAGGTCTCCACGTAGGGGGATTCATGGCACTTCCTTCAGTGTTTGGGTCCGGGGCCTACGAACGTGCGGCTCACGGTGTCCTGGTCGAGTTCGGTCAGCTCGCCTTGGATGGAGGTCTGGAACCCCTTGGTCGCTAGCTCTTGGCCGCGCGGTATCCGTCGGCCTGGGCGGCGTCGGCGGTGGAGTAGCAGCGTTCGGCGCGGGTGCGGTCGTAGAACCGGCCACCGGGCACGTGGAAGATGCCGGAGTTGTCGTTGGCCTTGACCGGGTGCGACGCCGGGCACGACCCGTCGTCGCCGGGCGTCACCCACGCCGCGACCTCGACGAACGCCTGTGGTACCGGCGGGGTGGTAACGGCCGGCTCGACCACCTTGGCGGGTTCGCGTCGCGTCGAGTTCCATAGCGACCACCCGGCGAAACCCGCGCCGCCCAGCAGTGCCAACCAGAACAACCGCCTGAGCGCGCTGACCATGCCGGGACTGTAGTCGGGGGCCGAGTCGCCGCCGCGGAAGCCGCGCCGGTACACCTGGACGTAGCGGCCTTGTAACGGCGGTGTGGTAGGTTCGCCGGCTCAGCGGATCGGACAGACGGGGTTGCCGGCAATGGGTGAGCGATTGATCGGGGCGGCGGTAGCCGCCGGGTTGGTGGCGGTTGGTCTGTTGGCGATGCCCCGGGTGGTCGTCGCCGTTGCTGCCGCATCGCCCCAGGTCAGCGGTACCGCGCCACCCGGCGAGGTCGACTTGGGCAGCCTGTTCTCCGGCTTGGCGCAGGCGGCGCCCGCACCGGGGCCAACGTTGTCGTACGGCGCGGGCGGGCTACAGCCGGTGGTGCCGGAACGGCTGCTGGACACGCGCAACGGGGTCGGGGCGGCGCAGGCGCGAGTCGGAGCCGACGGGGTCGTGGAGTTGCTTGTGACGGGACGTGGTGGCGTGCCCGCGGTGGGCGTCGGTGCAGTCGTGCTGAACGTCACCGCGGTGGGTGCGACGCAACGGTCGTTCGTGACGGTGTGGCCGACCGGAGCACCGCGGCCGACGGCGTCGAACCTCAACGTCGCGCCCGGGGACACCGTGCCGAACCTGGTGGTCGTGAAGGTCGGCGCGGGTGGGATGGTGTCGCTGTTCAATCGGTTCGGTGACGTCGACCTGCTCGCCGACGTGGCCGGCTGGTTTCCCGAAGGCAGCGGACTCGAGCCAGTGGTGCCGGCCCGGATTCTCGACACGCGCGACGGCACAGGTGCGCCGGCCCAGCGGATCGGACCGGACGGCACCGTGCACCTGCAGGTGACCGGTCAGGGCGGCGTGCCAACGACTGGGGTCGGGGCGGTTGTCATGAATGTGACCGCGGTCGGCCCGACCCAGCAGTCGTTCGTGACTGCATGGCCTGCCGGTTCGGCGCGGCCGACCGTGTCGAACCTCAACGTGGCGCCCGGTGACGTGATTCCGAACCTGGTGGTGGTGAAGGTCGGCGCGGGTGGGAAGGTGTCGCTGTTCAACCGGTTCGGCGAGGTCGACCTGCTGGCCGACGTGGCCGGCTGGTTCCCCACCGAGGGCGGCTTCGAGCCGTTGGTGCCCGAACGGATCCTCGACACCCGTTTCGGCAACGGCGCGCCGACCGCGCAGGTTCGCGGTGACGGCGTGGTCGAACTCCAGGTCGCCGGTCGCGGCGGCCTACCCACCAAGGGCGTCGGCGCGGTCGTCCTCAACGTGACTGCGGTGGCACCGACTGCGGCGTCGTTCGTGACGGTGTGGCCCGCGGGCGTCGAGCGCCCGTTGGCGTCGAACCTCAACGTCGTCGCCAGCCGGACCGTGCCGAACCTGGTGATCGTCAAGGTCGGTGATGGCGGGAAGGTCTCGTTGTTCAACCGGTTCGGCGAGGTCGACCTGGTGGCCGATGTGGCCGGCTGGTTCCCCGACGGGAGCGAGACAACCACCACGCTCGTGCCCGGTCAGCGAACCGTGTTCGGCGGTGCGGGTGACGTCGTGTCGGTCGACGGCGCGGCGGACACCGGCGCCACCGTCGTGTTGTCGGCCTCGGCCGACGTGCCGACGGTCGGCGGATACCTGGTCGTGTTCCCCCACGCCGCGGCACCCAACGGCACGTCCGGCAAGGCCGCCTCGGTGACCGGCCACAGCGACGGCACCACGACCGTCGTGCTCGAACCGGCGACCCTGCCCGAGATGTTCGCCGACATCCAGGTCGACGGCAGCTTCCGGTCGGGTGCCCACACGGCGACCGCCGCCGCGCCCGCGCGGCAGCCGATACTGCGGCCGGCAGCCAGCGACGGATGCGCGGGCTCGGTGTCGGTGTCGATCGGGGCCCCATCCGGCGAGTTCGCCTTCAAGCTGCGTGACCGGTACGCGAAGCTGCAGGTGCAGTGGACGCCGACCATCCTCGCCGCCGTGCCCTCCGGTTCGGCCGCCGGCCTGTCGTGCACGTGGCACCCGTGGTGGGCGATGCCGTTCGGGGCGATCGGGCCGATGCTGCTGAAGACCGACCTCGGGATCACGTTCTCGGCGTCGGCCGGGGTGCACGGCACCCTGACCGCGACGCCGCGGATCACGGCCGGATTCGAGTACGTCGATGGCAGCCTCGAGAACCTGTCCGATGTCGACATCACCGGCGGCGCCGACCTCGACGGCGGGCCCGGCACCTACGGCAGTGTCGGCGTGGGGCTCGACTTCGGCGTGGTGGGGGCGATGTTCGACCTGGCTGGCCCGGAGATCTCGGCCGGCCCTGAGGTGACGGCCACCGTCGACCTGTCCAACGGTTGCGTCGTGGTCGAGTCGGCGATCAACGTCGCCGCCCGCCTCACCGTCGAGAAGTGGTGGTTCGAGTGGTCGGTCGGCCTGGCCGAGCTGACGTTCGGCCCGTTCGAGTTGCTGCGGCGGAACTGCGGCCAGCAGGCGTGGACCGGCACGATCCAGGTGTCGTTGCACCGCGACAACAACCAGGGGCCGACGGTGCGGCGCGACGTGTCCACCGAGCAGGCGACCTACACCCTGCTGCCATCCGGCTCCGACCTCCGGCCGAACGGATCGGGGACGTACGCGGCCCGTGTCACCGGCGACGGTGACGCGACGACCTACACACCGAAGTGGAACGGGACGGGGTGGTCGCACTGCAAATCGTTCGACGAGGTCTGGTCCCTCGCCAACGCGGTGCGGCCGGGGGCCCTGGTACTGGAGCGAGACGCGGCAAGCGGCGGGTGGCTCTACCAGCCGCGGCTGATCTACACCGCCCACTATCCGCCTGACGGCAGGATCGGCGGCGCGTCCGGGTCGTGGACGGGCTACGACTGCGTCGACGGCAACCCGCCCACGTTCACGCAATGGGACTCGTCGACGAACGTCAGCAAACTCGGCTGGGTCGAGGGCGCGAGCGTCGGCAGCGGGCTGCTGAACGACTCGGATCCGGCACCGAACCGCTTGGTCGGCTCGACGGACTGGACGATCGCCAGGCCACCGACATCCGGATCGCTGGGGGGCAACGAGTCGGCCTGGACCTACACCGCCACCTATGACCTGACGTTGGTGGAACTCTGAACATGGTCCAACGCGGTTCTTGTCACCGAACTGCACCGACGTCCGTGCAGTTCGGTGACAGGAACGAGCCAGCGGTGGTCGCCGGCGACGGGCTCAGCGTTGGTGGCGCTCCCAGGCTCCGAGCACGGCCTTCAGGCTGGCGGTGGTGATGTCGGGGTCTTGGCCGAGACCCCACTTCACGTCGGTGGCGCCCGACGTCTCGACGTAGGCGACCGCCTGGGCGTCGGCGCCGCGGCCGATCGCATGCTCGGCGTAGTCGAGCACGTCGAAGTCGGTGGCCCCGAACGCCGTCACGAGGGCGTGCACGAACGCCTCGACCGGGCCGTCGCCTTCACCGGCAACGGTGACTGGCGCGCCGTCGTGGTCGAGTTGGGCGGTGATCCGCGCCCGCCCACCGGCGTCGGACGACGTGGTGTGCAACTCGTGGCCGCGCAGACGGAACCGTGGTGCGTCGGGGATGTACTCGGACCGGAACGCGCCCCACATCACGTCGGGGGTGATCTCGGTGCCGGAGTCCTCGGTGATGTGCTGGATCGTCTTGGAGAACTCGATCTGGAGCCGGCGCGGCAGGTCGTAGCCGTGCTCCTCCTTCATCACGTAGGCGACGCCGCCCTTGCCCGACTGCGAGTTGACGCGGATGACGGCCTCGTAGGTACGGCCGACGTGGTGCGGGTCGATCGGCAGGTACGGCACGCCCCACTGGTCGTAGTCGGCAGGCAGCTTCTCGAAGCCCTTCTTGATCGCGTCCTGGTGCGAGCCGGAGAACGCCGTGTACACCAGGTCGCCCACGTATGGCAGGCGTTCGGGTACCGGCAGGCGGTTGCAGTACTCGGCGGTGCGGCGCAGCTTGTCGATGTCGGAGACGTCGAGTTCGGGGTCGACCCCGTTGGCGAACAGGTTCATCGCCAGGTTGACCACGTCGACGTTGCCGGTGCGCTCGCCGTTGCCGAACAGCGTGCCCTCGACCCGGTCGGCGCCGGCCATCACGCCGAACTCGGCGGCCGCTACAGCGCAGCCGCGGTCGTTGTGTGGGTGCAGGCTGACGATCACCGAGTCCCGGTGCTTGATCGTGCGGCAGAACCACTCGATCACGTCGCCGTACACGTTGGGGGAGTAGCACTCGACGGTGGCCGGCAGGTTGAAGATGACCGGACGCTCCGGGGTCGGCTCGATCACGTCCATCACCGCTTCGCACACCTCGATCGCGTACTCGGGCTCGGTCAGCGTGAAGCTCTCGGGCGAGTACTCGTAGCGCACGTCGACGCCGGGGATCGTCTCCTCCAGCTTCTTGCACAGCCGGGCGCCGTTGACGGCGATCTCCTTGATGCCGTCGCGGTCCAGCCCGAACACCACCTCGCGCTGGAGCGGGTTGGTGGAGTTGTAAAAGTGCACGATCGCCCGCGGCGCCCCGGCGATCGACTCGTAGGTGCGTTCGATCAACTCTTGGCGGCACTGGGTCAGCACCTGGATGTGCACGTCGTCGGGGATCAGGTCGTCGTCGATCAGCTGACGCACGAAGTCGAAGTCGGGTTGGCTGGCGGCCGGGAACCCGACCTCGATCTCCTTGAAGCCCATGTTCACCAGCTCGGTGAACATCTTCAGCTTGCGGGCCGGGTCCATCGGGTCGATCAACGCCTGGTTGCCGTCGCGCAGGTCGACCGAGCACCAGCGCGGCGCCTTGTCGATCACGACGTTCGGCCACGTGCGATCGGTGAGCACGATCGGGACGTACGCGCGGTACTTCTCGAACGGCATCTTCTTCGGGGTGACGGGGGCGGGAGGCATCGTGTGGTCTTTCTGCGTGACGGTCGGAATGGTCGAGGGAGGGGGTGTGACACGGCCGGAAAAACGAACGAGCCCCCGGCCGAGGGCGGCGGGGGCGGGCGAACGCGGGTATGTGGGTTCGCCCTAACGAAGAAGAAGCTCCAGTGTGGTGGGGGCGGCGAACGGCGACATCGGCGACCAGCTTACGCGAGCCGGGCCGCTGCGGCAAGCCCGCAACGGCCCGGGTAACCCAGCGACTTTCCGCTCCCGCCGCCAACCGGGAGCGGCGGCGGGAGCGGGTATCCCGCACTTCAGTGTCCGAGGATGCGGTTCGGACACCGTTACGGGACGCCCCAGGACCCAGCCGGCGCACGGGATGCGGTCGCGCGCCGGGGTTCCGTTCGAGGCGAGATCTGTCAACGCACGGCGGCGAACCCCCGTGCTCGGCGAGCGGTGAGGCCGGTGGCCAGCAGCCCGCAGCCGGCGATCACGAGCGACACGATCGACAGGCCGGTCGTCGGCAGCGACGTGAACACCCCACTGTGGCCGCCGATCGGTCCGGCGCCGGGCGTGCCGACCGGGCCGGTGCCGTCGCCGGTGCCGTCGCCGGTGGCGTCTGCGGGCGTGCCGGCGGTGCCGGTTCCGCCGCCCTGCGGGGTGTCGTCCGTTCCGGGTGCACCCGGGCTTGCCGGGGCGCCGGGCGTACCCGGGTTCGGGCGGCCCGGGCCGCCCGGAGTGCCTGGGGTGGGTGTGCCCGGGCCGGGCGTCGCCGCGGTGGTGCAGGTGACCGACACATCGTTCGGGACGGCGACGCTGATGCCGCACAGCGAGTCGACACCGATCACGTCGAGGCAGGTGCTGCCCGCAACACACACGCCGGTGTCGAGCCCAGTCGGGCGGCCGCTGCAGTCGGTGTGGGCCGAACTGAGCACGCCCACTTGCACGCCACACAAGCCGATCGCCGCGGTCACACTGGCGAGTGCATCGGAGAGGGCCCCGGTGGCGCCACCGCTCTGGTTCCCGCCAGACTCGGAACAGTCGACGGTGCTGCTCGCGAGCACCACCACCTGCACGCCGCACACATCGACCGGCAGCTTCACGTCAGCGAGCAGCGGGTTCGAGATGGTGGCGGCGGCGGGGCCGGTGCCGGAGCAGTTCTGGTTGTGGCTGGTCAACACGACGACGTTTACGCCGCACAAGTTGACCGCCACATCCGCGTCGACCAGATCCGTCAGGGAAGCCGGAAGTGGTGCAGTGGCGCCACCGAGGTCGACCGAGGCGGTCGCGGTCGGGGAGACCACCACGCCGTCGGTCAGATCTACGGGGACACGGACGTCGGCGGCGACCACGCTGCCGAGCCCGATTTGGTTGAGCGTCGAATCGACGGCGTCGGTGGCTTCACCGAGCACGCCGTTCACGCCCGCCTGGGCCGTCTCGACGACGACGTCGAGGGTGGGCCCGGCGTGGCCGCTGGTGACACCGTCGAGCACCGCGCCGACCGGCTGCGGCAGCTGCCCGACCGGGAGGTTGTCGAGCGCCGCGGCGGTGCCGGGCAGCACGGTGTCGACCGTGGCGACGGTGGTGTCGATGATGTCGCCGAGGGTGCTTCCGACGTTGATCGGGTCGATCACGACCACGATGTCGTCGCCGGGAGCGGGGTCGGGGGTGGTGGGGCACGTCCCCAACAAGGAGCACAGCAGGTCCTGGGGCATCGGCCCCGTCGCCGTCGCCGTCCCGGCGGGCAACGCCACGACGGGTGCGATCGCTGCACAACCGCTGATGATCGTGATCGTGGCGATCCGTCGATTCATCGTGGCCTCCTGTGCATCCTGCGGCGCCGGAGTGGGCGTCGTCAGGGATGCACACCCACGAGCGGCCGGCCGATCACGGCTGGATTCGAAGAAAATCCCTCAAGGAACCGTCAAGGCGCATCCGGGGTGGTCTCGATACACCGCCTGGCGGCGGCACTCGACCACCTTGGCTACAGGGGAGGTGGCGTCAGGTGACGTCAGGGGAGGCAGCCGACGAGCGGCAGGCACACCGGGGTGGTCTCGATACACCGCCTGGCGGCGGCACTCGACCACCTTGGCTACAGGGGAGGTGGCGTCAGGTGACGTCAGGGGAGGCAGCCGACGAGCGGCAGGCACACCGGGGTGGGTGCTGGGCCTGGCGGCGGTGTGCCGCCGAGTAGGTTCCCGAGCGTGTTGTCGAGCAGCCCGCCGCTGCCGAGCACATCGTCGAGCAGACCGCCCACCGGGTCGTCCGGGTCGACGGTGACGACGTTGCCGACGTCGACGACGAGTTGGTCGACGGTGGCCACGACCGTCGTGACGGTGGCACCGACCGTGTCGGTTGCCGCGCCGGCGACGTTGGTGACGGTGTCGAGGGTGTTGGTGACCGTGGTGCCGACACCGTTGACGAGGTTGCCCGTCTCGGTGAGCACGGCAGGGAGGCCGTCGGGCAGCGCGCCCACCACGTTGCCCAAGTCGGTGACGGTGCCGTTGACGTCGTCGAGCAGGGTGCCGACACCGTTCGTGGCGGCCGGCAGCACGTCGTCGGTGAGCCCACCGGTGAGGCCGCCCACCACACCACCACCACCCGTCGCTGGTGACACCGGCGGCGTCGCCGGCCCGCCCGTACCCGGTTCGTCAGTGCCCGCCGGGGGCGTGGCATCGGGCGTGCCCGCCGCCCCCGTGGTGGGGCTCTCGTCGATGTCGGGAGTGGTTGCGGTGCCGGTCGGGAGCGGGGTGCCTGCGATCGTGGTGCCGTCGTTCGTCCCGTCCGCGGGCACCGTGGGCGTGGGGCCGGTGTCGTCGGCGGGGGGCACGGTGGCCGGTTCAGTCGGTGGCAGGTCGACCGCGTCGTCCGCGCCCGGGCCGACCGGTGACGCCTGCGGCTCAGGCCCGGCATCGTGGCCGGGCTCGGTGCCCACCGCATCGGGCGTGGGAATCGAGTCGGCCTCGGAGTACACGGCTTGCGCGGCGACCGACTCGTCGACGTGCGCGTCGTGGCGCACGATCAGTGCCCCGGCCACTGCGATCGCGACGATCGGGGCGACCGCAGTTGCGGCGACCGGCGTGCCGGCGGTGACCAGGCTGATCGCCACCCGGCGCACGGCGGCCGCCAGGAGCGCCAGCCATGGGGTGGTGCGCAGCTTGCCGTTCAGGTCGTGCATCTCGTCGCGGATCTGCGCGCAGTCGGCGCAGTGGGCGAGGTGAGCCTCGATCCGCTGCGCGGTCCCGGCGCCGGCGGTGTGCTGAACGTACCCGGGCAGGTACCCGCGCACGCGGTGGCACTCGGGGTGCCGGGCGGGGCGGTTGGTGCGCACCCGCAGGTACGAGCGGCCGAGTGCCTTACGGGCCCGCTGGCTGAGCGAGGCGAGCGCGCCCGGGTCGAGCCCGTCGGTGCCGGTGGCGCCCTGCTCGGCGAGCTCGGTCGGCGTGTGACCCTCGACGGCGGTGGTCCACAGCACGTGCTGAAATCGTTCCGGGAGTTCGGCGAAGGCCTGCTCGATGTCGCCCACGAGCCGGAACGGATCGTCGTCGTCGGCTCGGTCGAGGACATCGAGCTCGGACGGGGTGGCGTGGGCGGTGTCGGTGCGGGTGCGCAGCTTGGTCACGGTGTTGCGCACCGACCGCAGCGCGTACAGCCCGAACTCGTCGCGCGGCCCGCCCCCATTCTGGATGGCCCGCAGCGTGTTGGCGAACACCTCGCTGGCTACGTCGTCGGCTTCGTGTCGGTCGCGGCACAGCCGCCGGGCGAGCCGCTGCACCGACTCGGCGTGGAGTTCGTACAACGTGGCGTAGGCACTCGTGTCGCCCGACCGTACGGCCGCGAGCAACTCACCGTCGGTGAGGTCAGTCGAGTGGGTGTGTCCGCCAGTGGCAACGTCGCGCCCGCTCGCTTCCCGGGGGTCCGAGAGCAACGTCATGTCATGACAGAGTCAAACATTGCGCGATTTCCCCGAACAGTGTCCGGGTCGCGATGACAGAGCGATGTAAGACCGGTGCAATATGTCGATCAAGCAATCATCAAGATGCTTACCGGAAGGGTCGTGAACGCGGCCGTTCGCCGCGCCGCCGATCCCCGGGAAGCACTCGGCCCGCCCGATACCCTGGCCCGACCATGAGTGACGCCAATCCACGGCCGGCCGGCCGCCGACGACCCCGCGGCGAAGACGGCCGCCGCAGCGGCAGGTCCGGTGCCGGTCGGCGCCCCGAGCGCGACTCAGGCCCCCAACGTTCGGGCAACCTGACCACCATCAACGCGCTCCCCCCGGTCGAGCCGCCCACCGGGTTTGCGGCGCTGGGCGTGCCGCCGCGCATCGACGACGGGCTGGCCGCGTGCGGCTTCGCCCAACCGTTCGCGATCCAAACCGAGGCCGTGCCGGTCGCCATGCAGGGCCGCGACGTCTGCGGCCGGGCACGCACCGGGTCGGGCAAGACGCTCGCGTTCGGCGTGCCGATGCTGGCGCGCATCACCGACCGGGCCGAGCCGCGCCGGCCGCTCGGGCTGGTGCTGGTGCCCACCCGCGAACTCGCCGTGCAGGTCGCCGAGGTGCTCGAACCGATCGCCGCCAAAGCCGACATGCGGGTGGCCGCGGTGTACGGCGGTGCCAGCCGCAGCGACCAGATCGACCTGCTCAACCGTGGGGTCGAGTTGGTGGTCGCCACGCCGCTGCGACTGATCGACCTGATCAAGTCGGGCGAGGTCGAACTCGGGTCGGCACAGATCGTGTGCCTCGACGAGGCCGACCGGATGGCCGACGATGGCTTCACTCCCCAGGTCGACTGGATCCTGCGGCACTGCACCGGGCGCTCGCAGACGATGCTGTTCTCGGCCACGCTCGACGGCGACGTCGGGCACCTCATCAAGAACTACCTGAAGGACCCGGTCGAGGTCGCCATCGACGCCGCCACCGACACGGTCGGCACGATGCACCACCTGTTCCTCGGTGTGCACCACATGGACAAGGACCGTGTCGTCGGGGCGATCGCCCAGGGCATCCCCAAGGTTGCGGTGTTCTGCCAGACCAAGCGTGTGTGCGATCGTGTGACCGCCAACCTCGCCGACCTGGGCGTATCGGTCGCGGCGATTCACGGCGACCTACCGCAGAAGGCTCGCGAGCGCGCGTTGCAACGCTTCGCCGAGGGCAAGCTGGCGGTGCTGGTGGCCACCGACGTGGCGGCCCGCGGGATCGACATCGACGACATCGGTGCGGTGATTCACTACGAGCCGGCCAAAGACGTCAAGGACTACCTGCACCGGTCGGGTCGTACCGCGCGGGCGGGGCGCGACGGCTGGGCGGTCACGCTCGCCGAGTACAACCAGCACACGCAGGTGCGCATCCTCCAGCGCGGTATGCGGCTGCCGTTGGCGCCCCCGATCGAGGTGTTCTCGAACAACCCCAACCTGCGTGAGTTGAGCCTGTTCGGAGCCGACGTCACCACCTGACGGGGGCGAGCGTGCGACCCATTTCTTACGAAATGGTTACAGGTTGTCGTCACAACGGTTGTCAAGCTGATTAACCTTCCGCTCTCATGCGAGGGTTCCGTTCGTTCGTCGCCGCGCTCGCGGGCAGTCTGCTCGTCGCCGGCTGTGCCAACCCGGCCGCCGACACCGATGCAGCGGCGACGTCCGCGGCAGCTCCGGTAACGGTTGGGGCCGGTTCGGCGGCAGTGACCCGCAAGGCCGTCTCGGTGCCGGCGGCCACCACGGCGGTACCCACCACGGTGCCCGAGCCCGAGCCGTACGTCTCGGTGGACGTCGAGATCGGGCCGAGCACCACGGTGGTCGCTGCCCCGGCAGCCGAGCTGTCCGACGCCGACGGTGATGCACTGGCCGAGGCATTCGGTGCGTTCGCGGCTTGCTCGGGGTTACGCGAGTCGGTCGCCAACTGGTCGTTGCAGGTGTCCAACCCGGGGCACGACATCACCGCCGTGAGCATCCTCGCCGTCTCGCCGGTCGCCGGCCCCGGCACGGTCGACGGCTCGTTCCGGGTCGAGTTCGTCAACGGTGCTGCACTCGACGGCACCGGTACGGTCACGCTCGACCCGGGCCTCCAGTCGGGCACGTTCAGCGCCGACGACGCCGACCTACGCGGCGCGTTCGCATGCACCGGCGCGCCCGAACCCGAGCTGCTGCCGTCGGGAGCGACCGGTGTCGAGGTGTTCGCGCTCGTCCGCCAGGGCGCCGCCGAACGGATGCTCAGCCTGACCGAGCCGTACGCGGCCGGCGGCACCGAGTGCGCCGGGCGGGCGGGCCGCGTGCAGGTCACCGGCGACGCCGGCCTGGGCGCTCCGGTCGAGTTGACGATCGAGGGTGACGCGTTGGTGCTCACGGTTGGCGGCACCGACGTGCCGGTCGACCCGGGCCACACCCGCATCCAGATCGACGGTAGGTCCGGCACGTTCCACGCCGTCACCACCGACGGCTACGAGATAGACGGCGCCTTCACCTGTACCTGACTGGGCTCCGGCCGGGTTGCACGCTCGCGGCGTTGCGCCGTGCCTCGTTGGCCGCAAGCCAACGTCGGCACGGCGCGCCTTGCGAGCGCACAATCCGGCTCGGAGTGAGGATCGATATGTTTCCGGTGGGTGAGGTCTTGCCTCAGCTGAGGTAGCTGGGACGGGTGGATTCGAAGGCGGCGATCGCGTCGGCGTGGGTGAGCGTGATGCCGATGTCGTCGAGGCCGTTGAGGAACCGGTGCTGGGTGGGGGTATCCATCGGGAACCCGGCCTCGATGCCGGCCGCGGGCAACTCGACCGTGAGGCGGGCCACGTCGACCGTGATGAGGGTCTGCGGGTCGGCTTCGATGGCAGCCCAGATCTGCTCGACCACCGGCTCGGGCAGCACCACCGGAACGAGCCCGTTCTTCGTGCAGTTGTTGCGGAAGATGTCGGAGAAGCTCGGCGCGATCACGGCGTCGAAGCCGCCCTGCTGGATAGCCCACACGGCATGCTCGCGCGACGACCCGACCCCGAAGGCGGGCCCGGCGACGAGGATCGAGGCGCCCTGGTACTGCTCCTGGTTGAGCACGAAGTCGCGGTCGTCGCGCCACGTCGAGAACAAGCCCTTCTCGAACCCGGTGCGCTCGACCCGCTTGAGCCACTCGGCGGGGATGATCTGGTCGGTGTCGACGTCGGACCGCTTGAGCGGCACGCCGGTACCCGAAATCACCGTGACAGCCTTCATGACAGGACCTCCAGATCCTCCGGAGTTGCGAATGTGCCCCGCACGGCGGTGGCCGCGGCGACCTCGGGCGACACAAGGTGGGTGCGCCCGCCGCGGCCCTGGCGGCCCTCGAAGTTGCGGTTGCTGGTACTGGCCGAACGCTCGCCCGGCTGGAGCTTGTCGGGGTTCATGGCCAGGCACATCGAGCAGCCGGGCTCGCGCCAGTCGGCGCCCGCAGCCCGGAAGATCTCGGGCAGCCCCTCGGCTTCGGCTTGGGCCTTCACCCGGTGCGAGCCGGGCACGATCATCACCCGTGGCACCGTGACCGTACGCCCCTGCATGACCGCCGCAGCGGCGCGCAGGTCTTCGATCCGGCTGTTCGTGCACGACCCGATGAACACCGTGTCGACGGGGATGTCGCGCATCGGGGTGCCCGGCTCGAGGCCCATGTACTCCAGTGCCCGGGCGACGGTCTCGCGGGTGGTCGCGTCGGCGTAGTCGCTGGGGGAGGGGACGGCGTCGTCGACCGAGTGGACGTGGCCGGGGTTGGTGCCCCAGGTGACCTGCGGGCGCAGGTTGCTGACGTCGACGACCACCTCCTTGTCCCACACCGCTCCGTCGTCGGTGACGAGCGTGCGCCAATCGGCAACCGCGGCATCCCACTGGTCGCCCTGTGGTGCGCCGTCGCGGCCGTTCAGGTACTCGAACGTCGTCTCGTCGGGGGCGATCAACCCGGCCTTGGCGCCGGCCTCGATCGACATGTTGCATACGGTCATGCGGCCCTCCATCGAGAGCGCCCGGATCGCCTCGCCGCGGTACTCGATCACGTGGCCGATGCCGCCACCGGTGCCGATCTGGCCGATCATGGCCAGCACGAGGTCCTTGGCGGTGATGCCCGCGGGCGCCGTGCCGGTGAACGTGACCGACATCCACTTCGGGCGCGCCTGGGGCAGCGTCTGCGTGGCCAGCACGTGCTCGACCTCGCTGGTGCCGATGCCGAACGCGAGCGCGCCGAACGCGCCATGCGTGGCCGTGTGGCTGTCGCCGCACACCACCGTCATGCCGGGCAGCGTGCGGCCCTGCTCGGGGGCGATCACGTGGACGATGCCCTGGTTGGGGTCGCCCATCGGGTACAGGGTGACGCCGAACTCGGCCGCGTTGTGGCGCAGCGTTTCGACCTGCTTGGCCGAGATCGGGTCGGCGATCGGCTGGTCGATATCGGCGGTGGGGACGTTGTGGTCTTCGGTGGCGACGGTCAACTCGGGGCGCCGCACGGTGCGGCCCGACAGGCGCAGGCCGTCGAACGCCTGCGGGCTGGTGACCTCGTGGACGAGGTGCAGGTCGATGTAGATCAGGTCGGTCTCGCGCTGTTCGTCGACGTCGGGGTTGACGACGTGGCGGTACCAGACTTTCTCGGGCAGTGTCAGCGGGCGATTCGGTACGTGCATGATCTCACTATCTGAGATAGATTTCTCGTGGTATGGACATCGTAACGAGCGTCGGCGTGATCGACAAGGCGGTCGGCGTACTGCGCGTCGTCGCCCGCGGGCCGTGCACGTTGGCCGAGTTGCAAGCCGGCGCGCAACTCCCGCGGGCCACCGCCCACCGCCTTGCCGCGGCGCTGGTCGAGCACGGTCTGCTGCGCCGCGACGCAGCCGGGAGGTACGACCTCGGCGCCGACCTGGCCGGGCTGGGCCGTGTGGCCGCAGCCCGCTTCCCGCTCGCTGCGCTCGCTCGCCCACCGCTCGAACGGCTGCGCGCCGCGACCGGCGAGACGGTGCAACTGTTCGTGCCCGAAGGGCCCCACCGGCGCTGCGTGCTCGCCCTCCAGTCGCCGCATGCGCTCCAGTGGGTGGTTCCCGAGGGTGCCTTGCTCCCGCTCGAGCAGGGTTCGGCCGGGCGCGTGCTGCTCGGCGAGACCAGCGCCGACGGCTGGGTGGCCACGGTCGCCGAGCGCGAGCCGGGCGTCGCCTCGGTGTCGGCCCCGGTCGTCACCGCCGACGGTCACGTCGTCGCCGCGGTCAGCGTGGCCGGCCCGATCGAACGCCTGTCGAGCACCCCCGGTGACCGCTTCGGCGCAGCCGTCGTCGACAGTGCTGCCGCCGTCACGACCGCCCTGCGCACAGCGTGAGGGGCGGCTACCCTGCGCGGCGTGGGTGAGGGGGCGGACGAGGTGTCCGACGAACCGATCGGAGCGCTGCCGGCTGCCCCGGTGCCGCGCCCGTCCGAGTCGGGGTGGCAGATCAACTGGATGGGGTTCGTACCGCTGGCGATCGTGGCCGTGCTGGCGTTCGTCGGGTTCCGAGTGATCGGCTTGGGCGACGACGACGCCGACGCAGCAGCCGTGGCATCGGGCACCACCGAGGCGACGTCGACCACCGCACGGCCGCGCCCCACCACCACGACCGTCGCCGTCACCACCACGAGCGTCGCTGCCGTGCCGACACCTGCGCCGACCACCGACGCCACCGGGCCGTCGGTGCGCGCGTGGGGCGAGGTGAAGCCGTGCCGGTTCGGCGATACGTGCCTCGCGGTGAGCTTCGAGATCGATGGGTTCCCCGAGCCGCTGCCGACGTCGTTCTTCTGCATCTACCCGAACTCGACCCGCGAGTTCAGCTTCGTCGACCGCGGCAAGGTCGACGCCTGCCTGACCGGCGACGAGGGCGACACGGTGTACATCGAGGTCGACGGCATCCGCTCGGCCCCCGTCAGCGCCACCGACCTCACCCCCTGACGCGAGGGAGGGTGGCCCGTCGCTGGTGTGGTCTCGATACACCGCCTGGCGGCGGCACTCGACCACCTTGGGGCCGCGGTCAGGTGACAGCGGGTTGTTGTTGGGTGATGCAGTGGATGCCGCCACCGCACTCGAAGATGTCGCGGGCGGGTACCAGCACCACCTCGTGGTCGGGGTAGCACCCGGCGAGGATGCCGGCCGCGACCTCGTCGTTCGGGTCGTCGAACGCGCACAAGATCACCGCCCCGTTGCACACGTAGTGGTTGACGTAGCTGTAGTCGACCCATCCCTCGCCGTCGTCGAGCACCGTCGGGGCGGGCAGCTCGATCACCTCGAATTCGGCGCGCAAGATGCCGAGCAACTCCCGCGTCACGTCGTAGTCGGGGTGGGCCGGGTCGGCTTGCGAGTGGGCTACGACCGTGCCCGGCCGGACGAAGCTGGCGACGATGTCGACGTGGCCGCTGGTGCCGAACCGTTCGTAGTCGCGGGTGAGTCCGCGCGGCAACCACACCGCCCGCTCGGTGCCCAGCCGGGCGTGCACCTCGGCCTCGACCTGCTCGCGCGTCCAACCCGGGTTCCGGCGCGGGTCGAGCTGCACCGTGTCGGTCAACAACACGCTGCCCGCCCCGTCGACGTGGATGCCGCCGCCCTCGTTCACCAGCGTGCTGGCCACCACTGGCGCGCCGGCGCGCTCAGCAGCCCACGAACCGATGTGCTGCTCGTGGGTGAACTCGGAGAACCCGGCGTTGCCCCACGCGTTGAAGCGCCAGTGCACCGCGGTCAAGCGCCCGTCGGTGAGCGTGAACGTCGGGCCGCTATCGCGGAACCAGGCGTCGTCGATCGGCTGCTCGACGACGGTGCTGCCAGGCGTCAGCAGTGCCCGCGCGGCCGCGCCATCGCCGGGTGCGGCGATGACCGTGACCGGCTCGTACTGGGCGACCGCGTTGGCGACGTCGGTCCACGCCGCGCGGAAACGTTCGGGGTCGGGGGTGAACGTCTCGTTGAGCGGCGGGAACTCCATCCACGTCCGCTCGTGCGGTGCCCACTCGGGCGGCATCGAGGTACTCACCGGCGCACCAGCGTTCCGGCCGTCCACGCCGCGTCGAGCAGGTCGACCGCCGCTGCCAGGCGCTCGTCGACGACGTGCAGGTACTCGGCCCAGTCCGCGCAGCGGGTCAGGTCGGCGGCTCCGTCGGACACGCCGCGCAGGCCCACCAGGGGCACCTCGAAACGCTGGCACGCGCGCAGCACGGCAAACGTCTCCATGTCGACCAGGTCGGCGTCGATCGCGCCGTACGCCTCGGCCCCCGAGATGACCGCCGCGCCGCTCGACAGCCGCGCCTCGGGCAGGCCGGGGATGCGGTACGGCAGCGCGACCACGCCCGACTCGTCCTGACCGGGCGGCTCGGCGAACGGGGTGCGTCCCTTCGGGAACCCGAGCGGCGAGGCGTCGATGTCGCGGTAGCCGACCGACGCGACCTGGAACACCGAGCCTTGCGGGTGCACCGCGCTGCCTGCCGACCCGAGCGACACGACCAGGTCGGGCAGGTCCTGGTGGGCAGCCCGCCAGGCCAGTTCGGCGCCGACCGCCACGCCCGCCTCGACCGGGCCGACTCCGGTCCACACCGGCGTGAAGCGTTGCCGTAGGTGTTGGCCGTACTCGGCCTCGACCGCCATCGCGTACAGGATCGTCATCGCGCCATTGTCATCGCTCGGCAGGGGCCACGTTGCGCCGGACGAAGTGGTCGAAGTGGGGGATCGCGAACTCGACCCAGCCGAACCGGGGGGCGTAGATGACGCCTTCCTGGATCAAGCGGTCTCGGAACGCGCCGACCTGGCTGGTGGCCATGCCCATCGCAGCTGCCACCGCGCCCGACCGGTGGGGGCCCGGCCCGAGCGTGGCCAGGGCGTGCACGTAGGCGACCTCGGAGGCAGGGATGCGCGCGATGCGGGCGGTGAAGAAGGCGGCGTCGAGCGTGTGCTGTGCATGCGGGGCGGCACGCTCGACGTCGACGATCGAGATCGGTTCGTCGTGAGCGACGTTCCAGATGTGGTACGCCCAGCTCTGCACGAAGAAGGGGTAGCCGTCGGACCGGTCGATCACCGCTTCGACCGCGGTGTCGCTCCACTCGACGCCGAGTTCGGCGGCGGGTTGACGGACCGCCTCGGCGACCTCGCCGGGCGTCAGCGCCCCCAGATCGGTCACGTCGAACATGCGCTCGGAGTACGTGGCCGCGCGGGCGACCTCGCCGACCAGGTTGGGCAGCCCGGCCAGAACCATGCCGAGCGGGAGCGCGTCCTGGCTACAGCGATGCACGCCGGCGAGCAGCCGGCGGAGGTCGCCGCGGCCCACGAGCTGGGCTTCGTCGATCGCGATCAGCACGCCGAGGTCGTGCTCGTGAGCGGCTGCGGCCAGGTCGACGACGACGTCGGCGAGCGCTTCGCGATCGGGGGTCGGTTGGAAGCGGTCGACGCTGACCCCGGTGCCGAGCACGGTCAGCGAGACCGACTCGATCGAACGCAGGGCCCGGGTGACCTTGTGCGAGCGTTCGAGTTCTTCGACGATGCGCCGGGCTTGACGGAGCAAGCTGCGGACCGTGTCGTCGCCGCCGACCGCCTCGATGCGGATCACCCGGTAGCCGTTGCGTTCGGCGACGGCGGCGAGCTTGCTCAGCAGCACGGTCTTGCCGACACCGCGCAGGCCCGTGATCATGCGGTGTTGCGCCGAGCGGCCCGAGCGCATCCGGCGGAGCGCGATCGATGTCGCCGCGAGCACGTCGTCGCGGCCGACGAGGTTGGGCGGAGGGGTGCCCGCCCCCGGTGCGTAGGGGTTGGCGACCGGGTCGTACAACCCGAGATCGTCCGACATGCCGTGACTTTAACAGCTTGTTGTTAAAGTCACGGCAGATTGGGTGAGTCGGTCGGGCCCGGTGCGGCTACGGTCACGGGTATGGCCTACTGGTTGATGAAGTCCGAGCCGGACGTGTTCGGGTACGACGACCTTGTGCGGGTCAAGCGCGAGGGCTGGGATGGGGTGCGCAACTACACGGCCCGCAACTTCATGCGGGCGATGGCCAAGGGCGACCGGGTGATCTTCTACCACTCGAACGCGAAGCCGCCGGGGGTCGCCGGCATCGCCAAGATCGCCAAGACGGCCGAGCCCGACCCGACCCAGTTCGACCCGAACTCGAAGTACTACGACCCGAAGTCGAACCCCGACGACCCGCGTTGGGACTGGGTCACCGTGGCCCCCGACAAGAAGCTGCCGTTCGTGCCGCTCGACGAGCTGCGCGAGATTCCCGAGCTGGCTGGCTGCCAGCTGCTGGCGCGCGGCAATCGGCTCTCGGTACTGCCGCTGACCAACCTGGAATTCGACGCGATCGTGGCCGCCGCGCAGGCGAAGAAGTAGGCGGCCTACCTGGCGAGCGAGTCGACCAGGAACTCGATGTCGGCCAGCGTGGTGCGCGGGTTGACGACGCAGATCCGCAGCACCGTCTCGCCGTCCCACGCGGTCGGCACCACGAACGCCTCGCCGCTGGCCAACATCGCGTCGCTCCACGCCTGGTAGTCGGCGGGCCCCCAGCCGAGCCGCCGGAACACCACCACCGACAACTCCGGCTCGACGACCAGCTCGCAGTGCTCGCTGGCCCGAATCAGCTCGGCGCCGGCGTGGGCGACGTGCAGTGTGGTCTCGATCGCCTGGGTGTAGGCGTCGCTGCCGTGGGCGGCGAGGCTGAACCAGAACGGCAGGCCACGGGCGCGCCGCGTCAGGTGGTGGGCCAGGTCGCTCGGATTGGCGTCGCTGGGGTTCCACCCCTCACCGCTGTCACCGCCGTCGCCCCGGTCGCCGTGCAGCACGTCGAGGTACTCGGCGTGCTGGGTGTGTGCGTCGCGGGCCAGGCGCGGGTCGCGGTACACCAGGGCGCACGAGTCGAACGGGGCGAACAGCCACTTGTGCGGGTCGACGATGAAGCTGTCGGCGCGCTCGACGCCAGCGAACCGGGCGCGCACACTCGGTGCCGCCAGCGCGGCGCCGCCGTAGGCCCCGTCGACGTGCAGCCAACACCCGGTCGCCTCCGCCGCATCGGCTGCCCCGGCCAGGTCGTCGACCACGCCGGCGTTGGTGGTGCCGGCCGTGGCGACGATCGCGAACAGGCGCGCCCGATCGGTGTCGCTCACCGCGTCGAGCGTGCTGCGCAGCGCGGCGCCGCTCATCCGCCCACTCGGCTCGGCGGCGACCGCGATCACGTCGCAGTCCATCACCCGCGCCGCGTGGGCGACCGACGAGTGTGCCCCCGCGGACGCGATCACCAGCCCGCGGGTGCGGTCGTGGGCCCCCGCCGCGGCCTGCCGCCATGCCCACCGGGCGGCGAGCAGCGCCGACAGGTTGCCGGCGGTGCCGCCGGTGACGAACACGCCTGCCGCGGTGGCCGGGAAGCCGGCCAGGTCGGCAATCCAGCGCAGTGCCTCGTTCTCGGCGAACACGGCCCCGGCGCCCTCCAACCACGACCCGCCGTAGATGCTCGACGCGCCCACGACCAGGTCGAACAACACCGCTGCTTCGGTGGCCGCGCAGGGCACGAACGACAGGTACCGCGGGTGATCGACCGAGATGCATGCCGGGGCGAGCACGTCGGTGAACAACTCCAGGGTGCGCGGCCCGCCGAGGCCGCCGGCAGTGATCGTGGGCCCGCACGCGGCGGCGAGCTGGTCGGGTGTCTGTGGCCCGTCGAGCGGCACCGGGTCCATCCGCACGCGGTCGACCGCATAGCGGACGATCGCGTCGGTCAGTCGTTGCGCGGCCGCGTCGTGCAGGTGCATGCCGCGTGTCTAGCGCACGGCGGGGTGCTGTTCAGCCTGGATCCACCGGACGCTGCAGTTGCTCGCGAGCGTTGCCCCAGCCCACGGCGGTTGCGGCAACGTCGGCCCTGGTGCGCCAGCGGTGGAGCCCAGCCTGCGTGGCGCTTGAACGCAAAGTGTTGCGGTTCAGCTGGACGGTTGGCCGAACGCCCCGAGCACTTCGAGGACGACGATCAGGTCGACACCGGCCGGCAGCCCGGAACTGGGGGCCCCGCTGTCGCCGTAGGCCTCGGAGGGTGGCATCGTGATGACGCGGCGGCTGCCGACGTTGGCGCCGATCAAGCCGTCGACCAGACCGGGGAGCACGAGGCCATCGGGAACGAGCATCACCTCTTCAGGAGAGCCGGCAGCCCACGTGCTGTTGAGCACGACCAGGTTGTCGCCGCGCACGAACATCGCGTGGATCACTGCGGTCTGACCTTGTTCCAACGTCGGACCGGTGCCCTTGACGAGGTCGACGGTGGACGTCTCGGTGGCGCCCTCCGAACGGGGCACGGCGACGGCGGGGTTGTCGGCCGCTGAGGTGGGGGCAGCCACGAGACGCACCTCGGTGACGAACGTCAGCGCGTCGCCGGGCTGGATGATGTCGCCGCTCGGCGAGTCGTTGTAGGCGAGCTCGGTGGGGATGTCGAGGCGGATCAGCGCGCCCGGCTGGGCGCCGAGTAGGCCCTGGTCCCAGCCCTGGATGACGCGGCCCTGGCCGAGCGGGAAGTCGATCGGCACGCCGCGCGAGTAGCTCTCGTCGAACACCGCGCCGTCTTCGGATCGTATGCCGATGTAATCGATGTAGAGCGTGTCGCCGGCCTGCGCGGGGCGGCCCTCGCCGGGGCGCAGCACCGTGATCTGCAACCCCGGTGGCTGCTCGCACGGGCGGACTGCCGCGGGCTGGACGCCCGCCGGGAACTCGCCTTCCACGCCAGGGGTGGTGGTGCCCGGGCCGGTATCGGGTGTGGTGCTGGCCGGCGCAGTGGTGGGCGGCACCGTGGTGGCGGGCAGTGTCGGCCCGGCGGCCGGGGCGGTGGTGTCGGCGGCGATCGTGGTGGGCGGCACGGTCGTGGTGGTGACGGTGGCCGCGGCGGGTACCTCGAAGCAAGCGTCGGGGTCGACCGGGGTGGTAACCGCCGGCTCGGTGGTGGTGACGGCGGCGGTGGTGTCGGTGGCACTGTCGTCGTCGCCACCACACGCGGCGAGCGCGACAGCAGCGACCAGGACGACGGGCACGAGGCGGCGCATAGGGCGGTGAGGTTACCGGCGCGTCACTGCGCTTGGCGGGCGGCGCGGCGGCCGGTGACCGACGCGATCGCACGCAGCAGTTGGGGCACGAAGCGGCCGGCCTGGTTGACGATCGCGTCGTGACCACCGTCGATCCGAAACGGGTCGGAGCCGGCGATGCCCTCGAACAGCCGTACCTGGCGGCGCAACGGCACGACGGTGTCGCGCATGGTGACGATGACCGACGTCGGCACGTCGATGTCGCCGATCCAGTCGGTGGACGAGAACTCGCCGATCGCCCGGCCGGCCTCGAGGATCATCCGCCAGTCGTGTTGGCTGGCCTGCTCGATCGCCCACTCGCCCCAGTCCTTGCGTTGGAGGTAGAACTGGTCGGTCAGCCAGCTGCGCGCTTGGGCGGGGGTGACCCGGGCCAGCGCGGCCAGGCCGGTGAGGCCCATGAACGACAGCCGCTCGGCCTGCTTGCCGGCGAAGTACGGGGCGGTCGCCCCGAGCACCAGGCCGTCCACCCGGTAGGGGTGTCGCCGCCAGAGCAGCTGGGCCACCGTGCCGCCCATCGAGTAGCCGAACGGGGTGACGGTGTCGACGCCGAGCACGTCGAGCACGGCCATCACGTCGTCGGCACAGTCTTCGAGCTTGAACGTCTTGCGGGCCCGCAGGCCGCGGCCGTGGCCGCGGTGGTCGAAGGCGATCACCCGGTAGTGCTCGGCGAGCGCGCGGTAGCACGTGAAGAAGTTGAGGTCGGCGGTGGCCGTCCAGCCGTGCAGCAATACGACCACCGGTGCGTCGGCGTCCGGCCCGGCCAGGTCGCGCACCGGGATGGTGCCCAGCCCGGGGAGTTCGACATCGACACTGGGCGGCAACTCGGGTGCCCGCGGCTGATCCGCAGCTGCCACCGCGATATCGAGGTCAGAGCCGGTCTCGGTCACCGGTGCGCATGCTACGCCCGGTCGTTCAGGCGGGGCGGTTCAGGCGGGGTCGACGGCGACGACCCGGACGCTCAACGTGTTGCCGTTGGGTGCCTCGTACGACACCGTGTCGCCGGCCGCGGCGTCGACGAGCGCGGCACCGAGCGGGCTCGAGTCGCTGATGACGTCGACGCCGGGGGTGGCCTCGGACTGATGCCCGACGAGGTAACGCTCCTCGGTGGTGTCGCCGTCGAACACGATCGTGTAGACGAACTGTTCGTTGTCGATCTCGGCGTTCTCGAGGAGATGTTCGAGCTCGTCGATCCGCGCCTTCATGACGCCCTGTTCCTCTTTGGCGGCGTGGTAGCCGGCGTTTTCGCGCAGGTCGCCTTCCTCGCGGGCGACCCGGATCTTCTCGATCACTTCGGGCCACGCGTTCGTCGTCAGGTCCTCGTGTTCCGCCTTCAGGCGGTCGTAGGCGGCCTGGGACAGCTTGGGTGTCGCCATAGTCCGACGAGTCTACGGCCCGTAGATTGCCTGCCCATGGCACATCGGATTGCAGTCATCGGAGGGGACGGGATCGGTCCCGACGTCACGCGCGAGGCGGTGAAGGTGATCGCCGCTGCGGGCGTGGCCGTCGACGCCACCGAGTTCGACCTCGGCGGCGAGCGCTATCTGCGTGACGGCGAGGTGCTCTCGGACGCCACGCTCGACGAGCTGGGCGGGTACGACGCGATCCTGCTCGGCGCGGTCGGTACGCCCGACGTGCCGCCCGGCGTGATCGAGCGCGGGCTGCTGCTGCGGATGCGGTTCGCACTCGACCTGTACGTGAACCAGCGTCCGTTCGTGGGCACCGCCCCCGGGCACACCGAGCCGCACGACTTCGTGGTGATCCGCGAGAACACCGAGGGCCCGTACGTCGGCGAGGGCGGGTTCCTCCGCAAGGGCACGGCCCACGAGGTCGCCACACAGGGGTCGGTCAACACCCGCCACGGCGTCGAGCGCTGCATCCGCTACGCGTTCGAGTTGGCGTCGACGCGCGAGCGCAAGCACGTCACGCTGGTGCACAAGACCAACGTGTTGACGTTTGCCGGCGACCTGTGGCAGCGCGCGTTCGACGACGTCGCGGCCGAGTTTCCGGGCATCGACACCGCTTACAACCACGTCGACGCGGCCACGATCTACTTCGTCCAAGACCCGCACCGCTACGACGTGATCGTCACCGACAACCTGTTCGGCGACATCCTCACCGACCTCGGCGGAGCCGTGTCGGGCGGTGTCGGGCGGGCCTCGTCGGCGAACCTCAACCCGGCCCGGACCGGCCCGTCGATGTTCGAGCCGGTGCACGGCTCGGCCCCCGACATCGCCGGCCAGAACAAGGCCGACCCCACCGCGGCAATCCTGTCGGCGGCGCTGATGCTCGACTTCCTCGGTGAGGGCAACGCCGCCGAGCGCATCCGTGCCGCGTGTGCCGAGCCTGTCGCCGGGAGTACCACTCAGGTAGGTGACACCGTCGCCGCCCGAGTGCGAGACTGACTCGCATGCCGATCACGCCCACGCCCAAGATCTGGATGAATGGCGACCTCGTCGACTGGAACGACGCCAAGATCCATGTGCTCACCCACACCCTGCACTACGGCACGGGCGTGTTCGAGGGCATCCGCGCCTACGAGACGTCGCAGGGCCCGGCCGTGTTCCGCCTCACCGAGCACATCGAGCGCCTGTTCAACTCGGCGAAGATCGTCGGGATGACCATTCCGTACACCGTCGACGAGCTGATCGAGGCCACCAAGGCCACGGTCGCGTCCACCGGCCTGCCGTCGTGCTACATCCGCCCGCTGGCGTACTACGGCTACGGCGAGATGGGCCTCAACACGCTGCCGTGCACGGTCGACGTGTCGATCGCCTGCTGGCCGTGGGGCGCCTACCTCGGCGACGACGCGGTGACGAAGGGCGTGCGCCTGAAGACGTCGTCGTGGACCCGTCACGACCACAACACCATGCCGCCGGCGTCGAAGACCACCGGCAACTACGTCAACTCGTCGCTCGCCAAGGTCGAGGCGCTCCAGGCCGGGTACGACGAGGCGATCATGCTCGCCCCGTCCGGTCTGGTGGCCGAGTGCACCGGCGAGAACGTGTTCGTCAGCCGCCACGACAAGCTGATCACGCCGCCGCTGTCGGCGGGCGCGCTCGAGGGCATCACCCAGAACACGGTGATGGCGCTGTGCGACGAGCTGGGCTTCGACGTGGTGGTCGACAACCTGGCGCGCTCCGACCTGTACGTGTCCGACGAAATGTTCCTGGTCGGTACCGCGGCCGAGGTGTCGTCGGTGAACTCGGTCGACGACCGCACCATCCCGTGCCCCGGAGCGAAGACGCTGGCGGTCGCCGACATGTACGCCAAGGTGGTCCGCGGCCAGATCGACCAGTTCAAAGGCTGGTGCGAACTCGCGGTCTGATGGATTCCGGCCAGATTCGCCGATCGCTGCGTTCCGACGGGCCTCGTTGACCGAAGTCAACGTCGGCCCGTCGCGCCTTGCGCTCGGCGAATCTGACTCGGAATAAGACCGGAAAGAGCGGCCTAGACCTAGCGTTTGAACACGCCTTCGGGCACCTCGGCGCCGCTGCGTTCGAGGGCGAGCTTCCACACGGGCGAGGGGCCGAGGGCCCAGCGCAGGGTCTTCACCATCGTTGCCCCGGTGGCGTCGGCGCCGGGAGCCGGGCGCAGGCCGAGCAGCTCGCGCAGGCCCTTCGGGATCGTGGCGATCGCGCCCTGGAGTAGCAGCTCGTAGCCGGCGCGCTGGGCGAGCGCCAGCGGCGGCTTGCGCAGGAACCGCACCGACTCGGCCTGGGCCTCGGACCGTGCCAGCAGCGGGTGGCCCACCACCCACGCGCGCAACTCGGCCGCCCGGCGGGGGAGTGGATCGGCGCCGAGTAGTTGCCCGACGCGGGTCTGCTCGGCGACGAACCGGTCGGCTTCGGTGGGCGACAGGCGGCGCGGCCCGTAGGCCTGGAAGGCGGCGAGGAACGAGTCGGTCAGCACGTTGTGCACCCAGGCTGCGAGCTGATGGTCGTTGGCGTCGTAGGCCACGCCGCGTTCGGAGTGCCCGTGCACCGGCCGGTGGGCCCGGCGCACGAACTGCACCGCAGCGTCGACCTCGGGCCGCGCCCCGTAGGTGGTCTCGGTGACGTACAACGAGGTGCGGGTGAGCCGGCCGAGCGGGTCGTCGCGATAGCGCGAGTGGTCTTCGACGCCGGCGACCACCTCGGGGTGGGCGGTTTGCACCAGCAGGGCGCGGATGCCGCCGAGCATCACGACCGGGTCGGCGATGACCTCCCACGACACCGACCCCGGCCCGAGCAACCCCGGGTCGCCGGCGTAGTCGAGTGTGTGCTGCAACGGCTGCGGCCCATGCGCGAACAGCGACAACACCGACCCGACCAACCGCTGTCGCACCAGTTCGAGCACCGCACCAGTCTGCCGGGCTGCCCAGGGTCTCGGTGGTTTCGACAGGCTCAACCACCTTGAGTGACGGTGGTCGAGTGCCGGCGCAGCCGGTGTATCGAGACCACTGGTGCGCGCAGCGCGGGTGCGCGGTGGTCAGCCGGTCAGGGTGGCGGCGAGGCGCAGCTTGGCGACTTCTGATGGGTTGGCGAGGGCTTGCATCGCCAGGTCGTAGTCGGGCAGCGCGAACACCTCGCCGTCGTCGGTGATCATCACGAACCGGTCGAGCGTCGACAGGAACGTGCGGTCGTGGCTGACCGCGATGACCGTGCCCTCGAACCCGTCGAGTGCCTGTTCCAGCGCCTCGGCCGAGTCGATGTCGAGGTTGTCGGTGGGCTCGTCGAGCAGCAGCACGTTGTGCCCGTCGAGCTCGAGGCACAGGATCTCCAGCCGCGCCTTCTGGCCACCCGACAGCGTGGCGAACTCCTGGCGGGCGTGCTGGCCGAGCCGGTAGCGGGCGAGCGCCTTCATCGCCAGTTCCTCGTCGAATCGCCGGTCGCGGACGATGTCGAGCGCGGTGCGCCCACGGAACTCGGGCCGGTCGTTGACCTGCGTGAACATCCCCACCGAGGTGCGCGGCCCGAACTTCAGCTCGCCGGTCAGCGCGCCGTGCTCCAGCGTCCCCGCCAGCGCCGCGAGCAGGTGCGTCTTGCCGGTGCCGTTCGGCCCGATCAGGCCGACCCGTTCGCCGTGGTAGACGGCATGGCTGAACGGAAAGAACAGATCGCCGATCGACACTTCGACGAGCTGCACCACCCGGCGGGCGGCGTCGGCGCCGCGCAGCTTGACGAGGATGTGCTGATCGGGCACCGGTGGCGGGGGCGGGCCGGCCTTGACGAACCGCTCCCAGCGGGTTTCGGCGGCGTCGGCCTTCGAGGCGTTCTTGAAGTTCTGCGCGGCGCGCTGCTTCATGATCTTCATGTGCCGGTACAGACGGCGTTCCTCATCGTTCCAGCGCGAGAGCGCGTCGCCGAGCAGTTCCTGGCGCCGGGTGCGGGCCTCGGGGAACGTGGCGTACGAGCCACCGTGCACCCAGGCTCCCGACCCTTCGACGCAAATGATCTTGGTGGCGCAGCTCGACAGCAGGGTGCGGTCGTGGCTGACCATCAGAATCGTGCTCTGGCATGCCCGGATCTGTTGTTCGAGCCACGACCGGGTGGGCACGTCGAGATAGTTGTCGGGCTCGTCGAGCAGCAGCACGTCGGCGCCCGACGAGAACAGCACGTCGAGCACGAGCCGCTTGCGCTCGCCGCCCGACAACTCGCCGATCGTGCGCGTCGCGAAGTCGGCGACCGGGGTCTTCACGCTGCGCTCGGCAGCGGCTGCCCAACGACCCTCCAGCTCGTAGCCGCCGAGGTCGCCCCAGTCACCGAGCCGTTCCGCGTAGTCCACCCCGTCGGCCTCGCCGGCGACCATCGCTCGCTCGGCGGCGACCAGTCGCAGGCCGGCGTCGCGCAGGGCGGGCGGGGCGACTTGGAGCAACATCTCACGCAGCGTCGTGTCGGGGCTGGCCATGCCGACGTCTTGGGTCATCGTCAACACGGTGCCGCCGACCGAGTACGAGCCTTCGTCCGCGTCGAGCTCGCCCGACAGGATCCGCAAGATCGTGCTCTTGCCGACGCCGTTGACCCCCACCAGCGCGGCGTGCTCGCCGGGGGCGATGTTGAACGACAGGTCGAAGAACAGCGAGTCGGCCCCCGGCGGTGCGTACTCCAACTCGGCAACGGCGATGTGAGCCACAACCGACGAGGCTACGATCGTCCTTCGCAAGGTGGTTTCGACAGGCTCAACCACCGTGGACGAGCGTTGACCAAGGTGGTTGAGCTTGTCGAAACCACCGAGCAGCGTGGACTACGGGGTGAGGGCTGAGCGGAGGATGGCGAGGAATCGGGCGTCGTCGGCGGCGGTTACCACGAGCGCGTTCGGTTCGTGGCCGGTGAGCGCGAGCACGTCCATCACCACCATCCCGCGGGTCAGCTCGCTGTCGAGTTCGGTTTCGAGGTACAACCGCCGGGTCTCGGTGGCGACCGACCCGTCGATCGCGTAGGCGACGGTGATCGGGTCGGGGAAGTCGAACCCGGCCAGCTTGGTCTGGGTCGCGCAGAACTCGGTGACGGTGCCCTGGATGCCGATCGCAAACTCGCCGAGTGGGCCGAGTGCACGCAGCTCGTCGGCGACGTCGGGCGTGACCACCGCGTGCTTGCGCGAGATGTCCCAGCCGACGAACTCGAGCGCGAGGCCCGAGCGCAGCACGGCGTCGACGGCGTGCGGGTCGGCCCACATATTGAACTCGGCGACCGGGCTGACGTTGCCGATGTGGTCGGCCACCGCGCCCATCACGACGGTACGCGGGATGCGGGCGGGCAGCGACGGGTCGCGTTCCAGCGCCCGGGCGACGTTGGTCAGTGGGCCGAGCGTCACCAGGGTGAGTTCGCCGGCGTGGTCGTGCGACGCTTGCAGCAGCGCGTCGACCGCGTCGCCTGGGTCGGGCGTGCGGCCGCTGAGGGGCAGGCCGATGTCGCCCATCCCGTCCTGGCCGTGCACGTTCTGGGCGGTGTTCAGCGGGATCGCCAGCGGGGCGGCCTCGCCGACGTACACGGGCACCTCGGTGCGCCCGGTCAGCTCGCGGGTGTAGAGCGCGTTCTGCACGGCCTGGGCAAGCGGCACGTTGCCGGCGACCACGCCGATGCCGACCACGTTGATGTCGGCGTGCCGCAGGGCGACGATCAACGCAACCGCGTCATCAGAGGCAGTATCGGTGTCGATGAAGAAGGGGCGCATGGGCGCCGGAGGGTAGCCCAGCTTTGCCGGAGCAGATGCGACCGTTGTGAGTCGTTCTGCTCCGGCAAACGGCTCGGTGTCAGGCGGCGATGGCCTCACCGGCGAACTGTTGGGCGTAGAGGCCGCCGCGGGCCAGCAGGTCATCGTGCGTACCGCGTTCGACGACCCGGCCGGCGTCGATCACGGCGATCTCGTCGGCGGCCCGCACGGTGGCGAGCCGGTGGGCGATCACGATCGAGGTGCGCCCGGCCAGTGCGGTGGCGAGCGCCGCCTGCACGGCAGCTTCCGACCCCGAGTCGAGGTGCGCGGTGGCCTCGTCGAGCACCACGATGGCGGGGTCCTTGAGCAGTACCCGGGCGATCGCGATGCGCTGCTTCTCGCCGCCCGAGAGACGGTGGCCGCGGTCGCCGACTACGGTGTCGAGCCCGTCGGGCAGGTGTCCGATCACGTCCCACACGTTGGCCGCGCGCAGGGCCGCGACGAGTTCGGCGTCGGTGGCGTGGGGGCGGGCGTAGAGCAGGTTGGCGCGCAGCGTGTCGTGGAACAGGTGCGAGTCCTGCGACACGACACCGACCGCGTCACGGATGTCGGCCAGCGACGTGTCGCGCAGGTCGACGCCACCGATCCTCACCGAGCCGGCGGTGGGGTCGTAGAGCCGCGACAGCAGCCCCGAGATGGTGGTCTTGCCGGCGCCCGACGGCCCGACGAGGGCGAGCATCTCGCCGGGGGTGACCGACAGATCGATGCCGCGCAGGATCGGGTCGCTCGGCGCCTGGTCGAGGCGGGCGACGCCTTCCAGTGAGGCCAGCGACACGTCGGCCGCGCTCGGGTAGCGGAACTCGACACGGTCGATCGTCACGCCGAGCGGACCGGCGGGCAGGGGAGTGGGCGCCGGCGGGTCGGCGACAGTCGGGGTCAGGTCGAGCACCTCGAGCACGCGCTCGAAGCTGACCAGGGTTGTCATCACGTCGACCTGCACGTTCGACAGCGACGTGAGCGGCCCATAGAGGCGGCCGAGGTAGGCGGTCAACGCTACCAGGGTGCCGACACCGATCGATCCACCGATCGCCATCCACCCACCGATCGCGTACGCGATCGCGGTAGCCAGCGAGGCCAGCAGGCCCAGCGACGACATGAAGATCCGGTTGTACATGGCCGACGTGACGGCGATGTCGCGCACCCGGCCCGCCCGGCGGGCGAACGCGTCGGCCTCGGTTTCGGGCCGCCCGAACAACTTGACCAGCAGCGCGCCCGACACGTTGAAACGTTCGGTCATCGTCTGGCCCATCTCGCCGTTGAGTCGGTAGCGCTCGCGGGTGATGTCGGCCAGCTTGCGGCCCACCAGCCGGGCCGGGATCACGAACAGCGGCACGATCGCCAGCGACATCAGCGTGATCTGCCACGACAGCACGGCCATCGCGGCGATCGTCATGGCGACCGTGACGACGTTGCCGACCACGGTGGACAGCGTGGAGGTGAACGCCTGCTGGGCGCCCTGCACGTCGCCGTTGAGACGCGTGACGAGGGCGCCGGTCTGGGCGCGGGTGAAGAAGCCGATCGGCATCCGCTGGACGTGATCGAACACCTGCGTGCGCAGGTCGTAGATCAGGCCCTCGCCGATGCGGGCCGAGAACCACCGCTGGGCGAGGCCGATCAGGGCGCCGACGACGGCGAGCCCGGCGAGTACACCGGCGAGCGCGAGCAGGAGGCCCCGGCGCTGGTCGGCGATGCCGTGGTCGATGATCGCCTTGAGTACCAGCGGGCCGGACGCGGCGAGCAGTGCGTCGACGACGATCAGGGCGAGGAACCCGGCGATCCACCGGCGGTAGGGGCGGGCGTAGCCGGCGATCCGCCGCAGGGTGCCCCGGGCGAGCTTGTGCGAGGTGACCGACGGGTCTTGGGCGAAGGACTTGACGGGTCGTGGCATGGGGCCACCTTCCTGCCGGACGATCCGGCGGTTCTCAGAGATATAGTGATGTAAACTCACTATATGGTCACGTTTATTCCCGCCGCCCCACTTCCCGACGCGGTCGAGTGGGCGGTCGACCTGCTGCACCGCGTCAATCGCGAGATCCGCCGGGCGGCGCTCGCCAACCAGCCTGCGGGCGCACCGTCGCCGGCCGAAGCCCGCGCGCTGCGTGCCCTCGGGCGCGCCGAGCACGGCATGCGGATGAGTGCGCTGGCCGATGGGTTGGGGATCGTCCGCCGTTCGGCCACTTCGGTCGTCGAGCAACTCGTCGCGTCGGGCCTGGTCGAGCGGGTGCCCGACCCCACCGATGGCAGGGCTGTGGTGGTGGCCCTGACCCCAGCCGGCACCGCAGAGCTGGAACGCGTCGGCCGCCGCCGCGTCGAAGCCGGAGCGGTGGTGCTGTCGCGCCTCACCGAGCCCGAGCTGGCGACCCTCACCCGCCTCCTCAGCACCCTGGCTGACGGCGCGTCGGAGGCCCGGCCGGGGACATGAAGAAAGGCCCCGGGCGGTGCTGCCGGCCGAAGCCTGCGCACCCTCCCGGGGCCTTCCAGAAGGTGGGACGATCCACCATCGGCCGATCTTCGGGCGCTAGCCTTCTGCTCGACCTACGTTCATTGCCCGTCGCTCCCCGAAAGGTGCGGCGGGCAATGCCCTTTTTCCTGCCCGGTTTCCGCCGGTTACCCGACGGCCCGTGGCCGGAAACCCCAGCCCGATCACCGCGGTCGCCCGCGGCCCCGTTGCCAGGCCGGCGCCCGAACTGGGCTTGCCACGGGGGCAAGCTCGGCCCGAACGCCAAACCGACTCGGTCTGGTCGGCGAACCGACCCCCGTTGCCGGGTGGACCCGTGCCCACCGGCGAACCAGTGGCCCGTGGCCCTTCCGACACCGTCACGCTGACCCGGTTGCCCGTGCCCTCGGTCCGGCGCCGCCGACCCGCTACCTCGGAGCAGTTGGGGTGCCCCGTGGCAGTTGGCCGGTTGTCTTGCGCCCGTGGCCCCCCGGCGAACCGGTGAACTCGGTACTCAAGACGATGCCCCGGTGCCCGTGAACCCCCGGCGAACCGGTGGAACCGTGGCCCCGGGACGAGTGGCGTCTCGCCCCGTTCCGAACCCGCTCTCGCCTCGTGGTCAGTGATCCGTTTTCCCCGTTCCACCCCCCGAAGGAGGCTTCCCGAGGACTCGTTTCCCCGACCCGGTTGGCGTGCGCTGTCCGGTACGAGGCATACTTTCGCGAACACAAAACACCAGGTCAAGAGGTATTTTTGAATTCACACGGTTATCCACTGAACTTTCCGTTCATCCCCAGGAAACCTTCGGTCGTCCACTGTTCATACACACCCCCATGCACATGGTTGTCCCCAGAATCGGGCCTGGGGCTGGTCGCTCGATAGCCTCGCCTGCAATGTCTGGCGACCCCGTGAAGGCCGACGCGGTGCAACGCGACACGGTGGAGATCTTCGACACCACGTTGCGCGACGGGTTGCAGGTCGAGGGGGTGTCGGCCACGGTCGACGACAAGCTGCGCATCGCCGAGCAACTCGACCACCTCGGTGTGCACTTCATCGAGGGCGGCTGGCCCGGGGCCAACCCGAAAGACATCGAGTTCTTTGCCCGGGCAGCCACCGAGCTCGAGCTGACCACGTCGACGTTCGTCGCCTTCGGCTCGACCCGGCGCCCGCGTGGCAAGGTCGACGACGACGTCACGCTGCAACACCTGCTCGACGCCAACACGGCCGCGGTCTGCATCGTCGCCAAGTCGTCCGAGTATCAGGTCACCCAGGCCCTCCAGACCACGCTCGACGAGGGTGCGGCGATGATCGCCGACTCGGTGGCCTTCTTGCGTGGGCACGGGCGGCTGGTGCTGGTCGACATGGAGCACTTCTTCGACGGCTTCAAGGCCAACTCCGAGTTCTCGTTCCGGGCGATCGAAGCGGCCGTGCTCCAGGGTGCCAGCCACATCGTGCTGTGTGACACGAATGGCGGCTCGTTGCCCCACGAGGTCGGCGACGTCGTCGCCCAGGTCGTCGCCCACGTCGGCACCGACGTCACGGTCGGCATCCACTGCCACGACGACACCGGCTGCGCGGTCGCCAACGCGATGGCCGCGGTGCAGGCCGGGGCACGCCACGTGCAGGGCACGCTGAACGGGCTCGGCGAGCGCACCGGGAACACGAACCTCACCACGGTCATCCCCAACCTCCAGCTCAAGCTTGGCTACCCCTGCCTGCCCGAGGGACGGATGGAGCGGCTCACCGTGGTGTCGCACCGGGTGGCCGAGCAGCTCAACCGGGCGGTCAACCCGCAGGCGCCGTACGTCGGGTCGTCGGCGTTCGCCCACAAGGCCGGATTGCACGTGTCGGCGATCGCCCGCGCTCGCGACGCCTACGAGCACGTCAGCCCCGAAGCGGTCGGCAACGGCACCCGGTTCGTGGTGTCCGAGATGGCCGGGCGGGCCACCGTGCAGATGAAGGCCGACGACCTCGGGCTGAGTCTCGACGGGCCAACGGTCAACGGCGTGATCGACGAGCTCAAGCGGCTCGAACACGAGGGCTACCACTTCGAGGCGGCCGACGCCTCGCTCGAGCTGCTGATGCGCCGGGCGTCGGGGTGGGAGCACGACTTCTTCCGGGTCGAGTCGATGCGTGTCATCACCGACGAAGTCGGCGACGCGCCGTTCTCGACGGAGGCCACCGTCAAGGTGTGGGTGGGCGACGACCGTTTCGTCCACACGGCCGAGGGCAACGGCCCGGTGAACGCGATCGACGCGGCGCTGCGCCGCGCCGTGCAAACCGCTTACCCGCAGGTCGCCCGGGTGCACCTGGTCGACTTCAAGGTGCGCATCCTCGACGGCGGACGCGACTCGAACGCGGCGACGGGCGCGGTGACCCGCGTGCTGCTCACGGCGTCGAACGGCGAACGCGAGTGGACCACGATCGGTGTGTCGGGGAACATCATCGAGGCGTCGTGGCGGGCGCTCGAAGAGAGCCTCGTCTACGGGCTCTTGATCACCCCGGCAGCGGTGGTTGAGCCGCTCGAATCCGGTGATGCGTAAGCTCGCAGCGATGGCCGCCCCCAAGTTCGCTCCCGTCGTCGACCAGCCGCACTACGAGTCGCCACCGGTCGTCCCCGATGCCTGGTCGCCCGACCGGCCGGGTGCGATCGAGGGGTTCCAGCCGGTGGGTCGGGGGCTCGGTGCCCAGGGGCCCGACCAGGGGTTCGCGCTCACGATCGCCGCGCGCCTGGCCTCCACGTTGCACCTCCAGCCGGGCGAGCGCACCGACGACGCCGTGCGCGGATGCCTCGGCATCGCCTTGCGGCGGGCCTCGCTGTACAGTCGGGCCCCCGTCGTGCACGACGTGCGCCTGGCGTTCACGATCTGGGGCTACTTCCTCGCCGACCCGCCCGCCGACCTGGCGGCCCGGCGCGCGGAGCTGTTCGAGGGCGTCGGCAACGTCAACCATCACTACGCCGAGGGTCGCCGGATCGCTGACTTCGTGCCCGAAGCGACCCTGCGCCTCACTCCCGAGGCCGCCGCGGCGCGGATGCCCGACGCCTGGCGCGAACTCACCGGCGCCTGAACCGGTAGCCGACGGCAGCCACCGGCGGCGTTCGTCGAGCGCCTCGGAACTGCTCGACGGCCGCCCTGGCCTCAGGCAGCGCTGACCGGCTCTGGGGCGGTCTCTGAATTTGACATTTCAGTTCGGCGACGGACGGTCGCGCGGCAATGGACACGCGGCATTCTGGCGACATGCGGGCGGTCGAGCGGCGCAGGTGGTTACTGATCGCGGGCGTCGTCGCCGCGGCGGTGGTGAAGGCGCGGTTCGGGTGGGTGCCGGTGTGGTACCTCGCGCTGGTGGTCGCGGTGCCTGCGGTCGGCTGGTGGGCGGCGCGGCGGTGCGCGGCCCGCGCCGCGTTGCGTTGGACGACGGTTGGTGTCGCTGCGGTGGTGACGGTCGCGCTGTTCCCCGTGCCGTGGATGGTGGCCGCCGACGGCAGCGCCCCGGGCAACGCCTGGCGGCTCGACGGCCGGGTCACGATCGAGGGCCGCATGGTCGACCCGGAGGGCGATTGGTACTGGTTGACGGCGGGCCGCCCGCCGACCGTCGCCGAGGTCGCCTGGTCGAAGGTCGCCGGTGCGCCGAGCGACGTGACGCCTAGCACGATGCGCGCCGGGCCGCTGCGCCAGCGCTCCCGTTGGTCGGAGCCTGCGGCCGCGGCGGTGGGCCTGGCCCGCGGCGGGTGGGAGATCGGCACGCAATGGGAGGCCCACGTCAGCCGCCCGACCGTGGCCGGGCTGCCGGCCACAGCGGTCGTCGTGGCGCTCAACGGGCAGCCCTTGGCGAACGCTGCGTTCGACGGGCTGGGAGCGAGCAACACGTTCACCACCGCAGCCGGGCAGACCTTCGGCTTCTCCGGGCCCGACCTGCCGTACGAGGTGGTCGACACGGTGGTCGCGCCGACCCGCCACGTCGATGTCGTGGTCGGCGGCTGGCTGGCGCGCACGCCGGTGGGCGGCTGGTGGCGCAACCTGGCGACCGGCTCGTCGCACGGGTTGATGGTCGCCCTGGTCGCCTACACCCACGCGTCGGGTGACGAACTCGGCCGCGGTCTCACCGTGGCAGGCACGGGCAGCATGCGGCCCGACGGCAGCGTCGGACGGATCGGCGGGCTGCGCGCCAAGGCCACCGCCGCCCGCGAGGCAGGCGCCGATGTACTGCTCTACCCGGCCGCCCAACAGGGCGAGCTGGAAGGGTTCGCCAACGCGGCGATGGAGCTGGTGCCGGTGGTCACGCTCGACGACGCGATCGCGGCACTCCAGGCCCGTCACGCCTGACGGCGCCCGGCCGGGTTGGTTGGGCTGGGACGGGCGTAGAGTCGCCGGTCGTGTTCACGGCCGAGGCGCTCACGCTCGGAGCGCTGGCGGCGCTCGTCGTCGGGTTGTCGAAGACGGCGATCCCCGGGGCCGGTTTGCTGTCGGTACCGCTGGTGGCGTCGGTGGTCGAAGGACGCCTGATCGCCGGGGCGTCGCTGCCGCTGCTGATCTTCGCCGACCTGTTCGCGGTGACCTGGTACCGCCATCACACTCGCTGGGATCTGCTCCGCCCACTGGCCGCGTGGGTCGCCGTGGGCTTCGCCGGGGGAGTGTCGTTCTACGTGGTGGTGGGCGCGAGCGTGCGGCCGATCGACATCGCGATCGGCGTGATCATCTGCGCGATGGTGGCGATCCAGGCGTGGCGGATGTGGCGGCGGACGCCTCCGCGCCCGGCGACCGCTCGCGACGCGGCGATGTACGGCACGGCCGGCGGGTTCACGACGTTCGTGTCGAACAGCGCCGGGCCGGTGATGAACACGTACCTGATCGGGCTCGGCCTCGACAAGGAGTCGCAGGTGGGCACGTCGGCGTGGTTCTACTTCGTCGTCAACGTCTCGAAGATCCCGCTGTACCTGGCGCTCGGCGCGCTGACCAGCGGCGGGCACTTCTTCACCGGTGAGTCGCTGTTGTGGAACCTGACGCTCGCCCCGGTGATCGTGATGGGCGTGTACGCCGGCAAGTGGCTGCTGCCGCGGATCTCGCCGCAGAACTTCGTGATGCTCGTGCTCGTCCTGTCGGCGGCCGGCGGCGTGCGCCTGCTGCTCGCCTGATCACCCGGAGGGACGGGTGACCAGTGCGGCGAGCTTCTTCGGTGCCAACAAGCAGTAGCTCTCGGTCACCAGCTCGGCGACCTCGTTCCAGTCGGTGGCGTCCGACAGGTGCATGCCGACCACGGTGGGCGACCACACCGGTTTGAAGAACGGGTGGCCGAGGCGGGTGAGCACGTCGAGCTCGTCGCCCGACGACCGGAACGTCATCACGACCGATGCGCTGGAGTGGCCGGTGGCGCCGGCCGCCAGGTCGATCGCCGGCGACGACCCGTCGACCGGGGCGACGTGGGCGAACGTGCGCGTACGGACCCGCCAGCGCACACCGACCCAGGCGTCCTCCTCGTAGGCGTCGGGCAGCCCGAGCGCAACCTCGCCGACCCGGGCGATCGCCGCACGCATGAACTCATCCCCAGCCACGGTCCGATTCTTGCCGACCGGGCGGCATGGTCTCGATACACCGGCTGCGCCGGCACTCGACCACCGGGGGCACGGTCGTCCCGTGCGCCCGGGTACGTTGAGCGCGTGATCACGCTTCGCCCCGCCACCTCCGCCGACGTGGCACTGCTGATCCAGTGGTCGCTGCGGCCGCACGTGATCCGGGCGACGTCGGACGACCCTGGGGCGACGGCCGCGTGGGAGGGCGCCAACTGGGCCGACGAGGTGGCCAAGCGCGACGTGCTTGGTGCCGATGTGTACGAGATCCTGATCGCCGAGGCCGACGGCCGTCCGATCGGAATGGTCGCGCTGCACGACGCCCACCGCGAGCCCAGTCACTACTGGGGCGACATCGAGCCCGGCGTGCGTGCGCTCGACATCTGGATCGGCGAGCCCGATCAGCTCGGGCGGGGCCACGGCACGGAGATGATGCGCCAGGCGATCGACCGCAGCTTCGCCCACCCCGCGGCCCATGCGATCGTGATCGACCCGCTCGCCAGCAACACCGCCGCGATCCGCTTCTACCGGCGGCTCGGCTTCGTCGACGTCGGGGAACGCGACTTCGACGACGATCGATGTCTCGTCATGCGCCTCCACCGCCCGCCCGGGTAGTCGGGTCGCGGGGTTCCACGTCGCCCGCGATCGCCGACTCGGCGTCAATCGTCGACGGTCCCGATCGACCCAATTTGTCCAGTGATGGTTAGAGTTATTCCATCCCGTCGATTCGATCGAAACGAGAGTCGAGATGATGCGAACCGAGTTGCGTGTCGGTGGAGCCAACTGCGCCACTTGTCTGAACGAGACACTCGACGCGCTGCGGGCGATGCCGGGCATCCGTGCTGTGACGGCGTCGAGCACTGCGGGGTGTCTGGCGATCGAGCACGACGATGTCCCCGTAGAGCAGTTGGCCAGCACGATCCAGAACCATCTCCACGGGGTTGCCATGTACGGGGCCGAGATCGTGATGGTGTCGGTCGAAGCGTTGGTCGCCGATCTGTACTGCGGCCACTGCGCGCCCGGCGCGGGGTAGCGCCGGAGGCCCTGTGCCGGAGCTTCGAGATCGATCGGAACTGGGTGGTGGGCGAGGCTGCTGTCTACGCTCGCCCCGTGCGAGTCAACGTGGTGCGTCGGGGGTCGGGCGACCCGATCGTGTTCCTTCACGGGCTCGGCACGTCGGCGGCCTCGTGGGCAGCCGTCGCCGAGGCGTTGGCGGATCGGTACGAGACGCTTGCCGTCGACCTGATCGGGCACGGTGAGTCGGCCGTCCCCGACGACGCCGGCGAGTACCGCCGCGACCGCGTGCTGGCCGACATCGACGAGGTGTGTGCGCTCGTCGATCGGCGCCCGCTGCTGGTGGGGCACTCGCTCGGTGGCTACCTGGCACTGGCCTATGCGGCGACGCGCCCGGGGGCGGTGCGCGGGCTCGTGGTCGTGAACACCGGGCCCGGCTACCGCGACGACGTGAAGCGTGAGGAGTGGAACGCTCGGTCGCGTCGCAACGCCCACCGGTTCGGCGTGCCGCCCCAGGTCGCCGACCTGAACCTCCAGGACGACGCCGTGGTGATCGAGCGCCTCCCCGACATCGACGCCCCGACACTCGCGCTGGCGGGCGGCGACGACCGACCCGAGTACGCGACGTCGGGCGCCTACCTCGAGCGCAAGATGCCCGACGCCCGCTTCCGGGTCGTCGACGGCGGTGGGCACTCGATGCACGAGTCGTCGCACGCCGACGAGGTTGCAACCCTCATCGCCGACTTCGCGACGAGCCTCCCCGCACGCTGAAACGGCGTCGCCGGGGGCCTGCCGCGGCGTCTCGTAGGATCGCAAGGATGTCGTTCGAGCACCTGGCCCGCCCGGTGGTGCGGGCCTGGCCGGGCAGCACCGACGCGCCGACCATCCTGTGTGTCGACGACGACCCCGCCCAACGGATGTTTCTCGCCGAGCACCTCGAGGCTGCCGGCTATCGCGTGGTCGCCGTCGCCGACGGTTCCGGCGCCGCTGCGGCGCTGGTCGACACGACGCCGCATGCGATCCTGCTCGACCTCGGGTTGCCCGACATCGATGGGGTCGAGCTGTGCCACCGGTTGGTCGAGTGGCCCGCCTGCCCCGTGATCGTCGTCAGCGCCGACCTTCGCGAACACCGGATGGTCGAGGCGCTCGACGCTGGCGCAGTCGACTACGTCACCAAGCCGTTCAGCCCGGCTGTCCTCGAGGCCCGCCTGCGGGTGGCCCTGCGTGAGCGCGACCCCGCCCGGCGGATCGTCTCGGGCGACGTGCTGCGCGTCGGCGACGTGGTGCTCGACGCCGGATCGCACGAGGTCACCGTCGGCGGCGTGGTCACCCATCTGCACGCCCGGCCGTTCGCCCTGCTCGAACAGTTGATGCGCCACGAAGGCTTGCTGCTCCCGTACGCCGTGCTGGTCGGCAAGCACCGAGGCGACGCGCTCAGCGAGCCCGAGACGCAGGCCCTGCGGATCGCCATCAGCCGGGTCCGCAAGGCGCTCGGCGCCGGGCCCGAGCGCGCCCAGGTGCTCACCGAACCGCGGGCGGGGTACCGGCTGGTCGGCCCGGCTTGAGCCCCGCCAGCACCACGGCCGCGCAGAGGGCCGCCGGCCGAAGCCGGCGGCCCTCTGGTTCAGGCCGGTATCTCGCCCGGCAGGGGTGCCGAGATCAGGCGTAGCGGGCGTCGGTGGCGTAGCCCTCGATGCCGTGCTCGATGATGTCGAGGCCGGCGATCTCTTCCTCCTCCGGCACGCGCACACCGATGGCCTTCTTGAGGCCGTAGAACACCAGGCCGGTGGTGGGGACCACCCAGGCGAGCACGATCAGCACCATCAGCGCCTGGACGACGAGCTGGTTGATGCCACCGCCGTAGAACAGGCCGTTGTCGAGCACGTCGCCGGTCTCGCCGAGCCCGAAGAAGGCGTCCTCGTACTTGGCGAACAGGCCGATCGCGAGCACGCCCCAGATGCCGCAGGTGCCGTGCACGCTGACCGCACCGCACGGGTCGTCGACCTTGACCTTGTCGAGGAAGGCGACCGAGAACACCACCAGCACGCCACCGATCGCGCCGATCAGCAGGGCCGGGAGCTGTCCGACCGTGCCGCAACCGGCGGTGATCGAGACGAGGCCGGCGAGGATGCCGTTGCCGACCATCGACAGGTCGGGCTTACCGGCCTTGAGCCAGATCGTGGCGGTCGCGCCCAGGCCACCGCCGACCGAAGCGAGCAGCGTGTTGAGCGCCACGACGCCGACCCATCCGTCGGCGGCCAGCTCGGAGCCGGGGTTGAACCCGAACCAGCCGAGCCACAGGATGAACACACCGAGCACCGCGAACGGGATGTTGTGACCGGGGATCGCTCGAGGTTTGCCGTTGGCGTCGTACTTGCCGAGGCGTGGCCCGAGGATCAACGCCCCCATGAAGCCGGCGACGCCACCGGTGAGGTGGACGATGCCCGAGCCGGCGAAGTCGGAGAACACCGCGTCGCCGATGTTGATCTTGGCGATCAGGCCGCCGCCCCACGTCCAGTGCACCACGACCGGGTAGATCAGGCCGCACATGAACACGGCGAAGATCAGGTAGGCCTTGAACTTCATGCGCTCGGCGATCGCCCCGGAGGTGATCGTGACCGCCGTGGCGGCGAACACCGCCTGGAAGAAGAAGTCGGTGGCCCCGGTGAGTGACCCGGGTTCGATCGTGCTGAGGTCCTTGCCCCACAGGAAGAACTCGCCCGAGCCGATCACGCTGCCGCCGTTCGGGCCGTAGGCGAACGCCCAGCCACAAGCGAACCAGGCGGTGATGCCGACGAGCGCGTCCGCCACGTTCTTGGCGAGGATGTTCACCACGTTCTTGGCGCGGGTGAGGCCGGCTTCGAGCAGGGCGAACCCTGCTTGCATGAAGAACACGAGGATGCCGGCGATGAGCACCCAGATGTTGTCCAGAACGGCCTGGACGTATTCGGCATCTTGGGCATAGGCCGACGTAGGGACGAGGGCGAGGAACGCCACGACGCCGCCGATGCCGGAGAAAATTCGTAGCGCACGACTGTTGCGCACAAGTCCTCCTCAGGAGTGGATTGGTTAGGGCAACACCCGGGAGGGCCACGCTGCCTGGCCCGGGCTGCGGCGCAACCTAAGAAGAACTCGTACGCGGAGGATTTCCCATCTGTTTCGTCCGTGTAACCAGCGTGCACGCCGTGAGGAAGTCACGGATCTGTTACCAGAAGTGAATGGCTGTGAAAGGTTGACCGCGTTGTGTGTTGGCCTGAGCGCTCTGCGGGCTAGGTGTCGTCGCTCGGGCCGGCAGGTGGGCTGCCCAGCTCGTCCACGAACGTGCGCTCGCTGACCGGCACGCGGGCCGCGTGGGCCGCCCGGCCGAGCAGGTGCCCGGCTACCGGCGTGGTCACGAGCTGGAGCACGATCGCCAGTCCCAGCTTGGTCGCCGTCGAGGCGTGGTCGGCTCGCAGCGCCGCGCCGGCGAGGCACAGCGTGATGCCGAGCGTGGCCGGCTTGGTGGCCACGTGCATGCGGGCGTAGACGTCGGGCAGGCGGTGCAGCCCGAACGCGGCGATCACGCAGACCAGCGCGCCCGCCAGCATCAGCGCCGCGGCCACGATGTCGAGGACGATCACGCGCCCCTCCGGCCGACGTAGCGGGCGACGGTCGCCAGGGTCAGGAAGCCGAGCAGGCCGCCCACCAGGGCGACGTCGATCAGCACGCCGCTGTGCATGCGCACCGCCCCGATCGCGATACCGGAGATGATCGCCGAGACGATGCCGTCGAAGGCGATCGCCCGGTCGACCACGGTGCCGGGCCGGATCGCCCGTGCGGCGTTGATCGCCGCGGCCAGCGCGAGCAGCCCGATCGCGATCGTGGTGACCACGTTCACGGCTGCTCACCCTCGCCGGGTTCCAGCGGCTCGAGCGCGGCGAGGGCGCGCTGTTCGAGGTCGAGCGCGCTGGCGCGGAAGTCGTCGAGCCCGCCCGGCCCGCTGTCCAAGCCGATCGCATGTACGTGCAACTCGGAGGGGCCGACCCGGGCGGTCAGTGTCAGCGTGCCTGGCGTCAGCGTGATCGCGTTGGCAACGACGGTGGTGGTCAGTGGTGACTCCGACGTCAGCCGGATGCGCACGATGCCCGCCGCCAGGTTGGTGGGGGTGGGTCGCACGATCACCTTGATCACCGCCCAGCTCGACTGCACGAGGCTCCACAGCACGAACACGACGAACTTGAGGAGCCCCCACGGGTGCAGGCGGTGGCGCATTGCGCTGCGGTCGACCGGGAACAGCACTGCCAGGCCGACGCCGATCACGACGCCCCAGAACAGGTTGATGCCTGACCAGTCGCCGTGCAGCAGCACCCACGCCGCCGCGCACACCCCGACGACCGGGAGCGAGCGCACGATCCGGTCGGTCATCGCCGCAGCACCGTTCTCACGTAGGCATCGACGTCGGCGATGTCGGCTGCGGCCCGCTCGCACAGCGCGTACAGCGGGCCGGCGAACACCGCCAGCGCCAGTCCGGCGAGCACGACCGCCACCGTCGACCCGAGCATCGCGGCCGGCCACCGCCAGGCCGCGCTCGGGTCGGGTGCCGCGCCGGCCGGACGCAGCACTGGCTCGGTGGCTGGGCCCCAGAACGCTCCCAGCCAGATCTTCGCCATCGATACCAGCGTCAACAGGCTGCACCCGATCGCCAGGGCGACCGCGACGCGCTCGCCGGCCGCGAGCCCCGACGTCACGATGCCGAGCTTGGCGACGAACCCGGAGAACGGTGGGATGCCCGCCAGGCTCAGCGCCGGCAGCAGGAACAGCGCGCCGAGCAGGCCCGAGCGGTGTACGAGACCGCTCAAGCGGTCGAGGCTCGACGTGCCGGTCGAGTGCTCGATCATGCCCTCGACGAGGAACAGTGACGACTTGATCGGAATCTGGTGCAGCAGGAAGAAGATCGTGGCTGCGATCGCGGCCGGCCCGCCGATCGCGATGCCGAGGATCATGTAGCCGATCTGGCTGACAATGTGGAACGACAGGATCCGCTTGACCTCGTTCTGGGCGATCGCCCCGAGCACACCGACCACCATCGTCAACCCGGCCACCCACAGCAGCAGTGTGCGGTTGGCGTCGGCGAACAGCAGCGTTTGGGTGCGCAGGATGGAGTACACGCCGACCTTGGTGAGCAGGCCGGCGAACACCGCCGTGATCGGGCTGCGCGCCGCCGGGTACGAGTCGGGCAGCCAGAAGAACAGGGGGAACACGGCGGCCTTGAGCCCGAACGCCACGAGCAACAGCAACTGCAGGCCGGTGCGTACGCCGTCGTTCAGCTCGGCCAGGCGCGCCGGCAGCTCGGCCATGCTCAGCGTGCCGGTCGACGCGTACACGAGCGCGACCGCCATCACGAGCACCAGCGATTCGATCGTGTTGACGACCGCGTATGTCGTGCCGGTCCGGACCTGGGCGGGGGTGCCGTCGAGCGTCAGCAGCACGTAGCTGGCAATCAGCAGCACCTCGTAGGCGACGAACATGTGGAACAGGTCGCCGGTCGAGAACGCCGCGCCCGTGCCGGCCGCGAGCACCAGGTAGACGGGGTGGAAGACCGGTGACTCAGCGCCCTTCGAGCGCTGCCCTTCGGCGAACACGAGCACGGCCAGCAGTGTGAACAGGGCGACCACCAGCAGCAGGCCGGACAGGCGGTCGACCACGTAGCTGATGCCGATCGACGCCGACCAGCCGCCGAGCCGCGCCACGGCCGGCCCCTCCCGGTCGGCGTGCACCAGTAACGCCACGGCGAACGACAGCGCGGCCGTCAGCGCGAGGTGCGCGATCGTGCGCTGGAGCCATCGGCTGCGGTGGGCCAGCATCGCCAGCGCGGCAGCCACCAGCGGGATCACGGTGGGCAGCGGAGCGAGGCGGTCCATCACAGGTCCCCGCGTTCGATCTCGTCGCGCCCGTCGAGTTCATGGGTGCTCGGGCGCGACGCATCACGGACCAGCCAGCGGGCGTGGTCCTCGCGGGCCTGGGCTTCGGCGATGCGGATCTGGCGGCGGCGATCCATGGCCAGGCGGCGGTCCTCGAGGTCGTCCTCCACCTCGTCGTCGCCGTCCAACGCCCAGCTCCGCCAGGCCAGCGCGAGCAGGAACGCCTGCACGGCGAACCCGATCACGATCGCGGTGAGGACGAGCGCTTGGGGGATCGCGTCGGTTGCGCCGTCGAGCGCGCCGACGATCGGCGGGCGGCCGGGGCGGCTGCCGGCGACGACAATGAGGAGGTTGACGCCGTTGCCGATCAGCACGACACCGACGATGATCCGGGTCAGGCTGCGGTGCAGCATCGAGTAGACGCCACAGGCGAACAGCGCCGCGACCAGCAGCACCAGCGCGAGGCTCACGCGCCATCTCCAGCGGGCACCCGGGCGGTGGCGTCGCCGCGCGCGGCGAGGTTGCCGAGCACGAGAATCACTACGCCGATCACGAGCGCGTACACACCGATGTCGAAGACGCTCGCGGTGGGGAAGTGGACGTCACCGAGCACCGGCAGGTGGAGGTCCCAGATCGCCGTCTCGAGGAACTCGTCGCCGGCGGCCAGCGCCACGACACCCGATCCGGCGGCCAGCAAGATGCCGGTCGCGATCAGCGCGATCGGCGGCATGCGGTACCTGGCCCGGTGTGCTCCCTCGGGCCCGCCGGCCAGCACCCGGAACACGAACGCCGAGCCGGCGATCAGGCCTCCGGCGAACCCGCCACCGGGCGCGTTGTGGCCGCGCAGGGTGACGTACAGCGACAGCAGCAGCGTGAGGTGGAACACCATCCTGGTCGTTTGGTCGAAGATCATCGACCGCGCGCCCACCCGCGCCATCCGCCGCGGGTCGGGGCGGGCCACGCCGCGCGATCCGGCCACGAGGTTGGCGACCCCGAGCGCGGCGGTACCGAGCACGGTGATCTCGAACAACGTGTCGACGCCGCGGAAGTCGACGAGCGTGACGTTGACGACGTTCCTGCCGCCGGCCTCGTCGAGCGCCAGTGCGTTGACCGCCTCGGTGACGTCGGTCGGGCGGTCGACCGAGCCTGCCGAGATCAGGAACCAGGCGACGACCACCCCGACCGCGACCGACAGGGCGCCCCGCAGCGCGGCCGGTGCCCAACTCGGGGCGGGCCGATACTGGCGCGGTAGGCGGCGGAGCACGAGCAGGAACGCCACGATCGACAGCGACTCGACCATGAACTGGGTGAGCGCCAGGTCGGGTGCTCCGTACAGCAGGAAGACGACGGTGAGTGCCTGGCCCGTGCCGCCCAGCAGCAGCACCGACACGAAGCGCCGGCGGGCGGCGACGGTGGCGACCGCCATCGCCACCCCGAGTACGGCGACCACGGCCTGGAGTGCCGAGTCGGCGAGCACCGTGTCCCCCCACGCGGTGCCGGTGCCCAACGCGAGCCCCGCCGTGATCACGCCGACGACGACCGCGAACACGACCGCCACGTACACCGGCAGCGACCCGCTCTGGGTCACCAGCGTGAGGTTGCGGGCGCCGTCGAGCAGGCCCGAGTACAGCCGGGCGAACACCGACTCGCCGAGCGTGCGGGCCGGCGCGGAGAGCGGGTAGCGCACGACGAGCACCCCGATGGCCGTGCCGCCGGTGAGCGCAGCGGCGGACAGCAGTAGCGGGAGCTGCCAGCCGGGCCACACCGCGAGGTGCGCGTGGGCGGCACGGTCGAGCGCCTCCGAGGCGACCGTCAAACGCCCCGCCAGAGGCCCGGCCAGCAGTCCGGCGGCCAGTGACACGAGCGCGAACAGGCCGACCGGCCCGGTCAGCAGCAGGCCCGGAACGTGGTGGACGCCGCCGTGCGCGGCGGGTGCGCCGGGCGGGTGAGGCTTGTCGCCGAACAGGCCCCACCACAGGCGGACGGAATAGGCGGCGGTCAGCACCGACCCGACGACCACGACGACCAGCGCGATCGTGGCCCATCCGCCCGGGGCCGAGTCGAGCGCGGCCAGCGCCGACTCCTTGGCCGCGAACCCGAACGTGAGCGGGAACCCGATCATCGAGAGCGTGCACAGCCCGGCTGCCGCGGCGAGGCCCGGCAGGCGCCGCCCGACGCCCGAGTTGCCGGTCAGGCTGCGCGTGCCGGTGGCGTGGTCGACCGCGCCGACGGCGAGGAACAGGCCGCACTTGAATACCACATGGGCGGCCAACATGGCGACGCCTGCCGCGGTCACCGCGGGGTCGCCGAAGCCGAGCAGCAGCACGAGCAGGCCGAGTTGCGACACCGTGCCGAACGCGAGCGACTGCTTGGCGTCGTCGCGGCGTAGAGCGGCCACGCCGCCGAGCAGCATCGTCATACCGCCGACTGCGACGAGCACCGGGCGCCACCAGCCGAGGTGGGCGAACTCGGGCGCCAGCCGGGCGATCAGGATCACGCCGGCCTTCACCATCGTGGCCGAGTGGAGATACGCGCTGACCGGGGTGGGCGCGGCCATCGCTCCCGGCAGCCAGAAGTGGAACGGCACCTGGGCCGACTTGGTGAACGCCCCGACCAGCACGAGCCCCAGCCCCACTTGCGCCAGCGTGCTGTCGTCGGCACCGCTCTGCTCCAGGCACACCAGCCCGCCCAGCAGCGCCAACCCGCCGGCTCCGGTGACCAGCAGCGCTCGCAGGGCGGCGAACCGGTTGGCCGAGTCGGTGTCGTCGAGCCCGATCAGCAGGAACGACAGCACCGACGTCAGCTCCCAGAACGCGAACAGCGTCCACACACCGTCGGCGGCGACGAGCCCGAGCATCGCCCCGGCGAACCAGCACAGGAACGCGGCGAACCGGCAGGTGCGGGCCGAGTCGGGATGGCCGCGGAAGTAGGCGGCGGCGTAGGCGATCACGACTACGCCGACTGTGCTCACCGCCAGCGCCATCAGGGCCGCGAACCCGTCGAGCCGGAACGTCATGTCGATCCCGAGCGAACCGACCCACGTCCATCCGCTCGACGGCACCTCCCCGTCGAGCACCCTGGGAACCTGCGATGCGACTGCCAGCGCGGTGGCGAGCATCGGCAGGCCGGCGACGGCGAAGATCCACGTTCCGGCTCGACGACCGCCTACCAGTACTGCGAGACCGCACAGGAGGTGGAGAAGGACGAGGACGGCGATCACAGCGAGGGACCCGGTCGGCGATGGTACCGGGGAGGTACGTGCGCCGGGCCGATCGCTCGATCCTGAAATCCGGCCGAAACGGACCGGCGACCGTCCGATCATCTTGCGTCGTTAGGTTGCTCCGGCAAGATGCAGCCCGCCCAGCCCGTGACCCGGCTCAAGCCGCCCGGCCGCCGCCGGGCGCGCGGGCGCACGCGGATAGCGCGACGCCGTCAGCGCGTGACGCACGACGAGGTGCTGACGTGCGGGCCGTTGGTGCTCGACGTCGGAGCGCACCAGGTGCTCGTTGCCGGTGAGCCGGTCGAGTTGTCACGCCTTCAGCTCGTGATCCTCGCCGAGTTGGTCCGCCGGGCCGGTCGCATCGTCCCCACCACCGAGCTGCGCCAGGCCGCGGCACGCGTCGTGGTGCCCACTCAACGAACGGTCACCAGCGCGGTGAGCCGCCTGCGTCGCTACCTTACCCACGACCCGGGGTTGCCGTCGATCGAGCATGTCCCCTCCCGCGGCTACCGGCTGGTGACGACACCAGCTGCCTCGTGATGCGCCTCCCTTGTCCCGCCTAGAGTCGCCTCTATGACGACTCCCGCCGAAGGCAAGAAGGCCCCCGCGTTCACCCTGCTCGACCAGAACGAGGAGAAGGTGCAGCTCTCCAAGCTCGCCGGTCGGAAGGTCCTCGTGTACTTCTACCCTCGGGCGAGCACGCCTGGGTGCACGACCCAAGCCTGCGGCCTGCGCGACATCGCGGGTGATGTTGGCGACACCGTGATTGTGGGCATCAGCCCGGACAAGCCGAGTGCCCTCAAGAAGTTCGACGACAAGTACGGCCTCGGGTTCACGCTGCTGAGCGACGAGGATCATGCGATCGCCGAGAAGTACGGCTTGTGGGTCGAGAAGAAGAACTATGGCAAGACGTACATGGGTGTCCAGCGCGCGGCGTTCCTGATCGACGAGGCCGGCAAGGTCGCCAAGGCCTGGCCCAAGATCAGCCCCAAGGACACCCCCACGAATCTGCTCAAGGCACTGGCGGAAGGCTGAAGAGGCGCGGTTTGATAGTGGCTGGCCGGGTTTCTCCTGGTTGGGGGCTTGCTGTGGGCGTGTTAGGTGATTGAGGCGAGGGTGGCGATGGCTTTGCCGGTGGGTCCGAAGCGGGTGG
>Ga0182745_1000419_pt1 | contig 48417 bp, 41 predicted proteins | sample eDN3rd30CKraftBY_FD_128523 | JGI IMG/M metagenome (GOLD analysis project Ga0182745, IMG submission 128523) | Enriched backyard soil microbial communities from Emeryville, California, USA - eDNA 3rd pass 30_C Kraft BY (version 2) (version 2) | ecosystem: Environmental > Terrestrial > Soil >... | reverse complement strand
CCTCAGGTGAAGGAGTCGAGAGGGTCCACCTGCGGCAGCCCACGTTCAATCAGGTGCGGCGCTCGCTCGGCCGCTTTACATCGAGGCTAGCACCAATCCGCGGAGCGGTTCGTGCAACGGCCAGTGGTCGACTCGCGTTCACCAAATGCCCGGAAACAACCGATAGCGCACGCGCTCAGCATAGGCGTCATAATCGTCGAGCTCGGCGCGGAGTACCGCTTCCTCATGGACCGCGCGCCAACCGATGGCGATGATGAAAAGGGCTGCGAGTGCGAGCCCCAGCCAGGAACCGAGCAGCAGTGGTACCCCGATGAACAGAAACAGCGCGCTCGCATACATCGGGTGACGCACGATGGCATAAGGACCCGTGTCGATCGTCCGCTGTCCCTCCTGCAGCTTCACGACCGGCGCTGCGAAGCTGTTCTCTCGAAAAGTCCACCAGACCCCCGCGCCCTCGGCCAGGATGAAGGCGGCGCCCAGGACCTGCAGCCAAAACGGTATCGCGGTAAAACCGGCGCGCGCGGCGTCCCAGCTGCTCAGCGGAAGCCAGATGCAGAAGCCGATCATGAAGAGCGTCAGCCAGACGCGATCCCACGGCTTCTGTCCGCGCTGGACGGGCGGTGCCATGCGTTCGCGCAGAAGTTTCGGGTCATGTTTTGCGAGCCAGAGGATCATCGCGCCGCCGCCGAGCGCGAACATCGCGATCAGAACCCATCCGGCGGGATAGTCGAGCCTGCCCGCTGGCCAGAGGATCGCCGCTGCGATGAAGGCCGTCCATGCCAGAAGCTGGACCATGTAACCGATCATCGGATGCTCCTTTCGTCCCGTTCCAGCTAAATCGCGTTAAGGAGCCCTGCCAATGCCGACTAACCGCCGCTGGCTTTCGTAAGGGCAACGAGCAGGAAAATCACCGCGAGCAATTCGATCGGCAGCCGCCAGCGGCTCAAGCGAACCCATTTCCGAACAGCTTCGGGATCGATGGCGTGACCTCCTGTAGGGACGGCCTCGAACCGCATTGCCATGGGAATGAAATAGGTGAAAGACCAGACGCGCGCGATCAGATGTGCGGCGAATGCGGCCCACACCCAATGGCTAATGACGGGCACGCCCCAGGTCAGCCAGACGGCCGCGATCAAGGACAGCTCGAACAGTCCGTGCGCGGGACCCCAGAACAGCTTGCGATTGATTCCGCCCTGACCGGGTTGGATCAATGTCGGCATCCGGGGCCATGCCCGGTCGACCAGCAACACTTCATAGACGCCTCCGCCCAACCCGAGCGTTCCGAGAAGGGTGGCGGCGAGGACTATGCTGAAGATCGGCGGGTCGAACATTCTGCCTGTTCCTGATTTCGAGGAGGACCGGAAATTCGCGGCAGGCCCTATTCTGCGGGCTCGCGCGATCGCGCAAAGGCCGCAGCGGTTTCGCCCGCGCGGCGACCGCTCGCCGCAGCGGCATCGGCGAGCATGCCTGCCGGCCCGACCCAATCGCCTGCGATGAAGAGGCCTTCGGAATCCGCGACCGCGATGTCGGGCCGTCCCTGCATCCCGTATTTTGCGGCGAGAGGAAGCGACGGGTGGACGGGCATGGCGCCCAGGAACTGCCGCTCCTGCTCGAGTACCCGCCACCCGGGCTGCGCGAGATCCACGAATGCTTCGAGCTCGGCCAGCAGCGTGCCGCGATCCGGCGTCTTCCCCGGTTCGATATAGCGCATCGCGTGCACGAGCGCGGCGCCGTCGGGGGCGAGGTGCGCTACGGCGCTGTGCACCGAAAAATAGAGGGGGCGATCGATGTCCAGCGCAAATAGGACGTCGGGGTTCGGCAGGCGGGCAAGCCCCAGGTCGAGACATGCTACCTTTGCGGGGGTCGCGGTGGCCGCAGCGTCCAGTTTGCCGGGCGAAGCATATAGCGCCGCCGCTTGCGCGGGGTTCACCGCGAGGATGATCGCGCGCGCGGTCACGGCGGTGCCGTCTCGCAGCATTGCGAGCCAAGCGGGTCCCCGTTCGACGGAAGCAACCGGGCTGCTCAAACGCAGGTCCGCGCCAAGCCCGGCGCAGGCGGCCGCCAGCGCATCGACCATCGTGCCCCAGCCACCATCGAGATAGCGCGCATTCCGCATCAGGGCGCCGCGAAGCTGATCGAGAAATGCGGGCCCGTCTGCGACATCCGGCGCATGCACAATGCCGGTCAGCCGGATCATCGCGGCCAGCACGGCCCGAACCTTGTCGGACCGGGTCAAGCCGATCAGTGTGTCACTTAACGTCGCTCCGGGCGGCCCCTTCGCGGTGCCGTCGACGAGGCTGCCGAGAAGTGAGGCCAGTTCGCCCTTCTCGACATCGGAGAGCAGCATCGTTGCGGCAAGTGCTTCGGCGCCGAAGGGCGCCCGATGCAGTCGACCGTCCGCAACGAAAAATCCGGTATCGAGCGCCGGCACGTTCCCCGGCAGTGCGATGCCGAGATCCTTCAGTGCCGCGTCTAGAAAGCCATCCCGGTAGAGCGCATGAGCACCCTGATTGAAATGATATCCGGATATGGTTCGCGTCCTCGCGCGCCCGCCGAAGGCGCCCGATGCTTCGAGGACGGCCACCCGGGCTCCGTTCTTCGATGCAAAGGCCGCTGCCGTCAGACCGGCGATACCGCCGCCAACGACGATGAGGTCGAACATGCGCATGCGACTCTCCAATTCAGACAATTTGTATCCGCTTTAATATGGATATATGCTGTCCGCAATGAGAATCAGCGACGGCGTCGAATGGGCTATTCATCTGTGCGGGGTACTGGCAGCGGTACCCGAGGGGCGCGACGTGCCCGGTGCCCGGCTTGCCGAATTCCATGAACTGCCTCCCGCTTATCTGGCGAAACATCTGCAGGCGCTGTCGCGCGCCGGCATCGTGGCGGCGGGGCGGGGAGCGAAGGGCGGCTACCGGCTCGCACGCGAAGCCTCCCGCATCTCGTTGCTCGATATCGTGCTCGCGATCGAGGGGCCGGAGCCGGCCTTTCGCTGTACCGAGATCCGCCGGCGTGGCCCTTGTCCGACGCCGCCGTCGGCCTGTCGCAAGGCGTGCCCGATTGCGCGCGCCTTCCACGATGCGGAGGCCGCGTGGCGCCGTACGCTGGCGAGCGTAACCGTGGCCGAAATGAACAGGCTCGCGACGGCGGAATCTTTCGATGACAAGCGGCGGCGGCAGTTCCGCGACTGGCTCTCTAGCGCGATGCAATAGCGCAGGAGGCGCGTATCGGCATTCATGATTGACGCAGAGAGGTGTCGCCTCGCGAACAGCCGAGCGGCGTTGGAGCCAATGACTGTTTTTGCCGTCTTCGGTGCCGAGAGCTGACTGCCCGCTACCGGCCATTTCATCGGGAGGAGCGGCTACTCCTCCGGTTTCCACGTCTGTCCGGGCGTGAGTTGCATCCAGATCACCGGCGGCTGCCCGGTCCCGTTTCGGAGGGCTTGCGTTTCGCGATGGCCCGGCCGGCCGCCTGACGCGGCGTCAGCGTTCGCGGATCACCAGCTCGCTGCCCGCGAAGCTGGCGGGGCGCACGTTTCTGACCCGCTGCTTCTTGCGGCCCGCCGGGCTCATGAAGCGCACCTCGACCGTGACGGGCGCCATCGAGGCGAGGCCGAAATGGACGGGCTGGGTGCCCTGCGAGTTGTAGCCCTCGCCGGTCGATAGCTGGCGTGTCGCCAATATCCGGCCTGCGGCGTCGTAAAGCCGGACTTCGGCGCCCATTCGCGTGAGGCGCCCCTTCCTGTCCTCGACGCGCACGGCGAGGCTGCGCCGGGCATCCGCCCTGGCGATGCCGTTGCGGAACAGGAAATGGCCGCCGCTGTCGGTGTAACCGCGCGTCAGCGACAGATCGAGCGCACCGTCGCGGTCATAGTCGATCCACTGCACGCCATGATCGCCGATATCGAGGGGCGAGCCGGGAGGAAGGATGTTCTCGAAGCCTTTGCCGCCGCGATTGCGGTAAAGGCGGTTGGCCGGCTGCTGGGCCCCCGATTTGCCGGTGTAGGCGGTGATATAGAGGTCGAGCCATCCATCATTGTCGAAATCGCCCCAGGCCGCGCCGACGGCGTGGTTATTCTCTGCCAGTCCCAGCTGCGCGGCGACATTCTCGAAGCTGCCGTCGCCCTTGTTCCGGTAGAGGATGTTGACGCCGTAGCTCGCGACGAACAGGTCGAGCTCGCCGTCATTGTCATAGTCGCCGACCGCGCAGCCCACACTGCCTTCCTCGGCCGGACGCCCCGGGCGGTCCATCCCGAGGCGTGGCGCGACGTCGGTGAAGCGGCCGCCGTCGTTGCGCCACAGCGCGTCGGTTGCACCCGCCTGGTTGGCGAGGAAGAGATCGAGGTCGCCGTCGTGGTCGTAATCGAACCAGCAGGCGCCGACGGTCGGCCGCGGATCGTCACCCGCGCTTGCGGCATCGAGACGAACGAAGCGTCCTGCATCCTGGCGAAAAAGCGCGTTGGGACCCGACCGGTTCGCGGTGAACAGGTCGAGATCGCCGTCATTGTCGAAATCGACCCAGCTCGACTGCCGGGCCGAGCGACCCGCCGCCAGAGGCCCGGCCTCGGCGACTGGGGCGAGGCGGCGTCCCTTTTCGTTGCGGAAGAGGAGGTTCGCCTCGCCGGTCTTGGTGGCGCCGGCATAGAGGTCGGGCCAGCCGTCGCCATCGAAGTCGCCCCAGGCGAGCCCGCGCATTTCGGCGCCCGATACCGGCAGGCCCATGGCCGGGCCGATATTGGTGAATGTGCCGCGATCGTTGCGATACAGGCGTATCTCGCCGGTCTTGATCGACACCGCAAGATCGAGGTCGCCGTCGCGGTCGAAGTCGGCCCAGCTGTTCGAGAGCGAGCCCGCCACCGCGAAATCCGCGGGCTGGACCGGGGTGAAGGCGGGGCCGGTCGTCCCGGCCGTCCCGCCGCCGGCAATGCCGATCGACAGGACGGCCCAGGACAGGATCCGCATCAGTTCATCGCGCATGATACGGACTCCATTGGACGGTCGAGGTCAGAAATCGAGCGAAACCCGGCCATAATAATAGCCGCCATATTGGCCGAACGGTCCGGCGCCATAGGGCGCGAGCCCGATGGTGTTGGCGACGGTGGTGCGGTCGGGATAGACGTCGAACAGGTTATAGGCGCCGGCCGCGAGCCGGAGCTTGTCCGTGGCGCGGTAGCTCACCTCGAGGTCGGTGATCCACTTGGCGCCGAAGCTCTGGTCGTTCGCCGGGCTGTTGTCGAGGCTCTTGTACTTGTCGTAGCGCGTTTCCTTGACGTTGATGCCGAAGCGGCCCGCTTCCCAGTTGAGGCCGAGGATCAGCTTCGTCTTGGCGGCGGAGGTGAACCAGCCCTGCGTGCGCCGGTCGAACAGCGTGAGCCCGAGCCCGGCCAGTTCGGGCGGATTGTCGGCGATGTGCGTGATGTCGGTATCATTATAGTTGAAACCGACGCTCGTGCGCAGCCGGCTGTCGGCGCCGGTGTCGAACGCATAGGTCGCCACGACGTCGACGCCGCGGGTGCGGGTATCGACGGCGTTGGTGAAGAAGCGCACCGACTGATCGCCCGAGAAGCCGTTGGCAATGAGGATATTGCGCACGCCGGTGCCCGAAAGCAGGCCGGTGAGCGTGATACGGTCCTTGAGATCGATCTGGTAGGCGTCGACCGAGATGTTAAGGCCCGCCGCCGGGGTCAGGGTGAAGCCAAGGCTGTAGTTCTTCGACTTCTCCGGCTTGAGCGGCTCCGCGCCGAGGGCATTGGCGATCGGCGAACCCGTCTTCACGATCTTGGTGAGTACGGGAACATAGACGCCGCCGACGAGGTTGATCGAGGTCGAGGTCTGCGCGAAACCCTGCTGCGTCAGCGAAGGCGCGCGGAAACCGTTGCTGAACGCGCCGCGCAGCGCGAGCCAGTCGGTGACCTCGTAGCGGGCGCTGAGCTTGCCGCTGAACACGCTGCCCGAGCTGTCGTCGAAATGTTCGAAGCGGCCCGCGCCGGTGATCAGGAAGCGCGGGGAGACGTCGAGCGCGAGGTCGACATAGCCCGCCCAGACGTTGCGGTTGAGGTTCGCGGCATCCTCGGGGGTGACGACGATCGCGCCCTGCGCGCCAACCTGCGCCGGACGGCCCGCGAGCGGTCCGGTGGGATAGAAATATCCGCCGTTCCGGTAGCTGTCGACATCGAGCGGCTTGGTGACATAATTCTCGTAGCGATATTCGGCACCGAGCGAGACCTGGAGCGCGGCTTCGCCGCCGAGCTCGTAGCGGCGCGTCAGGTCGAGATTGTTCGTCCACTGGTCGAACGCCGAGCTGAAGGTCTTGAACTCGGTGGGGCTCGACGCGCCGAGCGAGGCATTGAGCGTGTTGTCGGCGCCATTCTTCGCATAGTTGCGGCCGTAGGTGCTGCTGAGATCGATGTTCCAGCCCGACACTTCGCCGCGCAGGCCGCCGGTGAACTGGAAGTCGGTTTCCTGGAGCGTGTAGAAGGGTGTGAAGCCGTCGGGATAGATTTCGACGATATTCTGGTTGGTGTTCGGCTTGCGGCCGGCCTGGCCGACGCGCGCGTCGCGGTAACCGAAGGTGCCGTCCGAATAGAATTCGACGTTGCCGAGCGGCAGGACGAGCGTCTGCGCGACCTTCACGTCCTTCACGTCCGGGAGACCGCCGAGATAGGTGCGGCGGTTGACCGTCGTCTCGCGCGGATCGGGCGCACCGCCCGGAAGCGGGAAGTAGAAGGTGCCGGGGACGTCGCTGTTGCGGATCGCGGCCTTCGCCTTCTTGCCTTCGACCGAGAGAGTGAAGGAGCCGCCGTCGCCGATCGCGAAGCCGTGCGACACGCTGCCCGAAATGGTCTCGCCGTCGCTGCCGCTGCCGTCGCGGCCGTAGCGCTGGCCGGCCTCGATGCTCGCGCGGCCGCCCGAGTCATTGGTCTTGAGGATGACGTTGATCACGCCCGCGATCGCGTCGGAACCATATTGCGCCGAGGCACCGTCGCGCAGCACTTCGATCCGCTCGATGGCGCTCGACGGGATGAGATCGAGGTCGACCGGGTTGCCGCCCTGTGAGGTGGCGCCCGAGTTGAAGTCGATGATCGAGCTGTTGTGGCGGCGCTTGCCGTTGACGAGCACGAGCACATGCACGCCCGACAGGCCGCGCAGGCCCGCGGGGCGCGTGAGGCTGTTGAAGGACGAGCTGCCGACAGTGGTCGACTGGAAGGAGGGGACCAGCTGGGTCAGCGCGTCGCGCAGCTGCATACCGCCGCCGAGCTTGTCGAGCTCCTCGCCGCTGATGACGTCGATCGGCGTCGGGCTCGACAGGACGCTACGCGCCTGGCCGCGCGTGCCGGTGACGACGATGTCGTTGGCGGCAGCCGAGTCGGCCGCGTCGTCCGCGGCGTCCTGGGCGAAGGCGGGCGACGCCATCGCGGCTGCGACGCACGATGCCCCGATCAGCAGTCTCGTATATGTTTTCATGGTCTTGCTCCTAAACGCTTTGAAACGTTCCCCTGTTGAACCTGTTATTCTTATGTGATTGCGCCTGCGCTAGCCGGCCGCCCGAAGCCGCTGCCGCGAGACATCGTCCTGGGAAAGGGTGTCGAGCCCTTGCCGCAAATCCGCGATGAGGTCATCCACCGATTCAAGCCCGATGTGCAATCTTAGCAAGGGGCCGGGATAGCTCGTCTTGTGCGAGCGCGCCTTGAGCTGCGGATCGACCGGGATCGCGAGGCTTTCATAGCCGCCCCAGCTGAAACCGAGGCCGAACAGCTCGAGGCTTTCGACCATCCGCGCGACCGCCACCTCGGAGGCGGGTTCGAGCACGGCGCCGATCAGCCCGCAGATGCCGGTGAAGTCGCGCTTCCAGATGGCGTGGCCGGGATCATCCGGAAGCGCCGGGCACATCACCGACCGCACCTCGGGCTGCGACTCCAGCCACCGCGCGACCTCGAGGGCTGCCGCGCCATGCTGCGCGAGACGGGTGCGCAGGGTCCTGAGGCCACGGATCGCCATATAGGCGTCGTCGGGCGAGACCGCCCAGCCGGTCTCGTAGCTCGAAGCGGCCAGAAGCTTCGCGGCTTCGCCCTTCGCGGCTGCGAGCCCCATGAAGACGTCCGAATGGCCGCAGACATATTTGGTGAGCGACTGGATGCTGACGTCGACCCCGTGATCGAGCGGCTTGAAGAGCACGCCGGCCGCCCAGGTGTTGTCGATCACCGTCATCACCCCGGCTTCCTTCGCCATCGCGGCGATCGCCGGTACGTCCTGCATCTCGAAGCTCAGCGAGCCGGGGGATTCGAGGAAGATCACGCGCGTCGCAGGCGTGATCATGGCCCGGATGGCCTCGGCATCGTCGGCCGGGTCGAAATAGCGGGCGGTGACGCCATAGCGCGCGAGCGTCCCGGCGAGGAAGCGGCGGGTCGGATTATAGACGGTGTCGCAGGCGAGCACCTCGTCGCCTGCCGAAAGCAGCGCGAGGAGCGTTCCGGTGATGGCGGTGAGACCCGAGGGATAGAGGAAGGCTTCGTCGGCATTTTCAAGATCGCGCAGCGCGTCGCGGAGCGTGCGCTGCGTCGACAGCCCGACGCGGCCATAGGTGACCTTGCCGCCGTCGTAGAGAGCCTCGCAGGTGGGAAGGAGAACGGTCGAGCCGCGCTGGATCGGTGGGCCCGGGGTCCGCTGGAGCGCGTCGCACGGGGTGTCGCCGTGGATCAGCCGCGTCTGCTCATGAACCTTGCTGCAAAACGTCATTTATCTTTTCTCTTTCTTAGATGGCACCGGAGAGGAATTTTTGCCGCTGGGACGAGGCCGCCGGGCGGTTGGCGGAAAAGCGTTCGCTGCGGCGGACGATGGACAGCGCCTTGGCGGCCTTGGTCACATGCTTCTCGATCGCCTTTGTCGAGACGTCGTAGCGCCCCGCGAGGCACTTCAGGCTCACCCCCTCGATACGGATGGCGACGAGGATCTCGCGGGTCCGCTCGGGAAGTTCGCTCAACCGCTCCTCGACCGAGCGTACCTCGTCGCGCGCCAGCGCCACACGGAGCGGGGAAATCTCGTCGACCGGGTGATCGAGTTCTTCGAGCTCGCAATAGCAATCGGCGCGGCGGGTCGTCCGGCGTCGGCGGCGATCGATCAGCGCGGCCTGTGCGGCCTGGAACAGATAGCAGCGGGGATGGGTGACGGTTTCGGCGTCGGCGCGGCGCACGATGCTGAGCAGGATGTCCTGGAGAATGTCGTCGAGGTCGGCGTCGGGCACGCGGCGGCGAAGATATTTGCGAAGGAGGGGGAGGTGGGGCCAGAACATCTCGACGAGATCGGGCCCGGCCTGCGTCGCGGCGGGCAGCGAGGGCGCGGCGCGCGATTGCGGCGCGGGCACCGGGTCGAAGGCTTGCCAGACATCGTTCGAGGCGACGTTTTCGGTCCCGTAATCTGCCCCATAGGCACTGAAAGTCATCGTGCGTCCCCTTATGGAGACATTTTATGACATGGTAGCCGGGGTGAATTCATCACCGACTTTGAGGCCGAAATGCAGTTTCTTGGGATAAATGTGCGAATAATTATCCTGTCTGTCGAATGAATGTTCGATAATGAGATGAATGGCTCGGGCGATGTTCGACTCGGCTGACCCAGATTCGCCGCGGAAGTGCAACAATCGATCAGGGTTGGGAGAAAAGATCGCCATATCGGCATCCGGGAGGTGGGGTGTTCGACCCGGCGCGCGTCAAAGCAGGAGGGGCCCCTCATCCGCAGGGGCGAAGGAGAGGTCGCATGGGAAGAACCTGGCTCATCTTGTCGGCGCTGGTCGCGGGGCTCGCGCTCGGCGTGGGAGCGACGCGGCTCGGCTTTCCGGGGCTTCCCGACGCGATCGCGATCGCCGACGGCGTCGGCGGCGTCTGGCTCGACGGTCTCCGGATGACCATCATCCCGCTCGTCGTCTCGCTCCTCATCACCGGGATCGCCAAGACCGTGGACAGCGCGCGGGGCGACCGGGTCGCGATGCGCTCCGTGGTCACCTTCGTCGCGCTCCTCTGGATTTCGACCGCGATGGCGGCGCTGCTCATTCCTGCGCTTCTCGAATTTTTCCCGATGCCGGCCGACGCGGCGCGGTCGCTCGCGGCAAGCCTGTCGACGTCGGCGCATGTCGAGGCGCCGACTGTCGGGATCGCCGCCTTCCTGCGCTCGATTGTCCCGACCAACCCTATTGCCGCCGCCGCCAATGACGCGCTCCTTCCGCTCATCCTCTTCACCGCGGTGTTCGCGGTCGCGCTGGCCCGGCTTCCCGCCGCGCAACGCGAGCCCGTTACCGCCTTTTTCGATACGATCGCGAACGCCGTGCTGATCATCGTCGGCTGGGTCCTCGCGCTCGCGCCGATCGGGGTGCTGGCGCTGGCGTTCGGGGTGGGCGCACGCGCGGGAACGTCGGCCATCGGCGCGCTTGCCCATTATGTCGTCATCGTGTCGAGCGCCGGTCTCGCGGCCTGGGCGCTCGCCTATCCGGTCGCCGTGCTCGGAGGGCGCGTGCGCCTTGCCGCCTTCGCAAGGGCGGTGGCGCCGGCGCAAGCGGTCGCGCTCAGCACCCAGTCGTCGCTCGCCTCGCTGCCGCCGATGCTGAAGGCGGCTGCCGATCTCGGCGTCCCGCGCCCGGTGGCACGGGTCTCGCTCCCTGTCGCGGTCGCGATCTTCCGGGTGACGAGTCCGGCGATGAATCTTGCCGTTGCCATCTATGTCGCGCACTGGCTCGGCCTTGCCTTGTCTCCCTCGGCGATCGCGGCAGGCGCCGCGGTGGCCGCGATCACGACGATCGGTTCGGTCAGCCTGCCGGGGCAGGTGAGCTTCCTGACCTCGATCGCACCGATCTGCGTCGCGATGGGAATCCCGATCGAGCCGCTCGCGCTGCTGATCGCGGTGGAAATGATCCCAGACCTCGTGCGCACCGTCGGCAATGTCACGATGGATGTTGCCGCGACCACCGCCATCGCGCGCATGAGCCCGGCGGCGGGCGACGGGGAAACAGAAGCCGCCGAAGCCGCGCTCGCTGCCGTCGCGGAGCCCTTGCCCGCGGCATCCGCCATTCATCTCGATGGAGTAAAGTCATGACCCGCGTTTCGCTCGACGATGCCGACATCCGGATCCTCGGCATCATCCAGGAGGATGCCACCCTTTCGATCGCGGCGGTCGCGGCGAAGGCGAACATGTCGCAAAATGCCTGCTGGCGCCGGATCAAGCGCCTCGAGGAGAGCGGCGTCATCGCCAAGAGGGTCACCCTGCTCGACGCAAGCGCCCTCGGGCTCGACCTGACGGTCTTCGTGAGCATGCGCGCCGCCGAACATAGCGAGGCCTGGCTGGACATGCTGAAGTCGGCGATCCGCGACATTCCCGAAGTCGTCGAATTCTACCGGATGACGGGCGACGTCGATTATCTGCTGAAGCTGCGCGTCGAGAATATGGCGGCCTATGACGCGGCCTACCGCCGCCTCATCCGCGCGATCCGCCTCAGCGACGTGAGCTCGGCCTTCTCGATGGAAGAAATCAAATGCACCACCGCGCTGCCGCTCACGGCGCGCCCGGCCTGAACAGGGTAGGGGGCGCGCCGCGGCGGGGGAGCGTCAGGGTGCGTAGCGCTTGCCGAGTTCGGTGGCGCGCGAGGTGAGCGGCTGCTCGCGCCCCGCGATGAAGATCGCCGTCGGCTGCGTGAGCGGTTCGAGCGGGTCGCCGTCCCAGATCACGATATCCGCGCTCTTGCCCGGCGCGATCGAGCCGAGCTGGTCGGCCACGCCGAAGATGCGCGCCGGCGCGAGCGTCAGCGCCTCGATGCCGTCGGCGTAGGGAAGGCCGCGCGACACCGCGAGCCCCGCATTGTAGCGCATCTCGCGTACCCGGTGGCCGGCGTCGTTGCCGCCGATCGCGATCTCGACCCCGGCCGCCTTCAGCACCGCCGCGTTGCGCAGCGAGGCGCCCAGCATGTCGAAGTTGGAGGGAATGTTCGAGGTCGGGTTGATGAGCACCGGAACCTTCGCCGCGGCGATCTCGCCGGCGACGCGCCAGGCTTCCTCGGCGCCCGAGAGGATGATCTTCAGCCGGTAGTCGCGCGCGAGCTTCAGCACCTGCTGGATGTCGGCGGCGCGGTGGACGACGACGATCAGCGGCATGGTGCCCGCGAGGACGGGTTTCAGCGCGGCGACGTCGGCCTGCGACAGCTCGAAGGGATATTCGTCGCGCGGCGGCTGGCGCACGAGGTCGAATATCTGGCGGAGCTGGACGAATTCCGCGGCGCGCGAACCGCCGATCCGGGCTGCGCCGTCCTCGCCGAGTTCGAGCATCATCCCGACCCCGGGGCGATGGAGGATGTTCGTGCCTTCGCCGAGCGAGATGAGCGCGGCCTTGCCCGCGAAGGGCAGCTCGCGCTCCTGGTCGCTGTCGTCATAATCGGGCATCACGACGGCGTGGGTTACGCCGCCGAGCCGGGCGATCGGGATGAGCGTCGAGTCCGGGTTGAGGCCGTACTGGACGTCGAACGAAGCGCTGATCCCCGAATTCTTGGTCTTGTTGTCGACCGAACCCGACACCGAATTGACCTCAAGGAGGCCGAGCGCGGTGTTGACCGCGACGAGGCCCGGGGTGACCGTCGCGCCCTGCGCGTCGATCGTCCGCATGCCGGCGGGGACGGCCACATTGGCGCCGGCCGCCGCGATGCGTCCGTCGCGCACGAGAACCGTGCCGTTCGGGACTTCCCCGACGGGACCGGGGGTCACGAGGTGGGCGTTGGTGATTGCGAAAGTCTGCGCCGCGACCGGGGTGGCGGTCGCGGCGAGGGCCAGGGCGAGAGCCGTGAAAAGCGGGAGCCGTCGTTGCATCTCATTCCTCCCCGACCGGTTGGCCGATTTCAAAATCGCTTCGGTAACGCGTTGCGGGATCGCTCGTATCGAGCACCAGCGCGCCGTCGATGAATACCTTTTCGGCGATGGCGTAGACGCTGAAGGGGTTTTTGCTCCACAGCACGACGTCGGCCATCTTGCCCGGCTCGAGCGAGCCGGTGCTGTCGGCGATGCCCATGATCTTCGCCGGGTTGATGGTGATCCACTTGATCGCCTCTTCCTGCGGAATATCGATGCCGGCGCGCCGGCCCGCCGCGATCGCGACCGCGCTCTCGACGTTGAGGCGCTGGATCAGGCGCTGCTCGTCGGAATGGATCGCGACGCAGACGCCCGCCTTGCTCAGGATCGCGGCATTTTCCTCGATCGCGTCATAAGCTTCCATCTTGAAGCCCCAGCGTGTCGCCCAGGTCGCGACGCAGACATCGTCGGCGACGAGCAGGTCGGCGATCTTGTAGGCTTCGACGGCATGATGGAATGCGCGCGTCTTGTAGCCGAACTCGTGGCCGACATCGAGCATCACCGCCATCTCGTCGGCACGGTAGCAATGGTTCTGGACGAGAATGTCGCCCTTGAGCACGCCTGCGAGCGTTTCGAGCCCTAGGTCGCGCTTCGGTGCCTCGCCGCCTTCGCCGCGAGCCCGCTTCTTCTCATAGGCATCGACCTTGCGGGCATATTCGGCGGCGTCGATCCAGGCCCGGCGGAACCCCGCCACTTCGCCCATGCGCGTCGCGGGCGCGCGTCCGCGGCTGCCGTAGCGGCCCTTCGGATTTTCGCCGCACGCCATCTTGAGCGTGTAAGGCGCGCCAGGGAATTTCATCTGCTGCACCGTGACCGCGGGGACATTCTTCACGCTGACGCCGCGCCCACCGAAGAGGTTGGCCGAGCCCGGCAGGATGAGCAGGCTGGTCACGCCGCCGGCGCGGGCCTTGGTGAAGACGGGGTCCTGCGGCCAGATCGAATGTTCGGCCCAGACATGGGCGGTGTAGGGATCGATATTCTCGTTGCCGTCGGCATGGCCCTGCACCCCGGGGGCCGGGAAGACGCCGAGGTGCGAGTGGGCGTCGATGATGCCGGGCGTAACCCATTTGCCGGTGCCGTCGATGACGCGGACGCCCGCGGGAACGGCGACATCCGCGCCGACCGCGACGATCTTGCCCGCGGCCATGAGGATGGTGCCCTTGTCGATCTTCTGCCCGGTCGCGGTCAGGATCGACGCGCCGACGATCGCCGTGTCTGCGGCGGGGCGGGGATGATAGGTGCTCGCGAAGGGCTGGGGCGCGGGCCCGGCCGCCTCGGCGGGCGGGGGCGGCGCCTCTGCGGGGCGCGCCGACGAGGCGGCGGCGGAGCAGCCGGCAAGAAGCGCGAGCGCCGTTCCGAGCAGCGCGGCGCGGGCGATGTGGCGGCCGTTCGGCCGCGGGGTGGTGTCTGATGTCTGTCGTGTCACGCCGGGGTCACCTTGTCGGGATCGGGGAGGGAAGGACGATGGACCGGCCGCCCCGCAGGATGCGGAGCGGCCGGATTCTTGCGCGCGATCAGAAGTTCTTACGCACGCTCGCATACCAGTAGCGCGGGTTGGGCGAATGGAGCGAGCCCATATAGCCGAAGGCGCTCGAATCGAGCGGCGGGCGCGCATTGGTGATGTTGCGGACGCCGACGCGGACCTGCGTGCCGTCGATGAAGCCGCCCTTGAAGTCATACTGGAGATAGAGGCTTCCGGTCGTATAGGCCTTGAGCACGAGATTCTCGCCGTTCACCGAAATATCATTGTCGAGAACGCAGCCCGTATAGCTCACGAAACCGCCGGCGGTGACTTGGCCGAGCTTCCAGGTCAGCGAGGCCGAACCGCGCCACCGCGGCAGCCCGTCCTGGCGGATCAGGCTGCCGCCTTCCGGAATGATCGTGTCGATGTTGATCGTTCCCGCATCGCGCGCATCGAGCAGGGTCTGGATGTCGGGCGAGGCGTCGCGGAAATATTTGAGGAGATAGGCAGCATTGGCATTGAAATCGAAGCTGCCGATGCCGGTATCGCGGACCGAGAGGTTGAAGCCGAAATCGACGCCGCGCACCGTCTGGGGCTCGAGGTTGCGATAGATGTCGTCGACATATTGTACCTGGCCGACCGGAGCGATGCCGGTGCCGGCGAAGAAGGCGATGTCGTCGGCGGTCGGTGCGAGGCGGACGACATTAGGATCGGTCGAGCCCTGCAGCCGCTGGAGATAGTCGTTGATGAGCGCGTTGCCCTCGCCGTAGATGCCGACGATCCCTTTCTGCTTCACCTGCCAATAGTCGACGGTGAAGCTTGTGCGGACCGAGCCGCTGTTGAAGATCGGCGGCTGGAGTACGGTGCCGACCGTGAAGGTCGTCGAGGTTTCGGGCTTGAGGTCGGGATTGCCGGCACGGCGGCCGGTGGTCACGAAGCTCTGGGCGCAGTTGCCGAATGTCGCGATGCGCCCGGCGCGCAGATCGGCCTCGCAGCGGATATAGTCGGTGCGCGTATTGCCGCGCGTGACGACCGTCGCATTGGTCTGCTCGAGGTTCGGAGCACGGAAACCCTGCGCCCAGGAGCCGCGGATGCGCCAGCCTTCGAACAGATCCCAGGCTGCGGCGACCTTCGGCTTGGCGATGCTGCCGAAGTCCGAATAATGCTCGTAGCGCCCCGCGAGCTGGACCTCGAGGCTGCGGATCAGCGGTATCTCCATCTCCGGTGCGATCAGCGGCACCGCGAGTTCGGCATAGGCGGCGAAGACCGTCCGCGATCCCTTGGTGTCGGGTGTCGGGCTGACGCCGAAGAGATCGCTGTCCTGGACGATGCCGGTCACCGTGTCGGTCCATTTGATCGTGCCGTCGACGCGCTCGTCACGATCGTCGAGCTGGGAGTCGCGGCGGACCTCGCCGCCGATCGCCATGCCGACATTGCCGGCGGGTAGCGCGAAGAGATTGGCCTTGGAGGCCTTGAAGTCCCACATCGCGAGCGTCGCCTTGCCGCGGCGCGTGCTCTTGATGCGGATCGCGTCGAGCGCGGCCTGGTTACTCGGGCTCGTGTCGATGCCGGTCGGATCGGCGGGGTTGCCGCCGCTGAACGGATTATAGGCATCGGGGGTCGAGAGCGCGAGATTCTGCTGGAGCAGCGTCGCGCTGATCCCGTCCTGCACGTCGCGCACCGAGGCTTCGGAGTAGACCGCGGCGGTCTCCCACCTGAAGCCGAGCGCTTCCCCGCGCAGGCCGAGGACGGCGCGGAACTGGCGGTTCGTCACGTCGACGATCGTCGGGCCGAGATCGGTGAAGCGATAATTGGTCATCGTCACCGGCAGGCCCGCGGCGGGCGCGTCGATGCCGGCGAGGCGGTTGGGATTGACGGTCCCGTTCGCGAAGGTGACCGGACCGAAGGGGTTCCAGTAGTTGGAGGCCGGGATCGACATGCGGATCGAGCCGATGGTGAAGACGCTGTCCTGGACGCTGCGCGTCTTGCCATAATAATAGCCGGCTTCGCCGAACAGGGTCACGCTGTCGCTGAGATCATAATGGCCGCTCGCGAACAGATTGATGCGGTCGAGCTTCGGCGAGATCGAAATCGGGTAATTGGCCTGCGCGTTCCAGCGCGTGTTGCGGTCGGCGCCGGTCGTCGCGCGCGTGCCGTCGTCGATGCAGATGCCGCCGGCGAGAAGGGCGGAGCAGCCGCCGTTGGCGGTCGGCTGAATCGAGAAAACGCCCGCGTTGGTGGTGACGTTGGCGCCGTTCTGGCGGACGCGGACTCCGGTGGTGAAATCGCCCCAGGGCGAGAGCGTGTTGCGGTCGTCGAGGGCGTTGTTGCCCGCGAAGACGGTCCCGGCGAAATCGGGGAAGTCGCGGTGATCGGCGGTCGCGGTGAAGTCTTGGTCCTGCGACGTCAGCGCGGTGCGGCGGGTATAGTTGAAGAGCAGCGAGATGTTGCCGCGGTTCTCGGCGAGATCCTTGCCGAGATAGCCCGAGGCGTTGAACTCGCGAAGGCCCGTGCCTTCGGCGCCGCCATATTGGAGCGACAGGCTGCCGCCGTCGATATTGTCGCGCAGCACGGTGTTGACGACGCCGGCGACCGCGTCGGTGCCATAGAGCGCGGCGGCGCCGTCGCGGAGCACCTCGACACGCTGAATGCCGTAAACCGGAATGGCGTTGGTGTTGTAGGTGATGACCGGTGCGAGCGAGGCACTCGCCTGGCTGCCCGGATGCTGCACGACGCGGCGGCCGTTGAGCAGCACGAGGGTGTTGCCGACGCCGAGGCCGCGAAGGTCGACCGACCCGATGTCGCCGCGCGCGAAGTTGCTGCTGGTCTGGCCGTTGCTGCTGTTGAAGGACACGTCGCCCATCTGGGGGATCGAGCGGAAGAGGTCGTCGCCCGAGACGGCGGCGGTGGCGGCGATCTCGTTTTCGCCGACGACCGTGACGGGGAGGGCGTCGGTCACCTTGGAGCCTGCGATCCGGCTCCCGGTCACCACGATGTCGGACCCGGCGCTGTCGGCCGCGCTGTCGCTGTCGCTGCCGTCCTGGGCATAAGCGGTGCCGGTGCTGGCGAGGCAGAGCGAGGAGGTTGCGAGCAGCAAGGCCCGGCGAAGCGGCGTGTGAATCTTAAGCATGCATATGTCCCCTAGTTGTCGACCCTGGTCGTCCTCCATGCGAGCGGATGGATCGTTGACGCCCATCTCATTCGGCTCTGACGCAATGCGGGTTGAAATCCCCACCGGGATTCGGCAGAAAATTTCAACTCGCTGCACGCGAAGGCAATTTTATGTGGGAGAGCCCATAGCAGCCTCGCGGTCATTGTCTATTAATTTAATCGACAATCTCGATAATGGCATCCGCCTCGACCGCGAAGTTGAACGGCAGGCGGTAGACGCCGATTGCCGATCGCGCGTGCTTGCCGGCGTCGCCGAAGACATCGACGATGAGATCCGAGCAGCCGTTCATGACCGAGGGGATGTCGTAGAATTGCGGCCCCGCCTGGACATAGCCGCCGAGCCGCAGGACGCGGACGCGGTCGAGCTCGCCGCCCGATGCGGCCTTGAACTGCGCGACGAGATTGATCGCGCAGAGCCTCGCGGCGATGATCGCGTCGGCGATGCTGCAATCGACCCCGACGGTCCCCTTGATCCCGCCATTGGCATGGGTCGACAATTGTCCCGACACCTGGATGATGTTGCCCGCGCGGGTCGCCGAGACATAGTTGGCGACGGGCGGACAGACCTCCGGAAGTTCGATTCCGAGGCTGGCGAGACGGCTTTCGATACGCGACATGATCACTCCTTGGTTGCAAGAGACGGTAGTTGTTCGGCGGGTGGCGGCGCGCCCGCGGCGGCTTCGCGCGCCATGCGGCGCCCCTCCCAGCGGTCGATGACCGCGGCGGCGACCGAGTTGCCGACGACATTCGTGGCGGAGCGGCCCATGTCGAGGAGATGGTCGACCGCGAGGATGAGAAGCAGGCCCGCCTCGGGGAGCTTGAAATAGGCAAGCGTCGCCGAGATCACGACGAGCGAGGCACGCGGCACGCCCGCCATGCCTTTCGAGGTGACCATGAGCAGGAGCAGCATGGTGATCTGCTGGCCTATGCTCATGTCAATGCCATAGGCCTGCGCGATGAAGAGCACCGCAAAAGTGCAATACATCATCGAGCCGTCGAGGTTGAAGCTGTAGCCGAGCGGGAGGACGAAGGAGACGATCCGCCGGTTGACGCCCTGCTTCTCCAGCTCTTCCATCGTCCTGGGATAGGCGGCTTCCGAACTCGCGGTGGAGAAGGCGAGGAGCACGGGGGTGCGAATGCCCCGGAAAAGGCCGAAGGCCCGCGCGCCGATGATCGCGAGCGCGGCGAGGAAGAGGACGAGCCAGAGCACGCCGAGCGAGAGGTAGAAGCCCGAGACGAACCCGGCATAGGTGACGAGGACGCCGGGCCCCTGCGTCGCGACGGTCGAGGCCAGCGCGGCGAAGATCGCGAGCGGCGCGGTCTTCATCACATAGCCCGTGACCTTGAGCATGATCGAAGCGATCTGCTCGACGAGCGCGAGCACCGCGGGCGCCTTGTCGTCGATCGCGGCGACCGCCGAGCCGACGAGCACCGAGAAGACGACGATCTGCAGGATCTCGTTCTCGGCCATCGCCTGGACGATCGACTGCGGAATGAGGTGGGTGACGAACTGCTTCAGCGAGAAATCCCCGGTGGCGACGACGCCCTCGGCGCCGGTCGTCGGCAACTCGAGCGCGAGGCTCGCACCGGGCTGGAGCAGGTGGACCATGACGAGCCCGATCGAAAGCGAGACGACCGAGGCGCCGATGAACCAGCCCATCGTCTTGGCGCCGACGCGGCCGATCGCGGCGGCATCCTCCATATGCGCGATCCCCGCGACAAGCGTCGCGAAGACGAGCGGCGCGATGATCATCTTGATGAGCCGGAGAAAGAGGTCGGTGAGGATCGAGAGATTGTCGGCGATCCCGGCCGCCTGGGCGGCCGTATAATGCGAATTGACGAACCATCCGGCGGCGATGCCGGCGATCATGGCGAAGATGAGGATGAAGGCGAAAGCTCTGTTCATGTCTGTCCCGTCCGCTTCGCCCCGGGGCGGGGGCGTACAGGATGCTGAGACGCAGCCCGCGCGCGCTTCCCCAGCAGCAATGCGGTCGACAAGCGCATTTTGTTGCGACAAGGCGGGGGCTGCCTGCAATGATGGTGGGGTAATCCGCCGGGGCTGCGTCACAGCAGGGCAGGGTGACATTCAACGACAAGGAGACGCGCGTGGCCACAATCCGGAAGATGCTCGTGGCAGGGACGGCGATCGCCGCCGGCCTCGGCTGGGCAGGCCAGGCGGTGTTCGCCAAACCGGGCGGCGAGGTGGTCGCGATTACCGGCGCAACGATCTTCGATGCCACCGGCAAGGACCCGTATCGCGGCACGGTGATCGTACGCGACGGGCGGATCGATGCCGTTGGTGCCGACGTGAAGGTCCCTTCGGGCGCCCGGATCGTGCGCGCCGACGGCAAGGCGCTGCTTCCCGGTTTCATCGACGTGCATACCCACTGGTCTCCGTCGGGCTCGCCCGGAACGCTCCCGCAGATCGCGAACGCCTATCTCGCAAGCGGCGTGACCACGGTGAACGACTTCCACCAGCAGCCCGAAGCCTTCGCGCCGCGCCGCGCCTGGCTCGCCGACATTTATGCGCCGCATGTCAATTTCGTCGCGCGCATGAGCACGCCCGGCGGCCATGGTGCCGACTGGGGCGATACCAACACCACCAAATGGGTCGCGACCGCCGAGAGCGCGCGGCGCGAGGTGCAGGCGCTGCAGCCCTATCGTCCCGATTATATCAAGGCGTTCGCTGACGGGTGGCGCTATGGCCAGCTCCCCGAAGAAACCTCGATGAATCTCGAGACGCTCGCCGCCCTTGCGGACGAGGCGCACAAACATGGCCAGCGCGTCCTCACCCACACGGTGACCGTGGAACGCGGCAAGCTTGCGGCCGACGCCGGTATCGACGTGATCGCGCACAGCATCCAGGACGGGGTGCTCGATGCCGATGCGATCGCCCGGATCAAGAAGGCGGGAACCTTCTACGCCCCGACGCTCGCAATCTACCAGCTGAAGCCCGACGAGATGGGCCCGGGCCGCAAGGACGATGCGGCCACGCGCCTGCGCATCCGCAAATATGGCTATGCCGAGGAGAATGTCCGCAATCTCCACGCCGCGGGTGTTACCATCGCAGTCGGGACCGACGCCGGGATTGGCGGCGCAAAGCATGGCGTCTCGACCCTCCAGGAAATGGAGCTGCTCGTTGCGGCCGGGCTCACGCCGAAAGCGGCGCTGCTCGCGGGCACGTCGAACAGCGCGCTCGCGCTGGGACTCGCGGGAGACCGCGGCACCATCGAGAAGGGCAAGCGCGCCGACCTTATCCTGATTGACGGGAAGCCCTGGGAGACGATCGGCGACGTCGAGAAGATCGACCGCGTCTTTGTCGACGGCAAGCTTGTTCATGGCGGCGGCGTCAAGCTGCCTGCGGGCAATCTTGCAACCACGCTGCCCGCGCTGCCCGCCGCGGCTCTGATCGACGATTTCGAGCGCGCCGACGGGCGCAGCTCGCTCGACACGCTCCGCCTCACCGACATGGACGGCGGCGTCGAGCGCTCCTCGGTGGTCTCCAACCGCGTCACCCATGCGGGCGGCGACGGCACCGCGCTCGCCTTCGCGGTGCAGATGTCGCTCAAGGACAAGCCCGAGGGCGGCGTTCTCGTGCCGTTGAGCCGAGGGTCTGTTCGTCCGGTCGACGCGCGCAAGTTCGCGGGCGTCCGGGTCGAAATGCGCGGCGCGGGCCGCTACCTTCTCGTCGTCAACACGCTCGCCGGCGAGTTCACCGCTCCGATCGAGGCGAAGGAAGGCTGGTCCGAACTGCGCGTGCCGTTCACCGCCCTCGTAGCGACGCGGCCCGGCCGCGGCGACGCGCCGTCATGGCGTGGTGACGATCTCGTCCAGGTCGGGGTCGTCGTCCAGCGCGATGCCGGCGCGAGCGCCTGGGGCGAAATCGACAATCTCGGCTTCTACTGACGCGGCGCTCGCCGCTCGGGTTCTGACAGGCTCTCCCGTCCGCGGCACGCGCTTGCATGGGTGCGCGCCGCGGTGACCCCCGCACCGGCATGGCGGTCCGCCGCCGTGCCGGTGCGGGTTTTTCGGGTCAGAGCGTCTGGAGAAGGCGTTCGACGAGCCGGCGGCGGGGTTCGATCGAGGAAATCAGGCAATATTCGTCCAGCGTATGGGCGCCGTCGCCATCGACGCCAAGACCGTCGAGCGTCGGAATGCCGAGCGCCGCGGTGAAATTGCCGTCGGATCCGCCACCCACCATCGGGACTTCGGCGAGCTCGAAGCCGAGCGATGCCGCTTCTGCCCGCGCTGTCTCGAAGAGCTTGGCGACACCCTCGCTGCGTTCATAGGCCGGCCGGTTGATTCCGCCCCCTATCTTGAGGGCGACATCGGGGCCCACCGGCTCGAGCCCGAGGATCGCATGTTCCATCCGCTCTCCTTCGGCGGCGTTGGTGATGCGGACGTCGACCGCAAAGCGGCACTGGTGCGGCACGACATTGATCGCCGTGCCGCCGCCGACCTTGCTTACCGTGGCGGTGGTGCCGCGGTCATAATCGGTCATGTCCTCGATCTTGAGAATCTGGCGCGCCGCCTCGCGGATCGCGCTGCGTCCGTCCTGGTGGCGCGATCCTGCGTGCGCGGGACGGCCTTCGACCTCGACATCGAACCAGCCGACGCCCTTGCGTGCGGTCACGGCGGCGCCGCCGGGCCGGGCGGGCTCCATCACGAGCACATGGCTCGACCGGCGTCCGAGATCCTCGACGAGCGCGCGAGTGGTCGGGCTGCCGATTTCCTCGTCGGGGGACAGGAGGAAACGGATCGGCCGTCCGATCGCGGCGCCGAGGCGTGCGGCGTTCCGAAACGCCACCAGGGCCAGATAGATGCCGCCCTTCATGTCGTAGACGCCGGGGCCATAGAGCCGGTCGCCGTCGCGGCGCACCGGGAGCGCCCCCGCAAGCGTCCCGACCGGGTGAACGGTATCGACATGGGTGACGACGAGGATGCCGGGTCGGTCGTTGTTCGCCCCGGCGTGAAGCACCGCGCAATCGCCGAGTCCCTCGCGTCCGGGAATCCGTTCGACCGTCACCGGTTCGCCGTCGAGCTCCGCCAGGATCATGTCCTGCATCGCGTTGACCGCGGCGGCGTCATGGGTCGGGCTTTCGAGCGCCAGCCATTGGCTGAGCGTTACGACCGCTTGGTTTTCTGATGTCATGATGGGCCTTCTTGCTGCTGAGTCGATGCCCGGCCGAAGGGCTTGACGACTCATAGGCGTTGCTGTCATCTCGTTCAACATGACAAATCAAGTTCACATATATGAACGATAGCGTTCGCTCCGCGTCGCGCGTCCTCGATCTTCTCGAGCTGCTTGCGGGCGCCGAGGACGGATTGTCGCTTGCCGAGGCGTGCGAGCGGCTCGGCGCTCCCAAGAGCAGCACGCTGATGTTGCTGCGCACGCTCGCCGGACGCGGCTACGCCGTGCGCGGCGAGGGCGAACGCTACCGGCTCAACGAGACGTTCCGCAGCGACGGGTTCGGCTGGGGCGGGCAGGCGGCGCGCCTCGTGGCCGTCGCCGAGCCGGTGCTCCGCGAGCTTGCCGACACGATCGGAGAGACCGCGATCCTCGCGACCCTCACGGACAAGGGCATGGTACGCCTGCTGGCCAAGGCGGTGACGCACGAGAATATCCGCTACGATATCGACCTCGGGCAGGAGCTGCCTGCCTATTGCACCGCGATCGGCCGCATCCTCCTTGCGCAGATGCCGCGCGAAGCGCGCGCGCCCTTTCTGGACCGGGTCGATCCGGTGCCGGTCACCCCCTATAGCCTGACCGACCGCGATGCGATCGAGGCGCGGATCGAGGAGGCGGCGCGCGAGGGTATCTCCGTCGTCGCCGAGGAATATGCGCTTGGCGGGACGGGGGCCGCGGTGCCGATCCGGCTCGCCGACGGCCGCGTCGTGGGAGCGGTCAACGCGGGCTGCATCTCGCCGCGTTTCGTCGGCAAGGAAGACGCGATCGCGCACGCTCTGCGCGCCGCGGCATCGGCCATTGCTGCGCGCCTCGACAATCGCGGCGCGGCATGAGCGGGCGCATTCTCGTTTGCGGCGCGGGCGCGGTCGGCGGTGCGGTCGGCGCGGCGCTGGTCGATGCGGGCCATGAGGTCGACTTCGTCGATATGGACGAGGGTCATGTTGCGGCACTTCGCGACCCCGATCGCGGCCTTGTCATCGAAGGCCCGGTGCGCTCGCGGGCCGGCGCGGTCCGTGCCTGGCTGCCCGGAGAGCTTTCGGGGCGATGGGACAAGGTCATGCTGTGCGTCAAGGCGCACCACACCGCCGCTGCTGCCGCGATGATCGCCCCGCATCTGACGGACGGAGGCTGCGTGCTCACCTTGCAGAACGGGCTGGCCGCGCGCATCGCCGCCGATGTCCTCGGACGGCACCGCGTGGTCGTCGGCTTCGTCAATTTCGGGGCCGATCGCACCGGCGACGGCCGGATCCTGCTCGGGAACCGCGGCGCGGTGGCGCTTGGCGAATGGGACGGGAGAACCACGGGGCGCCTTGGCGAGCTTTTCCGGCTGCTCGGCGACTTCGAACCCGAGGTCGTCGCGACGCCCGACATCTGGGCCTTCATCTGGGGCAAGCTCGCCTATGCCGCGCTGCTCTTCGCCGAGGCGACCGCCACCGCGGGCATCGCCCCGACGCTAGATCGTCCCGAACTCCTGCCTCTCTGGCGCGCGCTTGCGAGCGAGGCGATCCGCACCGCGCGCGCCGAAGGCGTCGAGCCCACGGGGTTCAATGGCTTCGACCCGGCGATGTTCGGACCGCGGTCGCGTCCGGCCGAGAGCGCCGCAAGCATTCGCGCGATTGCCGATTTCTATCGCGGCGGGGCCAAGCCGCATTCGGGGGTATGGCGCGATCTTGCGGTTCACCGCCGCAAGACCGAGGTCGATGCGCAGCTCGGCATGGTCGTCGATATCGCGGCTGCGCGGGGCATTGCGACGCCGGCCTTGTCGGCGCTGATCGCGCTCATCCACCGGATCGAAGACGGCGCGGCGGTCCAGGACGACGCCCATCTCGCGGAGCTCGCTTATGCGCTCGCTGCCTGATCTTGCAGGCCGCACCGTCGCCGTCAGCGGCGTCGGCTCGGCTTTCGGGGTCGCGATCGCCGATGGGTTTCGCGAGCAGGGCGCACGGGTCTTCGGATGCGACCTCGACCCCTCGGGCTTTCCGACGCTCGTCGACAGGGGCATAGGCTGCGCCGCCGTCGATCTTCGCGACCGGGCGGCGGCTTCCGGCTGGATCGAGGCGGTTGCCGCCGAGGCGGGCGGCATCGATATTCTCGTGAACAATGCGGGCGGTGTCGCCGGCCAGCAGCACCAGCCGTTCGGGACCCTGTCCGACGCGGATTGGGACATAGTCCTCGATATCAATCTCAACGCGGCGATGGCGCTGTCGCGCGCCGCGACACGCCATATGGCGGCGGCCCGATCGGGCGCGATCGTCAACATCTGTTCGGGCGCGTCGCTGCGCGCATCGCTCACCGGAATCCAGGCCTATTGCGCCGCCAAGCACGGGCTTCTCGGGCTGACGCGGCAGCTCGCGCACGAGCTCGGGCCGCAAGGCATCCGCGTCAATGCCATCGCACCCGGGCTGGTTCTCACCGGCGATGCAACGCGCCGCCAGTGGGACGGCTATGGCGCCGGACGACAGGCCGATATTCTCGGCGGCATCGCAATGCGGCGGCTTGGCAGCGCCGACGACGTCGCCCGCGCGGCGCTTTTCCTCGCCTCGGACTGGGCGGGCTTCGTGACCGGCCAGATTTTGAATGTCGATGGAGGCATAAGGTGAAGGAACCGGCGATATGACCGACGAGCCCGGCCGCGAACCCTGGCAATGGGAGGAGGCCGAATGGCGCGCGCGCGTCAACCGGGTGCGTGCAGGGCGCCGTCTGGCGCCGTCGGCATGGCCCGACGGCAAGGCGTTCGCCGTCGCCATCTCGTTCGACAGCGATCATGAGACCAACGAGCTGCGCGACGGCGGCAACTCGATCTCGCGGCTGAGCTGGGGGGAATATGGCGCGCGCGTCGGCGTACCCCGCATATTGGAGTTGCTGGCGCGCCGCGGCGTCCCGGCGAGCTTCTACGTGCCCGCGGTCGCCGCGCTGCTGCATCCCGATGAACAGCGCCGCGTCGTCGCCGAGGGGCATGAGATCGGGCTTCACGGCTGGATCCACGAGCGCAATTCGATACTCCCCGAAGCGGCCGAACGCGACTTGATGCTGCGCTCGGCCGACACGATCGAAGCGGTCTGCGGCGAGCGGGCGGTCGGCATACGCACGCCGTCGTGGGATTTCGGCCCGGGGACCCTGCGCACGATCCGCGACATGGGACTCGCCTACGACAGTTCGCTCATGGCGGACGAGGATTGCTACGAGCTGCTGCTCGACGGCGAAGAGTGCGGCGTTGCCGAGCTTCCGGTCGAGTGGATCCGCGACGATGCGCCCTATTTCCTGATGGACCGCTTCGGATCGGCGCGGCCGCATCTTGGGCCCGCCGATGTGTTCGACATTTTCCGGCGCGAGCTCGATGCGGCATGCGAAGCGGGAGGCCTGTTCCAGCTCACTCTCCACCCGCACATCATCGCCGCGCGGTCGCGCATCTGGATTCTCGACGAACTTCTCGGCCACGCGGCGGCGCGCGGGGCCTGGTTCGCCACCCACCGGGACGTCGTCGCCCATGCCCGCGCCGCCGTGGCTGCTCCGGTGCCGGGCGAAGAAATCGCATGAACCTGAAAATGCCTGGTGGGGTGAACCCGCGAGGCTGCGTCTTAACCAACGAGGGCGGGCCTTTCAGGCCGAATCAAGCGTCCGCCCTCACTTCAAAGGAGCCGCTGTCCGCCATGAACGCGAAACTGTCCTTCCCCTCGTCCCTTGCGAGGACCTGTCTCGGGGCCACGGCCGCAGCGGCTCTTCTTGCTCTTTCCGCCGCCTCCGCCGCCGAGGCGCCAGGCGAGGCACCCGTCCCCAAGCTCAACGACCGCCGCCCCTTTCTCGGGCCCGATGCGCGCACGAGCGAGGATCCGGTCCGCATACCGATGAAACCCGTCGCCGAGGCCGGGCCCGAGCTCGTCATCCGCGGCGGGCGGCTTTTCGACGCGGTGAGCGGCGGCGTGCGACCCGCCACCGTCGTCATCCAGGGCAATCGCATCAAGGCGGTGCTGCCGCCCGATGCGACCGGTTGGGGCGCCGACGCGAAGATCATCGATGCCGCGGGCAAGACCGTGATGCCCGGGCTCATCGATATGCACACCCATGTCACCTATCCCGACCGTGCCTCGCCGTTCGACGAGCAGGGCAGCGAAGGGGCAGGGACGCTGCGCGGCCAGCGCAACCTTCGTTACTTCCTCGAATCGGGCTTCACCTCGGTGCGAGATCTCAACGGCGTCAGCAATGCGCCCTTCCTGCTCAGCCAATGGAGCGCGGCCGACATGATCCCGGCGCCGCGCGTCTTCGCGGCGGGCTGGATCATCACCGGCACCGGCGGCCACGCAACCGAACGGCCCGTGATCCCAAGCCACGGCCCCGATTATGCGAAGGAGGTCGACGGCCCCGACGCCTGGCGCGGCATGGTGCGCAAGGCCTTCAAGGAAGGCGCAAGCGTCATCAAGATCGCGAGCCATTTCGCGCCCGAGGAAGTGCGGGCCGCGATCGAGGAAGCGCATCTGCTCGGGCTCAAGGTGACCTGCGACTGCGAGACCATCTACACCGAGATGGCGGTCGACGCCGACATCGACATGATCGAGCACCCGCTGCCGCGCTCTGACGCCGCGATCGCAAAAATGGCGAAGAAGAAGATTGCAGCGGTTCCGACGCTGCAGGTCTACCAGAATCTGCTCGACCGCGCCGGCGGCTTCTATGGTTCGACCTCGCGGCGCTTCACGATGACGAGCCAGGGCAATTTCGACGAATTCAAGAAGATGAAGGCCGCAGGCATCATCATGGGCGTCGGCACCGACACGATCGGCGACGCGAGCCTGATGGTCCCGAACAGCTATATCGCCGAGCTCAAATGGTTCGTGCGCGGCGGCTATTCGGTTGCCGACGCCCTTAAGGCCGGAACGATCGTCAACGCCCGCCTCCTCGACATGGGTGACGAGCTCGGCAGCATCGAAGCCGGCAAGCTTGCCGATGTGATCATCGTCGATGGCCGTCCCGACGAGAATCTCGACGATCTTGCGAAGGTCGAGCAGGTCATCAAGGACGGGCAATGGCTGATCAGGGACGGCGAGCTCGTCACGCCGCGTCATGTCTCGACCCCGCTCGTCAAGCCCTCGCCTCCGGCGGACGTGAAATGATGCGCCGCGCATCCTCTCCGGCAGCCTAGGCGAGTAGGACCGATGGACGTGGGTGAAGCTGCCACCGGACGCACCGAACCGACGCGCCGCGAAACCGCGCGCGCGCTCGGCTCGGCGATGATCGGCAACTGGTTCGAGCTCTTCGATTTCATCATCTACGGCTATTTCGCAGCGCAGATCGGCCATGCGATGTTCCCCGAGGCCGATCCGGTGACGATCATCCTGTCGAGCTTCGCGACCTATGGCGTCGGTTTTGTCATGCGTCCCGTGGGCGGCGTGGTGCTCGGCCATTTCGGCGACCTCTACGGCCGCAAGAGCGCGCTCGTGTTCACCATGTTGCTCATGGCGGGCGCCACCGGGGCCACCGGCCTCATTCCCTCCTATGCGACGATCGGTATCGCGGCGCCGATCCTGCTCGTCATCTGTCGGCTCCTGCAAGGCTTTGCCGCCGGCGGCGAATGGGGCGGCGCGACCACCTTCCTCGTCGAATATGCCCCGCCGCACCGGCGCGGCTTCTACGGCGCCTTGCAGCAGCTCAGTACGAGCGTCGCGATCCTCTCGGCGCTCGGTACCTCGCTGCTGCTCAATGCGCTCCTCACCGAGCAGCAGATGATCGACTGGGGCTGGCGCATTCCCTTTCTCCTCGGCTTTCTCGTCGCCCCGGTGGGCTTTTACCTACGCCGGAGCGTCCGCGAGACGCCGCGCTATCGCGCGGCCAGCGCGGACCGTTCGGCCAGCCCGATCCGCGAGGTGATCGCGCATCACCGCGGGGCGGTCGCCAATGTCTTCGGGGTCGCGATCATCTGGTGCGTCGCGGGCTACACCTTCGGTGCCTTCCTTATCAGCTATGCGACCGAGCTTCTCCACATCGAGCGCGGTACTGTCCTTCTCGCGATCACGGCCGGTACGCTCGTCAATCTCGCGGTGATCCCGCTTGCCGGGCATCTTTCGGATCGCTTCGGGCGCAAGCCGTTTCTCGTGGCGAGCGCGGCGGGGTTCCTCCTCCTCGTCTTTCCGCTCTTTCACGCGATGGCTAGCTTTCAGGCGGCCTGGACCATCTACGCGACGGCGATCACGGCGGGGATATTGAGCGGCCTCTATAGCGGCTGCGCTCCGACCTTCCTTTGCGAACTGCTGCCGACCCGCGTGCGCTACTCGGCGCTGTCGGTCGGCTACAACGGTGCGGTGATGCTCTTCGGCGGCTTCGCGCCCTTCATCGCCACCTTGCTCATCCAGCAGACCGGCGCGCTTGCCGCGCCCGCCTTCTACGTGATGTCGGCCGCCGCGCTGACGCTTGCCTTCCTGCTCCGCATCAAGGCGCCCGATCAGGCCACCGCGCTCGATCGCTAGCCGCAACAACGAAAAAAGGGTCCTCCGATATGAAAAGACTGGCCGCCGCTGCCGCCATCGCCTGGCTCATGACGACCACCGCCGCGGTTGCGCAGCTCGTCCCGACGCCGAAGGAGGTCCTCGGTCACGACATGGGCGAAGACCGCTATGTCGCGAGCTACAGCGAGACGGTTACCTACTGGAAGAAGCTCGCCGAGGTGAGCGACCGGATCAAGCTCGTCGATATCGGCCCGACGGTCGAGAAAAGGCGGCAGATGATGGCGATCGTCTCGTCGCCCGAAAATCTGGCGATGCTCGAAAAATACAAGGACATCTCAGAGCGCCTCGGCCGCGCCGAGGGGCTGACCGACGAGCAGGCGCGCGCGCTGGCCGCCGAGGGCAAGGCGGTGATCTGGGTCGATGGCGGCATCCATGCCAGCGAGACGCTGACCCATTCGGCGGTCGTCCAGCAGGTCTATGACCTCGTGAACAGCGACGACCCCGAGGCGAAGCGCATCCGTGACAATGTCATCATTCTCTTCGTTGCCAACAATCCCGACGGCCAGGAGCTCGTCGCCAACTGGTATATGCGCATCAAGGATCCGATGAAGCGCGAGCCGGGGTTCGAGAGCCTGCCCAAGCTCTATCACGCCTATGTCGGTCACGATAACAACCGCGACTTCTACATGGCCGAAATGCCCGAGACGCAGAATATCACGCGCGTGCTATTCCGCGACTGGCGTCCGCAGGTGGTCCTCAACCAGCACCAGACCGGGCCCGCGGGCACTGTCGTCTTCATTCCGCCGTTCCGCGACCCGTTCAACTTCAACTTCGACCCGCTCGTGATGACGAGCCTCGAGGAAGTGGGGGCGGCGATGCAGTCGCGGTTGCTCGCCGAGGGCAAGCGCGGCGGCACCTCGCGCAACGGTGCGCATTACGACACCTGGTACAACGGCAACCTCCGCTCGATCTCCTATTTCCACAATGCGATCGGCATTCTCACCGAGACGATCGGCAAGCCGGTTCCGATCGACATCGAACTCGTCCCCGAGCGCCAGCTCCCCGGCAATGACCAGCCGGCCCCGATCGCGCCCCAGAAATGGCACATCGGCCAGTCGCTCGAATATAGCATGTCGATCAACCGCGCCGTCCTGAGCTATGCCGCGACCAACCGCGAGAAGCTCCTCTTCAACATCTACCGCATGGGCTCCAACAGCATCGCGCGCGGAAGCACCGACAGCTGGACGATGACGCCGACCCGCATTGCCGACATGCACGCGGCCTCGGCCGCAAGCGGCGCGAAACCCGTCGCGACGCGCACCCGCGGCAGCAGTTCGATCGACCCGCGTTTCTATGCCGAGGTGATGAAGAACCCCGCGAACCGGGATGCCCGCGCCTATGTGATCGATCCCGCGCAGCGCGACTATCCGACCGCGATCCGCTTCCTGAACGCGCTTATCAAGCTCGGTGTCGATGTCGATCGCGCCGAGGCTCCGTTCACGGCGAACGGCAAGACCTGGCCTGCGGGCACCTATTTCGTACGCACCGCGCAGGCCTACCGTCCGCATATCCTCGATATGTTCGAGCCCCAGGATTATCCGGAGAATTTCGAATATCCGGGCGGTCCGCCAATCCCGCCCGCCGATGCGACCGGCTACACGCCGGCGTTCCAGATGGGGGTCGGGTTCGAGCGGGTGCTCGATGCGGTCGACGTTCCTTCGCAGCGCATTTCGACGCTGCTTGCGAACAGCCCGGGCCGTATCGTGGGCGAGGGCAGGGCCGGCTATCTCGTCGGGCACGGCGCCAACAACAGCTTCATCCTGTCGAACCGCCTGCTGAAGGCGGGGCTGCCGGTTTCGTGGCTTACCGAGCCCGTCGCGGTGGCCGGCCGCGACGCCGAGCCGGGGGCACTGTGGATTCCGGCCAGTCCGGCGGCGACGCGGATCGTCGAGGCCGCCGCCGCCGAACTCGGGCTCGATATCGAACGTGCCGCGGCGGCGCCGGCCGGAGCGAAGACCGCGATGAAGCGGCCGCGCGTGGCGCTCGTCGATCTTTACGGCGGGCTGATGCCGACGGGCTGGATGCGCTGGATCTTCGACCAGCATGAATTCCCTTTCACCATCGTCCGTCCGCAGCAGCTCGACGCGGGGCGGCTCCGCAAGGATTTCGACGTCGTCATCCTGCCGCATGCGGCGTTCCAGCTCCAGGAAGCGCGTGCCAGCGGCGACGGCATGTTCCGGGGCCGCGGCGACGACAAGCAGCCCAAGCCCGAAGAAATTCCGGCCGAATATCGCGCCTGGCTCGGGTCGGTGACGACCGCGAAGACGATCCCGGCGCTGAAGGCCTTCGTCGAGGACGGCGGATCGCTGATCGCAATGGGCGGTTCCGCCCAGGCGGTGGCGCAGGCGATGGACCTGCCGGTGGAGGATGCGGTCGCCGAGACCGTCGACGGCAAGACGGCGCGGCCGCCGCGCAGCAAATTCTATGTGCCGGGCGCGCTCATCGAAGCATCGGTCGATCGCACGGGGCCGCTCGCCTGGGGCATGCCCGACAAGGTCGACATCTTCTTCGACGACAGCCCGGTCTGGAAGCTGAAACCGGGAGCGGCCGGAGTGCATGTTCCGGTGCGGTTTGCCGGCGTGCCGCGGCTGCGCAGCGGCTGGGCCCATGGCCTCGATCGCCTCGACGGCGCCGCGGCGATCGTCGAGGTCGACCGGGGCAAGGGGCAGGTGGTGCTGATCGGACCCGAAGTCGCTCTCCGCGCGCAGACGCATGGTGCCTTCAAGCTTCTCTTCAACGCCATCTATCTGGGCGCCGGCCATGCCGGACGTTGATGCGCAAGCGCGTGGCGGTACGGAGCAAGGCGCGGTCAAGCGGCGCCACGCGCTCCAGGACCTGAGCTGGCCCGAGTTTCGCGAGCGTCTTGCCGGCAACCCGGTGATCCTGCTCCCGCTCGGCAGCCAGGAGCAGCAGGGGCCGCATGCGCCGATGGGCGACTTCGTGCTTGCCGAGCGCATCGCGCTGGATGCCGCCGAGCGCGCCGATGCTATCTGCGCGCCGGTGCTGCCCTTCGGCCACGCCGACTTCTTCCGCGGCGCGGCGGGGGGAATCCAGCTCCGCGCCGAAACCTTCACGATGATCCTAGAGGATATGATCGGCTCGCTGCTCGATCACGGCCTGTCGCACATCGTCATCTGCAACGGGCATTCGACCAACGCGCCGCTGATTGCGCAGGTCACCCATGCCATTCGCCGCCAACGCGGTATCGCGGTGCCGTCGCTCAACCTCTGGCGGATGATCCCCGATACGATCTGGGCTGAGGCTCATGGCGCCGATGCGGCAGCGGCCCGCGGTCACGGTGCCGATCCCGTCACATCTGTGGCGCTGCATCTGACGCCGGGCCTCGTCGACATGGCTCGGGCCGCGCCGGCTCGACGGGGGGAGGTGTTCGGCCTTCCCGCAACCGCCCTCTTTGCCGGTGCCGAGTTCGGGGGCTTCGAGGTCGCGCTTCCGCTCGACGTCACCGAGGTCGCCTCGAACGGGGTCGGGTCGGGTGATCCGGCGTTGGCATCGGCCGAGGCCGGTGCGCGCTTCGCCGACTGGCTCGCCGGCGCGGTGGCGGATTTCGCGCGTCATTTCGCCGCCTGCGATCCCGCACGGCTCCATGCCGGGAGGCGGGCGGCATGAGCGCGCCCCTCTCCGGGCGCGGCGGCGATACGGTGCTGGAGGCTGCGCGGATGCAGCTCGCGGCGACTTCGGCCGGTCGCACCGCGGTGCGCGCCTTCTTCGATCCCGCGACCGCGACGGTCAGCTATGTCGTCCACGATCCCGCGACGATGCGCGGCGCGATCATCGACAGCGTCCTCGACTATGATGCGGCGTCGGGACGGACATCGACGGCGTCCGCCGAGGCGATCGCCGCTCATGTGCGCGCGGCCGGCATCACGGTCGAATGGCTTCTGGAGACCCATGCCCATGCCGACCATCTCTCGGCTGCGCCGTGGCTGCAAAAAATCGTCGGAGGCAAGATTGCGATCGGCGAGCATATCCGCGACGTCCAGGCTGTGTTCGGCGACATCTTCAACGCCGGACAGGAGTTTCGCCGCGACGGATCGGACTTCGACCGGCTGTTTTCCGATGGTGATCGCTTCGCGATCGGAGAGCTCCCGGTCTGCGTTCTGCATGTGCCCGGCCACACGCCCGCCTGCATTGCCTATGTGATCGGCGACCTTGTCTTCGTCGGCGACACCATGTTCATGCCGGACTATGGCTCGGCGCGCGCCGATTTCCCGGGGGGAGATGCGCGTATCCTCTTCCGGTCGCTGCGCCGCATTCTCGACCTGCCGGTCGATACCCGGCTGTTCCTCTGTCACGACTATCTCACCGCAGAACGCCGCGAGCACAGGTGGGAGACGACCGTCGCCGAGCAGCGGGCCGGCAATGTCCACGCTCGCGACGGGATCAGCGAGGAGGAATTCGTCGAGCGCCGCCGCGCGCGCGATGCCACGCTTTCGATGCCGGCGCTGCTCCTCCCGGCCGTGCAGGTCAATATCCGCGCGGGCCGGCTTCCGCCCGCCGAGGCGAACGGCGTCGCCTATCTCAAGATACCCGTGAACCGGCTTTAGCCACGGCACCCCGATCAATGGAGAGACTATGACCATCAGGACCCTGACCCCGACGCTCGGCGTATCGTCGCAGATCGACCCCGCCGATGTCGCCGGGATCGCGGCGGCGGGGTACCGCTCCATCGTCTGCAACCGGCCCGACGGCGAGGGCGCGGACCAGCCTCCGGCGTCGGACGTCGCTGCCGCGGCAGCGGCGCAGGGCCTTGATTTTGCTCATATACCCGTCGTGTCGGGCAGGATCGGGGACGGTGACGTGACCGCGATGGCCCGCGCACTGGCGGAGCTTCCCGCACCCGTCCTCGCATACTGCCGGTCGGGTGCCCGCTCCGAAGAGCTTGCGACGATGGCGCGGGCGTGCGGTGAGGGCGGCATCGCCACTTACGACATTCTCGTCATCGGCGGAGGCAGCGCCGGGATTGCGACCGCCGCGAGCATATTGCGGCGGCGAGCGGGCATCAGCCTTGCCATCGTCGAGCCGGGCGAGGCGCATTTTTACCAGCCGGGCTGGACGATGGTCGGCGCGGGGATATTCCGCCCCGAGGCGACCCGCCGCGACGAAGCCGGATTGATCCCGGATGGTGCCGAATGGATCAAGGGGGCGGCCGCATCATTCGATCCCAAAGGCAATCGCGTGACGCTCGCTGACGGCCGCGTTCTCGCCTATCGAGCACTCGTGCTGTGCCCCGGCCTCAAGCTGGACTGGAACGCGATTCCGGGCCTTGCCGACGCGCTCGGCACGGGGGGCGTCACCTCCAACTATCGGTACGATCTCGCGCCCTACACCGACCGGCTTGTACGCCGGTTCCGCAGCGGCCGCGCGCTGTTTACCCAGCCGCCGATGCCGATCAAATGCGCCGGAGCGCCGCAAAAGGCGATGTATCTTTCGTGCCACCGGTGGGAGCGCGAGGGAATTCTCGGGAAGGCCGAGGTCCAGTTTCACGCCGCGACCCCGGCGCTGTTCGGCGTCGCGGCCTATGTGCCCTCGCTCGAAGCCTATATTGCGCGTTACGGTATCGATCTTCAGCTCCAGTCGCGCCTCGTGTCGATCGACGGGGCGGCGAAGGTGGCGGTCTTCGAGCAGACCCGCGGCGAGGATGTGCGCCGCGTCGAGGAGCGGTTCGACATGATCCATGTCGTGCCGCCGCAGGTCGCACCCGATTTCGTCGCCGCAAGTCCGCTCGCGGCGCCTTCGGGCTTTGCCGCAGTCGACGAGACGACGCTGCGCCACCCCGTCCACGCCAATGTGTTCGCGCTTGGAGACGTCGCCGCGACCAGCAACGCCAAGACCGCCGCCGCGGCCCGCAAGCAGGCGCCGGTGGTGGCGCTGAATGTGCTGGCGGCGCTCGACGGTGCGCCGCCGGTCGCCGCCTACAACGGATATGGCAGCTGTCCGCTGACCGTCGAGGCCGGGCGTATCGTGCTGGCCGAGTTCGGCTATGGCGGCAAGCTGCTGCCGACCTTCCCCAAATGGCTGGTCGAGGGTACGCGCCCGTCGCGGCTCTCGTGGCTGCTCAAGGAGAAAATCTTGCCGCCGCTCTACTGGCACGGGATGCTGCGCGGGCGCGAATGGCTCGCGGCGCCCGCCGCGATCGGCACGCAGGGGTGAGCCTCGACACCGCCCAATATTTCCTCGGCGCCTTCTCGGGCGGTATCGTCGGTTTCACGCTCGGGCTCGTCGGTGGAGGCGGATCGATCCTCGCGGTGCCGCTGATGGTCTATCTCGTCGGCGTCGCCAGCCCGCATGTCGCGATCGGTACCAGCGCGCTCGCGGTCGCGGCCAATGCGGCCTCGGGCCTCGCGCAGCACGCACGCGCCGGCACGGTCAAATGGCGCTGCGGTTTCCTTTATGCGAGCAGCGGCGTGATGGGCGCGGTCGCAGGCTCGACCCTCGGCAAGGCGATCGACGGGCAGAAGCTCCTGTTCCTTTTTGCGCTGTTGATGCTCGTGGTCGGCGCGCTGATGCTGCGCGGCCGGAACAAGGCGGGCATCGAAGGGGCGGCATGCAACCGGCACAATGCCCCGCAGGTGCTCGGCTACGGCCTGGGAACCGGCGGCTTTTCAGGTTTCTTCGGGATTGGAGGCGGTTTCCTGATCGTTCCCGGACTGATCGCCTCGACCAGGATGCCGATCCTCAATGCTGTCGGCACCAGCCTCGTCGCGGTTACCGCGTTCGGCCTGACGACCGCGCTGAGCTATGCGGCCTCGGGCCTCGTCGACTGGACGCTCGCCTCGATCTTCATCGCGGGGGGGATTTTCGGCGGGATGGCGGGAACACGCGCGGCGCGAAGCCTTTCCTCGCGAGGGGGGCTGACGACGGTCTTCGCGGGCCTGATCTTTGCGGTCGCCCTCTATATGCTCTACCGGAGTGCTTCCGTCCTGATGGCGGGCACCGCCCCCTGATCGCGGAGTGATGGATCCGATGCCCCTTGAAACCGCCGAACCCTCGCCGCCGACCGGCCTCGCGCGCTGGCGACTGGTCGGGCCCGGGATCGTGGTCGCGGCGACCGGCGTGGGAGCGGGCGATCTCGTCGCGACGCTCGTCGCAGGGGCACGCTTCGGCTATGCGCTTCTTTGGGCGGCGGTAATCGGCTGCATCGTCAAGATTGCGCTTGCCGAGGCCACCGGACGCTATCACCTCGCGACGGGCTCGACGATCCTCGAAGGCTGGCGATCGCTCGGCCGATGGACCGGCTGGTATTTCGGTATCTACATTCTGCTCTGGGGCTTTGTTTACGGGGGCACCGCGATGAGCGCCACGGCGCTGCCCTTGTCGGCGCTCTTTCCCGGATTGCTTCCGTTCTGGGTCTGGGGTGCGCTCGCGGGCCTCCTCGGTGCGGCATTCGTGCTTCTCAACCGTTACGCGATCTTTGAAGCGGCGATGAAATTATTCATCGGCATCATGTTCGTCGTGGTCGTCGGCCTCGCGATCCTTGTCGCTCCCGATCTCGGCGCAGCGTTTGGCGGCTTTGTGCCACGGTTGCCCGACGGTTCGGTGATCTACACGCTTGGCCTGATCGGCGGCGTCGGCGGGACGATCACGCTTGCGGCTTATGGCTATTGGGTCAACGCGAAGGGATGGCACAGCCCGGCTTGGATGGGGATGATGCGCTTCGACAACCGCATCGCCTATGTCGTCACCGGCATTTTCGTTGTCGCGATGCTCATTGTCGGCGCCGAGCTCCTCCATGCGGCCCAGATCGGTCTCGCAGGAGGCGACCGCGGGCTGCTCGACCTCGAAGCTGTGTTGGCCGAGCGCTTCGGACCGACCGTCGCAACGCTCTTCCTTGTCGGCTTCTTCGCGACCGCCTTCTCGTCGATCCTCGGCGTCTGGCAGGGCGTGTCGCTCCTGTTCGCTGATTTTGTGCGGAGCAGGCGCGTCGGCGACGCGGGGACCGACCGCACCAACCTGGAGACGAGTCCGGCCTTCCGCTTCTACGTGTTCTGGCTGACGCTGCCGCCGATGATCCTGCTGCTGCTCGGTGAACCGTTCGCACTGATCATTGCCTATGGCGCCTTCGGGGCCTTCTTCATGCCCTTCCTCGCATTGACCCTGCTGTGGCTGCTCAACGGAAGCACGGTTCCGCGCGCGTGGCGCTCGGGCTGGCTGTCGAATGCGTTGCTGGCACTCGCGTCAATCATGTTTGTCATCCTCTGCGTCCACCAGGTTCGTGCGATGCTGTGACCGATGCATTCATTCTTGGCAGCATCTTGGTGAGGGGCGCGAGAAGATCGCCGACTTACGATCGATGGAGGCGGCGCTGGTCAGGCTTCTCGAGGTTCGCGGTCACGCCACGGTCGAGCAAGGCCGCATTCTTGACGCGCGTAGCGACACCGGCTCAGGACGGGCGCACTGATCCTGCCGCGGGCGCACGGTGATTTTGGGCGGAAACAGGTCGAAATGTCTGTAGTTCCGTGCGCAGGCACAAAACCTGACTGTCTCTAAGGGGCCAGTCTAAGCGTCTGAAGGGCCCAGCGTTTCGATGATTCGGCAGTCGCCGATCGTCCCTTGCCGGCAGGTCGTGAGCATTCTTGCGAGTTCCGCCCGCATCTTTCCAAGGTCGGCAATCTTGGTATCGATCTCGTCGAGATGCGCGGTCGCGATCCGGTCGACGGCACCGCAGGGGCGACTCTTGTCGTCGGCGAGGGTCAGCAACTCGCGTACGTCGTCGAGGCGGAAACCGAGGTCGCGGGCGCGACGGATGAACGACAGGCGCTGGCGATGGGCCGATCCATAGCTTCTGTAGTTGGAGGATGTGCGGGCCGGCGGCGGCAGCAGTCCTTCCTTCTCATAATAGCGGATCGTTTCCGCCCTCGTGCCGGTCGTGGCCGCCAGTTCGCCGATACGCATCGTCCATCACCTTGTAGCTTCTACAAGGTTCCTAGCTGCCGCCCGGCCGCGGTTCAATGGCCGCCGCCGAACTTGAACCGCACGCCGCCGTTGATCACGAAGCCGTCGGTCGGCCCCCATGCGTCGACGGTCCATCGCCCATCGGGCGCGCGAGCGGGCAGCCGCAGCGGATCATATTTGGTCTGCCGGATGTTCAGGATATTTTCGGCGTTCACGAACAGGCTGACCTTGCCGAGCACCATTTCGGCGAGCGCGCCGAGCTCGAAATAGGGGCGGCTGCGCGTGCGATAGGGATTGTCGTCGAGCTGCTGGCGCCCGGTATAATAGGCCTCGATCCCGATGCGGCCCTTGCCATGCTCTTCCCACATGCCGACGAGCCCGGCGGTATGGCGCGGGGTTCGCGGGGTGGTGCGGCCGCCGGTGCCCGACGGGTCAGGTTCGCTTGCATCGACGAAGACATAGCTGCCCGTCACCGAGAAGGATTGCCAGCGATAGCGGAGCATGAACTCGCCGCCGCGCGTGCGCGTCGTACCCGCCGCATTGACGAGGCGAACGCTGTCGGCATCGACGGTCTGCAACTGGACGGCATTGTCGATATCCGAGGCGAACAAGGTGACATTCGCTTCGACGCCGTTTGCGGCATAGCCGAAATCGAGCGATGCGGTGGTCGCGGTTTCGGCTTTCAGCGTGCCAAGCGATTCGAGGCGGGAGAGGCCCGCCGCCTCGATTTCATCGACGAAGGGCGTAGGCGCATAGAAGCCCTTGCCGACCAAGGCACGGAGCGTCCACGGGCCGGGGCGATAGAGCGCCGACAGGCGCGGGCTGAAGCGGGTGCCGAAGTCGCTGTGAAAATCGACCCGCGCGCTGCCCGCCAAAAGGATTTCGTCGCCCAGTTCCTGTTCGACCTGACCGAACAGGCCGGGGACGGTGTAGCTGTAATCGAAGGCCGGGAAGGCACGCGAGCGATAGGTGTCGGCCTGCAATGCGGCCCCGGCCAGCCAGTTCGTCGCGCCGCTTTCGCCGCCGAGCGAGACTTCGCCGAAATATGTGTTCTGACGGTCGGTTTCGGCGCTGGTCCCGAAGAGCTGGCGATGCCGCTGGGTCATCGCCGAGGCGCGGGCGTGGATCTTGCCGAGCCCCTCGACGGGTATTTCGGTGACCAGCCCGGCATCATAGCGGCGGCTGTCCTGCGTCAGCGGAAAGGGCTGGCCGTCGGGGACGGTGCGACCCGGCAGCGTGCCGCCGGTGCGATCCTCGGTCGTTGCGCCGGCCGTCAGCAGCAGATTGGCGCCGTCGTCGCCTTCCCAGAACAGGCGCGGCCGGACGGTCCAGCGATCATAGCCGGGCATGTCGATCCAGCCGTCATCGTCGAGGTCCTTGCGCGTCTGCCGGTGGTAGCCGCCGGTCAGCGATGCGCTCCAGTTCCCGCCGAGCGGCGTCGCGGTGTAGCCGGTGATGTCCTGTCCGTCGCGGCTGGTCAGGTTGAAGAGCAGTTCGGCTTCGGCGTCCGCGCGCGGGCGGCGCGAGACGAGGTTGATGACGCCGCCAAGCGCCGAAGGACCGTATAGCGCCGAGGCCGATCCCTTGATGACCTCGACCTGCCCGAGGTCGGTTGGCGGAATTTGCAGGAGGCCAATCGACGATGGCTGGCCGCCGTAGAGCGGCAGACCGTCGGACAGCAATTGCGTGTAGCGGCCCGCCATGCCCTGCATGCGGATGTTCGAGGAGCCGAGGGCGGGCGAGGTCACCTGAACGCGCACGCCCGGCGTTTCGGCAACGAGCATCGAGACATTGCCGGGGGTCATCAGGAGCTTTTCCTTGATCTCCTCACGGTTGATCACATCGACGCGGATCGCCTCGTCCTGCACCCGGCGGCCCGAGCGGGTGGCCTGAACGACAATGTCCTCTTTGCCTTCTTCGGCTTCGTCGTGATGTTCCTGCGCGAATGCGGCCGAAGTGAAGAGGGACATGCTGGACGCGAGCAGGGCGACACCTGCGATCGGCATCATCTTCGAGGAATATTTCACAACGCTGGACTCCGGCTGATGGCGCCGCGTGTCTTTAGTAGCGGCATGCCGGGCGCCCCATAAAGGTTGAAGTCACTACAAGGTCAAGAGAGTCCGCTTTGCCGCTCACGCTTACTGAAAGCTGCCGGTCTCCAAACGGCCAGGTCCGACCGGTCGTTAGAAACATTAGCCTTCCAACAGAACCCATCCGTCCAGCTGATGATTGACGATGGTTACCATCGCGGCAACATCGATACTCCAGCCAGGAGCGACGGCCGCGTGATCGATTTTCGCGTTGGCGAGTGCATAGCTGCACACGTGCAGCGATACGCCGGCTTCGTGGAGTGCATCGACCAGGTCGCGGTCGGGGTTGTTCGTTCCAAACCGTTCGCGATAGGCTTCGTCGGAAAGGACGACGGGCGTTGCGGGGCCGTGGAGGACGACGACGATATCGTCTGCGGCGGGTCGAATGCCGGCAGCGCCGAGCAGGTTGACGAAGCGGGCGACGCGATCGAGCGCCGGATTGATCTTTCCGGCTTCGCTTGCCGCCCGGGTAACCTCGAAAATGACCCGATATCGTCGCGCCGGGTCGGGCGGGTTTGCCAAACCGTTCAGGGGATGGATTGCGCCAAATCCTGCGATCACGGGCCGCGTATCATCCTGCGCCACGGCAGGCGTCGCCGCGATCGTGCAGAGCGCGGCAATCGCGCTTGCGAAGGCAAGCCGGAAGTGGCAATCAAGCGGCATCGAAGTTCTCCTGATGGGCGTGCTGGAGCGGTTCGGGGATGGCCGCGGTGACAGCGCTGCAGACCGCTTCTGCGGCAGCCCGTCCGGCAGTTACCGCCCCGGAAAGATAACCGGGGTCCACCGGACTAGTTTCGCTGCCGGCGAGCGTCAGCACGTCGCGCCATGTCGCGCCTGACCATGGCCCGGTGAAGGGTTCGGGATGTCCGGTCGGCGTTTGGTCGAGCGCCGCTGCCGTCAGCGGTTCGTTCGCCCAATCCTTGATGAAGATGGCGCGCGGGCTGGATGCCTGATCGCCGAACAGGCGTACGAGCTGTCCCAGGCAGGCCTGTTTCAGCCGCTCCTCGCCCAGCTCCGCGCGCCGGCCGGCGTCGATGCCGATAAAGCCGAAGACAGCGGCCCGGCCATCGTCCGTGGACGCATCATGTATTTCGGACATGGGTCCGATCATGCTTTGCGCGGTTCCCGAGAAGCCGTCCGCGTGCCAGAACGCGCGGTCGTAGACGGCCAGAAACTTGGCGTGTGGCGCCATCCACGTCGGCGTGCCCCGCCAAAGTCTGCGTGTTCGCTCCTCGATCGGCGGAACGAAGGCGATGGTCGTGTCCAGTACGCGAGGGGGAAGGGCCGCGATGACATGCTTTGCCCGGAGGCTGGATATCGCCGGCGACCGGTCGAGGGCAAGTTCGGCCCCCGACCGCGTGATCGTCATATCGGTGACCCTCGTCCCGAGGCGAATCCGTGCATGCGGGATCGACGAGGCCAGCGCGCGCGTCAGAGAGGATGTTCCACCGACGAGCCGCATCGATCCTCGCATGTGATCGGACGGAAAACGGTGCGTCTCAATCCCGGCCTGCCCTTGCCGTTCGAAGAGCGCGTAGCCCTCGGCATATTGTTCGACGGCGGCCAGTCCGAGATCTTCGATCAGGCTTGCCAACGCGGGCTGCATTTGCGGCCAGACCCATGACGGGCCGAGGTCGAACCCGCCGCGCTCCGGTTTTCCGGTCTCGTCGACGGAGAGAATGCGGCCGCCGAGGCGATCGCGCGCCTCGATCACCACATAGTCGGTCTTCGAGCGCTCGAGTGCGGCGGCTGCGACGAGACCGGCCAGGCCCCCGCCGACAATGGCGACATCATAATAGGTCACAGGTTGTCGAACGTGCAGACATTGTCATGGAGAAGCGGGCCGAACTTCAGCCAGACGCGCGCTCCTGCGGATCCGACTTTCGCTTCGAAGCGCTGCCCGGCGGGGATACGGAGCCAGCTCCAGCGATCGAGCGGCTCTCCGCCTTCGCGGAGGTCGCCCTCAAGGACGAGCAGTTCGAGACCTTGCTCGACATCGATAGCGATCAGGCCTTCTGCGTCCCATAGCTCGACAAGAACAAGTTCGCGGCCATCGTCATGCAAAATCGCCGAGGATATTGCGCCGGGCCTCGGCGCAGCCGCTTCGCCTTCACCGGGACGACGTACGACCTGAGCACCATTGTCGTCTTCGGCGAACTGCCAGAGCTTCACCAAGATGGTGCATCCGGGTGCGCTCGCCGGCGCATGTGCGGTTCCCGGCGGGTTGCGAACATAGGTCCCGACCGGGAAATCGCCGGTCTCGTCCTGGAAAATGCCCTCCAGAACTAGAAACTCCTCGCCGCCCGGATGGCCGTGGCGCGCGAAGCTGCTTCCCGGCGCATATCGCACGATCGATGTCGCGCGCGCCTTTTCGTCTCCGATGCGAAACAGCATCCGCCGATCGACACCCTTTGCAGGGCTGGGCACCCATTCGAGCTTGCCGCCATGCACGCGCGTGCGAACCGAAAGGTCGCCGTTAAGACGCATTACCTGCTCCTTGTCGTTCATTCGATCGCGAGCGCAACGAGGAAACGCGATACCATATTGTAGGCCGCAACGGTTGCAATCGCCTCGACCGTCTGTCGTTCGCCAAACTGCTGCTTCAACTCCTCGATGATGCGGCTTTCGACATCGACATGCCGTGTCGATTGATCGGCGAGCTCAAGCAGCAAGCGTTCGGGCACAGTGAAAATGTCGCTGATACCGGTTGCCCGAAGCGCCTCGCACTTCGCCTCGGTGCCACCGGAAGCAAGATAGGCGGGCTTGTGAACCTCCCACTCGAAATTGGCGCGGTTCAGCACGGCGACGCGGCACATGATCAGCTCGCGATGTTCGAGCGGCAATTCGAATTCCGCGCGGACCCGTCCAAGAAGGCCGTTCCAGCCCTTCGCGAGGGGGAAGCTTTTCAGGAGCAGGCGATCGATCCCGATCAGTTCGCCGCTGGGACGGCGCGCCTTCATTTCGGCCAGCAGATCTGATGGCACGGGTTCGCCGTCCTGCCATGGTTGCACACGGGGCTCGTTCAGCATTTGGACCTCATTTGAATAATTGCCTCGCGAGGCTACGCGATGAATGGGGGGTGTTTGGAAGAAGACGGGGCGAGGCGCTCAAAGCTCGGCACGGCCGCCGTCGACGAGGATCTCGGCGCCCAGCATGTAGCTCGATGCGTCGCTGGCGAGGAATAATACGGCCGCGGCGATTTCGTCGGGCCGCCCCATGCGCCCGAGCGGCACTTGTGCGCCGACCCTGGAGGCATAAGCCTGGAAATCCTCGTCGCTCTGATCCTTGCCGCGGTGAATCGGCGTTTCGATCGACCCCGGGCTGACGGCGTTCACCCGGATCTCACGATCGAGCAGTTCTGCCGACAAGGTGCGGGCGAAGGATCGGACTGCGGCCTTCGATGCCGACAGGGCAGCACGTCCGGGCGTGCCGACCTGGCCCAGCCAAGAGGTGTTGAGGATGATCGACCCGCCCTTGCGTAGAAGCGGCAGGACCGCCTGGACGGCGAAAAAGACGCCTTTGACATTGACGCCCATCATGCGGTCGAACGTCGCTTCGTCGGTCGTAGCAACAGGCGTGCCCATCGCGATTCCAGCGTTTGCGAAGAGGATATCGAGCGCGCCGAATTCCCGCGCGAGCGCGTCGTGCATCTGCGCAAGGTCGGTCAGCGACGCGACGTCGCACGAAATGGCGAGAACATCACCGCCGATTGCCCGCCGCGCATCGGCGAGCTTTGCGGCATCACGCCCGGCAATCGCGATGCGTGCGCCATGATCGCGGAGCAACTTGGCGGACGCGAGGCCGATCCCGCTCGAACCGCCCGTAACGAGGGCAAATTTTCCTTCCAGAGAGAGCAGTGGTGAGCCGTGCGTCATGAGTGTATCCGGGCCGGGTTGAAGAAGCCGCACGACGCGAGGTCGTGCGGCAGTTCAGAGATTCGCTCCAGCGAGCGATGGAGTGCCGCGCTTGCCGCCAAGGATCGAGAGAGCCGAAGGGGCGGACAGACGATGCCAAACCGGTCTACGCTCTTGCGGATCGGCCGTCTCTCGACCATCTGTCACTTTCTATCGATGAACGGACAGGTTGCGCATTCATGCAGTGGACCCAGATCGAAGCGCCCGAAACGGCTGCTCCACCGGCACCGCTGACGGTGCGCGTGCAGACGATCGACGCGCGCAGCGAATTCCCCGAGCATGACCATGACTGGGGGCAGGTCGCCTATGCGATCTCGGGGGTTCTGACGGTAGTCGCCGGAGGGCGGAGTTTTGTCATATCGCCCGAACAGGCGGTCTGGCTGCCTGCCGGAGTAACCCACCGCGTCGGATCATTGCTCGGTGCCGAGTTCCGGAGCCTTTGGTTGGCGAGGAAGCTTGCCTGCCCATTGCCGACTGCGCCGCAAGTGTTCGACGTCTCCCCCTTGTTGCGTGCGCTGATTGTCGAAGCGGCCGCGGTGGCCGACGAGGGGTATGAAGAGGGCTATGGCGCACGCGTGACGGAATTGATCCTCGATCAGTTGCAGCGTGCCCGCGTCGGTCACGCAGGATTGCCCTGGCCAGTTTCGTTGCCCTTGGTGCGGCTTTGCGAGGCACTTTATGCCGACCCCGGCGATAACCGGTCGGTCGAGGAATGGGGCCGCGAGGTAGGCATGTCGTCGCGAACGCTTGCCCGAAGGTTCGAAGCGGAGCTCGGCATGAGTCTGCGTTCCTGGCGCAGGCAAATGCGCCTGTTCAAGGCCGTCGAGATGCTCGGCGGCGGCGTATCGATCACACATGTCGCGATGGAGCTGGGATATAGTTCGAATTCGGCCTTCACTTATGCGTTTCGGTCCGAGCTTGGAACGAGCCCGAGGCTTTACGCGCGATCCGGAGCCATCGCCTGATCAGGAGGCACGGGGAGTGGTGTTGGCGGATATTCGATAGGAATTGGCATCTCGTCGAGAGAGGGACGGACTTCGTTCTGGTAAATCAGGCACGAGCCTCGCTGCAGGCTTGACGAATTCAACTCTGGAAGATGTGCCTTGGCTCTGCTCGATCGTTATGGTTTGACTCTGTCGACCTCTTCGGAAGAGGCCGCGCGCCGCTATGAAGAGGGCGTCGATCTTCTGCTGTCACTTTGGCCCGGTGCCGCCGGGCAGCTTCATGCCGCCATGGATGCCGATCCGGACTTTACGCTCGCGCATGCTGCAAGGGCGCGCCTTCACGCGATCAGCGCCGAACCCGCTGAGGCACGGGCCCGCATCGCGGTCGCTGAAGCGAAGGTTGCAAGCTCGGGAACGGAGCGCGAGCGAAGCCATGTGAACGCGATATCTCTTGCGATTCACGGCAAGTCTCGCGAGGCACTGGCGGCTGCTCTTGCGCACGCCGAGCGCTGGCCGCGCGACGTGATGATCCTGTCGCTTCCCTTGGGTGCTTTCGGCCTTCTGGCCTTCTCGGGCATGGCCGATCACAACCAGGCCAAGGTTGACCTATGCGAGCGCCACGCCGCGGCCTTCGACCCGGATGATTGGTGGTTCCTTACGTATCGCGGCTGGTCGCTCGCCGAGAATGGCGAGGTCGCGCGCGGTCGCACGATGCTCGAGCGGGCCGTCGAACTCCGGCGCGCGAATGCGAACAGCGCGCATGCGCTCGCACATGCGATGTTCGAAGGCGGGGCAAATGACAAGGCGGAAGAGCTGATCGCCGGCTGGCTTCCCGACTACCCACGCAGCGGCATCCTCCACGGACATATTGCCTGGCATGCAGCGCTTGCGGCGCTCGAGCGCGGGGATGCGAAGTCCGCGCTCGCAATCTATGCTGATGCCGTGCAGCCCTCGGCTTCCTATGGCATGCCCATTAACATCGTCAGCGACGCGGCCTCGCTGCTTTGGCGGGTGGATGCATACGGCCACGAGGTTCCAGGACAACTCTGGCAAGAGGCGGCCGACTATGCGCGCAGCGTCTTTCCAAAGCCCGGTCATGCCTTCGTCGATAGCCATATGATGATCCTCGAAGCCGCGACCGGCGATGGGGCAGGTCTGGATCGGCGCATAGCGGCGCTCGAAGACTTGATCGCCGGCGATGCGCTCGGTGCGGGGACGATCGTGCCTGCGATCGGCCGGGCTGCGATGGCGTTCGCGAATGAGGACTACCGGGGATGCGCCCGCGCCCTGGAGCCTCTTGCGGCGGACTATGCGCGTATCGGGGGGAGCAATGCGCAGCGCGAGATCATCGAGGATATGCTTCTCGTCGCGCAGATCCGGGGCGGCGAAAAGGACAAGGCGGGCAATCTTCTCGACAGGCGTCTCCATCGCCGCCCGTCGCCGCGGGATGCGCGCTGGCGATCCGGATTGGCGGCGTGACGACGGCGACCGCTGCTGCGGTGAAGCGCGAACAGCAAGGCAATATCTGGCGTCTCGCATTGGCGCAGGCTCTTGCCGGCGCCAACTCGGCCGTAATCTACGCGACGGGCGCGATTATCGGGGCGGAGGTCGCACCTGACCGGGCGTTGGCAACGCTCCCGCTCTCGATCTTCGTCGTAGGCATGGCGGCGTGCATCTTGCCAAGCGGCATGATCGCACGGCGTAACGGGCGCCGTGCCGCGTTTCTTGCCGGAACCGTATGCGGTGTGCTCGCAGGCCTGGTGGCGGCGTTTGCCGTCATCGTCGGGTCGTTCTGGCTCTTCTGCCTCGGCACCTTCTTCGGGGGCGCTTATGCCGCGGTTGTCCTCTCGTTCCGCTTTGCCGCAGCCGACTGCGTCGAACCCGAGTGGCAGCCGCGCGCGCTCTCGATCGTCATGGCTGGCGGTGTCGCAGCCGGCGTGATTGGGCCGCAGCTTGTCACCTACACGATGGACCTCTGGCCTCCGCACATGTTCGCGGCGACCTTCATCTTCCAGGCGCTCGCCGCCCTGCTGTCGGCGGTGGTGCTGACCGGCGTCCGTCTGCCCATGCCCACGACTGCCGAGATCGCCGGCGGTCGTTCGCTCTCGTTGATCGCGCGGCAGCCGCGCTTCCTCGTTGCAGCGACCTGCGGCGCCATTTCCTACATGCTGATGAACTTTCTGATGACAGCTGCTCCGCTGGCTATGCGCATGTGCGGGCATAGCCAGGAGAGCTCGAACCTCGGCCTCCAGTGGCACATTATCGCCATGTATGCCCCGAGCTTCTTCACGGGCCGTCTCATCACGCGCTTCGGGGCCGGGAAGGTGGTTGCCGTCGGTCTCGCCCTCACGGGGCTGTCCGCTGCAGTCGGATTGGCTGGCGTCGACGTTGCCCATTTCTGGCTGACTTTGATCCTCCTCGGCATAGGATGGAATTTCGGTTTCATCGGGGCATCGGCGCTGGTTCTCGAATGTCACCGCCCGGAGGAAAAAACACGCGTTCAAGCGCTGAACGACTTTATCGTCTTCGGAACAATGGCGGTTGGGTCCTTCTCGTCGGGCGGCCTTCTCGCGTCCCGGGGTTGGGACATGGTGCTCTGGGTATCGTTCCTTCCTTTGGGTGTGGCCGCTATCGCGCTCGGATTTGCGATGCTTTTCCAGCCTGCCGTATCGAACCAAGGCGTCTCTCGCTGATGCCTTTCGATACTGCCGTGCAGGCGATGATGGTCGGAATCGGCGGCACGGTGGTTCTCGACCTGTACGCCAAGATCGCGCAGCTCGCGATCGGAATGCCGGCCACGAATTGGCGGATGGTCGGGCGCTGGATCGGTCATATGACGGACAGCGAGTTCGTTCAGCCGAAACTGGCCGAGGCGCGCGCTGTGCGCGGCGAACATGTAATCGGATGGATATTTCACTATGCTGTCGGGACAGGCTACGGTTTGCTCATCTTGGCGATCTGGGGTTCGGATTGGCTTGAGAATCCCGATATTGCGGCACCTCTGGTTGTCTCACTCGCGCTGCTGGTCTTGCCCTATTTCGTGATGATGTCGGGCATGGGGCTGGGCATTGCAGGATCGCGCACGCTACGGCCAAATCTCACACGATTGAAAAGCCTGATCGGGCACACCGTATTTGGATTGGGAATGTATTTTTCCGCAGTCGTTCTTGTGAGGTTCGCGTAGCGAAACGCTTCGTCCGCTTTTCTCCATCCGAGTCCAAAAGCGGAAGGTCTCCAAACGTTGAGAGTTTCAGACGCCGATAGGCGTCAGAAAGTCTTCGGTGCCCGAACCGCGGTTGGTCATGAGCCGAGCTATGGGGAAAGCTGTTTTGCGCTGATGCTGGGGTGGCCAGTTGCT
>Ga0182745_1000417_pt1 | contig 48578 bp, 49 predicted proteins | sample eDN3rd30CKraftBY_FD_128523 | JGI IMG/M metagenome (GOLD analysis project Ga0182745, IMG submission 128523) | Enriched backyard soil microbial communities from Emeryville, California, USA - eDNA 3rd pass 30_C Kraft BY (version 2) (version 2) | ecosystem: Environmental > Terrestrial > Soil >... | reverse complement strand
TGCATTTTCTCTATTTTTTAATGCAACCTTTGCAAGATGCTCTTTACTTGCTCCAGTTTCATACATGTATCGATTCGCAACAGTACCGAAAAATCCAGGAAACGTTAGTCCAGCTTCCTTTTCAGTTGTACTTTGATCCATTGCTGTATTTATAAATTGAGTAACAGTTGCAGTTGATGCATGTTTCATTTTTTCTGCACCGACAACTAAGACATTTTCGTATTCTCCACTTAAAATACTTAATACTCCTTGACGTAGTGCAATTCCACCTGAGGCACATGCACCTTCTAATTTTGCAGTAGGAATATACCCTAAGCCCAAATCATTCGCAACAATCGCGCCAAGAATCTCTTGATTCGATAAAGTACCGCCCATAAAGTTACCTACGAAAACAGCATCAATTTTTGGGTGATTTGCGTCGGTTAATGCTTCTTTACTTGCCTCAATTAATAGGTCTTTCAGTGACTTATCTTCAAAACTACCAAACTTTGTCATGCCAATTCCATGCACGTAAACTGTGGTCATTTCGTCACCCCAATGTGTTTTTTTACTAACTCTCTTTTTAATATTTTTCCATATGAACTTTTTGGTAAACTATCCACAATATAAATCTCTTTTGGCTTTTTGAAGCTTGCTAGATGATTCTTACATAGATCAATCAGTTCCTCATCTTTCACTTCACCTCGACCATTAGGAACGATATAGGCAACGACATTTTCTCCCCACTTATCATCTGGGACACCAATGACACAAGTCTCTTTAACATATGGATGTTTATTTAAGACTTCTTCAACTTCACGAGGATAAATGTTCACACCGCCAGATATGATTACCTCTTTTTTACGGTCTACAATGTATAAGAACCCATTTTCATCTAAACGACCTAAATCACCTGTATGAAGCCATCCGTCCTGCAATGTATCATTTGTTGCTTTTTCGTTATTCCAATAACCTTGCATAACTAGTGGACCCTTAGCAGTAATTTCACCAATCTCACCAACAGGCAATGCTTTTCCTTCATCATCAACAATTTTCACATCGACAAATGGACCCACTCGACCACATGAATCAAGATGTGATTGTAAATCATACCTAGGCATAATTGAAATACACATTGGTGCTTCTACTTGACCGTATGTTTCTACGAACTTAGTGCCGATTTTCCCTAATGCTTCTTCAAGTTTTGCAGCAGCAATTGGTGCTCCTGCCATATTGATTGATTTAATTGTTGCTAATTTATTTGGATCAAATTGTTCATGTTGGACCATTAAGTTCACCATTGTTGGAACTAAGAAAATGACGGAAACACGATCTTCTTCTAAATGATGAATAAATTGATGTGGCTCAAATTTATCGTATACAACCTGAGTTAATCCATATAGCCAAGCTACATGACTTAAAAAGTTGGCACCATGAGTAAGAGGCGCAACATGCCCTATTATGTCTTTAAAATCTACTTCACACGCTATTGCTAAAGATTGAGCACCCGTAACCATATTTCGGTGTGAAAGCATAACACCTTTCGGATTACCTGTCGTGCCGGACGTATACATAATGGCCATTAAATCATCTTCACTCACATCATTTTCATATGACTGGCCATTATATTGTTTTACGATTTCTTCATATTCGTCCCCTACAAATAAAGTAGGAATTTCAACATTAATATTTTTAATGTACTCTTCTTCTCCTATTAATAGAGACATACCTGAATCTTTTATTTGGTACTCATGCTCTAATGGATGAAGACGGTAGTTTAGCGGTACTTTCACTAATCCAGCAAGGGATACTGCAACATCTAGCTCGATATGTTCTGCACGATTGGACATTAAAATTCCAATACGGTCACCCTTCTTTAGTCCGATTGAATTAAAGTAAGATGAAAGCGCATACGCTCGAGTAGCTAATGCTTCGTAAGTATGTGAAACATTTTTATCTTTCACTGCAATTTTCTTTGGATAAGCTTTAGCAGATTTTAACGCTAATTTTCCGATTGTCGTCAATGAACTCAAGCCTCCTTTTGTTTAAATGTGAAAACTGGAACATTGAAAATTTCGTCATTTTTACGTGTTAACACCACATCTTTTAGTGGAAGAATCATAAATTCAACCGTAATGGCTGTTTGATTTTCCCCTTCAATAAAATGGCCACCATCGATTCTTTTATCGCAGTCCACAACTGTTCCATGAAAATGGAGATCTAATTCATCTTGTTGGTTTACGCCAATAAATCCTACACCAGAAATAATTTCTACTTCAGATTTTGTTTGAACTTTTGGAGAATATTTAATCAGCCCTTCCCGATCTCCTTTAGCAACTTGGAGAAAAGTGGCATACTTTAAAGACCCTAAACACTGAAATTGTCCAGCTCGTATATTAAAATGCTCACATACTTCTTTAATCCCAGTGAATAGGTCTGTATCTTTTTTTAACCGCCCAACAATTCGCTCCGTTGATTTATCATAAAAAGCTTGCAAACGTGGGTTATCCAATACTAATTCCTCCATCCACTTTAAGTACTTGAGCTGTTGTATAACTTGATTCTCTAGAAGCAAAGTACAATACAGCACCCGCAATATCATCTGGCTGACCCATTCTTTTTATGACCTGTTGGCTTGTATCGTATGCGACACCTGCAGTAATTCCAGTTGCTGTTGCACCAGGTGCTACGGAATTACATGTAATACCGAATGGTCCTAATTCTTTTGCTACCCACTTTGTTAAGGCAATGACTCCACCCTTTGACGCGGCATAAGCTGGACCCGATCTTCCTTTCCCACCTTCACCAGAAGTCACACCACCATTTAATCCAGATACAGAACTAATGTTAATAATTCTACCGTATCCCGCATCCTTCATATGTGGGTACACACATGCTTGGATGAATAAAAAGGATGCTTTTAGATTCGTGTTTAAATCACGATCCCAATCTTCCATTGTCATCGTTTCGATATCTTTTCTACTTGCAGTACCAGCATTATTTACTAAAATATGAATCTCTCCATATTTTTCTATTGTTCGATTAACGCTTGCGCGAACAAATTTTTCATCACGAATATCACCTAAACATTCTAGGTAGCTATCATGAGCTAGCATCGAAATCGTTTCCTCACAAGTGTTTAAATCCACTAATACGGTATGGACTCCTTGCTTAGATAACTGAACTGCAACAGCCTGCCCGATTCCACTTGCAGCTCCAGTAATAATTGCAACATCATCTTTTAAATTCATCAGCCTATCCCCTTTGCTGTTATTTCACACCTAGTAAATCAGGTAAAAATGTTGTAATGATTGGAATATAAGTAACTATTAATAGAACAATGATTGAAGCAATAATGAATGGCACGACACCACGTGAAATTTGTAGAATATTAGATTTTGACATACTAGCAGCTACATACAAATTTAAACCTACTGGTGGTGTAAATAAACCAATTGCAAGGTTAATTGTCATAAATACACCAAATACTGTAGGATCAACATTTAACTGCATCATAATCGGTAGTAAAATCGGCACGAAAATGTAATATGCTGAAATCGCATCAATGAATGCTCCAGCAATGAGTAAAATAATATTTACTAGTAATAGAATGATATATTTATTGTCCGTAATTCCTAACACAACATCAGAAATGGTTGACGCAATTTGTTCTGTTGTTACTATGTAGGCAAATACAGATGCAGCACTTACGATAATCATTACTACAGCAGTTTGTAGCGCAGATTCAATAAATATTTTATAAAGAACTTTGAAATAGTCCTTACGTAAGATGAACATTCCAATAATTAGTCCATACATTGCAGCAACTACAGCCGCTTCTGTTGGAGTGAAGATTCCACCGTAAATTCCACCTAAAATGATTACTGGCATTAATAATCCTGGAATTGCACGAACAAATGCATCCCATTTTTCTTTTCCAGTACTTTTTCTTATTTGCATCTCTTCAGATTGATTGAAGATTCCGCGCTTGATATCACGGTTTCTAACATACATTCCTGCTATAAATAAACCAATTCCAACTAATATACCTGGAACGATACCAGCCATAAATAATCGATTAATTGTTATCGGAATTTGATCTCCTGCAACAATTGCAAAAATGATAAAGGCGATGGATGGGGGAATGATGATACCAATCGCTCCTGCACTGGCTACTAATCCACCAGCTGTTTCTTTACGGTAGCCATTTTTAATCATGGCAGGTATTAAAATACCTCCAATTGCAGCTACAGTCGCTGGACCTGAACCTGATATTGCTGCAAAGAAAATTGCTACCAATACTGTTACGAGAACAATTCCGCCTTTTCGATGGCCTACTAAAGCCTGGGCAAAATCAATTAATCTCTTTGAGATTCCTATATGATCCATGATGACTCCAGCTAAAATAAAGAAAGGTATTGCAAGTAATGTAAACTTCGCAACACTTGTGTACATAATGTCTGTCACAACTTCAAAACTGCCAAAGCCGTTCGAAATAAATAAAACGATTACTGAAGAGACTGCGAGAGAAGCTGCAATAGGTACACGTAGTGCAATTAAAGCTAAAAAAGATCCGAATAGAGTAATTGCGGTCATATCTTCACTTCCCCTTTCTGCTCTTCCGTTTCTACTAAACTTTCTTGATCATTGGTGACAGCTTGAATGTCTTCATCAGTATCTACTGTTTTGATTTCCTCTATGGTTACTTGAACTGTACGAATTAAGCAAAGAAGTGCGCCTAAAGGCAATGCTAGCGATAATATCCATTGCGGCATCCCTAGTGCAGGTGTTGTTTGAGAAATTTTCATTTGGAATGCTACCATTTCATAACCGTAGTAAAGTAAAATAGCGAACAAACCTGCTGACATAATAGCTGAAACTACAATGATTACCTTTTTTCCCATTTTCCCTGCAATGTCATAAATTAATGTGAACCCTAGGTGTGCGTATCTACGCACACCAAGAGCAGTACCAACAAAGGTTAGTAAAACTAGTAAATTGATTGTTATTTCTTCCGTAAATGAAAATGAAAATTTAAATATATTTCTAGATAAAATGTTAGCGAAGGTTATTAATGTAATCGTGAGAAATGTAATAAATAGAATAACTTCTTCAATATAATCAAGAATTTTCATAACATTCCTCCATTATCTTTCTTGGAACGCTTTTAATAAGTCAGCTCCCCAAATTGACTCATATTTCTCGTAAATTGGTTGAACCACTTCTTTTAATGCAGCAATTTCATCTTCAGTTGGTGTATATACTGTCATACCTTTTCCTTCTAATTCTTTAATTTGCTCTGCTTCTCTTTCACGTGTGATTTTCACTTGATAAGCTGACGCTTCTTTACCTAATCGATCAAATAACGCTTTATCCTCATCACTCATAGAGTCATATAATTCTTTATTCATCCCTAACACAAGTGGATCATAAGAATAGTTCCATAGAGTTAAGTACTTTTGAACTTCATTAAGTTTTGAAGAGTAAATAACATCAATTGGATTTTCTTGTCCATCAATTGTCCCTTGTTGTAAAGCAGTGAATACTTCTGAGAATGTCATAGTTGCAGGGTCAGTACCTAATTCACGGAACAAATCAGTGTACATTGTAATACCAGGAATACGTATTTTTAAACCTTGTAAATCTGCAGGTGATTTTACGTTTACTTTACTATTTGTTAATTGTCTGAAACCGTTTTCTCCATAGCCTAGAGCATGTACGCCTTTTTCAGCTAGAAGTTGTTTAATCAATTCCCCGCCATTACCAGCGAATACTTTGTCCACTTGATCTAAGTTATCAAATAGGAATGGTGCACTTGCTACACCAAATTTTGGATCTAATATTGAATAGATAATTGTAGAGTTGAATGTTAAATCAATTGATCCTTTAGCCAACCCTTCAACTGCTTTACCAGAGTCACCACCTGATAATTGTTCGTTCGAAAATACTTCGATTTTAATACGGCCATCTGTCTCTTTTGCAACATCATCCGCTAATTTTTTTGCTGCTTCATACCATGTTGAAGCTTCCCCAACTGTAACTGACATTTTTAAGTTATAAGATTTTGCTTCCCCACTAGAACCATTTGTGCTACCCCCACCGCATGCCGCTAGTACAAGCGCTACAGTTGCAAATAATGCCAATAATAGAACCTTAGTACGTTTAATTCCCTTCATGAACTTATCCCCTTTGCATTTTTAATACTTACTTCAAAGCGTTAACTTTGAATTACAATTATTTTATAATTCTGAAAATTTTTTATATATATACAAATAATATAAAAATGATCGAATTTCACCTTACCTTTTTGTTCAACTAATATAAAAGAGCTCGAACATTAACTGTTCGAGCTGGCTTTGTTGTTGATTTTTCGAAATAAGTAAATGGCTAAATTAAGATCTAATTTTATCTTACTTTCATTTAAATCAACTTCTAATAATTTTTCAATTTTTTTCAATCTATATTTAAGTGTATTTTTATGGATATGAAGATCGTTTGCAATTTCTTGTAACGAACCATTGCTGCTTAACCACATTTCTAAATTTAGCAAAAGCTCATCATCAAAAATGATTGGTTTTATTGTTCGATCAATAAAATTTTGAATTTTTGTCTCATCAATATCAGACAATAATAAATCAATTGTTAAATCTTCTTCAAACACTACTTCTATTTCGTCTGTAATGGCTGTTGTTAATGCAATCGTCGCTTTTGCATACGACTCATGTAAACTATAAAACTCCTCACTATTCCCTACACCAATGTAAACTTTTGTTTTGTATCGTTTTTCAATTTTTCGTTTTAATGTCCATAATCCTTTTTCAAGCTGCTCTCTAGGAACATTGGGAACTAGCATAATTACTTTATCAAAACTCCATTGGGTAATTCGTAATTTCGGATGAATTGTTTGTATACTAGACAAAAATTCTATTTCATTATATTCAAATCTACGGTCTACTTTTAAAATAATGATACGATTGTATACATCCGTTTCAATTTTCATTAACTCTACACGTTGAGCCAAGATTTCTTTTTCTATTCTCCCGTTTAATAGGTCTAATAGAAAAAATTCAAACATTCTAGCATCTCGCTCTTTTTCTTGTCGTGCTAAAAAATCCTCCACAAATAATTCCGTAATACGTTGAACTAATTTGCCATATTTTTCAATCTCAGAAGGTTTACCAGTAACACCAATTACCCCTATTGGTGTATCCTCAATAATTAATGGCATAACCATTCCCTCGCGAACTCCTTTTAGTCTTTTAGACAATTCCTCAGTCATAATGGTGACTTGTTTATTTTTCATCGCAAGTAATGATCCTTCGTGAAATTGATTAATGCGAGTCATTTCTGTACTAGCAATGATAAATCCGTTATGATCAATAACCACGACATCTTGGTCGATTAACTTTTTTAATTCTTCTACAATTTTTGAACCTATTATCTGCAAATCAAACATATTTTTCCCCCTAAAACATGTCTGTTTAGTTTTAAATAGCAGCAAGAATCATTGCTAGATTAGTATTTAGACATTATTTTATTTGCTCATAGATGATTTCAACAATATGAACTGCACGAATTTGATTGGATAACCCCTCTTTGTGGATCCCCACCTTCATTTGCATTAAACATCCCGGATTTGAAGTTACAATTATAGCAGGATTGACTTCTTTAACGTATTTCATTTTCGTATTCAATATTTCACTTGCCATTTTAGGTTGCAATAGATTATAAATACCAGCTGAACCACAACAACTATCAGCCTTTAACATTTCTTTATATTGAATATTAGGTAGATTTTTTAGAATCTCTCTAGGTTGTTCAAAGACTTTATTAACATTACGTAAATGACAAGAATCTTGATAGGTTGCAACGACTGCTGCTTCTGATTTTGGATGCGATTGTAAATAATCAAGTAACCCCAATTTTACTAGTAATGAAGAAATATCAATCATTTTACGACTAAAACGATTTGCTTTTTCAGAGAAATCAGGGTTTGTCTTTAAGTGATTTTCATATTCAGATAAAAAAGCACCACATCCACCAGCATTATTGACTATATAATCAAATTCATCACTATCGAATGCTTCTATATTTATCTTTGCATTGTGTATTCCTTTTTCTAGTTCACCACTATGCGCGTGGAGTGCCCCACAACATTGTTGTTCTTTCGGAATAATTACTTCTGCTCCAAGTAATTTAAGTAATTGAACTGTCTTTTCGTTAATTTCTTTAAATAAGGAATCCATTAAGCAACCAGTGAAAAATGCCACTTTCACATTTGAAGTTTGAACTGGAGCAAGTTCTTCTACTTTCTTTGGTAGATCTGGTAATGCTTTTTCCATTTCTTTTAAGAAAGGTGGGAATAAATTTAAAAATCCGATAGTTCTAGTTACTTTCTGTAAACCTGATTTTTGATAGAAGTGAACTAGTTTCACAGCTTTATTTAAATCCTTTTTTTCGGCAAATAAATGGTTGAAGGTAACATTTCGAACGGTTTTTTCAAGCCGTTTTTGTGGTTTCACATCTTGAATTGCCTCTCTCGTTTGTTCGATTAATGCACCATATTGAACACCAGCAGGACAAGCGGGTTCACATGCTCGACAGCCTAAACATAGATTAAAAGATTCCTCAATGGATGAATCCCATTCTACCTTTCCGTCTCTTACTGCTTTCATGAGTGCAATTCTACCACGAGGAGATTGTGCTTCATCTTGATCAGTATGCAGGTATGTTGGGCAAGATGAAAGACAAAATCCGCATCTCATACAGTCTAATAGCAAAGCTTCATCAACATGGTTTTCAAATGATTTCTGCATCAATAAATTAGTGGACACTTTGCAACACCACTCTCTTTTTTGTTTCCTTAGCAAATATTTTCCCAGGATTCATAATGTTGTTTGGATCGAACGCTTCCTTAATACCTTTCATGATAGTTAACCCAGCTTCTCCAACTTTCCATTCAAGATAAGGTGCCTTCATTTCTCCTACCCCATGTTCACCTGTAATTGTTCCACCAAGTAGTAAAGCAGCTTCAAAGATTTCGTCCATTGCTAACTCTACTCGTTTTATTTCTTCCTTGTCACGCACATCCGTAAGACATGTCGGATGCAAATTCCCATCACCTGCATGACCAAAAGTAGCAATCGTTAAATTGTATTTGTTAGCGATTTCATCAATTCGTTTTACCATTTTTGCAATTTCTGACCGTGGAACTGTTGCATCCTCTAAAATGGTTGTAGGCTTTAATCTAGATAAAGCAGACAAAGCAACACGACGGGCAGTTTTTAGTTTTTCAGCCTCATTTTCGTCTTCTGCAATTCGGGTAAAAATCGCTCCGTGTTCCTCTGCAATTCTCGTCATTTCTTGTACATCTTTTTCTACAGAAGTTGGTTCCCCATCTTGCTCAAAAATAAGCATCGCTTCAACCTCGGTAGATAATCCTATTTTCATAAATTGCTCTACCGCATCAATTGTTTTCCTATCTAGAAATTCCAAGGTTACTGGTATTATTTTATTTGCTATGATAGATGAAACTGTTTTTGCACTTGCTTCTAGAGAGTTAAAATAAGCAATCCCTGTCATTTTTGTCTTCGGTAATGGAATTAGTTTTAATATAATTTCAGTAATAATAGCAAGAGTTCCTTCTGATCCTACCAATAAAGCTGTTAAATCGTACCCAGCTACATCTTTTGCAAGCTTACCACCTGTTTGAATAATTTCACCATTCGGTAATACTGCTGTAAGACCTTTCACATAATCCTTAGTTACCCCATACTTTAGGCCCCGTAAGCCCCCAGAATTTTCACTAATATTGCCACCAATCGTTGAGATTTTCATAGAACTTGGATCTGGCGGATAAAAAAGATTTTCTTTTTCTACAAACTGACAGATATCTGCAGTAATCATTCCGGGCTGAACAGTTATCGTTAGATTTTCTTTATCAAAATCTACTAGTTTATTCATATGATTAAATAACAAAACTACTCCACCATAGTTTGGAACAGTTCCAGCTGCTAAATTTGAACCAGAGCCTCTTGGAACAATTGGAATTTTGTATTCATTACATATTTTTACGATTGACGAAACCTCTTCTGTATTTCTAGGTGACACGACACAATCTGGTAAAGCCTGAAAATTAGCAGTTGCATCATAAGAATACGCCAGCAATTGTGCATTCGAGTGCTTTACATTTTTGTCGCCTACGATATTTTTAAATAATTGTATAATGTGTTGTTCCATTACACTCACCTCAATTAAATCTCATTTTTAATTATTTTACAATTTAGAAAATTGAAATAATATGTACTTAATGATTAAAAATAATAATTTTATCTAGTCCTTTTTGTGTTAAATGTATAAAAGAGGCAGATGGGACGCAGTGTTTGTTATCCCAATGAGCATTTTTCTTTAAAAAGCGTATTAATGAGCTAATCGATTCAATGTTATGATTAAAATAAAAAAATTGGGGATGTCTTTTTAAGACATCCCCAAAAAAGCCATCTAGTTATTCTTTTATTCGAAATGCAGCTACAAACGGAATTATAGATAGGATTGCGAAGGCGATAAAATATTTCTCATGCATTGCAAAGTATGCCATAGGTAACAGATAACCCAAAATAGTACTAAATATGATTGGACGTGATTTTTCACGAAAACCTTTTACCATATACATTATTGAAATGATCACAATGAGCCAGAGTGTTAATCCTACTAGAAAGAACTCCATTTGCTTCACCACCTAACTTTTGATATGTACAATACTTCGATTGTTAGGTTGCAATCACGTTATGTATTTCTCTTTACTATATTTTATTCAAGCTGTAGGTTTTCGTTCGTGTTTTCAATGATCATTTAGTTATTTTTATTCAACTTTTTTCTTTCTAGGGAATAAAAACCGATAAATATTTTAGAACCATTGGAAATTTGTACGCATTTTTATTGTTTCATTAGAAAATAAAAAAGCTAGTCATGATTTTTTCATAACTAGCATTAGTTCAACTTTTAACTTCATATTAATTTTTGTTCAATTATATCGAAATTACTTTTGGGTCTTCCCCTTTTGTATTCATTAAGCGAATTTGTGTTGGCGTAATTTTTAATACGACCATTTTGGGATCTTCTGGTCCTTTAAACCAAGGAATCAAAGCTTCATTCCAAACTTTCTCCTTCATGGATTCTTCTGAAGAAATTTCAACTTTTCCTTCAATTTCTAAGAAGGAATCTCCAAACCCTTTTCCATCATATCCAATTAATATATGTGTAAATGGATTATTCACTAATTCATCTACTTTATGAGTGTCCTTATTTGTTACTGTATATAGGATGAAATTATTGTTAAAGAACGTCATATATCGCGAATGAGGCTTATTTCCTTCAATTGTTGCCATTGTTCCAATCATATTTTGATCTAGTATCTTTTCTGCAATTTCACGATCTGTTTTAGCCATGTTCTGCATCTCCTTTTATCATCACTATAAGTATTTTTACTATTAGGAGACTTCTTTATTCTAACTAAATCGTTATCTAGGAACCCAAGTTGTTAAGAATTTCTCTGTACGCTTTCTCCCTATACCCATTAAGGCCTCTTTTGACTGATTATCAATATGGAAATTCGTGGCACTAAATTCTTCAACGGGAATAAATATAATATTTTTTTCATGCTTTCTTGAGATATAGCGTTTATCATGAGCATCTTTCATAGTTGAGAATAATGCTTCAAATAGGTGTAATCCATTTTTGATTGTGTGGGGTTCAGATTCTTCCCGTGGATTACTAAGTTTAAGACCAAGCAAAGGCCGCTCTTTATTGCCATTGTCGAAAATCCAAAGCGGGAAATTACTTAAAACACCACCATCTACAAAAATACATTCCTCTTTTTTATTGTCTCTTAATTTCACAGGTTCAAAGAAAAAAGGAATCCCACAACTCATTCTTAAAGCCTTCGCAACAGTGAATGTTTTCCAGTGGAAGCCATATGAAGGTAAATCATCTGGCAAGACAACCATTCGACCATTTGTAATATCTGATGCAACGAGTTTTAGGGAACCCCTTGGTAAATCATCGAATGTATAGACATCTTTTTCTGCCAATTTTTTATAAAACCATTTCTCTAATGCTTTACCTTGATATAATCCCATTCGAAAATAAAGATTTAACCATTTGAAGAAAGGCAGCTTTCCAGCAATTTTAGGTGGATCAAGTAAGGATTTTAGGTCGAGTTCGTCTAATAATTTTTCAATTTCTGAAGCATTAAAACCGGCAGCAATAAAACAAGCTAAAATGGCACCTGCACTAGTCCCAGCCACACGTTTAAACTGTATATTCCGTTCTTCTAACACTTGCATTGCACCGACGTAGGCAAATCCTTTAATACCACCACCTGAAAATACTCCATCAATGATCACGACAAACTCCCCAATCATATTCTTTTTACTACTTTAAGAAAAATGATGAATAATTAGAACTTCTGTCGATTAAGTTTTAGAAAATAAACATAAATTCCTTTTATATGCACAAAAAAAGTATTTGGTATTGTTTCTTACCAAATACTTTTTACGATAGTATTAATTTATTGGAATGTTATAGCGCTAGGCAACTTATTCATTCAAACGGGATGGGTTATGTTTATTGTCAGGTTTATCTTTGTTTTCGTTGTTATTTCTTCTTTTTGCTTCGTCATTTTGACCAATTACGTCAAAATCATCTGGACTTAGGTCAAATCCATATCCATACTCTTCACGGTCTAAGCCCTTTTTTTCTTTTTTGTCCTTTGCCAAATACGGTCACCTCCACAAACCTAATATGCGCTAAATTGAGAATGTTATGCTTCATTTGACCGGTAAAACATATAGAATAAAGTACTTAAACCACCAAATAAAATGAAAAAGAGCAAACCTTCGTAAAGAAAGTTTGCTCCATACTTTAGAGATTATTTATTTTGCGACTGTCGCTAAAGCTTTCGTCGCAGAAATAATGAATTTGCAAGCAAATTCATTATTTTGCAGCTTGGTATTTAGCTTCTACAACATCCCAGTTTACTACATTCCAGAAAGCTGAAATATAGTCAGGACGACGGTTTTGATAGTTTAAGTAGTAAGCATGTTCCCAAACGTCTAAGCCTAAAACTGGAGTTTTGCCTTCCATTACAGGTGAATCTTGGTTTGGAGTTGAAGTGATTGCTAATTCTCCACCATCAACTACTAACCATGCCCAACCAGAACCGAAGCGACCAGTTGCTGCTTTTGCGAATTCTTCTTTGAATGCTTCAAAGCTACCGAATTTAGCATCAATTGCAGAAGCTAATTCACCAGTTGGTGCAGTTGCGCCACCAGGAGCTAAAATTTCCCAGAATAATGAATGGTTAGCATGTCCACCACCATTGTTTCTTACAGCAGTTTGTTTGTCAGCTGGAAGAGCATCAATGTTAGAAATAAGTTCAAGTAAGTCTTTACCAGCAAACTCAGTACCTTCTACTGCTGCATTCAAGTTTGTTACATAAGTGTTGTGGTGTTTTGTGTGATGGATTTCCATAGTTTTCGCATCAATGTTTGGTTCTAATGCATCGTATGCATAAGTTAATTTTGGTAATTCATAAGCCATTTGTATTTCCTCCCTAGATTTAGAAGTAATGTTGATTACACTAGTAGGTTATCAAATTAATCCATTTCATTCAAATAATTGACACTGTACGACGATATTTCAGTCTTTTGACCGAAATGAAATCAATCCACCTATTTTAATAACCTAATAGAAATGATCCCACATCCTATCATATCCTATCCCTTACACCTTTATTCATTCATGAAAAATTCGCTTAGTTTGCGAATGATATTTCCATAGTCATCAATGCTGCGGGTCCATTTTTATTTAGAGATTGAATTCAATTCATTTTTCCTGTTTTTCATGGTAAACTTTCAAACGTGGAGGTGGAATCTTGGTAAAACATTCACAACTTTTTATTGATAGTTTAATTCACCCAAAAAAATTAGCTGGTTATCGGATGCTTTCTATAGGAAAAGTGATTCAATATGTATTTATTCTCACGACTCTTTTAACAATCTTTCCATTTATTGATTTTATTACTGGAGTTTCAAAGGAAATTACATTTGATATAGAAGGATTGGCACAATACGTTGAGGATATTCAATGGCTACTATATCCTTTTGCACTAGTTGTTTTATTTTTAACTTCTACAGCTTTAGTTTTTATACAAATTAGTATTTATGCGCTAGTAGGAATAGGTTTACTAAAATTGATGAATAGACGCGGCGAATATCGTCATATGTGGAGATCTTCTGCTTTAGCAATAACATGGACAACCCTATTATCTATTCTATTTCCTTATTTACCTTTACATAATTTAATAGGAACTTTGCTAAGTATTGTTATTACTATCACACTATTAATTATAGCAACAACCAAATATCCTAAATTACCAGTTAAAAAATAGTCATGAATCCCTCTTGTCTTCATATAGTGGAGAAAGGAGGGATATTTTCATGCGCTATATTATGATTACTGCCATTATTTTTGTCATAGCATTTGTTATTAAAATAGATTTAACTGAAGGAACTCTACCAATTGCAGCATTTGATAACCCAAAAGCTATGCAAAAATGTGAGAAAGAATATACAATCAAAACTATACCTGTCATTACTGAACTAGGTGACTCACCTCAATCACTTTTTGCAGCATACCCTTCTGAAATAAAAGTATCGGTACCTGAACGTTTAGCACAGTTTTATCAATTAAATCCTCATTTACAAAAACAAGCATTGTTACCTGGAGAGTTAATTAAAATTCCTGTTTATGTTAATGTATATAATAATTGTTCAAAACAATAGTTCCTATATCCTTGTCTTTTCCTTTGTAACACTGATAAAATAGAGTGGCGATGGTACAAATCTATTAAATACGCCTTGGCGTTTTTAGACTGGCGGTAAGATTACGTCGCAGCTGAAATGACGCGCCCAGATTTTTTCGCATGTTCGAAATTTTCCCTTAAAAATCTGTGGCATACGCCAGAGGCTTTAACTTTATTCATTATGTTCATAAAGAAAATGGGATGACTAAGAAATAAAGTTAATTTCATCTATGTACCTTTAAAAGGAGAGAATTTTTAATGAACGAAATAACACACCGTACGAAAACTCGACCTGTCCGTGTCGGTAACTTAACAATCGGTGGAAGTAATGAGCTATTTATTCAAAGTATGTGTACAACAAAAACACATGATGTAGAAGCGACTGTGGCTGAAATTTTGCGATTAGAAGAAGCAGGTTGTCAAATCGTTCGTGTAGCTGTTCCAGATGAGCGCGCTGCAAATGCAATCGCAGACATTAAGAAACGTATTCATATCCCTCTCGTTGCGGATATTCACTTTAATTATAAATTAGCTTTAATTGCGATAGAAAACGGGATCGATAAAGTTCGTATTAACCCTGGTAATATCGGACGCCGTGAAAAGGTTGAAGCAGTTGTTAATGCTGCTAAAGCTAAAGGTATACCAATTCGAATTGGTGTAAATGCAGGATCATTAGAACGTCATATACTGGAAAAATACGGTTACCCTACTGCTGATGGTATGGTGGAGTCAGCTCTACATCATATTAAAATATTAGAAGACTTAGATTTCCACGATATAATCGTTTCTATGAAGGCTTCGGATGTAAACTTAGCTATTGAGGCTTATGAAAAAGCATCTCGTGCATTTGATTATCCTCTACATTTAGGGATTACAGAATCAGGTACATTGTTTGCAGGTACTGTTAAATCCGCTGCAGGTCTTGGTGCAATCCTTTCAAAAGGTATTGGGAATACATTACGTATTTCCTTATCAGCAGATCCTGTTGAAGAAGTAAAAGTAGCACGTGAATTATTAAAATCATTTGGATTAGCTTCCAATATGGCAACGCTAATTTCTTGTCCAACATGTGGTCGTATTGAAATTGATCTAATTTCAATTGCTAATGAAGTCGAAGAATATATTTCAAAGCTGAATGTTCCTTTAAAAGTTGCAGTTCTTGGTTGTGCAGTTAACGGACCTGGCGAAGCACGTGAAGCTGATATCGGAATCGCAGGTGCTCGTGGAGAAGGACTTCTATTTATGAAAGGTAAAACTGTTCGTAAAGTACCTGAAGCAACAATGGTAGAAGAGTTGAAAAAGGAAATTGATAAATTAGCTGCTGAAATGGCTGAAGAAAGAGCGAAAGCTGAATCAGCACAAATTTAATCAGGGGGTTTTTAAATGCAAAAGAAACCTCGCTTTGGAATTGATATTGATGGTACTGTAACTAGTGCAGATACCCTCATTCCACATATTAATAAACAATACCAGACCAATATTGTTTTAGATGATGTGGTGGAATACGATTTTTTAAGTGCTTTTTCTGAACCGATCGATCGAAACGAATTTTCACGATGGTTTAAGGAGAACGAAGCATATATGTATTCTGTTAGCGAATTAGCAAAGAATGCAAAATCTACCCTACATGAATGGTACTCAATATATGAGCTATACTATATATCTGCCCGTGACATGAATGTTTATTCCGTTACGAAGAAATGGTTTGAAGATCACAAAGTGCCCTTTCACCATATTGAATTAATAGGTAGTCATAATAAATTAGAGGCAGCAAAAAAGCATGAAGTTCAAGTCTTTTTTGAGGATAAACATGATAATGCGGTTGATATAGCGGAGGAATTAAAAATTCCAGTTATTTTGTTTGATACGCCCTATAATCGTAAAGCTGTACCGCAAAACGTCATTCGAGTTAATGACTGGTTAGAAGCTAACGAATGGATTAAACGACATTTCTAAATAGTACTGGGTGATCATGAAAGTACAACTTCATGATCACCCTTTTTCTATTTTATTTTTCTTCTATCGTGCTTACATCAAACTTTCTCATTAAATATCCAATATCCCGCGCATCCAACGATCAACAAACGTTTCAAATGTTATTCCATATCGATTATAAATATCATGATAGACAAAGTAGACTCCTAACTTATCTAGAAGTTCATCATCAATCCTCATTCTTTCTTCCCTTCGTAAAAGAATCACTTCATTCGCCTTTAGACTGCGATTAAACTCATTCATACTGTTTGTCCATCCTCTTCGAAAAAAAATAATTTCATTTTTCTGACTAAAATAGTGAGAAATTTAATAACTCATTCCTATTAATTTTCGATAAGATAAAATTGGGACAGCATTAGAATTGGAGGAATTATTATGCGATATATTAAATTAATATTTATAGTTTTTTTAATATCAAGTATATTAGCAGGTTGTTCTGATTTCTCAAAAGCAATTTCAGGGATTGATCATCAAGCGCAAAAAGCTGCAAGTGCTCTTTCATCAGATGCCCTAAATGCTAGAACTATTAAATTAGAATATAAGAATGAAAGTTTTTCTATCGATGAGTTATTTACAACAATATTACGCGACATCTTTTGGGAATATGAAAAAAATAATGAGTCACAAATATTAATTATTAAAGGTACATGGAAAAAAGGTCTTTTTGGAGATTATGAATTTACAGATGAACAGATCAGTAATTTACAAAACGGCAAAGTAACTGTAAAACTTGAGATTTTCAATGGTCAAGTGCAAACAGAAAAAACAGTTGTTCAAATGACCTTAGATGATTTGCTCATCATTGACGAGTCTGGCGAAAAGGCGCAAGTAGAGTTATATGAGGCTTTTTTCTTACAATAATCTACTGAAAATTGCATAAAAATACAAATTTTAATAGATTTGAAGAAATGTTCTCGGCAAGTTACGCTAGATTTGATATAATACACTAAAAATACGAATATTTACCAATCTAGGGGGAACAAGGATGTCAATACCAAGTAAGATGCCCCAAACAAAAGAACAATTAATAACATTTCTTTGTAACATCTGTGATCAACAAGCAAATGGAATTGCAATAATCGATCAATCTGATTGTCATTTATCGTTTTTATATTGTAATGAATCCTTTTCACACTTATCAGGATATTCAAGACAAGAATTGATTGGGAAAGATTTAAGTATCTTACGAGGGACAAAAACTCAGGCTGAAATTGAGGCTGAAATAGAAGTAAATATTATGACAGAAACACCATTTGAAATGAATATTATCCACTATCATAAAGATGGTTCACCATTTTGGAATTGTATTAATTCTTTTCCAATACGTGATTATACTAATAAAGTTCAATATACATTGCTTCTTTTTAAAAATATAACTGATACCTCGCTAGATAAAATGCTTTCAAAACTTGAAAGAGAAGTATATGCAGAATTAGAGCAAAGCACTGATTCTGAAAATGTTTTACAGTTAATAACTGAAAAAGTAGAAAAATATTATGTTCGAGATATTTATTGTGCCATTCGGGTGTTAGATCCTAATAATGAGCTAAAAGTAGTTGCTACTGGTTCTTTACCATTACATATTGTTGAAAGAATCAATGAAGATCTACTACAGCCAAGTGCTGGATTTAATGAATACGCCATCTACATTGATGATTTTTCAGTCAAACATGATAAAGATTTAAAATCAACTCATCAAAATACCCATTGTGTGAATACAAGTTGGTCGAAGCCAATTGTAAATCAATATAATCAGATTCTAGGTAGTATTACAATTTATTTAAAAACTGAATCTACTTTAAAACAAACTGACATCGAATTTTTAAATAAACTTACACCTATTATTTCTTTATCCTTAAAATATGCAGAACATAAAAAAGAACTAAATAAACTAGCGTTTTTTGATATGAACTCTGGTCTCCCAAATCAAAATTACTTTTACACCAAATTATCTGATTGGATTAGTAAAAAGTTCTCTGGCATTTTATTGATTATTCAACCTGTTGAGTATGCAGGGATCGTTGATTTATATGGAAGAAAAAGTGGGGATGAACTTTTAAAACAAATTGCAATTCGGTTGAATTCAAATCGCGGCGATTTTCAAGAGATCATTTATGGACGGTTTTCAAATTCTTCCATCATTATGGCCATAAAAGATAAGAAAAATGAAGCAGAACAAATGGTATCAAATATAAGACATTTACTTACAATAGCGCCATATGAATTCATAAAAAGAGAAATGTTTATCAACTTCAACATTGGTGTTGCTTATTTCAGTAATCAAGTTGAGATGGATGAAAGTATACGTCAAGCAGATATTGCCCTCACGAGCTCAAGACGAAAATCTGGAACTGTTGTCACTTATTTCGAAGAAGAGACAAACAAATTAATGCAACAGGAAATGGATACGTTAAATCAACTCATTTATGGCTTGAATAATAACGAATTCACTGCATTTTTACAGCCTAAAGTTAATTTATTAACTAAAGAAATAGTTGGATTCGAAGCACTAGCTAGATGGAATTCGCCTGTTCTAGGATTTGTTTCACCTGCTACTTTCATACCGATTGCTGAATCGAGCGGTAAAATTCGTGAAATTGATAATGCAATACTAAATCAAGTTCTCGGTTGGCTACAAAAGAGGAAAGATAAAGGGTTAACGCTTGTACCGGTATCTGTAAATATTTCGCCTGTACATTTTTACCATGAATCCTTTGTAGATGATTTTATTAACATGGTAACCCACTTTGATATTAGCCCGGATCTAATAAAAATTGAAGTGACTGAAAATTTCGAACTCGTTGACTTGGAAAAAGCAAAAGAGATTTTATTAAAGTTGAAATCATATGGCTACCATAGCTCAATCGATGATTTTGGTGTAGGTTTTTCTTCCCTAAGTTATTTACAACAGCTACCATTTTCTGAAATAAAAATTGATCGTTCATTTGTGAGCAATATGAATAATGATGAAATGTATTCGGTTGTTCAAACCATTGTACAATTAGCATCAAAATTAAAAATGCATTCTGTAGCAGAAGGTATAGAAACAGATGAACAATATCATTTTCTAAAAAATATTGGCTGTCTCACTGGACAAGGGTACTATTTCCATAAACCTATGTCTTTTGCAGAGGCTGAAAAATTATTATAATAATGAACCTCCCGTAACTAATAACGTTGCGGGAGGTTTATTATTGAACTTATATTAATTTACTTTTATAAATGTGATCAGATCTTTAATATTATCTGGTGAAACACCATGTCCAACAGGATAGGTTTTAAACGTAACTTTTGCTCCATTTTCCTCAAAGAATTCCCTGCTGCTTTCTCCCCAACTTATTGGGTAGTCATAATCATATTCCCCATGCGAAATAAATATTTTTGCATTCTCTAACCCATTTTTTCTATATTCATTTTTTACAAAGTCAGGTACATAACCACTTAATGCAGCAATACCAGCGATTTCATTTCCTAAGAAAAGCGACAACGTTTGTGCAACAACCGCACCTTGGTTAAAACCAATAATATGAACCTTTTTCTTGTCCAAATGATATTCATCTATCGCTTCCTTTACAAAATCAAGTGTAAAAGATGTCATTCGGTCGAACACTTCTCTATTAGGTATTCCCTCTTCTTCAAATGTATAAAATGCGAAACCAGGTCGATGCGTGATTGGACCTCTTAAGCTAAAAATATGACAATTCCCTTTAAAAACTTCAACTAATTGAAGTAAATCCTCTTCATTACTCCCTAATCCATGTAATAGAAAAATACTTGCCTTGCTTTCATTTGTAGGTGCAATGTGTTTAAAAGTGTATGGTGATTTCATATGCAAAATTCCTTCCTAATTCTTTCATTGTTAAGTTTATCAAAAGTTTCATCTTATTTGAAATAAGTCAATTTATGAAAGAAATGCTAATACCTATTATTGCATAGTTTAGTTGTTCTTATCTCAAAATAAAAAAAATGAAATTATAAGTGATTCATGTTTAAAAAAAATGCTGTTTAGGAGGAACTACAATGGCTACATTAATAAATGTAATAATACTTCTTATTTTATTGATATTTTTAAGATATTTAAGCAAGAAACACGTGAAGTTTTCTAACCGTGTGTTCATTGGATTAGGACTAGGAATTCTCTTAGGGATAGTTCTCCAATTAATCTATGGTGCAACGTCCGATGAAATGGCGACTACTGTCCTTTGGTATAATATCATTGGTACTGGTTATGTAAAACTTCTGCAAATGGTTGCAATGCCATTAGTTTTTATTTCCATTCTTTCAGCTTTTACTAAATTAAAGCTCGGATCAAATTTAGGTAAAATTGCAGGTCTTATCTTATTAATTTTAATCGGTACAACAGCGTTTTCTGCTGCTGTTGGGATATTTTCAGCTACTGTATTTAATCTAGACGCTTCTGAACTAGTTCAAGGAGAGGCAGAAATGGAACGTGGGGCTTCACTAGAAGAGAAAACATCCGAAGTAAGTTCTCTACCTGAACAAATACTTACTTTTTTCCCTGCTAATCCTTTTTTAGATTTAACTGGGGATAGACCAACTTCTACAATTGCAGTTGTTATTTTTGCAGCATTTTTAGGTTTCTCCTATTTAAGAGTTTTTCGAAAAGATGTGGACACTTCAAGTACAATCAAAAAAGGAATCGATGCAATTTATTCACTCATTATGGGAGTAGTAACGATTGTCTTACGACTAACACCATATGGGATTTTAGCAATTATGGCACGAACATTAGCTACAAGTGATTTTGGGGCAATTTATAACTTAGGTAAATTTGTAATCGCTTCTTACGTAGCGTTAATTATTGTATTTATCATGCATTTAATCATCATCACGTTATCGGGTTTAAGCCCAATTATGTATGTTAGAAAAACTTCTGAAACTTTATTATTCGCTTTTTCATCAAGGTCAAGTGCAGGAACATTACCTTTAAATTTAAAGACACAAACAGATCGTTTAGGGGTATCTGAAGGAATCGCAAACTTTTCGGGTTCATTTGGGCTATCAATCGGTCAAAATGGCTGCGCTGGGGTATATCCAGCTATGTTAGCCATTATGATCGCTCCTACTGTTGGTCAAAACCCACTTGAGCTTGATTTTATCTTCACGGTAATAATTATTGTGGCAATCAGTTCCTTTGGAGTCGCTGGTGTTGGAGGTGGTGCGACTTTTGCAGCAATTATTGTTTTATCCGCTTTAAACTTACCTGTTGCACTTGCTGGGGTTCTTATATCAGTAGAGCCATTAATTGATATGGGTAGAACTGCATTAAATGTGAGTGGTTCAATGGTATCTGGGGTTACAACTGCTCGTATAACTGGGGAACTAGATAAAGATGTCTATAATAATCCTGAATTTAATGAGTTAACATAATTGTTATATCTATTTCAACTAAAAATGAATGGCAGTGTAGAAATTGACTCTCTACACTGCCATTTTTACGTATAAAGTTTATTCTTCTCTTTTTCCATAATTTTAATAATGATCGGTCCCAAGACTAAAAAGAAAAGGAAGTTTCCTACAGCATGATAAATATCAAATGGAATGCCTGCTACATAATAAGCAACAAACATGAACCAATCTCCTATAAAAAGCATGTTAAGAGATACTATAAATCCATAGAATAGACCCATAAAAGCAGAATAGACAGCTAGGATCGGAAAAGGAATTTTTTTGTATACTTTCCCCAGTAAACCTGATACAAAGGCTACTGCACACCAAGCAATCAATTGCATAATCATGAATGGGCCAAATCCTAATACTAAATTTGAACCAAATACTGTAATGATAGCCAGCGTAAGACCAATACGTATCCCAAATACTAGAGAAACACATATGATTATTGTTGTAGAAGGTTGTACGTTTGGAATACCAACAGTATAGATTCGGCCAACGATGCTTAAAGCTGCTAGGCAAGCAATCATAGTTAAAATACGAGTTGATTTTCTTATATTCATATTAGAACGTGGTTCAAGATATTTTTCTTCCAACTGATCACCTCATTAATAAGAGGATAATTCCCAAGTAATTTTGTCACCATCTTTAAGAACCACTTCCGCTGCACCCACCATAGACGTTTCGCCATTTACAGATAACGCCCAGTAAGTTTTCGTTGCTTCTCCAGCTTCAACACCATTGATTGTTGTGACAAATCCACCTTCTTCAATTGCATTTAACTCTCTCTTTGTAACATCTAATGCTGTTTCTCCTTCTGTAAAGGCAGCATCAACAGTTTCAGCTTTACCATCATTCATCACTTCTAGTTGCACTTTTAATTCTGCAACATTTTCTTCTGATGTTTCAGTAGCATTTTGTTCTACAGGTTTCGCTTCTTCTTCTGCACCATTTGTACTACAGCCAAATAATGCTAGAATTACTAACATTAATATAGATATTTTTTTCAATAGATTTTTCATTTCGATTCGCTCCTTAAATACTTTATTGTATTTATGTATTTATTTGCATATATTGTTGTATCCCACAGCCCCCTATACATTTATACTTAGTGAATAGATCTAATCAATAAAAGGGATATAGGCAAATAAAAAAGCCACCCAAGAATGGATGGCAGAATAGACATGTTTTCACACAAAATAGTGTGTATTCACGGAATTTCGCCGTACATTCTCTTTATATCCGAAGAGGATTGTTACGATCAGAAAAAGACAGGTCTCCTGGCTCGTGCATTAGCGTTCTGAAGCCTTCCCATCGTACGACAGTGGCATATTTTCAGAACTAGCACTTACAGTTGCGGATACAGCTTCGGCGTTTCACCGAATTCCCAATTAAGCAATATTGCGTCTTCTTCCTGCAAGATTATTCACTTAATAGCAATTTAACATACTATTGATAAAAATAGTAGTGAAATTTTCAGTTTTAGTAATTTTATGAAATCTTAAGCACAATTCGGGCATTTTCCGTAAATTTCAAATTTATGCGATTCGATTTCACAACCAGGTAGTTTTTCAGTGAGCATTTCCATCGGGCATATTTCTATATTCTTTACCTTGCCACATACCATACAAATAAAATGATGGTGATGGTGGTCTACTTCACATTGCATTCGGAAATTTCTTTCTCCATTTAACTCTGTTTCTTCTAATATACCTAAATCTACAAAAGTAGAAAGATTACGATAAATTGTATCAAAACTCATTCCAGGGAAATCTTTCTTTAATACTGAAAGCAAATCACGTGCAGTAAGATATTTGTCAGTCTCACAAAACATATCTAGAATCAACTCTCGTTTATCTGTTTTTTTATATCCATGGTCTTTTAAAATCTCCCATGCTCGTGTAATATTCACTGGTTTATCCCCTTTCTACTTTCATATTTACCATGAATTTTTTTATAGTAATTACGACGATTAGTAACATAATGGATGTTACAACAATTGTACCACCCGGAGCTAGATCTAAGTAAAAAGCGCTTATTAGCCCTATAATAACGGCAGTTTCCCCAAATAAAATTGAGTAAAGAATAGTTTGTTTAAAGCCTTTAGATACACGCATAGCAGTTGCTACAGGCAAGGTAATTAGAGAAGATACAAGTAAAATTCCTACAATACGCATGCTAGCTGCAATAACCAAAGCAACGACAATCATGAATAATAAATGAATCCATTTTGAAGGTAACCCAGTAGCCTTTGCATATTCTTCATCAAATGATAAAACAAACATCTCTTTAAAAAATAAAAACAAAAACACGATAACGACAAGTGCTATGATCAGTACGACGAAAAGATCTGATCGTGATACTGCTGATACAGATCCAAATAAATAACTCATTAAATCTGTGCTAAAACCACTAGCTAACGAGATAAAAATCGCTGATAATCCAATACCCGCTGACATAATGATTGGAATTGCTAATTCTTCATAATGTTTATATAAGCTACGTAATCTTTCTATTAATATCGAACCACCTACAGATGCTACGATCCCCAAATAGATAGGGTTTAATAATGCCAAGGATGTAATAGATTGACTCAAAAAAAGGCTTCCAGCGATCCCAGCAAGTGTTACATGCGATAAGGCATCCGCGATGAGTGACATTCTTCTAACAACAATGAACACACCTAATAAAGGCGCAATAATACCTATAATTAATCCAGAGAGAAAGGCATTCTGTAAAAATTGGTAGTTTAAAATTGCTTCAATCAAATTCCTTTCCCCCTTTTAATGAATTTTTCGAACGGAATGACCATACCAGTCATTCAATTGCTCATTGGAAATGGAATCAAAATCCTTTTTATAGCCATGGAAATGAATGGTTTGATTTAAACACGCGACGTGACTTATACGGTTTGATACAGTATCAACATCATGTGTAACTAAAATAATCGTTTTTCGTTGTTCCTCGTTTAGCCTTGCCAACATATCATAAAATGATTGAACATTTTCATGATCGATTCCTACAGTTGGTTCATCTAATATCAATAATTTTGGTTCAGCTATTAATGCTCTAGCTATAAACACCCGTTGCTGTTGTCCACCTGATAGCTGGCCAATGTTTCGAGTTGAATATTCTTCCATACCAACAGATTTTAATGCTTCCATTACTAAATCCTTTGCATTTTTAGGATATCGTTTAAATAATCCAATCTTTTTTGTTAATCCACTTTTTACAACCTCTTCAACAGTTGCTGGAAAAGCTGAATTAAAGGCATTAGACTTTTGAGAAACATAACCAATCCATTCACGATGGAAAAAGTGATTTGAAGATTCACCAAACAATTTCACTTCACCAGTGATAGGTTTGACAATTCCTAAAATTAGTTTTAATAATGTGGACTTTCCCGAACCATTTGGGCCGAGAATTGCCAAGAAATCTCCTTCTTCTACTTTGAAGGAAATATTATGTAACACATTCGTATGTTCATATTGAAATGAGACATTTTGTAACTCAATTAATGGTTTACTCATGATTTCGCTTCTTTCTAATTCATAATCATTACGATTTACATTTTGTTAGTATACGTGTTTCATTAGCTTTTGTAAAGACTTCCATCTTATGCTTTATATGAAAGGACCTGAACCTAATGAGAGCAATTGAAATTTGGGAATCATTATTATCTAAATCAGATAAAGAAGTGATTAAGATAGCACGGAGTTATGGGGTTGAGTTAACAATAGAAGAAGTTCGTCGTTTAAGACCTTTAGCTGAACGGGCAAATATTACATGGTTAGTTACAGGCATTCCAAAGAATGTATTAAAAGAAGCAGAAAAAATCTTAGGACCTAAAAAATTTAAACAATATAAAAAGATATTAGATGGTTATTATCAATAATCACAGTTCCTATAAAAGTGGTTGAAAATAATAAATTTCCAACCACTTTATTTATTAATAGCTATCTATAAAAGTTTTGACTACTTCGTCAATGGAATTAAGCTTTATACTAGTTTGATTTTGGGTCATGATAGAGAAGATATACTGTTTTCCACTTTTTGCTTTAAAATACCCCGCTAAAGTATAGACTCCTGAAATATATCCTGTTTTCGCAACAACCCGATCCATTAAGTATGGTGTATTAAATCGTTCTCTTAAAGATCCCCCCACTAAACGATCAGATTTCCCTCCAATAGGTAAACTATTATAGTATACGGAAAAATACGGTTTATTTCTTACTAAGTATAATAAGCTTGTTAACTGATTTGCTGTTATTTTATTGTTATGAGACATCCCTGAACCGTCCTCTAGAGACCATTCATTCATTTGTAGGCCAAGCTGTCTACCGTAATCATTCATTGCTTGTAAACCATGTTCTAGACTACCAACACCAAATTCTTCCTTGCCCATTGTTTTGACAAGTATATTTGCAATGCTGTTATTACTTAACTTTAAAAAAGGAATCATCAATTTCTTTAATGGAATTGATTTTTTTGTGTAAAGTAATGTCGCATCACTTGGTACAGTTTTTCGATCTATTATTGAATAGGATGAAAAAGAAATTCCCGTATCCTTTAGAACATTTTTTATTGCATATAGTGTATTAATCGTCGGATCTTCAAGAGAAATCCATTCTTTTGAAATATTCCCTACAGGGATCTGTCCCGTAATGATCACTTGGTTCGTATTGTATTCACGATAGATTTTAAGTGTATCCTTTTCACTTGCTGTAACAGAAGTAGCATTATTCTGAATTACCATTCCACTTAAATTAGGTTTGACTTGTACAATAGGAGATTTTCCGATTGCATTTGCATTAACTTGTACAAAGATTGTACCAGAGTCATACTCATTGTCAGGTGACATAGTAAGTGCAGAAGTACGGGCACCATAATAATAACTTTCGTCGTATTTGGCGATACCAGGAGTCAACTGTGGTCCAATAAACATTGTATCATCACCGTACAAATTACCAGATATCGATGTTATTCCCGCTCGTTTTAATACAGAGCTAAATGTTCTGAAGTTTTCCTCTTGGAGTGTAGGATCGCCCCCACCCTTCACATAAATGTTACCTTGCAGAACATTATCTTTTATCTCTCCATCATAATAGAATTGAGTAGTAAATCGATAGTTCTCCCCAAGCACTTCTAACGCACTAGCTGCGGTCAATAATTTTAATGTAGAAGCCGGTTTAATCCCCACATCTCCATTATTTTGATACATCACATTTCCAGTATCAATCGACCTAACAGATATACTTATATTTGACGTACCTAATTCAGAACTAATTTTGTCATCCATCGTAGCTGCGTAAACATTATTTGGAAATAAAGTAATACTTATCAGTAAAAGTAATATGGCATATCCTACAATCTTCCTTTTCATCTATACCCTCCGAAAGCTTATATAAAATGTTTACCCAATACAATTAAATGTTAATCTAATAGTATGCATATAAGAACAAAAAAAATGCTATTTGAGATATAATTCTCTCAAATAGCATCTTACATAGAGGCAGTTCGTTTGGTTTGTTCTATTACACTAAGTTAAACACGTAAAGCATCTATTGATTCCGGACTAAATTTTCCAGAACGTAGCATTTCAATTTCTTCTTTATATGGTGCTACTTTGTTTTTTGCATCTAGTCCAATCCAAGGTGTTTCTAAAATTTTTGGTATCTCTTTAAATACTTCATGATGAACGATCTTCGATAGGGCATCAAAGCCGATATGGCCGAAGCCGATATTTTCATGACGGTCTTTTCCAGCACCGCAAACATTTTTACTATCATTTACGTGTACAACTTTTATACGATCAAGACCAACAATTTTATCAAATTGTTCTAACACTCCATCAAAGTCATTTACAATGTCATAGCCTGCATCATGCGTGTGACAAGTATCAAAGCAGACAGAAAGTCGATGATTATTTGTTACACCATCCATGATTTGTGCAATTTCTTCAAAAGTGCGACCAATTTCAGAACCTTTTCCAGCCATCGTTTCTAAAGCGATTTGAACTGGGTAATCGGTAGCCAATACCTCGTTTAATCCTTCAATAATTTTCGCAATACCAGCTTCCACTCCTGCACCTACATGAGCACCTGGATGAAGTACAATTTGTTTAGCACCAATAGCAGCTGTTCGCTCAATTTCTTTTTGCAAGAACTCTACACCTAGTTCAAAAGTTTCTGGCTTAGTCGTATTTGCTATGTTAATAATATATGGTGCATGGACTACAATATTTGAAAGTCCATTTTCTTTCATATGGGCTAACCCTGCTTCAATATTCAAATCTTCGATCGGTTTTCGACGAGTATTTTGAGGTGCACCTGTATAGATCATAAAAGTAGATGCACCATAAGATGCTGCTTCTTTACTTGATGCTAAGAGCATTTCTTTTCCGCTCATCGAAACATGTGAACCAATTAACATTCTCTATTCCTCCCTGAAAATGAACACATTTTATCAGTCTAGCTTCTCGGCTTTTTGTTATCTTGTTTTGTTCTTCTCTTACGTTCTTTCTTTTTAACTTTTTCCATTTCCCATTTCATCGCACGCTTGTAACCAGGTTTTACCTTTTTCGGTTTTCGTACTTTTGCTTTTGCAATTTTTTCGATTTCATTTTCATGTTTCACTCGGTTTTGACGGGAATGACGCTCTTTTAGCTCTGTCCATTCACCTTTCTTGACATCCATTTGTTGAAGTGTAATACCCATCTTTTCAATTCGGATAATTTTATCTTCATCTTCTGGTTCAATAAGAGTAATTGCTGTACCTTTATTTCCAGCACGGGCAGTTCGTCCAACTCGATGGATAAAGAATTCTAAGTCTTCTGGTATTTCATAGTTAATGACATGTGAAATTCCTTGAATATCAATACCACGAGCAGCTAAATCTGTTGCCACAATATACTGGTATTCTAAGTCGCGAATTTGTTTCATCATTTTCTTACGATCACGGGGACTTAAATCACCATGAATTTGACCGGATTTAATACCTTGTTCAGCTAAATAGGAAGCCACCGCTTCTGCTGTTTTACGCGTGTTACAGAAAATCACAGCCAAGTATGGATTAATTCCTTCAATAACCTCAAGTAATCTCTTATTACGAGATTTTGAACGTATTGGTACGAGGATAAAATCGATTCCTTCAGCAACAGGACGCTTATCATTCATCTGTATATGAATTGGTGCATCCATATATTTTTTTAGGAAAGGCTGTAGTTTTTCTGGAATTGTTGCAGAGAATACGTACATCTCTAAATTCTCGGGCATTTTTGATGCAAACCCATCAATATCTTCAATAAATCCCATATCAAATGCTAAATCTGCCTCGTCAACAACCAGAATTGGTGCTGTATGAACAAGCAATGCATTCTCATTGACAAGATCTCTTATACGACCAGGTGTCCCAACTACAATATGGGGTTGTCCTGATTTTAATTTATCTATCGTACGTAATTTATCAGTACCACCAATGTATAGTTTTGCACTAATTGGTGTTCCTTCAATTAATTGGTTTAATGCATCAAAGATTTGCTGTGCTAACTCTCTTGTTGGTGATGTAATTACCGCCTGAACTTCTTGCTTATCTTCTTCTATGCGCTGAACAATTGGTAATAAAAAACTATGAGTTTTCCCAGTTCCAGTGTGTGCTTGTCCAATTGCACTTTTCCCTTTCAATATTAAAGGAATCATCTCCTTTTGAATGGGGGTTGGTTCTTCAAAACCAATTTCTGCAATCTTCTCACGAAGAAATGGTTTAAAATCATAATCGGAATACTTCGACATATTTCGTCCTCCTAACATGGTTCATATTGTATCATTTTGTAATTGCAAAGCACAAGAATTCAACTGTTCGTTGCACTATTATCGTAAGTGAAAGAACATTATTTAGACATTTTTAATAGTGTTTGAAAAAATTAATCTAATTTAAAACTTATTATGGTTGAAATTATGTAACTTAATAAAAAAGCCAAATTAAATGTCTAACATCCATTTTGTTCTTAATAAAAAAATAAGACTAGCTAATTGGAGATAGCTAGTCATAATGTAATAGTATTTTTTAATACGGCATTATTTTTTCAACAGGCTTAGGCTCTTTAATTTTTGGTAGTATTTTATCCATCGTAACCGTTCTTGTTATTTCATGTGTTGATGGATCATTTGGATCGAATTTTTCTAAAAAGGCAATCACTTCTTTTACAATCGGTGTTGGAGTTGAAGCACCTGCAGTAATTGCTACTTTTTCCACTCCTTTGAGCCATTCCAGTTTTAGTTCCGATAAATCTGCTATTCGAAAAGATTTCGTACCCGCAATTTCTTCCGAAACTTGGGCTAATCGGTTGGAGTTATTTGACATCGGATCTCCAACAACAATTGTTAAGTCCGCCTGACCTGCTTGCTGTGCAACTGCCTCTTGGCGAACTTGGGTTGCTTGGCAGATTTCTTCATGGACTTCAATGTGAGGATATTTTTGCTTTAAATAATCCATAGCTGTTTTAACATCCCATTGACTCATTGTCGTTTGGTTAGTAACTAAAAGCTTTGGATTATCAAGCTGTAATTTATCAACATCCTCAACATTTTGTACTAAATGAACATGGTTTGGAGCAACACCGATTGCACCTTCTGGCTCTGGATGGCCTTTTTTCCCGATATAAATAATGTCATAGCCTTCTTTTGACTTTTCACGAATTAAATCGTGTGTGACAGTAACATCTGGACAAGTTGCATCAATCGCTACTAAGCCTTTTTTTCTAGCAATCTCACGAATTTCCGGTGAAACTCCATGAGCAGTAAAAATGACAGTTCCTTCATTGACTTGCTCGATAATTTCTTTACGATTATGTCCATCAAGAGTAATAATTCCATCTTTTTCAAAAGCATCTGTTACATGTTTATTGTGAACGATCATTCCTAATATATATATAGGTCTCGGTAATGTTTTATCAAGTGAAGCGTTACGCGCAATTACCATTGCATCGACTACCCCATAACAATAGCCTCGGGGATTAATCTTTATGACTTGCATCATGTCAACTCCTTTTGTTGTTACATAGTTTTATTATATAGGAGAGTGACATTTATTACAAAACTTCATTTTTGGAAATATTATTCGTCGAAGTGATAAGGTGGTTGGTAAATTTTAGGGATAGATGGTTTCGTCTTATAAGGTTTCGCTAATTTTTCTACAACTTGCTCATTTCGGTTCTCTCGAACTGGTTCCCCTCTACGTTCATGACGAACAGGGAAAAATCGATGAAATGCACCTTTCTGATTACTTTCTTCTTTATAATCAGATTCATATTTAGGTCGAATTGATTTATCGTGATGTTTTTCATCATAACTGTCGTTATGTCTATGATCATGTTTCATTGACGTTTTAGGTTTATGTTCATGTTCATGTTCATCTTCTTTGTACACATATTCAAAAGAGGAAGAATCTAAGCTGAATTCCGATGATTCATTTTCATAATCATCCTCGTAATCTCCACCTTTTGGTGATGAACTAAACCCTTTATATAATCTCCATAATGCGGGTATATTACGAATTAGTGGCGTTGCTTGAGCAATATATGGTTGAAACCCTTGAGCAGTAGCTAATAAACGATTACATGTTTCCATAAATGATTCAATTTTGGATGCACCTTTTGGACCGGTAGGGGGAATCATTCCCGGATTATACCTATTTGGTGGTGGGTACCCGTAATTTGGCATTCGACCTGGTCCATGATAATAGTGATATGGTCTCATTGGTGGAGGCCCTTGCCGATAAAAATTACGCATGTCGATCTCCTTTCATCTATACAAATTCCATTTGGCGTAGGTTGTTCTATCAGCTATCATATGCAAAGGACTAAACATTTGTAATAGGTTATTTGCCCAATTCAATTAGGAGATAAAACAACTCGACCAATTTGAGGTCGAGTTGTTGCAATACAGTTTATACTCAGTTATTAAATTATGCCCACTCATACTTCAAATAAAGTACTGATTAATTGGTCTTCCAATACCTCCATAGTGAACGTCCACTTTAATCAGTTTTTGTTTTTCAAGAAAATCCAAATAACGTCTTGCAGTGACTCTTGCTACACCAATATTTGTAGCTACCTCATCAGCGGAAGCACCTTGTTCGGATTGTTTAATATAGTTTAATACTTTCTCTAATGTGGAGCGATTAAACCCTTTTGGTAGCTCCGCAATATCATTTAATGCGGATTCTATCTTTTGAACACCTTCGGGAATAGGATGGATCATTTCATCTAACTCTTTTTGGGACACATCTTGGGCACCTTCAGACATTCGTTTAAATCGCGTATAATTTCTTAAAGTTTGATGCACTCGTTCATACGTAAATGGCTTCATTATATAATCGTAAACACCTAGGTGTAAAATTTTTTGAATGGTTTGCATATCATTTGCAGCGGTTACGGTAATGACATCAACCGGTAGACTTTCCTTTCGGATTTTTCGTAAGGTTTCCACACCGTCTTGCTCAGGCATGAAGATGTCCATTAATACTAAATCTGGTTTTAACTCTATTATTTTTAGTATACCTTCTTCTCCATTACTACACATACCGATCACTTTAAATCCTTCAACTCTTTCTACAAATTGTCGATTAACCTCTCTAACCATGGGATCGTCTTCAATTAGTAATACGCTTGTTGTTACCACTATTTCACCTCTAAATATCAAATGTAATGATAAATGTTGTACCTTTATTTAGTTCGCTGCTAACTTCGATTGTACCGTTACCTTTATTCACAATTTCCTTAATTAAATAAAGTCCAATACCCCGATTCTCTTTTGCTTTCGTAGAGAATCCATTATCAAATATATGTTGGATTGTATCTTCACTCATACCTGTACCATTATCACTAACCATGATTGCTAGTAGATCATCGCTATCATCAATTGAAATTGTAATTTCTTTCTGCTCCCTATTTATTGATATAAGCGCATCAAATGCATTTTCAATTAGATTCCCAAATAACACAACAAAATCATGATGATCTAGATTTTTGGGGAATTTTGTCAACTTGCTCTCTTGATCAATTTTGACGGTTATGCCAAGTTCTTTTCCACGACTAATTTTGCTTAATAATAAACCAGAAATATTTTCATTATAGATTCTTTCTTGTAAAAATTTTGTGACATTATCATGTTCATCTTTCACTTGAGAAATATAATCTAATGCTTGTTTGGTATGACCTAGCTGTAATAAACCAGCAATAGTATGTAGTTTGTTTTTATATTCATGGGTGTGAACACGAAGAGCTTGTACAAAGGCTTTTACACCAGTTAGTTCTTCTGCTAATCGTTTAAATTCTGTTAAATCACGAAATACTGCAACAGCACCAACAATCTTGCCATTTACGATAATGGGTATACGATTACTTAAGATACTATGTTCATTTTTATAAATTTCTTGGTTATACACTGACTCCCCTGTAATTAAAACTTCAGGTAGGCGATTATCTGGTAGCACTTCATATATTTTCTTACCAATAAAAATGCCAGGCTCGACATCGACACCTAGAATTTGTGCAGCAGTTTTATTGAAAATGGTAATATTTAGTTTACTATCAATTGCTATAATCCCTTCATGCATTGCATTAAATGTTTCATTTCTTTCAACATACATTTGTGAAATTTCATGGGGTTCAAGGCCAAACATTTCTTTTTTAATATGTCTACCTAATGTTAAAGCTCCCCAAATACTAAAGAAAATAGTTAGTCCAACTGTAAATAATATCTCATTACTAAAATCTTTAATAACCTGTGGTAAAGTAGGTAATTTGCTACCTACTAATGTAATGCCAATCTGATTATTTTCTTCATTCATTATTGGTACGAATGCCCGAATCATTGTGCCACTTTCGCCTTCAGCTTTTGATAAATAATAGTGTTGCGCAAATGCAGCATTCATATCTTTCGATTTACTTACTTTACCAATCGCATCCTTTGAAGGATGGGAAAACCGAACTCGATCCATATTCATAATAACGATATATTCTACATCATTGATAAAACGAATGTCTTCTACGATTTCATTTATTCTAGTGTAAGATTCCTCAAGATGATCACTAATGAGTAAACTTTGTAACTCAGGGAGATTAGAAACTGTTCTTGCTACTAACATCGCACGTTGCCCAATTTCATCTTCTTGCTCTTTTAGAACACTGCTCAATACAAAAGTCCCAGCCACTAAAAACGAAAAGGCGATAATAAAAAATGTTAAAAATAACATTTTTACATTTATAGAAAGTTTATGCTTAATAATAGTCGCCTCCATTCTCATTTTTAACTGTTACCTTCTATACAATTACCGCTATAATTTAAAACAAATACAATTCGTGGTGAGAAAATTGAGAAACTTTTTTATTGGATCAATTCTAACAATCATAATATTAATTGCATTACTTGGATATCGTCAAAATATTTTTTCACAAGGGAAACTTCCTTTTGATGATGAGCAAGTTGGTTTAGAAAATCAAATTATTATTAAATTTAGCCATGTTGTGGCAGAAAATACTCCAAAAGGTTTGGCTGCTGAAAAATTTGCCCAATTAGTAGAAGCAAAAAGTAATGGTCGAATAATTGTTCAAATTTATCCTAATGGAATGCTATACAACGATGACAATGAATTAATTGCTTTAAAAGAAGGAGACATTCAAATGATTGCTCCTACTACTTCAAAAATGACTGAGTATTTACCAAACTGGCAAATACTAGATTTACCTTTTTTAATAGACGACGAACGCGAACTAAAGACAGTATTAACTGGGCCCATTAGTGAAAAGCTAATTGGAGAACTTGAAACATTAAATATTAAAGGGCTTACATTTTGGAATAATGGATTTAAACAAATTGCCTCAAGCCATTCACCTATCTTAGAAACGCAAGACTTTTGGCATAAAAAAATTAGAATGATGCCTAGTGATATTTTAAAAGAGCAATTCTATTTATTGCGTGCAAAGCCGATTGCCACTACTTTTGGTAATGTATACAACGAATTAGAATCAATGACTGTAGACGCACAAGAAAATACAATTTCAAATATGTTTTCAAAAAAATTCTATGAGATGGAAAACCATATTACCCTTTCAAATCATGGAATTTTAAGCTACGTAGTCATGATGAATGAGAATTTTTGGAATCATTTAAGTCCAGAAGATCAACAGATAATTAACGATTCACTTGAGGAAATGGAAAGCTGGCAATTTGAACTTGCTAATAATATAAACGCCATCAATCTACAGACACTACGTCAAAATAAAGAAGTATTTATATATGAATTAGATAAAGTAAATAGGGAAAAATGGAATGAAGTAATAAACCCAATATATGATTATTATAGTAAAAACGTTCAACCTGATTACTTGAACGAACTTTTACAAGAGTTAAACAAATAATTAATTTAATCAATTTATTAAACAAAATGAACAAAATGTAGACTGTCTAAAAAAAATGACAGTCTTTTTTTATTGTACTATAACAATATTCAATTTTTTTCAATCAGTATTATAACAGTTAAAATCCTTATTTATCAGGCATTTATAGCAGATTGGATCTGTTTTGAACAAAATGAACGAAATAACCTTTAAAAACGAAACGATATTTTCAGAAATTATTTTGATATTATCTATCTATGAAAACGATATCATTACGTTTCAGTAACATAGGAGGATGGATATGAAACTATCAAAGAATTTAACTCTTCAAGTTGTAGTAGCAATTGTTTTAGGTATTATCGTAGGGGCTATCTGGCCTGAATTTGGTGCAAGTTTAAAAATTTTAGCAGATCTATTTATTAAATTGATTAAGATGTTAATCGCTCCAATTATCTTCTTAACTGTTGCAATTGGTATCGGTGCAATGGGTGATATGAAGAAAGTCGGTAAAATTGGTGGTAAAGCATTACTTTATTTCGAGATTGTATCTACGATTGCTTTAGCAATTGGTATCGCAGTAGCGCTTATTGTAAACGCGGGTCATGGTTTTGATACTTCAGCGGCTAAAGATGCAGACGTATCTAAATATACACAAGCTGCTGCTGAAACAGATTTTACTATTGGTGGATTCATCACAGAAATTATTCCTGACAACTTCGTTGGCGCACTAGCTAATGGTGAATTATTACCAACTTTACTGGCAGCTGTATTATTTGGTTTAGCGGCTGCAGCAATTGGAGAAAAAGCAAAACCTGTTATTAACTTCTTTGAAACTGTATCAGAAATATTCTTTAAAATTGTTGGAATGGTTATGATTTTCTCACCAATAGGTGCATTTGGTGCGATGGCATATACGATTGGTAACTTTGGTTTAGGCTCTTTAAAAAGTTTAGGATTATTAATGGTTGCAATATATATTACGATGTTCTTATTTATAGTATTTGTCCTTGGTTCTATTGCAAAATACTTTGGTATTAATATCTTTAAATTTATTAGTTATATTAAACAAGAAATTTTCTTGGTAGTGGGAACATCATCATCAGAGTCTGCATTACCAACACTAATGAAAAAATTAGAAAATATGGGTTGTTCTAGATCAACGGTTGGTTTAGTTGTCCCAACTGGTTACTCATTCAACCTTGATGGAACTGCAATTTATTTATCAATGGCAGCACTATTTATTGCTCAAGCCTATAATGTTGAATTAACTTGGGTTCAGATTATTACTCTATTAGGTATTTTGATGATTACATCTAAAGGTGCAGCTGGTGTAACAGGATCCGGTTTCATCGTTTTAGCAGCAACATTAGCTGCATTCCCAATGATTCCTGTTGAAGGGATCTTCTTATTAATCGGTGTTGACCGATTCATGTCAGAAGCACGTGCTGTAACCAACTTAATTGGTAACGGTCTAGCTACTGTAGTTATTTCAAAATCAGAAAAAGAATTTGACAATGCAAAATATGAACATTTAAAAGAAGAACGTTCTCACTCACATGCATAGTTGCTTGTTAATATCTCACTCATAAACTAAAAACAACTTGCCAGATCTTATTGGCAAGTTGTTTTAATTATATAAAGATAAACGGTTCAGTATGGATTTCTGATTGAATAAATTGCACGTCCAGTTTTTTGTCCATACAAAGTTGCTTCATCTTATCTGCAACTCCTTTGATCATTACCTTTTCAACATGATGACCTGGGTCCACAATATTTAAGCCGAGGCTTTGTGCATCTTGAGCCACATGGAATTTAATATCCCCTGTGACAAAAACATCAGCACCTACACGATTAGCTGAATAAATGTAAGAATTACCATCCCCACCAATAACAGCAACTTTACTAATTTCTGTTTGTAAATCACCTACCACACGAACCGCAGGAACATGTAAATGGGTTTTTACGTGATTTGCAAACTGTTCTAAGCTCATTGGTTGTTTCAATGTTCCAACACGTCCTAAACCTTGAACATTCGTTTCTACTGCCATTGTATAAAAATCATAAGCAGGCTCCTCATAAGGATGTGCATTTAGCATTGCTTTTAAGATTTTATTTTTCATCGAAGTAGGAAACACCACTTCAATTTTCACTTCTTCCGTTACTTCCATTTCACCGACTTCACCGATATATGGATTCGCTCCTTCGAGTGGTCTAAATCGACCTTCTCCATGACTTGAAAAGCTACATGAATCGTAGTCTCCAATATGTCCAGCACCAACTTTAGCAAGCGCAAAACGGACGGATTCTGCATGTCCATCAGGAACAAAAACAGCCAGTTTCATTAAATTTTCACTATAGGTTTGTTCTAATACTTGTCTATTTTCCAGTTCTAAGGCGTCAAAAAGTAAATCATTGACTCCGCCTTCTGCAACATCTAAATTCGTATGCGCAGCGTATACGGCAATATCATTTTTAATCAGTTTCTCATATAGTTTACCTGCCGGTGTATCTGTTCTTAAATTCGAGAGTTTACGGAATATTGGTGGATGATGGGCAATAATTAACTGACACTCGTTCGCAATTGCTTCTTCCGCAACCGCTTCATTTACATCAAGAGTAACTAATACTTTTGATATTGATTTATTTAATGTACCAATGGCAAGACCAATTGGGTCATTTTCCATACATGCTAACTTTTTTGGCGACCAGCTTTCAAACAGTTGAATGATCTCATTTCCGTTAGGAATTTTCATGACCGATAACCCCCTCTACCATGGCGATTAAGTGTAATAGTTCCTCTCGTTTTGTTACAATTTCAGCCGTAGGTTCTGCTTCTTCCATCGAGGCTAATACACGTTTCAAGTTTTCAACTTCCCTTTGCCATTTTTTTATGAAAACATCACATTTCTCAACTATTAAATGTTTCCCTAATAATAGTTCTTGCTCAGAAAGTTTCATTTCACCACGTTGTAAAACGAGCACTTCATATATCTTGTCATCTTCTTCCAAAATAACCTCATCTAAAAGTGCCCAATTATTGCGAATTGCCCATTCGCGAATCACTTTTGAGTGGATATTTGGTTGTAGGATTAAGCGTGTTACGTGTGTGAGAGCAGATGGATTTTTCTCTAATATCGAGACAATTAAAGGTCCACCCATCCCTGCAATTGTTATCGTATCTACTTTGTCACTTTCATCTATAGCATCTAGCCCATCCGCTAGTCTAACAGATATTTTATGAATTAAACCTTCATCACGAACTTGCTTTACTGCTGTTTCAAACGGTCCTTTTACTACTTCACCAGCAATCGCTTTTTTAGCTATTTTTTTGTTTATTAAATAGCAAGGTAAATACGCATGATCACTACCTATGTCTGCTATAATTGCCCCCGTAGGTACAAAAGATGCTACAGTCTCTAACCTTTTTGAAAGTTTTTGTGCATTCACTACAAATTACCGCCTTTACCATTTCAATAGCTTTATTATAATAGAAATTTAGTATTATCACCAATCCTTAGATAAGATGACCTTTCTATTTATTATTTCGGTATAAATTCAAAAAAAAGATCCTTAGTTGTTGAAACAACTAAGGATCTAACGGATTATTATTTTAGAGAAGTAATGTATTCAGCAATTGCTTGTGCTTCTGCATCACTTTTTCCTTGTGCTGGCATTGCACCTTGACCATTCATGACAACGTTTTTCACGTGTTCTACATCAGTAATTCCGTGTAAATTTGGTCCAAAGCCACCAGTTAAGTCACCACCGTGACAACCGATACAAGATGCAACTAATTCTTCACCACCTGCACCTTCTTCAGCAGTTGCGCCCTCTTCAGTAGCTTCATCACCACCATGAGCGATTTCCTCTTTATTTCCAACGCCTTCCATTGACATAAAGAAGATAAGTCCGATACCAAATGCCATAATAAGGATATAAGGAATGACTGGATTGTTTTTCATAAGTTTACCTCCCTTTTACTTCATATATGCTTCTATTTATTATAGAATCTAGTCAACATCTATAATTGTACTTCAATCTTTCTAAAACGAAAAGACCTAAACACTAACTTTTTCTATATACTGTAACAATTTTGACAAATGTGTGTTAGTGCCCCAATATCTTCCTAGATATGATTAAAATTTGAACTTCAGATGTACCTTCCCCTATCTCTAAAAGTTTTGCATCTCCTAAATATCTTTCCACTTCATAACCTTTCATATACCCATTTCCACCATGAATTTGAATTGCTTCATCACAACATTGCATCACTATTTCAGAAACATAATACTTTGCCCTCGCAGCTTATTTGGTTAATTGTTTAGATCGATCTTATAGCTAGCTAACCTTCATTTTATTTGTTCGTGCAAAATAATTTTAATTGAGTTTCACCTATAAGAAATATGAACTGAATTGGTAATTCCACTTGATGCACATACACTTCTTAATTCTTCACGAAATTATCCTAAACGATAATGATACAATAGAGTACAACAAGGAAAAAACACAATTGAAAAAGCATACAGGAGTAGAGGAGTTAGTAATGAATCTCCATATCTATTCTCTGTATGCTTTAATAAATGTGAAATAATTAAAATATAAAATGATAGACAATAAGTACAATGAGACCAAGCGCCCCAGCAATAGTAAAGTATATGCGTTTACCTAATAGACCTGAACCCAACCATAATAAACAATTGGCGATAAGTAATGCGTACAGTACATTTTGGTTGTCCGGAAAATAGGACACGCTGATTTTTACCGACAGCCCAAAAACGAGTAGTGCAGCCACAATCTGTAGAATAGGAGCCAGAACACCATGTTTTTTTGTAAAATAAATCGCACCAATGATACTACTTATAGCAACTACACCTACTACAATTGCTAAATAAAGAGTAATTTGATCAAGAGCAAAAAGCAATAGAATTAGAATGATAGCAACCAAAAATAGTAAACTGTTAACAATAGTTCCTCTTTTAATTTCTTTCGCTTTCACTGCCTTTTTATAGCTATTTTTTCCTTCGATATCCTCGTCATTACCTTCTGTATATAAAGTCATTAAAAAATCGCAATAATGTTCTGGGAGTAGTTTATTTTGTTTCCAAAAAAGAATTTCGTTAAGAATAATTTGTTTTCGTGGATTCGCCATCGATTTTTCTCCAAAATTGTTGAAATATGTATTTGTTATACATATTGTATCCTACTATTTTTAATTTTCCTATACTAACAAAGTATCAATATATGAATAAAATTAGTAGTTTAACATGTTAATTATCAATATAATGTTGCCAATTTCAAATAAAAATAGGGATGTCTTGGCAAGTATAATACTCTCCAGACACCCCTATTATGGTAATGAATATTTAGTTTTATTCTAAGAAATCTTTTAAACGTTTACTTCTTGAAGGATGGCGAAGCTTACGCAAAGCTTTTGCCTCAATTTGTCGAATACGTTCACGAGTTACACCAAATACTTTACCAACCTCTTCTAAAGTACGTGTACGTCCATCATCTAAACCAAAACGTAATCGTAAAACATTCTCTTCACGGTCAGTTAAAGTGTCTAGAACATCTTCTAACTGCTCTTTTAATAATTCATAAGCAGCATGATCAGATGGAGATTGTGCCTCATGATCTTCTATAAAGTCACCTAAATGAGAATCATCTTCTTCACCAATAGGTGTTTCTAAAGAAACAGGTTCTTGAGCGATTTTTAATATTTCTCGAACTTTTTCTGGTGTTAAATCCATCTCTTCTCCAATTTCCTCTGGAGACGGTTCTCGGCCAAGATCTTGTAACAATTGTCGTTGAACACGTATTAATTTATTAATTGTTTCGACCATATGAACTGGAATACGGATTGTTCTTGCTTGGTCAGCGATTGCACGAGTAATGGCTTGACGAATCCACCATGTTGCGTACGTAGAGAATTTAAATCCTTTACGATAGTCAAATTTTTCAACCGCTTTAATCAATCCCATGTTACCTTCTTGAATTAAGTCTAAGAATAGCATTCCGCGACCTACATAACGTTTTGCAATCGATACTACTAATCGTAAGTTTGCTTCAGCAAGTCGTTTACGTGCTTCTTCATCGCCTTGTTCGATTCTTTCTGCTAATTGAATTTCTTCTTCAGCAGTTAATAAATCGACTCTTCCGATCTCTTTTAAATACATTCTTACAGGGTCATTAATTTTAACTCCAGGAGGAACGCTTAAGTCATTTAAATCAAACTCTTCTTCACTTGCTTCTTGTTTGGAAAGAGCCTCTTCTTCAAACTCTTCTTTTCCATTTACAGTTGCATTGAAATTATTTTCTAATTCTTCTGCAAAGTGGAAAATTTCTTCAGTCTCTAATTCAAATGGAGCAAGTTTGTTTGAAATTTCAGTCATAGCAATTTCTTTATCTTTTGCTTGTTCTTGTAGAAGTTTTTTCACTTCTTCTAATTTTTTATCACTAACTACTTCTTTTGAATGTTCTGACTTGTCAGCCATAAACCTTCCTCCTTCTAACCAACCGTATCAAGTTAAATAGCCGATAATGATTTTCGCAAATTTATGATTTGTTGTGCAATTTCAAGCGCACGTTTATGCTCATGCATTTTCTCTGCTTCCTGAAAATCATGAGTTAATTGAGTAATTTCAGTTTCAATACCATGTTTTTGTAAATGTTTTATGCAGTCTGCAATCTCTGCTTCTGCATGATCAGGATCACGCTCGGAAATCGCGGCTTCCATTACAATTTTTCTTAATGCACTATCATCTAATACTTCTAAAAACCTCTGATAATCTGCTGTCTCATGTTCTTCATAAAATCCAATTAGTCGAACAAAAACTGCAATATATTCATCATGAACAAACGGTTGTGAATTGGTACTGTTCAATATTCGATCAACAACTTCAGCATTATACAGCATATGCGAAAGAAGTAATCTTTCTGCTCTGTCTGTTGCTGTTAATTTCTTTTTTTGTTTAATACCGATATCTACAGTTTGTCCTACTTTTTGAATATTACGTTTTATCGTTTTTGCATGATCTGCTTCTAATTTACGGAATTGTGTATATATAGCATCTTCAGAAATATTTGTTTCACTTGCTAATTGTTTTATATATAAGTCCCGTTCAATGGGAGATTTTCCAACAAGTTGTTCAAGTACTTCTTGAGTATACTGTAATATATCATTTTCAAATTGGAAGTTTTTATTACGCCTTGCGTGCATCATGCTAAAAGCAATATAGCTTTGGGGCTTGTCCAAGATTTTTTTATAAGAATCTGGACCATATTTCCGTATATACTCATCAGGGTCTAATTTATCGGGTAGTACAGCTACTTCTATTTTTACCCCTTCAGCCTGAAGAGAATCAGCGGCACGTTTTGCTCCTTCAATACCAGCATTATCACCGTCATAACAAATAATAACTTTTTCTACTAAGCGCTTGAGCTTTGTGATATGCTGTGGTGTTAAAGATGTCCCCATAGTGGCGACAGCATTATAAATGCCAACTTGATTTGATGCTAAAACATCCATAAAACCTTCCATTAATATAACTTGTCCGGTTTTACGAATGGCACTTCTTGCCTTATCCAAATTAAATAGAACCTGACTCTTATGAAAAATAGGGGATTCGGGACTATTTAAGTATTTCGCATCATTTCCTGTCTGTTGTAATATTCGCCCTGAAAACGCAATAACCTTTCCGAATTCGTCTCGAATCGGAAACATAACACGTCCTCGAAAACGGTCAAAATATGATTGTTCGTTTTCCTTTTTGATGATCAAACCACTTTCGGTAATTTCATCCAAATCATATCCTTCTCTTTGCAACAAAATCGAAAGCGTATCCCAGGAAGATAATGACCATCCTATACCATTCGTTTCGATATCTTCCCTCGTAAATCCTCTTTTCAGAAGATAATTTAATGCCTCTTCACCATCTTCTGTATTTATTAGTAAATGATGATAAAATTCAGCAGCAAATTGATGTGCATTTAGCATATTTTCTTCGGATTTTGAATAATTTCCTGCACTTTTTTGCATACTATCATTCTGTATATCAAGATGGATTCCTAAAGAACTCCCAAGTTTGGCTACTGCATTAACAAAAGGAATATTTTCTATATCCATAATAAATGTAAATGCATTTCCACCAGCGCCACATCCGAAGCAATGAAAAATTTGCTTTTCTTGCGATACAGAGAATGACGGTGTATTTTCACCATGAAATGGACATAATCCAAACCAGTTCCGCCCTCGTTTTGTCAACTGTACATATTCACTGATTACATCGACTATATCTGATTGGGATCGTATTTGTTCAATCAATTCCTCAGGAATTTTTCCAGTCATTTCATCACCATCTTAAGTCAACTTAGTACACAATTCGAGATAATCTTAAAAAATCCTTTATTATACGACAAAAAATTTAAATATCAAGTAAAAAATATATCCAATTTTATTTTTACCACAATTTTATAATTATAAAACAAATACTTAAAAAAATCTACTCTTTTTATAAAAAAATCAATAAAAACCTCCTCTAAGGCTATAGAGGTGGTTTTTATTTGTCTATCTTCCTTGTTCAATTTTATGAATAATGACATTAGCAGTTTCTTCAACTGCTCTATTGGTTACATCGATTACGTCACAACCTATTCGCTCTACTATTTTATAAAAATGTTTGAGCTCATCTTCAATCCTTGAATGTCTTGCATAATTTGCATCATCACTTAACCCTAATGCTTTAAGTCTTTCTCTTCGAATAATATTTAACTTTTCGGGAGAAATAACTAAACCAAAACATTTTTTTGGATTTACAAGGTAAAGTTCTTCCGGTGGGTCTATTTCCGGAACGAGTGGTACATTTGCTACCTTTAATCGTTTATGTGCTAAATATTGGGATAATGGTGTTTTTGAAGTCCGAGATACTCCAATTAATACAACGTCTGCAAGTAATAATCCTCTCGGGTCACGACCATCATCATATTTTACAGCAAATTCTACTGCTTCTATTTTTCTAAAGTAATCATCATCTAATTTATGAACAAGACCAGGTTCTTCCAATGGTTTTTGGTTTGTTTCCTTTTCAAACATTGAAATAATTGGACCCAATAAATCAAACGATTTTACATTTTTTTGGTTGCATGTTTCTATCATAAATTGTCGCATATATTGCTCTACCAATGTAAAAACAATAATAGCGTCATGTACTTTTGCAATTTCGACAATGTTTTCAATATGATCTTTATGAGTTATGTGAGGAAATTTACGAATAATTGTATGTTCAAAGTTTGGACGAAATTGTGTAGCAACCGCTTTTACGACTTGCTCACCCGTCTCACCAACAGAATCTGATACGACGTACACTTGTAATTTTTTCAAATTAGCACTCCTTACAAATCATGCGTTTCAGCTAATGATATAAATGCTTTTGTTATATTGGTTTTTGTTACGCGCCCAACAATCTCAAATCCATCTTCTTTTTCATTTACAACTGGAAGTGAATCTACTTGTCTCTCGATTAATTTTTTTGCTGCAACAATCAAAGAGTCAGTCTTTTTGCAAAAGACAATATTTGGCATTCGAGTCATAATAATATGAACCGGAATTTGATTTAGATTTTGAGTACCGATACTTGTTCTTAATAAATCCTTCCTTGACAAAACACCTTGTAAGTAGGATTTATGGTCCACTACAAATAGTGTTCCAACATCTTCTAGGAACATGTGAACAATGGCATCATATACTGTCATATTTTCAGACACTACAACAGGAACTGATTGAAAATCTTTTACTTTTAAATTCAACATTGATTCAGTTACACTAGCCATCGTTTTTTTACCTGAATAAAAATATCCAACACGAGGTCTAGCATCTAGAAAGCCAGCCATTGTTAAAATAGCTAAATCCGGTCTTAATGTTGCTCGAGTCAAATTGAGTCGTTCTGCAATTTGCTCACCTGTTATAGGGCCATTTTCTTTTACAATCTGCAGAATCGTGTCCTGACGTTTATTGAGTTCTATTGGACTCACCCGCCTCAAATAGTGTTATACTTATTACTCAAATATTATATACTATATTTGTTTGAATTGCTAAGAAAACTAATACACGATACAATATTGACACAGTTAGGAATCTTAGCATAAACTATTGGTTAGAATAATATTGAGGCAATGAGAGGAAAATAAGTATCTTTTCCAAAAAAAGCGAGTAGGAAATGGTGAAAGCCTACATGAAAAGAGAAAAGGCACCCTTGAGCCAACTATTTAAAAGAGGTTTAAAAAACTGCAAGTTAGCCTATTTGAACGCTTAATTAGTATGAAAAAACTGATTGAAAGCGTTTGTCAATCAAGGCACGAGGTGATGAACAACCGGAGCGAACACAAAAAGTTCGTGAGGATTATCAAGAACCTCGTCAGCTCCGTGCGAACGCTTGCCAACAGTTTTTTAATCAATCAGGGTGGAACCGCGGGTATAGCACTCGTCCCTGGGCATGCAACTATTGTGCCCGGAGACGGGTGCTTTTATTATTTCACTATTTGGAGGTAACATTATGACAACAAAATCAATGGAAACAATCGTAGCCTTAGCAAAACATCGCGGCTTTGTATTTCCAGGATCAGAAATCTACGGAGGATTAGCAAACACTTGGGATTACGGTCCACTTGGAGTTGAATTAAAAAACAATGTTAAACGTGCTTGGTGGCAAAAATTTGTTCAAGAGTCTCAGCACAATGTAGGTCTTGATGCAGCTATTCTTATGAATCCACGTGCTTGGGTTGCATCTGGTCACGTTGGTAACTTTAACGACCCTATGATTGACTGTAAATCATGTAAAGCTAGACACCGTGCTGATAAGCTAATTGAAGAAGCATCCTTAGAGAAAACTGGACAGGAAATTGTAGTCGATGGTATGAGCTTTGATCAAATGAAAGCAAAAATGGAAGAACTACAAGTAACATGTCCAGACTGCGGTAAAAATGATTTCACTGAAATTCGTCAATTTAACCTAATGTTTAAAACATTCCAAGGGGTTACTGAATCTTCAACTAACGAAATTTATTTACGTCCAGAAACTGCTCAAGGTATCTTTGTAAACTTTAAAAACGTTCAACGCTCTATGCGCAAACGTGTACCTTTTGGTATCGCGCAAATTGGTAAATCATTCCGTAATGAAATTACACCAGGTAATTTTACTTTCCGTACACGTGAGTTCGAACAGATGGAGCTTGAATTCTTCTGTAAACCAGGTGAAGATCTTGAATGGCAAAGTTATTGGAAAGAGTTTTGTAAAAACTGGTTATTAAACTTAGGTATTAAGGAAGGAAGTATTCGTCTTCGTGATCATGGTGAAGAAGAACTTTCCCACTATTCAAATGCAACTACTGACATTGAATACCGCTTCCCATTTGGTTGGGGCGAACTTTGGGGTATAGCAGACCGTACAGACTATGATTTAAAACAACATATGGAGCACTCTGGTGAAGACTTTACTTATATTGATACAGTAACAAACGAACGATATGTTCCATACTGTATCGAACCATCTGTTGGTGCAGACCGTGTTACACTTGCATTCTTAATCGATGCTTACGATGAGGAAGAGTTAGAAGGCGGCGATGTACGTACAGTTTTACGCTTCCACCCTGCATTGGCACCGTTTAAAGCAGCTGTACTTCCACTATCGAAAAAACTTGCTGATGGAGCAACAGAAGTTTGGGATGAATTACGTAAATCATTCCCTGTTGATTACGATGAATCTCAATCAATCGGTAAACGTTACCGCCGTCAAGATGAAATTGGTACGCCGTTCTGTATCACTTACGACTTTGACTCACAAGAAGATGGTCAAGTAACAGTCCGCCACAGAGATTCTATGGAGCAAACGCGCATGCCTATATCAGAAGTAAAAGCTTATATTGAACAGCATTTAAAATTCTAGAATGATCCGGGGGATATTTCGCTTTGGCGAGATATCCCCCGTTTTTTTACTCCATGCGCGTTTGCGACGAGGATTGTGACACTTTAGTGTGACAACCGCAGGAGCACGGCGTATGCCTATTTCAGAAGTGAAAAATTATATCGAACAACAACTAAAGTTTTAGTATTGAACTGCGCATATTTCGTAAAACGAGATATGCGCTTTTCCATTAGATGCATACGGACCTGCGACGAGGAATGTGACACTTTAGTGTGACAACCGCAGGAGCACCCGCGCATGCCTATATCAGAAGTAAAAGCTTATATTGAACAGCATTTAAAATTCTAGAATGATCCGGGGGATATTTCGCTTTAGCGAGATATCCCCCGTTTTTTTACTCCATGCGCGTTTGCGACGAGGATTGTGACACTTTAGTGTGACAACCGCAGGAGCACCCACGCATGCCTATATCAGAAGTAAAAGCTTATATTGAACAGCATTTAAAATTCTAGAATGAACCGGGGAATATTTCGCTTTGGCGAGATATACTCCTCTACTTATTTTGCATGCGCGTTTGCGACGAGGATTGTGACACTTTAGTGTGACAACCGCAGGAGCACGACGTATGCCTATATCAGAAGTAAAAGCTTATATTGAACAGCATTTAAAATTCTAAATTGATTCGGGGAATATTTCGCTTTGGCGAGATATACCCCGTTTTTATTTTCATACCAGTTCGCTTTACTGGACAACTTTTTTGGAAATCACCGAATTCTGTCTAGAAAATCCAGTTTACTCGACAACTCCCCCTCAAATCCCTGGGTTCTGTCTAGTAAATCTATTTTACTCGACAACTTTTCCTCAAATCTCTGGATTCTGTCTAGTAAATCGATTAAGTCCATATAATTGTGTAAAAACAAAAGAGTCATTTTCATTCCTCTTGGTTAGAATGTTTTCAGCTACGAATAACATCGAAAAGAGGAATATAAAAATGACCCAATTACAGTTTAAC
>Ga0182745_1000416_pt1 | contig 48676 bp, 45 predicted proteins | sample eDN3rd30CKraftBY_FD_128523 | JGI IMG/M metagenome (GOLD analysis project Ga0182745, IMG submission 128523) | Enriched backyard soil microbial communities from Emeryville, California, USA - eDNA 3rd pass 30_C Kraft BY (version 2) (version 2) | ecosystem: Environmental > Terrestrial > Soil >... | reverse complement strand
TGCAGCATCTGGTCGGAGGTGGCGATGGCCTTGGAGTTCATCTCGTAGGCGCGCTGCGTTTCGATCATGCTCACCAGTTCCTCCACCACGTTGACGTTGGAACCCTCCACGTAGCCCTGCAGCAGCGTGCCGAGGCCGTCGAGCCCCGGCGTGCCGATCTGCGCGGTGCCGCTGGCGTTCGATTCCACGAACAGATTGCTGCCGATCGGCTGCAGGCCGGCGGCGTTCACGAAATCCACCAGTTGGAGATTGCCCACTTCCACCGTGGTGGCGGCACCCGGCGTGCGTACCGACACGGTGCCGTCGCTGCCGATGGTCACGCTCTGCGCATCCGCGGGAATGGTCACCGAAGGCTGGATGGGGTAGCCGCTGGACGTTACCAGGATGCCCTGCGCGTTCACCTGCAGTTCGCCGTCGCGGGTGTAGCCGAGCGAGCCGTCCGGCAGTTCCACCTGCAAAAAGCCCTTGCCGTCGATGCCCACGTCCAGCGGGTTCTGCGTCTGGGTCATGGCGCCCTGGGTAAAGAGCTTCTCGGTGGCCACGGTGCGCACGCCGGTGCCGATCATCAGGCCGGTGGGATACAGCGTGTCCTGCGAGGACTGCGCGCCCACCTGGCGCTGGTTCTGGTACAAAAGGTCTTCGAACACGGCACGGCTGCGCTTGTAGCCGCTGGTGCTGGCGTTGGCCAGGTTGTTGGAGATCACCGACATCTTGGTCTGCTGCGCGTCGAGGCCGGTCTTGGCGATCCACAGGGATTGGTTCATGGGGGTTTCCTCAGTTCAGACGCAGCACGGTGGCGAGATCGCTGGAGTTTTTCTCCGCCGTGCGCATCAGTTTGACCTGCGCTTCGAACTGCCGCGCCAGGTCGATCATTTTCAGCATTTCGCCCACGGCATTGACGTTGGAGCCTTCCAGGCTGCCGGACTGGATGCTCACCAGGGGGTCCGGCACCGCTTGCGCGCCGCCGTTCATGCGCAGCGTGCCGTCCTCGCCGCGCACGAGACGCGCGGGATCGGGGTTGACCAGCTTGATGCGGTCCACCACCGCAAGCGTGTCGGCCTCGGCACCCGCCGGCACGATGGCGATGGAGCCGTCGCTGGTGATGTCGATGCGCTGGAACGGCGGCAGCGCGATCGGCCCGCCGTTGCCCAGGATCGGCTGGCCGATGCCGTTGACCAATTGACCGAACGCGTCCACGTGCAGATCGCCGCGCCGGCTGTAGCCTTCCGTGCCCTCCGGCGTCTGGATGGCGATCCAGCCCTGGTCGGTCAGCGCCACGTCCAGCGCATTGCCGGTGGTGCGCACCGTGCCCACCCGCAGGTCTGGCGTGCTGCTGATGGCATCGCCTTCCGCAAGGCCGCCGATATGCACCAGTTCGGCGCGAAAGCCGTCAGTGCTGACGTTGGCCAGGTTGTTGGCATTGATGGCCTGCGCCGCCATGACGCGGCGCGCGCCCTGCATGACCGTCAAGAGCAGCTCGCTCATGTCGTGCTCCGTTCAGCGTCAGCGCAGGTTGATGACCGCCTGGGTGACGGTATCGACAGTCTGGATCACCTTGGCGTTTGCCTGGAAATTGCGCTGCGCCACGATCATGTCGACCAGCTGCTGCGTCACTTCCACGTTGGATTCCTCCAGCGCGCCCGATTCCACCATGCCGAGCCCCGCGGTGCCCGGCGCGCCGATGGCGGGCGCGCCCGAGGCGAAGGTTTCCGCCCACGCGGTGCTGCCGAGCGGCTGCAGGCCGGCAGTATTCGAGAAATTGGCCAGCGCGATCTGGCCGAGCGCGCGCGCCTGGCCGTTGGTATAGCGTGCGTACACCACGCCCTTGTCGCCCACCTCCACCCCGCGCAGCTGGCCGGTGGTGTAGCCGTCCTGCGCGATGTTGTTGACGCTGAAGTCGTTGCCGAACTGCGACAGCGCGGACAGGTCGATGGTCAGGTCCTGCGGCAGCGCGCCGCTGGCCACGCCCTCGCTGTCGAGCGGTTGCCAGCCGCTGATGTCGATCTCCAGCGGCAGGCTGGCGGGATCCACCTTGCCCGCCGTATTGAAGGTGATGGGAGTGGGAGCGCCCACGCTCACGCCGTCTATGAGTGCATGCACGTTCCATTCATTGGCAGTGTCCGACTTGACGAAGTACAGGCTCTGCACGTGCGCATTCCCCATGCTGTCGTAGATGGTGTAGGAGGTGCTGGAGTTGAACATTTCCGGCGCCGGCGACGTGGGCGGATCGGCGAAGGCATCGAAACCGTCCGTGGGCCAGGTGCTGGTCGGCACCAGCGCGCGCGAATCCAGGTTGGCCGTTACCGAGATTGCGCCGGTGGCCTTCGGCTGGATCAGCGAGCTGTCGATCTTCATCGGCACCATCTCGCCGGTGGGCGCGCCGCTTTGCGTGGTCTTGAACACCATCAGCTTGGCGCCCTGCGCGTTCACCACGTGGCCGTCGCGGTCCACCTGGAAATTGCCGGCGCGGCTGTAGATGTTGGTGCCCTTGTCGTTGAGCACGAAAAAGCCGCTGCCGTTGATCGCCATGTCCAGCACGTTGTCGGTGTAGGTGATGTTGCCCTGGGTAAAGGTCTGATTCACGCCCACCACCGCCACCCCCTTGCCGGCGGTGTCCGTGGAGGAACCCAGCAGCGAGGTGGTGAAGACGTCGGCGAATTCGCCGCGAGAAGCCTTGAAGCCGGTGGTGCCGGCGTTGGCGATGTTGTTGCCGATGATGCCCAGGCTGAGGCTGGATGCCTTGATGCCCGATACCGCTGTTTCGAATGACATGGTCGTCTCCTTGCCGCTTAGCGAAATTGTGATACTTGCGAAAAACCGATTCTGGCGTCGTTGCTCAACTGCAGTTGCACCTGGGTGCCGGCGCGGTCCATCGCCACGCTCTCCACTCGCTGGTAAAGCTGTACCGGCAGCGCCAGCTGCTCGCCTTCCACCAGCACCGTGGCGCGCACGGTGTAGGCGCCCGGCGCCACCGCCCGGCCCTGCTCGTCATTGCCGTCCCACCGGAAATCGTTGCTGCCGCTGCCGAAGCCGGTGGTCATGATGGTGCGCACCAGCTTGCCCGTGGCATCGCGCACCTGCAGGTTCAAGCCGTCGGCAAGCTCGGGCACCTGGATCACGCCGCCGACGCTCGCGCCCTCTTCGAGCAGCACGGTATCGGTGTCGGCCAGCACCTCGCGGCCCACCAGCGTGGCGGCCTGCAAGGCTTGGGTGGCATAGAATCCGCTGGCGATGCCCTGGAACGCGCCGTTCATCTTGTCGATACCCGACACCATGGAAAACTGCGCCATCTGGCTGAGAAACTCGCTATTGTCCGTAGGGTTGGTGGGGTCTTGGTTCTTCATCTGCGCCACCAGCAGCTTGAGAAAATCCTGCTGCCCAAGTTCCTGCTTGTTGGTGGTGGCGCCCTGGGCTCTACCGCCGCCCGTCAATTGATCGATGATCATGCGTCTTCCTCGTCTGTGTTACTGGCCGAGCGTAAGCGTGCGCAGCATCAGATCCTTGGAGGTGTTCATCACCTCCACGTTGGACTGGTAGGCGCGCGAGGCCTGAATCATGTTGGTCATTTCCTCCACCATGTTGACGTTGGCCAGATACACGTAACCATTGCCATCGGCCAGCGGGTGCTCGGGCATGCGTTGCTTTTCGATCTGCGCCGTCGACACGCCAAGCGCTTCCACCTGCACGCCCATCACTTCGTCGCCCTGCATCGTGGCGTCGAGTATCGGCGTGAAAATCGGCCGGAGCGCGCGGTACGCGGTGGCTTCGCTGCCGCTGATCACCTGCGAATTGGCCATGTTCTTGGCAATCAGATCGAGCTGCTTGCTGTGCGAGTTCAGCGCGGTGCCGGTAATGCGGTAGATGTTGGCGATACCCATCGGTTTCACTCTCCCTTGATGGCAAGCCGCAGGCTGCGGATGCTGCCGTTGAGGAATTGCAGGCTGCTTTGATAACGCAGCGCGTTCTCGGAGAAGGCGGCCTGTTCGATTTCCTCTTCGACGGTGTTGCCGTTGGAAACGGCCTTGGTGGGCACGCGATAAAGGGTGTCGCCGAATTCACCCTGGCCTTGCACGGGGATGTGGTGGGGGTGTTCGCTGTGCAGTGTGGATTCGGAACCGGCGATGGCGTGGCGCAACGCGCTGTCGAAGTCGTAGTCCTTGGCGAGGTAACCGGGGGTGGCGGCGTTGGCGATGTTGGCGGCAAGCTGCGCGCTGCGCTCGGATCGGTAACGGAGCGTCAGTGGCGAAACGCCGAAGGCGGTGTCCAGCAGGCTCATGACGGTTTTTCCCTCAAGGTTTGCTCATGGGTGTCGAGAGCAAGTGGCGTGCCAACTTGTCTAGTTGGTGCTGACCAGAGGGTTTTTGGTGGGTGGTTCCATATTTTGCTGACGTTTGCTTGCTTTGGCGGCAAGGGGTGTCCGCTTTCGTGGCAATTATTGCCTCTGTGGTTGGGGTTGTGGTCCGCACCTCTATCGTTGCGCCTCTGTCGTCCCTGTTGCCCAGCCAGGGTACGCTGCAAGCCCATCCCTGGGGCGCTCGGCTCCGGGCCATCCCTGGCCCTACGACGCCCCTGGCTGGGCAACAGGGACGCCAGAGGCTTGACGTTGGACTTCGGTGTTCCGCACGAGAAAGCAGTCAGAAACTGAAATTGAGCTTGAAATTGAAACTAAGGATGCCGTGCGTAACTCGATGCTGATGGCTTGCAGTCGCTTGGCCGGATAGGCCTTCGGGGGACGTCGTAGGGCCAGGGATGGCCCGGAGCCGAGCGCCACATGGATGTGCTTGCAGCGTGCCCCCGAAGGCCTATCCGGCCAAGTGGCTGCAACAGATTCGATACGGGCCACTTACCTCTCACAACACCCTGGCACACCCCTTGCACAACCGTTCCCAGAGATCAAAAAGCTCATTCCAAAGACGGAATCCCGACGCTTACCGGATTTTTGGCCATGGCGAACGACCGATTATTGACACTTGCACAGCGCCAATGGCGCCAACGCTGCCGTAAGGCAGTTAGTGTGGCATTGGGTTTGTTGCTGTGCGGCACCTTGCTTGGCAGCGGCAACACCCCGCACCCGCTCGACGACATTCGCCAGACGGCCGAAAACTTCGTGCTGCAACAGGTGCAGGCACTTGGTTATGCCAATCCCAGCGCCCAAGCCGCCGCATTGGACCCGCGCCTGCGCCTCGCCGCCTGCGAGCAGGCGCTGGAAGCGTTTGCCACCAGCGTTCCCGCGCGCGCCGGTCGCACGTCGGTGGGAATACGTTGCAACGGCAGCCAACCCTGGACGCTCTACGTGCCCGTCACCATGAGTGCCACCACGCATGCCGTCATGGTGAGCGAAGCGTTGCCGCGCGGTACCGTGCTGTCGGATGCGCACGTGGTCGAAGTGGAGGCGGATCTGCAGAACCTGCCGCCGCGCTATCTCGAATCGCTGGACAGCGCGCTTGGCCGGGAATTGACGCGGCCGGTGGCGTCGCAGACCGTGCTCACGCTGGGCATGGTGCGCGAGCCGGAGTTGATCAGCAAAGGGCAGGAAGTGGTCATCAGCGCCGGTGGCGAGGGCTTTCGGGTGCGCATGGCCGGCACCGCGCTGCAGAACGGCAAGCTCGGCGAGCGCATCACGGTACGCAACGAAAATTCCGGACGTACGGTGCAGGGCGTGATTCGCGATGGGGCCACGGTGGAAGTCAGCCGGTGAGAACGCACGATGCCTGGCGTTGCGTTTCGTCGCCACGTCATTCCCGTGCGGGTGGCAGCCAAAATATGAGGAATTTGCCGGGGAATTTCCTGGCCCCCTCCACGGCGGCGCCTGTGCCGGGACGGCCGCCACAAAAAGTTGTAAAGTTTTTGCGCATCGGGTCGTAACTACCCTCGGGGCTGGTTTCAACGTGCCCCGTGGACACTATGGGAGATACTCATGGCCAATAACATCAACATCGGCTCGCACACCGCGCCGCTGCCCACCGCGCAGAAAAGCGCGCAGCGTGCGGACCGTGCCGAGCCGGCGCCGACCAAGGCGGCTCCCGTGGCGGAAGCCGACCGGGTCAGCATGACGCCGGAGGCCGCCTTGTTGCAGAACATCGAACAGAAACTGAGCGGCGTGCCGGATTTCAACCACGCCAAGGTGAAGGAAGTGAAAGCGGCGCTTGCCGCCGGCACCTTTGCCATCGATCCGGCGCGTATCGCCGAAAAACTCATCGCTTTCGAGTCCGGCAAGTAAGTGGAAGCGCCGACGGTGATGGCTGCTGTGAATGATGCCTCGCTGGCAATGCAGCTCGATGCGTTGCTCAACGAGGAACTGCACTTGTGCGAACGCCTGCGCGGGCAACTGCAGCAGGAACTCAGCCTGTTGCAGAACCACGAGCACGAAGCCGGGCTTGCGGCATTACCGGAGAAACAGGCGCTGCTGGACACCCTGCGGCACTTGGCCGCGCAGCGCACGCAGCTGCTGCACCACCATGGCTTTGCCACGCTCACCGACTGTCTCGCCACCCTGCCCGCCGAAGACGCGACAATGCTGCGTCCAATCCATGCCGCCCTGCGCGCGCTGGGGCAGGCCTGCCTCGATGAAAACCGGCACCTGGGACAGTTCATCCATCGCCAAACCCGCTTTGTCGAATTCCTGTTGACGCGACTGCTACCCGCGCGCCACGACGCGCTCACGTATGACGAGGACGGCCGGCGCCCGAATGACAGCAGCCTGGGCCCGGGCGTTACGGTATAACGCCATGCAGGAACCCACGGCCCCGCTCCCTGACGCCTCCCCACCGGCAACGGAAACCGCCACGCACAACACGCCCACGCCGGTCACCGGCCGCGAACCCACCTATTACTACATCGACCAGCCCAACGCGCTGCTGCGCACGCTGTACGAACTTCAGCAACGCCGCAGCGAACTGCATCTGCGCCTGGACCACGACTATCGCCAGTACAAGTACTACAGCGCAGCGCAGCAGGTGGATGCCGACCACCGCCACCTGATCCTGCACCAGCTGCGCCCGGGCAACTGGCGCGAACTCATCAGCGAAGCGCGCGCAGTGGAAGTCAGCGCCTTCCTGCCCTCCGGCGCCCTGCGCTTCGCCACCACCATCGCCCCATTGGCCGGCGACGAACTGTTCTGCACCCTGGCTTTTCCGGAACGCATCGCCAAGACCCAGCAACGCGCTTTCTACCGCGTGCCCCTCGTTACCCAGAACCTGCGCGCCGAACTCGTCACCGTGACCGCCAGCTTCGAAGTGCGCATCATCGATTTTTCCCTCGGCGGCTGCGGCCTGCAGCTGAATCCGGAACAGGCCGCACAGTTACCCGGCACCGGCGCCGCGTCCGCTTCCACCCCGCAGGAGCCACTGAACTGCCAGGTAGTACTACGATTGGACAGCCTCGAATTATCGATTCAGGCCGAGCTGCGCCGCACCCGCACCCTCCCCTCCCAACAAGTTCTGCTCGGCCTCCGCTTCCCCACCCTCGCCCCACCCCTGCGCCGCAATCTGCAAAGCCTTTTGAGTGCACTGGAACGCCAGCAACTGCGCCGCCAATCCGGCCTTTACGAACCGCAGGATTGAAGCGGCAAGATCTGCCTCGCTGCGGCAATATTCGCCGCTCTTTGAATCTTATGGGTTCTTTGTCCGCATCACGTCTGTTGCAGCCACTTGGCCGGGTTGGAGTTCTGATGCGGAACACTGAAGCCCGATGCCAAGCTTCTGTCGTCCCTGTTGACTATCCAGGGGCGTTGATGGCCAGGGATGGCCATCAAAGAGCGGCACAGGGATGTGCTTGCAGCGTCCCCTGGATAGTCAACAGGGACGACAGAGGCGCCACGATATCCATGCGGCCAAAGAACCAAAGCCCCAAAGCCCAATAGAAACGCGAGCCAAGCCTCAACCCTCAAGAACGACCCACCCAAAATCCAGAGCCAGCCAAATCCAGACATGGCACACACTTTGCTGCATTTCCCCAAGCGGGCAGCAGAGTCAAAGGGACGACGCTGCCTCGCCACCAGGAGCCAACATGAACAACGCCTACGCTTTGGAGAAAGGCAAACCGCGGAACCACGCGCAACCACCGGCGGCCATCCACACCACGCTGCCGCTGGACGAACTCATCGAATTATTCGAAAACGAAATGCGCGACGTCATCCGCTACGACAGCTTCGAATACCGCAACGCCCACACCGGCGCCCACGTATTCCACGGCACCCAGCGCCCGCACCAATGCCACTATCGTATCAACGTCGCCCGCATGGACCTCGGCCAGATGACGCTCAGCCGCCAAACCCCGTTCAACCCCACGGAACTGCAGCGTGTCGAAACCGCGCTTGCCGCCCTCATCATGCATCTGAGCAATGCCGTGAGTTACCAGAAAGGCTTGAGCGAGGCCGCGCTGGAAGCGCTGCGGGTGGATGCTGCCTGGCAGGCAAGCCGCAACTGAGTCGATTGCAAACCAGTGGCAGCCTGGGAGTCGGTGCGGGGCCGGGTTCAGCGGCAATGACAGATCCAGCAACAAATGCAGCCGCGGATTGAACAACCCGCTTAGTTGATCATGCCAAAACCAGGCGCCTGGCGCAGCCGTTGCTGCAACAGTTCGAACTGCGTGACCGACGCTTCCTCGGCATCGTCCTGCAGGTTGGCCAGCACGATGATCAGCACGCGCCGGTTCAGCGCGCGCCCGAGTTCGGAGCCGTTGTCGGCCACTGGGCGGTATTCGCCATAGCCCACCGAGGCCATTCGCTGCGGTGCGATGCCGAAGCCGGCCAGGAGGCGCACCACCGCCGCCGCGCGCGCCGACGACAATTCCCAATTGGAGGGATAGAGCGACGACTGGATCGGCTGGTCGTCCGTATGACCTTCCACGTGCAGGCGGTTGGCATGCTGCTTCAACACCGAAGCCAGCTGCGACAGGATGATTTCCGCGTCGATGGACGGCTCGGCGCTGGCGGAAGGAAACAGGAAACTGGTGCGCACCTCCACTTCCAGCCACAGGCGGTTGGCGCGCACCTCCACCTTGCCTGCGTCCAGCAGTTGCCGCATCGCCTCGCTCACTTCGCCGGCCAGCGCGCTCACCTGTTCCTGCGCGGCATCCAGCGCCCAGTCGTTTTCGTTGATATCGATACTGCGCTGCAGCTTGATCGGCATGAAGGGTTCGCTGCGCAGGTTCTCGATGAATACCGGGGTTTCATTGCGTGGGCGCGGCGTATTCATGGTGGAGTCGATCGCGGCGCGCGAGGCCTGGGCCGGTTCGCCCACCTGGATCGGCCGCACCGTGCGCGACGTGGAACGGAACGCCGCCACCATCGAATCGGACAGCACCCGGTACTTGCCCTCGTTGACCGAGGAAATCGAATACATCACCACGAAGAACGCAAACAGCAGCGTGATGAAATCCGCATAGGACACCAGCCAGCGTTCGTGGTTTTCATGTTCCTGATGGGCTTTGCGTTTTCTGGCCATGCTCCGCTCTCCGCCGGCAGGCCGGCTTTAAAGATAGCCCTGCAGCTTGCTATCGATGTTGCGCGGATTTTCGCCCTCGGCGATGCATACCAGTCCGTCGAGCACCATTTCCTTGTAGTGCAGCTGTTCGCCGGTGATGGTCTTGAGCTTGTTGGCCGCCGGCAGGAACAGGAGGTTGGCCATGCCCACGCCGTAGATGGTGGCCACGAACGCCACCGCGATGCCCGGCCCAAGCGCGGCCGGCTCGGCGAGGTTGTTCATGACATGGATCAGGCCCATCACCGCGCCGATGATGCCGATGCAGGGCGCATAACCGCCGAAGCCTTCGAACACCTTCACCGCCTGCATTTCCTTGTGCTCGCTGGTGGCCATTTCCACTTCGAGAATGCTGCGGATGGTGTCGGGTTCGCCGCCGTCGGCAAGCATCTGCAGACCGGCCCTGGCGAAGGGATCGCGTTCCTGCTCGGCCACCGCCTGCAGGCTCAGCAAGCCCTCCTTGCGCGCCAGTTGGGCCCATTCGATGATGTTGGCGATCGCCGCCTTGCCGTCCACGGTTGGCGGCTGGAACAGCCAGCGCAGGCGCTTGAGCGCGTGCATGAAGATCGGCCGCGGCGTCTGTACCATCACGGCGCCGAGCGTGCCGCCGAACACGATGAAAAACGCAGTGAAGATCAGGAGCGAATCGGTATGCCCCCCTTCCAGCATGTTGCCCCCCAGGATTGCCACGAGCCCTACCGCGATGCCGATGACAGTCATGATGTCCATGCAGGAACAATCCCCCAGCGTTGTGAGAAGTTTTACATATGGCGTTCAGCCTCTATCCACTGGCGCATACGCGCGCGCATCCTGCCGATGGCCTGGCTGTGGATCTGGCATACCCGCGACTCGGTGACGTCCAGCACCGCGCCGATTTCGCGCAGGTTCAGTTCCTGGTCGTAATACAGCGCGACGACCAGCTTCTCCTGGTCGGGCAGCCCGGCGATCACCTCCGTCAGTTTCTTCTTAACGGCAGCCTCGTGGATTTCATTGAGCGCCAAATCGTCCGGGCCTGCGGGCTCGAAGGCGTTGTCCTCGTCGTCCAGGCTGAACACGGCGCAGCCGGACACCAGTTCCAGCATCTGATGGTAGTCCCCCAGGCTGCAGCCAAGCTGCCGCGCGATCTCACGGTCGGTGGCGGCACGGCCCTCGCGGCGTTCCACGGTGGTGATGGCTTCCGACAGCTGCTTGGATTTCTGCTGCACCGAACGCGGCACGAACGATTGGCGGCGCAGCTCGTCCATGATGGCACCGCGGATGCGGATGGTGGCATAGCTCTTGAAGCTGGCGCCAAGCGAGGGATCGTAGATACGCGAAGCTTCCAACAGACCGATCAGCCCCACCTGGATCAGGTCGTCCAGCGTTTGCCCCGGCGGCAGGCGCACGCAGATGTGCTGGGCGATGGTCTTCACCAGGGCGACGTGTTCGTCGAACAGCTGGTCGCGCTCGAAATAGTGGTTGGCCCGGTATTCGGTGGCCACGCTGGTGTTCATCATGCGGTTCTCCCCATCGCCGGCGCCCCCCGCTCGCAGCGGTTGGCGAAAAACTCGAAATAGCCCGGCGCCGTCTGGCGCGGCAGTGCCGTTATCCGTTCGGCCAGTTGCTGGAAGGCCAGTCCGCTGGCGCTGTAGGGGCTTTGCTGCATCAGGGCGCGCTGCTGGCGCACCGCCTGTTTCAGGCGTTCGTCGAACGGCACCGCGCCGAGGTAGCCAAGCGCCACGTCCGCCAGGTAATGCTCCGCCACGCGCGACAACTTGCCGTAGAGCTGCCGGCCGTGCGCGGCGTCCTGCACCATGTTGCCGATCACCTGGAAGCGGCGCACGCCGTGTTCCTGGCCAAGCACCTTGATCAGCGCGTAGGCGTCCGTGAGCGAGGCCGGCTCGTCGCACACCACCACCAACACTTCATTGGCGGCGCGGCAAAAGCTCACCACGCTTTCGCTCAGGCCCGCGGCGGTATCGATCAGCAGGGTATCCACGTGCCGCTCGACTTCGTCGAAGGCGCGGATCAGGCCCGCGTGTTCGGCCACCGACAGTTCCGCCATGCGCCGCACGCCCGAAGATGCCGGCACGATACCGATGCCGTGCGGGCCGTCGATGATGATGTCGTTGATGTTCCGCTCGCCGGTGATCACCTGGTAAAGATCGTGGCGCGGGCGGATGCCGAGCACCACGTCGAGGTTGGCAAGCGCCAGGTCCGCATCCATCAGCAGCACCGATTCGCCGCGGCGCGCCAGCGCCAGCGCCAGGTTCACCGCCATGTTGGTCTTGCCCACGCCACCCTTGCCGCTGGCCACCGCCAGCACGCGCACGGCGTCTTTGTATCGAGATTCGGCCCGCAGGGCCTCTGTGTTCAGCATGCTCAGCCCTGTTATCTCTAGTTCATCGCGGGTTGCGGCAGGCCCTGCGCGCGTTCGGCCAAGACCGGAGTACGCAGCGCCTGCTTGTAGGTACGGATCACGTCGGCCAAGAGTTGCTGCGGCACGATCTCGCCGAGATCGTCCGGCACCCGCTGGCCATGCGTGGTGAACGCCAGCGGCAGGCGATGGCGCAGCACGCAGGCCAGCAGCGGGCCGATGGCATCGCCTTCGTCCAGCTTGGTGAGGATGGCCGCCGCCGGCGGCAGACAGGAAAAGGCCTTGATGGTTTCGTCGATGATGCCGGGGCGCGCGGTGGCGGGCAGCACCAGCAACGGCTTGATGCGGCCCGGCTCGCCATTGAGCAGGCGAAACTGCTCGGCCAGCGCCATGTCGCGCTGGCTCATGCCGGCGGTGTCGATGATCACCAGGCGCCGTTCGCTGAGGCTGTCGAGCGTGCGCTGCAGATCGTCCGCGCTGCTGACCATCTGCACCGGCACGCCGAGCACGCTGCCGAACGACACCAGCTGTTCCTGGCCGCCGACTTTGTAACGGTCGGTACTGATGAAGGCCACGTGGCGGCGGCCATGCCGCTCGGCAAAGCGGGCGGCAATTTTTGCCGCCGTACTGGTCTTGCCCACGCCGGTGCAGCCAAGCAGCGCGATCACGCCGCCCTGCTCCATGAGGTCATAATCCCAGGACGTGATGCGCCGGCCGAAGTTGCCGAGCACCTTGCGCCAGGCGCTTTCCAGATCAACGCTCGGCAGCGCGGCGTCCACCAGGGTATTGGCAAGCGCGCGGTCGACGCCCGCCAGTTCCAGACGGTTGAGCAGGGCGAAGCGATGCGGTTCGTTGCGGCTCATATCGCGCCAGGCCAGCTGCGCCAGTTCGCCTTCGAACAGTTGCCGCAGCCGCCCCAGCTCGCTCTGGATCTCGCTGATCGTGGGCGACAGCGCGGTAGCGTCGGTTTCCTCACCGCCGCCCTGCTCCGCCTGCGCCAATACGCGCTGCAGCTTTGGCGCGTCCTGCACCGGGTCGTAGTCGCGCGCCGCGGTGATTTCGGTCATGTCGGCCACGCGGCGGCTGGACAGGATCACGGCGTCGCTGCCAAGTGCCTCGCGCACCCTGGCCATCGCCATGCGCATGTCGCTGCCTGTAAATTTCTGTACCTGCACGGGTTGTACCTCGTCGCTATCTGGCGCCAAGCACCTGTCGACACTGTGTCAATTCATGCGGCGCGGGACTGCATCTTGCCGATCACGCCCACCACCTGAACCTGCTTGCCTGCCGGAATCTCGCTGTAGGCCAGCACCTTCAGCGAAGGGCAGGCGCCTCTCGCGAAGCGGAACAGCCACAGGCGCAGTTCGTCGCTGGTCAGCAGCACGGCGTTCTGCCCCTGCATTTCCAGCTGCTGGCCCTTGCGCTGCAATTCGTCCAGCAGACGCTCGCCAAGTCCGGGTTCCAGCGCGATCGGGTTGCCCTTCTTGGCGCCGGCGAGCATGTCTAGCAATAAGCGTTCCATTTCCGCATCCAGTGTCAGCACCTTGAGCTCGGCGCCCATGCCCACAAGGCTTTGGCTTATCGTGCGGCTGAGCGCGGCGCGCGCCGCGGCGGTCAGATCGTCGGAGTTTTGACTCTGCGAGGCGCGGGCCGCCAAGGCTTCGGCGATGCTGCGCACGTCGCGGATCGGCACGCCTTCTTCCAGCAGGTTCTGCATCACCTTGAGCACGGTGCCGAGGCTGAGCGTTTTCGGCACCAGGTTCTCCACCAGTTTTGGCGCGGTGCGGGCCAGCGAATCGAGCAGCTTGTGGACTTCGTCGTGGCCGATCAGCTCATGGGCATGCTGCTTGAGCGTGTGGCTGAGGTGGGTAGCGATCACGGTGCTGCAATCGACCACCGTGTAGCCTTTTGCCTGCGCATCGTCGCGCTGCGCCGGTTCGATCCATACCGTGTCGAGATTGAAGGCGGGATCCTTGCCGGCCAGGCCGTCGAGTTCGCCGTACACCTGGCCGGGGTTGATCGCCATCTCCCGCCCGGGATGCACGAGACCCTCGCTCACCGGCACGTCGTGCAGCGTGATGCGATAGGCATTGGGCGCCAGCGACAGGTTGTCGCGGATGTGCACCGAATGCACCAGAAAACCGAGTTCCTGCGACAGCTTCTTGCGTACGCCCTTGATGCGCCCAAGCAACTCGCCGCCTTGTTTTTCATCCACCAGCGCGATCAGCCGGTAGCCCACTTCCAGGCCGATGAGATCGGTGGCGAGCACGTCTTCCCATTCCAGTTCACGCGCCGCTTCCGCCGGTGCCGGGGCTGCGTTCTGCTTGGCCGGCTGCTGCGCCGCGGCCTGCAATTGCCGCTGTTTCAGCCAGGCGATGCCGGCAAGCAGCGCCGCCAGCGACAAAAACATGAGATTGGGCATGCCCGGCACCAGCCCCAGCACGCCGATCACGCCGCCGGTGATGAGAAAAATGCGCGGATTGCCGAGCAACTGGCCATTGAGGCTCTGGCGCATGTCGCCGCTGTCGTTGCCGCGCGTGACGATGAGCGCGGCCGCCACCGACAGCAGCAGCGCGGGAATCTGCGCCACCAGGCCGTCGCCGATGGTGAGCAGCACGTAGTTGGTGGCGGCCTGCGAGGCGCTCAGGTCGTGCTGCAGCACGCCGATGGCGAAGCCGCCGATCATGTTGATGAACAGGATCAGGATGCCCGCCACCGCGTCGCCGCGCACGAACTTGCTGGCGCCGTCCATGGCGCCGTAGAAGCTGGCTTCGCGCGCCACGTCCTGGCGCCGTGCACGCGCGGTCTGCTGGTCGATCAGGCCGGCGTTGAGGTCGGCGTCGATTGCCATCTGCTTGCCGGGCATGGCGTCGAGCGTGAAGCGCGCCGTCACTTCCGAGATGCGCCCCGCGCCCTTGGTCACCACCACGAAGTTGATGATCAACAGGATCGCGAACACCACCAGGCCCACCGCGTAGTTGCCGCCCACCACGAATTCGCCGAAGGCCTCGATCACGTGGCCCGCGGCCGCGGTGCCGTTGTGGCCATGCATCAACACCACCCGCGTGGAGGCGATGTTGAGCGCCAGGCGCAACAAGGTGGTGACCAGCAGCACGGTGGGAAACACGTTGAAGTCGAGCGGCTTGGCGATGTACACCGCCGCCAGCATCACGATCAGCGACAGCGCGATGTTGAACGTGAAGAAAAAATCCAGCATGAACGCCGGCAGCGGCAGCACCATCATCGCCAGGATCAGTACCACCAGCACCGGCGTGCCGAGGCTGCCAAGGTCGAAGCCCAGGCGGCTGCGCAGGCTGGATGACGGGGAGGAGGAAGCAGCCATCACGAATCTCCTTGGCCCAGGCTTTGGGCAAGCGTCTGGTCATATTCGGGGGGAACGGGCAAGGCGTCGGGCGGGCTCGGCTGTTTGCGCAAGCCCGCGGCCGCGGCGCGCAATTGATAAATGTAGGCAAGCACCTGCGCCACGGCCACGAACAGGTTGGCGGGAATCTCGCGGTCCAACGGCGTGGACACGTACAGCGCGCGCGCCAGCGGCGGCGCCGAGAACAGCGGCACCTTGTGCTCGCCAGCCAGTTCGCGAATCCGCGCCGCGATCTCGCCGCGGCCTTTCGCGATCAGCGTGGGCGCGCGCGCCCCGCCCTGCTCGTAGCGCAGCGCCACGGCGTAGTGCGTGGGGTTGGTGATCACCACGTCCGCTTTCGGCACCTGCGCCATCATGCGGCGGCTCGCGGCTTCCTGCTGCCGCGCACGCAGCGCGGCCTTTACTTCGGGGCGTCCTTCGCTTTCCTTCAGTTCGTCCTTGAGCTCCTGCTTGGTCATGCGCAGCTGGCGGCGGTAGTCGTGTATCTGGTACGGCACATCGAACAGCACCACCAGGATCAGCGCCGCGCTGAATCCCAGGTAGCACAGCAGGAACAGGCGGCCGCTGCGTTCCAGCGCCACCCGCGCCTCGAGCAGCGACAGCTTGACGATGTCCGGCAGCACCAGCGCCAGCACCGCGATGGCAAGCGCCGCCACCACGCCGAACTTCGCCAGCGCCTTCACCAGTTCCACCAGGCTTTTGAGCGAGAACAGGCGTCCGAGACCACGCAGGGGATCGAGGCGTTCCAGCTTGGGTTGCAACAGCTCGCCGTTGCAGATCCAGCCGCCAAGCAAGGCCGGCCCAAGCAGCGCCAGCGCCACCACGCAGCCCAGCAGCGGCAGCCCCGCCACCAGCATGTCGATACCCGCCTGGCGCAGCCGCTGCGGCAGCACCGACGCATCGCGCAGCACGCTGGCATCGAGAACGAAGGCTGCGCCCAGCATGCGCTCGCAGGCCGCGATCAGGGACGGCCCCAACAGCAGCAGCGCCAAACCACAGCCAAGCAGCGACACCAGCGTGCCCAGCTCGCGCGAACGCAGCACCTGGCCTTTCTTGCGCGCGTCCTCCAGACGCTTGCCGGTGGGCTCTTCGGTTTTTTCCGCGCTGTCGTCGTGTTCCGCCATCGCTTACCTCACGGCGCCGCCAGCGCGTCAAGCGTGGCAAAGGCATCGGCGAACACGTCCGCCAGCACCGGCGTGAGCGCCGGCAGGGTCAGCAGCATCAGGCAGAAGCCGGCCAAAATGGTGAGCGGGAAGCCCATGGAAAAGATGTTGAGCTGCGGCGCGGCGCGGGTCATCACGCCAAACGCCAGGTTCACCAGCAGCACGCCGGTGAGCACCGGCAATGCCAGCAAGAGGCCCGTGACGAACAACTGCGCCGAGTACGTCAGCACCGAGGCGAAGAAGCCGGCGTCCAGCACGAATCCGTCCAGCGGAAAACGCGTGAAGCTCGCCGCCAGCACCTGCAACAACAGCAGGTGTCCATGCATGCCCAGGAAGAACAGCGTGGCAAGGATGAGGTAAAACTGCCCCACCAGCGTCACCGGCACGCCGTTCTGGGGATCGGCGCTGGAGGCGAAACCCAGCCCCATGGTGGTGGCCATCAGATGCCCCGCCATCAATACCGCGGCCCAGGTGAACTGCAGCACCAAGCCCATGCCGATGCCCACCGCCACCTGCTGGGTAATGGCCAAGAGGCCGGCCACCGACAACGGCGATACCGCGCCGGGCGCCGGCAATTGCGGGCTGAGCAGCATCGCCACGATCAGCGCCAGCAGGATACGGATGCGCACCGGCACGCTCTGCGCGCCATAGAACGGCACCGCCAGGAAGAAAGCGCCAAAGCGGATGAACGGCAGCAGCACCGCCGCGAGCCATGCCAGCAATTGGTCCTCGCTCAGGCTCATCAGCCGATCAGCTCCGGAATGCGCAGGAACAGCTCCTGCGTGAACCCGATCCACAACTGCAGCATCCATGGCCCCATGAGCACCAATGCCAGCGCCAGCGCCATCAGTTTTGGAATGAAGCTGAGCGTCTGTTCCTGGATCTGGGTGGCGGCCTGGAACACGCTCACCAGCAAGCCCACTGCCAGCGCGGCAAGCAGCAGCGGCGCCGCCAGGGCCACGCAGAGATACAGCGCATGGCTGCCCAGGTCCATGATCACGCTTTCGTCCATCGTTGCCTCCTCATACCATGAAGCTCGACGCCAGCGAGCCCATCACCAGGGTCCAGCCGTCCACCAGCACGAACAGCATGATCTTGAACGGCAGCGAGATCAGCATCGGCGAGAGCATCATCATGCCCATCGACATCAGCACGCTCGCCACCACCAGATCGATCACCAGGAACGGGATGAAGATCAAAAAACCGATCTGGAACGCGGTTTTCAGTTCGCTGGTGACGAAGGCCGGCACCAGCACCCGGTAAGGCACCTCCTCCACCGTGGCGAATTCCTCGTAGCCGCCCATCTGCGCGAACAGTGCCAGGTCGGGGTCGCGGGTCTGGTCGCTCATGAAGTGATGGAAGGGGCCCAGCGTGTTCTGCAGCGCTTCGTCGAAGCCGAGCTGTTCCTGTAGATAGGGCGTAACGCCTTCCTGGTAGGCGCGCTCGAACACCGGCGCCATGACGAACAGCGTGGTGAACAGCGCCAGGCCCAGAATCACCTGGTTGGACGGTGTCTGCATCAACCCCAGCGCCTGGCGCAGAATGGCCAGCACCACCACGATGCGGGTGAAGGAGGTGATGCACATCAGCGCCGCCGGCAGCAGGCTCAGCAGCGTCATCAGGAACAGGATCTGCAGACTCACGCTGTAGCTCTGGCTGCCGTCGGCCGCCACCTTGGACGTGAGCAGGGTCAGGTCGGGTTGCGCCATGGCGCTGGCGCAACCAACGAGCAACATCAGGGCCAGACCCCAAAGACCAGGACTGCGGCGCTTCATGACCTTCGCTCCCGCGACCACTGCGCCAGCACCGCGCCGAAACCGCCCAGGGCGCCCTGCCCGCCCGTTTCCGTCCCCTCGCTTGCGATGGGTTCGCGCAGCACGTGCAGGTTGCGCAGGCCGGCAGGTCCGGCGCCTACCACCAGTTGTTCGCCGCCCACTTCGATCAGGTACAGCCGTTCGCGCGCGCCAAGGGCGAGCGTGCCGCGGATGCTGAACACCTGCGGCGTGGGCGGCGCGATCAGCTTGAGCCGGCGCGACCCCCAGGCCAGCAGGACGATCAGCCCCACGGTAAAGCCAAGCGCCAGCAGCACCTGCAGCAGATTGCTCCAGGCCGGCGCCGGCATCGGCATCGGCGCGGCGTCGGCGCACCAGCCCGCCATGGGCCACAGCAGCCAACACGCGGCAAACAGGCGGAGCGTGCGCGCACCGCGCAACGCCGCGATGCGCCGCCACGGGGAGTTATCCAGCGCTTCCTTATTCATCGCCCGGCTCCTTGCCCAGGTACATTTCCAGCGCGCCCCAACGCACGCCGTAGTGATGCTTGATGGCAATGGTTTCGCCGGAGGCGATCACGCGGTCGTCGAGCCGTATGTCGATCACATCCACCGAAACCTGGCGCAGTTCGAGGTGCGAGCCGGCGCTCAGTTCCAGCAGCTGGCGGATGTCGATGTCGATGCGGCACACCTCGAACACCAGCGTCACCGGCACGTCGAGCATGGCCTCGAGCGCCAGCGCGGCACCCGTGCCCGCCTTGGGCGCGGCAAGCGCGGCGCCCTCGATGTTGGCCAATGGCAGTGGCATCACGCCATTGCCGCCCCCCTGCACGTGCACGGGGATTTCCTGCGCGGTGCGCGTTTCGCTGTCGTTCGCCATGGCGGTTCCTATCCCAGAATCTTGAGGCCGACCTTGCCGTTCACTTCGCCCATGCGGGCACGGAACTTGGTCACGCCGTTGATCTTCACGTCCACCTGCTCGGGCGAGTCGATGGCGATGATGTCGCCCTTGCCGAGCCGGAACAGTTCGCCCACCGCCAGGCTGGCGCCGCTCAGCTCGCCGGTGATGATGCTGTGCATGTGATGCGCGCGGTGGCGCAATATGCCGGCGGCGCGCTGCGGATCCATGTGGTTGCTTTTGTTGCGGAAGATCGAATCGATCACCGAACCGGGCATCAACAGCTGGATTTCGCCACCGCCGCCTTCGAACGACACGCGGAAGGTGCGGATCATCAGCACGTCGGAACCGGAATAACCGGTGATCGCCGCCGGGTTCATCTCGGTTTCGATCCACTTGAATTCGATGTCGGCCAATGCCTTCCAGCCGCTTTTGATCGCCTCGATGATGGACTTGAGGATCAGGCGGATCACCCGCTGCTCGGTGGTGGTGAACTCGCGTCCCTCGATCTGCGTGGGGCGCGAACCGCCGCCGAAGAAGATGTTGACGAGGGCGTACACCAGCTTGGCGTCGAGCACGATGGCGGAAATGCCGGACAGGCCCTGCATCTGGAAGGTGTTGACCGAGCTGGGCACGAACAGCGTCTTGATGTAGTCGCCGAACTTCTGGATGCGGGTTTCGTCGCGGCGCACTTCCACGCTCTTGTGCATCAGGCCGAGCAGGCTGATGCTCAGGTGGCTCTGGATGCGCTCGTCCACCAGCTTGATGTCGTGCAGCCAGCTCTGCACCCGGTGGATGCCGCTGGTGAGATCGTACAGTTCATAATCGACGTTGCCGTCGTCGCCGGCTTCTTCCGCGCCGATGGCGCCTTCGGTAACCCCGTGCAGCAGAGCATCGATTTCGTTCTGGGACAGCACGTCGCTCATCGCTCCGCTCCTAGTTGATCATGGCGCTGCTTTCTTCCGACAGGATGATCTGGCCGGCATCGGCCATCTGCTTGATCACCTGCAGGATTTCCTTCTGCGCCGCTTCCACGTCGCTGACCTTGACCGGCCCCAGCGTGGACATGTCGTCGATGAAGATTTCGGCCGCCCGCACCGACATGTTGCGGGTGACTTTTTCGATGATGCTGGGGTCCGCGCCCTTGAGCGCCAGCGCCAGGCGATCGGTGGCGATCTCGCGCAGCACCAGCTGGAAGTCGCGGTTGGGAATGTTGCGCAGGTCTTCGAACACGAACATGAGTTCCTGCACGCGGGCGGCGATGCCGGCGTTGTTGCGCGCCAGACGCTCCATGATCTTGTCGCCGATCGCCCGTTCCAGCGTGTTGAAGATGTTGGCGACGTGCTTCACCCCGCCCATCGCCGAACTCTGCTTGGACACCACGCCTTCCACCTGTTTTTCCAGCGAATAGTTGAGTTCCTGCAAGGCTTTGGGGTCCACCGATTCCAGCTCGGAAATGCGCACCACCACTTCCACCACCATGGCTTCGGGCAGGTAGGACAGCACTTCGCCGGCCTGGTCGGGCTGCAGGTAGGAAATCACCAGCGCCTGGATTTGCGGGTGTTCGTTGCGGATGATGCCGGCGATCAGCTGCGGCTCCATCCAGCGCAGCGCGTCGAGGCCGCGGGTGTTGCCGCCCAGCATGATCTTTTCCAGGATGGTTTCCGCGGCGGCCTCGCCAAGCGCCTGGATCAGCACGTTCTTGGTGTACTCATGGGCCACCACGCTGATCGAGCTTTTGGAATTGCATTCCTCGATGAAGGACGCAAGCACCGTGTTGACGTCCTCGGTGGTCATGTCACTCATGCGGGTCATTTCCACGCCGATCTTCTGCACTTCCTCGGCCGAGAGGCGCTTGAGCACCTCGGCGGCCTGGTCCTCGCCCATCACCAGCAGAAACTGGGCGGCGCGCTCGGCCCCGGTGGCACTTGGCTTGCGCTGTTGCTTGTTCATGGCTACTGCCGGCTCCGTGGAGGCCACCCAGTCAAAATCTTGACTGTGCCGCCGTCGCTGGCGGCCGTTTGGGTGACGGATGTTTGACGCAATCGCGCCCTGGGGCGCTCGTCGCGAACTCTCGACGGGCTTTCAGCAATCTCTATGCCAAGCGGCAGGCGCCGTGCCCGCCTACCCCATCTGGTGGGTGGCCCGCGGGCGGGCGCTGCCGCTATACTCCCCGGCTTGCAATGCCCATGGCCTTCCAGGAGCACCCACAGTCATGTCCGGTTCCACTCCCCCCACAGCGACCAGGCCCGAGGCCGTGGCCACGGAAACCGAGCAGGCGCTCGACGGCCTGGGCATCGTGGTGGGCGAGATCGCGCACGACTTCAACAACATCCTTTCGCTGATCTTCGGCTACGTGGAAATGGCGCTGAGCGAGATCCCCGAAGGACAGCGCGCGCGTTCCGACCTCGAACACGTGCTTGCCGCGGGCGACCGTGCCAAGGAACTGGTGGCGCGCATCCTCACCTACAGCAACCGCGCCAAGCTCAAGAAAACCCCGATAAATCTCGACGTGCCGGTGGCGCGCGCGCTCAAGTTCCTCAAGGACCGCCTGCCGCCCCAGGTGAACCTGGTGGGCACGCTGCCGGACCAGCCGCTGCCCGTGGTGGGCAACGAAACCGAAATCCACCAATTGGTCCTGAACCTGTGCAACAACAGCGTCCAGGCGCTTGGCGAGGCCAGCGGCGACATCAGCGTGACGCTGCGCCGCATCGAACCCGATTCCGCCTTTTTCGACACGCACGGCAATATTCCGCGCCAGCCCTACGCCCTGCTCACCATTACCGACAACGGCTGCGGCATGGACCTTTCCACCCAGGAAAAGATGTACACGCCGTTCTTCACCACCTCGCGCCAGCACGGCCGCCAGGAAAGCCGCGCCGGGCTGGGTCTGACCACGGTGTACAACATCGTCTCCAGCCAGAACGGCTACATCCTGGTGGCAAGCGCGCCCGGCGAAGGCACCACCTTCGACGTCTGCCTGCCGCTTGCCGGCGAACCCGCCACCGGGGAACGCCCCGCGCCGCAGGGCACGCCGGCCGAGCGGCCGCCGAAACGCGTGCTGTTCGTGGACGACGAACCCGCCATCACCGAAATGACCAGCCACATCCTGGCGCACAGCGGCTACCAGGCCATGTTCTTCAACGATGGCAACGAGGCATACCGCTACTTCGAGCAGCACCCCTACGATTTCGACATCATCGTCACCGACCTGATCATGCCGGTGCTGAGCGGTTCCGAGCTGGCCTCGCGCTGCATCGCCCTCAATCCCAACATCCCGATCATTCTCACCACCGGTTTCAGCGAAAAGATTTCGCTGGCCAACTGCCGGCAGTGGGGCGTTACCGCGGTGATCACCAAGCCCTTCGCGATCGGCCAGCTGCTGGCCACGCTCGAGGAACTCACCAAGTCCTGAGGCGAAGCCAGCGCCAAACCACTGCGCTTCCACATTGGTACTTTAGTTCCGCCGCACTCCTGTCGTTATCCAGGAGAAGCGGAACCAACCATGTACCAGGACAACAGACCACACACCATGAATCTACCGCAGCAACTCCACGGCTGGCCGCTGCGCACGGCCGCGCCCGAATTGTGCTGGGACCACGGTGGCACCGGGCTTGGCCTGCTCGATGCCGACCTGAACATCGTGTCCGGCAATGCATCTTTCTTCAGCCTGCTCGGCCACACGCGCAGCATCGGCAGCAACCTGCTGGCCCTGGCCGGCTTCAAGACGCGGGCGATGGAACACATCCAGGCGATACTGCGCGCGCGCGGCCACTGGAAAGGCATGGCGCACAGCGCAGAGCTGGCGATCCGCATCGAAATCGATGCCGCCTTCGCGCCGGACACCGACAGCACACACTATTGCGTGGCGCTGATCGACTACACCGACGATTGCATCCAGTACCGCAACCTGGCCGCCGCCCGCCAGCAGGCGGAAAAAACCGACCGGGCAAAATCGCAGTTCCTCTCGCACATGAGCCATGAACTGCGCACGCCGCTCAACGCCATCCTCGGCTTCACGCAGCTGCTGGCGCTGTCGCCGCATCTGGACGCGCTGGAACAGGACAACGTGCAGGAAATCGAGTCCGCCGGGCGTTATCTCCTGAACCTGATCAACGAAATCCTCGACCTTGCCAAGATCGAATCGGGCAAGCTGAAGCTCAACGAGGACGTGATCTCGCTGCACGCGCTGTTCGACGAATGCGCGGCGCTGATGAGCGCGTTGGCACGCAACCGCCCGGTACAGCTGGAACAGTCCGTGCCGCCGGAACTGCAGTTGACCACGGACCACGTGCGCCTCAAGCAGGTGGTGATCAACCTCTTGTCCAACGCCATCAAGTACAACGTGCCCGACGGCAACGTGGTGCTGCGCGGCGCCCTGACGCAGCAGCAGACGCTGCGCATCGAAATCCAGGATTCGGGACGCGGCATCGCGCCGGAGCGCCAGGAGGCGATCTTCTCGCCGTTCGAGCGCCTGGGCGGGGACGACCGCACCATCGAAGGCACCGGCATCGGCCTGATGATCACCCGCCGTCTGGTGAAGCTGATGCAGGGGGATATCGGCGTGTTCAGCGAGCCGGGACGCGGCAGCGTGTTCTGGCTGGAATTTCCGCTGATCGAAGCCGAAGGTGCGCAGGATTCCGCAGCGGCTGCCCACGGCTTCAGCGAACTACCCTGCACGCCGCCCGTGCATGCCTGCTGGCTTGGCGGCGACGAACGCCTGCTGACGTTGCTCGACGGACTCAAGCAACTGCGGCCCAACCTGGCGCTGTACCGCTACGCCTGGCCGCTGCCCGACCGGCCGCTGTATCCGCAGCCGGACCTGCTGTTCGTGGCACCGGACCAACTGCCGGCGCTTGCCGCGCAGCCCCAGCTCTGCCTGGGCCTGAAGCACAGCCGCGTGGTGGTGGTCGGTACCGGCGCCACCATCCCGCCGCCCGCGCTGGCGCCGCGCTGCCTGCCGCTTGCCCCCGACTGCAAACTGACCACCCTGCTGACCCTGCTCGACAATCCGGCCGCCGACGGGGAATGCCCATGAACCTGCCCTCCCCCGCCTTCTATTCCAGCGAGCTGATGCAGGCGCCGATCTTCGTGGTGGACGACGAGCCGGTGAACCTGAAACTGGTGGAGCGCATCCTGGGCAATGAAGGATTCAGGACCGTGCATTCCATCCAGCATCCGGAACAGGTGGTGGAGCATTACCGCCAGGTGCGCCCCCACCTGATCCTGCTCGACATCAACATGCCACACCTGGACGGTTTCGGCGTTTTGCAGGCGCTCAAGCAACACAGCGACACGCCGCTGCCGCCGGTGGCGTTCCTGACTGCGCAGAATGCCTCGGAATACCGCGTCAAAGCCTTCGACAACGGCGTGCTGGATTTCATCAGCAAGCCCTTCAACCGCCTGGAACTGATCGCGCGGGTGAAAAATCTGCTGGCGCTGGAACATGCCCACCAGGCGCTGGAACACCGTAAGAACGATCTCGAGGCGATGGTGCAGCAACGCACCGAGGCGCTGCGCAAGACGCAACTGCTGGTGATGCAGAAACTGGGCCGCGCCGCCGAATACCGCGACCACGAAACCGGCGCCCACATCCTGCGCATGAGCCACACCGCTGCGCTGCTGGCGCGCGAGCTTGGCTGCGGCGATAACGATGTGCAGCAGATACTGCATGCCAGCCCGTTGCACGACGTGGGCAAGATCGCCATTCCCGACCACATCCTGCTCAAGCAGGGCCGCTTCACCGCCGAGGAATGGGCCATCATGCAATCGCACACCACGCTCGGCTACCAGATACTGCAGGCGGAGGAGTCCGAGCTGTTGACCCTGGCCGGCGAGATCGCGCTGCATCACCACGAAAAATGGGACGGCTCCGGCTATCCGCACCAGCTTGCCGGCGAACGGATCCCGTTATCCTGCCGCATCGTGGCGGCAGCCGACGTGTTCGATGCGCTGCTCTCGCAGCGCCCCTACAAGCAGCCGTGGGAGCTGGACCAGGCGCTCGCCTACATGAACGCGCAAACCGCCAAGCAGTTCGACCCTGCGATCATGACGGCATTCAACCGCCGTATCGACGACATCGTGGCGATCCGCGCCCAGTACCAGGATCCCGCCCCCAATACAGCGGCGCCCGCCGATACCGTCTCATGAACGGCGCCGGCCTCCCCGCCAAGAGGACACACGCATGAGCATCCACATGGATCCGCATCAGTTCAGCAACAGCCAGCCTTCGCTGTCGCAGTCCGCGGAATACCTGCGCCTGGCGCTGCCGCTGATGGCGCGCTACGACATTCCGGTAACCCCGCACAACTACGCGGTGTGGTACGCCTACGTGTGCGGCAGCAACAAGATGCTCAAGAGCCGGCTGGACGAGCACATCGAGGCGGGCCTGGAAGTGAACCAGGAACTCATCGACCTGCTCTATGCCGAATACGTGGATCTCAAGTGCGACCTCAACCAGCTGGAAAAGGCCCACGATACGATCTCCAGCATCCAGCAGAACGTGAGCCTGGCGCTGGAAGGCGCGGTGGGCAGCACCTCGGATTTTTCGGCTTCGCTCGACCAGTACCAGCGCCGCGTCAACGCCCGCCCCAATCCGGCGGAGTTCTGCGAACTGCTGGACGAACTTGGCAAATCCGCCCATGCCATGACCGAGAACAACCGCCAGCTGCTGACGGAACTGCAGCAGTCGCGCAGTGAGATCGCCGATCTGCAGCGCCAGTTGCATGAGGTGCGCCAGCAGGCCAAGACCGACACCCTCACGGGCCTGTGCAACCGCAAGGCGTTTTTCGACCAGTGCGACGACATGTACCGCAGCGGCGCGATTCCACGTGGGCGCTACAGCCTGTTCATGCTCGACATCGACCATTTCAAGAACATCAACGACAGCTTCGGGCACCTGTTCGGCGACAAGGTGATCCAGGCGGTGGCCAACGTGCTCAAGCACAACATCAAGGGCAAGGATCTGGCGGTGCGGATGGGCGGCGAGGAATTCGTGGTGCTGCTGGCCGACAGCGACGTGCGTGGCGCCATGGCGGTGGCGGAGATCATACGCCGCATCATCGAGTCCGCACGCATCATCAACCCCATGAACAAGAAGACCATCAGCAAGGTAACGGCCTCCATCGGCGTCACCGAATTCCTGCAGAACGATACGCTGGAAGACGTGCTCGGCCGCGCCGACCGGGCGCTGTACTATGCCAAGCAGCATGGCCGCAACCAGATACGGGAAGCCGAGGCCGGCACCATGTCCTTCAACGACAGCCACCTGGAAGAGGTCTGCGCCACGGCGCTGCGCCCATAGGCCTCAAGCACGCAAAAGCCGTGGCGGCGCTGCCCTGCCATCGCCGCGACTGTGGCATAATCCGCGCCTTCCGGCCGGCGCGGGCCATCGCGGAAGGACACGATGCTGGCAGGATGCCATCAGTCATTGCTGAATCCTCGACCATGCGCAGCGCAGCCACGACAGCCATGAGCCCCACCGGTCCGGTACGCCCCTTGCCGTGCCCCACCCGTGTCCTGCCTCGGGAACGGCGCCCATGAGCCGCTTCGCTACGCTGTTCAACAAAGCGCCCATCAAGCTCAAGCTGGTCTACATCAGCCTGCTGGTCACCTTCATCACCCTGCTGCTGGCGTCGATTTCCTACATCTCCTTCCAGATCTACAACTATCGCGATTCGCTGTACCGCAACATCGAGTCCATCGCGCAGCTGCTCGCCGTCAACGCCACCACCGCGCTGGTGCTCGACAATCCGGCCTCGGCCGAACTGGCCTTCGCCGCGACCGCCAGCGTGGACAGCATCGACCGCATCCAGCTGTTCGACGCCGACGGCACCCTGTTTGCCAGTTATGTGGTCCGCGCTCCCCGCAGCGAACTGCCGCCACAGCCGCTGGCCGGCACCGGCGCGCAGCCGAACTACGAGTTCAGCTATATTGCCAACCGCCTGGTGGTGCAGACACCGGTCCGCGACGGCGAGCGTTTCATCGGCACGCTGGTGGTGCACGCCAATCTCGACCGCCTGTTCTACCGGATCGGCGTGATCCTGCTGCTCACCGCCCTGGTGCTGTCGCTGGCCAGCGCCCTGGCCTACCTGGCGATACTGCGCCTGCAGGCGCTGGTGTCCGAACCGCTGCTGGCGTTCAAGGCGGTGGTGGACCGCATCCGCATCACCAAGGATTTCAGCCTGCGCGCGCCGCGGACCACCGAAGACGAGATCGGCCAGCTGATCGTGGGTTTCAACGATATGCTGCGCGAGATCAAGCTGCGCGACGATGCCCTGGAACAGCACCGCGCCAATCTCGAAACCACCATCGCCGAACGTACCCAGGCGGTGCGCAACACCAACCAGGCACTGAAGGAAGCCTTGACCAACGCCACCATCGAAAAGGAACGGGCCGAGCGCGCCAACCTGGCCAAGAGCGAATTCCTGGCCATGATGAGTCACGAAATCCGCACGCCGATGAACGGCATACTCGGCATGGCGGAATTGCTTGCCGCCACGCCGCTCTCGAGCGAGCAGCGCCACTACATCCAGACCGCACACGCCTCCTGCGAGATACTGCTCGGGCTGATCAACGACATCCTCGACTACTCCAAGATCGAGGCCGGCAAGATGCTGCTGGACACCACCGAGTTCAACATGAGCGACCTGGTGCAGAACACGGTGGAACTGTTCCGCGAACAGGCGCAGGCCAAGCAGCTTGCGCTGCACGTCGAATACCCCTGGCCGCTGCAGCGCACGCTGGTGGGCGACACCGGCAAGATCCGCCAGATACTCATCAACTTTCTCGGCAACGCCATCAAGTTCACCAACGCCGGCGCCATCACGGTTACCCTGCACACCCAGCCGCAAGGACAGGACGTGCTGGTCACGCTGGCGGTGCGCGATACCGGCATCGGCATCCATCCCGACAAGCTCACGCACATCTTCGATCCTTTTACCCAGGAAGATACCTCCACCACGCGCCAGTTCGGCGGTTCCGGCCTTGGTCTGGCGATCAGCAAACGGCTGGCACTGATGATGGGCGGCGAAGTGAAGGTGCAGAGCGAGCTCGGCAAGGGCGCGGTGTTCTCGCTCAAACTGACCCTGGCCCTGGGCGAACAGTGGCAACACAGCAATCCCAAGCAAAACGCGCCCACTTCGCTCAAGCTGCACAAGCAGGTGCTGTTGGTGGAGGACAACGCGGTGAACCAACAGGTGGCGCTGGCCATGCTGCGCAAGATGGATTGCACGGTGGATGTGGCCGCCAACGGCATGGAAGGGCTGGAAATGCGCAAGGGGCGCCACTACGACGTGGTGATGATGGACTGCCAGATGCCGGTGATGGACGGCTATCGCGCCACGGTGCTGATTCGTGAATACGAGCGCCTTGAGGGCCTGGCGCCGATCCCGATCGTGGCGGTTACCGCCAACGCCATCAACGGCGACCGCGAAAAGGCGCTTGCCGCCGGCATGAACGACTACATCGCCAAACCCTACAATTTCCAGCAGATGGGCGCGGTGCTGTGGCGGCTCACGCATCTCGGCGCGCTGGTGGATCCGGTGCGCATTCCCGGCAAGGAACCGTTCAACAGCGCCAGCCTGGTGGACATGGGCGTGATCATGGACCTGCGCGCCATGGCGCCCGAACGCGGCGATCAATTGCTGCGCGGCATGATCCACAGTTTCAAGGAAGACGCCGCGCGCCTGGTGGAGCAGATGACACAGGCGGCGAACGGTGGCGATCTACGCCTGCTTGGCCAGGCAGCGCACAGCCTGCGTTCGATCGCGCTTGCGCTTGGCGCCTCGCCGTTGGCGCAGCAGTGCCAGTTGCTGCAGGCGCAGGCCCAAAGCGGCGACGGCGACGCGGCCATGCTTGCCAGCCAGGCCATACGCGAACTGACCGCCCAGACGCTGCTGGCCCTTGAAAGCCTGCGTTTCTGACCGCTCGGCACAAACACCCGTTCCCGGGTTTACCGCGTTTCTCAAAACCAGCCGAAACCGCTCACCCGGTGTCCCATCAGCGGGCGATTGAAGATCAGCTCGGCATTGGCAAAACCCGCGGCACCGGCGCAGACGTGCAGCGGCAACAGATGTTCCTCGCGCGGATGGCAGAAGCGCGCGTGCGGCGCCGCCGTGTCCCAGTCCGCCAACCGCGCGCGCTGTTCCTCGGGCGACAGTGCCATGGTAACCGTTTCCACCAGCCAGCCGTCGAAGGCGTCGCTGGCTTCGACCTGCTGCGGCACCGCACCGGCGAAGATCGCCTTGAGATTGTGAAAGCTCATTCCAGAGCCAACGATGGCCACGCCGTCGTCGCGCAAGGCGCCAAGCGCGCGGCCAAGTGCCAAATGCGCCTGCGGATCCAGGCCACGAATCAGCGACAGCTGCACGCAGGGCACGTTGGCCTGTGGCCACAGCAGCATCATGGGCACGAACATGCCGTGGTCGAAACCACGCCCCTGCACGGTGGCGGCTTCGATGCCGGCGTCGGTCAACAGCGCCTGCACCCGATCCGCCAGGGCGGGTTCCCCCGGCGCGGGATAGCGGTAATGGTAGGTGGGCGGCGGAAAGCCGTAGTAGTCGAACAACAGTTCGGGGGCAGGATCGTCATACACCGAGGCGCGCGGCGCTTCCCAGTGCGCGCTGATCAACAGAACCGCGCGCGGCGTCGGAAAACGCTCCGGCACCTGCTGCAGAAAGGCGCGCAGTTCGGCATGCGTGGGGTCGTCCGTCAGCGGCATCGGGCCGCCGCCATGCGGCAGGTACAGCACAGGCGCTCGAGCGGTCATGACCTGTTCCTCCCCGGAAACACTGCATAAATCCCGTAGCGACGTAAACTGGCGCCAGCCTACCATTTTTGCGCGGCTCGGGTACACTTGTGCGCAGCAAACGCCACCGACGCCTTGCCCTGGGTCAAAGGATTCCGCCATGCGTAAACCGCTCTGCCTGCTTCTGACCGCGCTGCTCAGCTGCGGCGCCTACGCCGATAAAGCCGCCGGGCCGGAAATCACCGGCGTGAACCGGGAGATGACGCGCATTGCCCAGGCCTTTCTGGCCACCATGGCAAACGGACCGGACGGCATCGAAACCGCGGTGGGCTACGATCGCCACGCGCTCGCCCAGTTGCAGACGGACGATCCGGCGCGTACCGACTACGTCTACTGGCCTTACCTGCGCAAAGGGCTGCCGCTGGATTTCATGTCCGCCGAACAGCGTATGCTGGTGCACGATCTGCTCAATACCGCGCTGAGCAGCAAGGGCTATCTTTCCGCCATCCAGATCATGCAGATGGAAAAGGTGCTGGCCGACACCGAAACCACCGGCTTTCCGCGCGGCACCGAAAACTACACCCTGGCCATCTTCGGCGCACCCAGCCTGGACCAGCGCTGGGACTGGCGCTTCGAAGGCCATCACCTGTCGCTCAACTTTTCCGTGAGCCCGGATGAACTGAGCGTAACGCCCGCCTTCTTCGGCGCCTCGCCGGCCAAGCTGCAAAGCGGCACCCTGGCCGGCTTCCGCAATTTGCGCGGCCACCACGAAGCGGGCCTGGCGTTGATCAACAGCCTGAGCGACGCCCAGCGCGGCAACGCCATTGTCGACGGCAATCCGCCCTTCGACATCCTGTCCGGCACGCTCAACCGCCCGCCCGCCAACTGGGACGACTGGAAAGCGCTGCCACCGCAGGGCATCGCCGTCAGCGACCTGAACGCGGCGCAGAAGGATGGCGTGCAGCGCATCCTCGACGAGGTCATCACCTCCTATCGTCCCGAAATCTCCCGCGCCTACCTGAGCCAGATCGACGTCAACGCCCTGCGCTTCGTGTGGTTCGGCGGCACGCAGGAAGGCCAGGCACACTATTACCGGCTGGAAGGCCCGGATTTCTTCTTCGAGTACGACCTGGTCCAGAACCAGGGCAACCACGTGCATACCGTGTGGCGCAGCAAGAGCGGCGATTTCGGCGACGATCTGCTGCTGCAGCATCACCAGCAGGAACACTGAGTCCAGAAGCCGAACAAGCCCGCTACCCTTCACCCGCGAAAACTCCGCCCCGGGGCTGGACAGACACCGTCGCGATGGGCGTATGATGCCTGCACACCGCCCCCGCGGCGGTCCAATTCGATACGAGGCGCTGCCATGACGGCGCCCGCAGGAGGGGACATGCTGAAGATCGACCGACGCGAATTCATCGCCAGCCTTGGCGGAGCCGCCGCCGTGGGCCTGATGAGCCACGAGGCCCGGGCCGATGCGCTGGAGCACTATCTCGAGGATCGGCTTTACGCACAGGCGGAAAGCGGTGGAGGCGGCAGCGGCGACACCTTTCCCACCGCCGCCGAAGTGGACGCGGCGATCACCACCCGGCACTACCGCCGTGGCGGCGGCGGGCTGTTCGTGGCCACCCAGCCGGGGCAGAACGTGAGCCGGCTTCCCGCCATGTCGAGCGCGCCCACGCTATTGGAGTTCTTCGAAAAACGCTTTACCCGCACCGGCAATCATTGCCTGCAAAGCGCCAACAAGGCGCTGGAACGCGGCGCAGAGGAGGAAGTGGTGCTCGCCTGCCTGCTGCACGACACGGTGCAGGAACTGATCAAGGTGGATCACGGCTGGTGGGGGGCGCAGCTCTATGAACCGTACGTTCCGGAAGTGACCAGCTGGGCGATCCGCTACCATCAGGCGCTGCGCTTTTATCCCGATGAGGAAGCCGGGTATTTCTACCCCGACCTGTACCATCGGATGTTCGGCGTGGACTACGTGCCGCCTCCGCACATCGTGGCCGCCAAGGACGAGGCGCTGGCGCACAAGTGGTATTACGCGGCGCGCGAGGTCACCGTAAGCGATCTTTACGCTTTCGATCCCAATGCCGTGGTGTCGCTGGACAAGTTCCACGATCTGTTGGGCCGCCATTTCAAACAACCCAAGGCAGGCCTCGGCAACGACAACAGCCCGGTGGCGCACATGTGGCGCTCACTCGCCAATCCGGATGCGCCGTTGTAGTTCATGGCTTAGGGGGAATTGGCCCGGTCCCAGTCTGTTGCAGTCGCCTGACCCAACATGCCTTCGGGGGGACGCTACAAGCACATCCCTGTGCGCTCGGTGACGGCCATCCCTGGCCATCAACGCCCCCCGAAGGCATGTTGGGCCAGGCGACTGCGAATCTCGGGCATCGAGTTACGCACGACATCGCTCTTGAAAGAGACATAGCTCGTTGATCCTGTCGTCTACATTCTCGTGCGTAACACTAAAGTCTGAAGCAAGCCTCTGTCGTTCCTTTTGACCATCCAGGGGCGTTGATGGCCAGGGACGGCCATCACCGAGCGCACAGGGATGTGCTTGCAGCGTCCCCTGGATGGTCAAAAGGAACGACAGAGGCTACCGATATCAATGCGGGCAAAAAACAAAAGCAACCACCCTACTCCCCAGCCGCCTCCCGCTGCTCCGCCAACCGCAACGTCATCGCCTGCTCATTGAGCGCAATTTCGTAGAGATAACCTTCGGGATCGATATAGGGATTGGGATCGGAACCCAGGCGGGGATATTTTTCATTCATCTTGTACATCGCAGGATGCGAACCAAGCGGAACGTCCGCGGGAATGGCACGCAAAATGGCGTAGCTTTGGCGATATTGGTCGACGATGTCGGGGCGGTCGGGATTGTTCCAAAGTTGATAGTTGGGATTCACCCCCAGACTGCAGATGATCACCGCCTTGTGGGATTGGCCCGCCTCCGTTACGTCCAGTTCCCAACTGGTGCAACCGTCGGTGTGGCCGGGGGTCAGGTGCGCGGTCAGGCGCACGCCGCCGAGTTCCACCACGTCACCATCATGGATGATGCGGTCCATGGGATGTTCCTTGTCGCCGGGGCGCATCGCGCGCAGGCCGGGCACCTGCTCTTCGAGTACCACGACTTCCGCGCCGCTGAGTTGCTTGGCCAGCGCATCGCCTTCCATATGGTCGGCGTGCTCGTGGCTGCCGAGGATGATCGCGATGTCGTCGAAGGCGAAGCCGAGTTTTTCCACCGAATCCTTGATGGTGGGCACGTTGCGTTCGAAGTCGGTGTTGATGAGGATGTGGCCGGCGTCGGTGGTGACGAGGAACGAGGCAAGCGATTCGGTGCCGACGTAGTAGAGGTTGCCGATCATGCGGTGCGGGGGGAACTGGGCGTCCATTTGCGCCGGCGAGCCGATGTTGCGCCGAAAGAGATCGTCGGGCAGCAGGCGCGGAAGTTCCGGGGTGGACGCCTGATTGGCTGCGGGCGGCGACGGTTGCTGGCTGAATGCCGGCAACGGCAGCGCCAGTGCCAGTGCCAGTGCCAGCAGGGCGGTGGTGAGCACGGTGGTTTTCATGATTTCCCCTCGAAGGCTGGTGTAGCGGATGCAGTTGCGTGTGCGCAAGGTTTTGGCGGCGGAGCGGCTATAATCGCGGCATGTACGATATCTACGATCTCATCCTGTGTTTGCCCCTGGTGTTCCTTGGCGTCTATTGGTGGCGCGCCAGCGAACAGAAACGCATCGCGGTGGCCGGTGCGCGCGCGTACTGCCGCGAGCGCGGCCTGCAGCTCCTGGACGAAACACTGGTGTTCCGTCACTTGCGCCTGGAGCGGGAAAGCCGCGTGGCACCCGCCAGGGCCCTGCCGGCTCCCAAACCTTCCAAACCGTCGCTGGTGCGCCTCGGACTGCGGCGCCAGCTATGCCGCGTGTATGAATTCGACTACAGCCGCGCCGGGGAAGACCGCAACAGCGGCGAGATCGTGCTGTCCGGCTATCGCATCCTGCGCGTGATCCTGCACAGCGAAGTGCTGGAAATCACCAATTACCAATAAGCCCGCCCGACCAGCCTGCCCACCTCGGTCGCCCCGCCCAGGCGGTGTTGAAAACCACGTCAGGCATCGCTGCGCTCCTTGTCGGGGACAGCGCGCGCCTCGCGTTTCGGCAGGTAGTAGTCGCGGTAGATCGAAATGAAGGCAAGCAGCAACGCCATCAGAATAGGGCCGACGATGAAGCCCGTCACGCCGTAGATGTTGGCGCCGCCGAGCATGGAACAGAAGATCAGCAGGATCGGCATGCGCGCCTGGCTGCCGATCAATATCGGCTTGAGGAAGTTGTCGATCATGCTGACCACCAGCGCCCCCCAGGCGAACAGAAAAATGCCCCACCCGGGCGCCTGCGTGAAGATGAAGATGGCGATCGGCACCCAGATGAGCGCGGCGCCCAGCAGTGGAATCAGCGCAGCGAAACCGGTGAGCACGCCGAACAGCAAGGCCAGCGGCACCCCCGCCACCATGTAACCCACCAGGGCCAGCGCCGCCTGCACGCCGGCGGTGATCAGCGCCGCGCGGATCACCGCGGTAACGGTGTCGTACACCCTGAGCGCCACCGTGGTGGCCTGATCGCTTTCCATGGGCACGATGTCGAGCAGCCAACCGAGGAAACGCGCGCCGTCGCGAAAACAGAAGTACATCAGCACCAGAATCAGCGCCAGATTGATCACGGCAAACAGCACGTTGCGCGCGGCCGCCGCGCCGAAGCTGGCCAGAAAGGCGCTGCCGCCCTCGACCATGCTGAGCAGGTAATCCTCGAAATCGAGGCCGGTGAACAAGGGGATGGTTTCGGCCCAGGCGGAAAAGCGCGACAGCGGTTCGCTGATGAAATCCGGCAGCGAATCCAGCAGCGAAGGACTGTCGGCGGAACCGAAGGCCTGCAGCCAGCTCTGCACCGTGGGATACAGCTGGGTGGACTGCTTGGCGACGATCCAGAACACCATGATGATCGGCATCACCACCAGCAGCAGCACGGCGGTGGTGCTCAAACCCGCCGCGAGGTTGGCGCGCCCCGGCATGTAGGTTTCCAGGCGCCGGTGCAGCGGCCAGAACACCAGCGACAGCGAGCAGGCCCAGATGATCACGCTGCTGAACAAAGACAGGATCAGGATGAGCTGATACAGCAGAAAGGCGAATACGCCAAAGAAGAACCAGCGGAACAACAGGCGCTGCTCCGACGGCCGGGGCAGCAGGGAGGGTTCCTCTCGCCGTGGCGGCGGCGCCGGGCTTTCGCTATCCGACATGACTACATCCTATCGACAGGGATGCGCCGCAGTATAACAGCGCCGCCCTCGCCCCGGTCCAGGGGAAAGCGGGATCATTCAGCGCTTTCCGCCTGCCAGCCGCCACCAAGGGCTTGGTAGAGTCCCACCATGGCATTGAGCTGCAACAGCTTATTGTCCAGCCAGGCATTGCGGGTGGAGAACAGGGTGTTCTGCGACTGCAGCACGGTCTGGTAGTCGGTCACGCCTTCGCCGTAGCGCACCTGGGCGATGCGGAACGATTCCTCGGCGGCCTCGAGGTTGGCCATGGCCACTTCGCCGAGCTGTTGCAGCAGTTGGATGTTGCTCAGCAGTACCTCGACGTCGTTGAAGGCGCCAAGCACCGCCTTGCGGTAGCTGGCCAGGGCGTTTTCCAGGCTCAGCCGCGCCTGGTCGATGTTGCGCAGGCGCTGGCCGTTGTCGAGCAGGGTCTGCACCAGCGTGGCGCTGACGCCGATCGCGGTATCGGGCGAAGACAACAGCTCGCTCAACGAAACACTGGCGGCGCTGGCGCTGCCGGTCAGGCTGATCTGCGGAAACAGGTCGCTGCGCACGATGGCCACGTTGGCGTTGGCGCCGCGCAGAGAGGCCTCGGCCTGTACCAGATCGGGCCGCCGCTGCAACAGCTCGGAAGGCAGCCCCGGACGCACGGCGGGCACCACCAGTTGCTGCAGCGAATCGCCGTTCACGTCGAAGCCCTGCACGTTACGTCCAAGCAAGAGCGCAAGCGACGCGCGCGCGGAGAGATCGTTCTGGATCAGGCTGCGCAGGTTGGCGCGTTCGCGCTCGATGGCAATCTGTTGCTGCAGGGCTTCGATCGGCACCGCCACGCCGGCATCCACGCGCGCCTGGGCAATGTTGCCGATGGCCTCGGCATTGGCCACGTTCTGCTGCGCCGCCACCACCTTGTCGCGTGTGAGCAGCAGTTGGAAGTAGGTGGACGCCGCGGTGCCGAGCGTATTGAGCGCCAGATCGGCGGCCTGCGCCACGCGCGCGTCGTAGTCGGCCAGCGCGCGCTCATAGGTGGCGGGCTTGCTGAGGATGTCGTTGTAGGTGAAACCCGCGCTCAGCGTAAAAGGCTGCGAGGGATTGTTGGTGCTGGTGCCATTGTCGTTGCGGGTTTCACTGTAGGACGCGCCGGTGCCAATGGTCACCACGGGCGTGGGCAGCAAATTGAAACCGGCCTCGCGCAGCGACAATTGCGCCGCTTCGAGATTGCGCTGGTTGTTGGCCAGGTCCAGGTTGCTGGCCTGTACCTGCGTGATCAGCGTGTCCAGCTCGGCACTCTGGAAATTGCCCCACCATTCCATTGTGGGCCACACCATGGCGTCTTCCTGCAGCGGCCCCTGCCAGCCGGCGGGCACGTCGGTGGACGGCAGCGGCGGTGGCGTGGCAACGCAGCCGCCAAGGGCAAGAACGGCAAACAGAATACCAGGCACGGCGGGGCGCAGCGTCATACGGGTCTCAATCATTGGCAAGCGCCACCACGGGGTCGAGCCGCGCCGCCTTGCGTGCCGGCGCGAAACCGAAGATGAGGCCGGTGGCGGTGGCGCAGCAGAAGGCCGCGATCATCGGGCCGGAGGTAAAGCGGATGCTGACGTCGAAGCTCTGCACCACCAGGCCGGCTCCCACACCAAGCACCACGCCCACCACGCCGCCCACACCGGACACCACGATGGCTTCGGCCAGGAACTGCGAAAGAATGTCCCCCTGGCGGGCCCCGGTGGCCATGCGAATGCCGATTTCGCGGGTGCGTTCGGTGACCGACACCAGCATGATGTTCATCACGCCGATGCCGCCCACCAGCAGCGAAATCGCCGCCACCGAACCCAACAGCATGGTGAAGGTATCCTGCGACGCGCTCACGGTTTCGAGCAGCTCGGCGCTGTTGAAGATGCGGAAATCCTCGCTACCGTGACGTACGGTCATGAACTCGACCAGATCGCGTTCGGTTTCGTTGATCCTGCCCACGTCATCGACGAACACGGCGATGGAGCGCGCATACTTTTGCCCCATCAAGCGCAGCGAACCGGTCTTGAACGGCACGAACACGGCATCATCCTGATCGCCGCCGCCGAAGCCGGAGGAACCGCCCTTGCTGGTCAGCACGCCGATCACCTGGAAGGGGATGTTGCTGATCAGGATGTATTCGCCAAGCGGCTCGGCGCCGTCCGGAAACAGCGCCTCGGCCACGGTCGAGCCAAGCACTGCCACTGCGGCATAACTCTCGCTGTCCTCGCGCGTGAAGAACACGCCCTTGGCAAGCGGCCAGCTGCGCAGCTGCGGCACCCGCTCCGTGGTGGCGGTGACGTTGGCGCTGTGGTCCTGGCGCTGAAAACGCACGGTGTAGTTGCCCTGTAGTTCCGGCAGCGTGCCAATCACGTTCGGCACGTTTGCGATGATCGCGTCGGCGTCCTCGTAGGTCAGCGTGGACTGCGGCGGCCGCCGCTGCCCCTCCACGCGCGAGGGCTGCATGTTGAGCATGTTGGTGCCGATGGAACTGATACGCTCGACGATGTCCTGCCGCGCCCCCTCGCCGATCGCCAGCATGGTGACCACCGACGCCACGCCGATCACGATGCCGAGCAGGGTGAGCACGGTGCGAAAGGCATTGGCATGCAGCGAACGCAGCGCCATGCGCATGGCCTCGCCGAGCCCGGCCAGCGGCGAGGCGATGCGGCGGCTGAGGAACAGATCGCGCAGTTCGCTGTTGCGCTTCGGATCCACCGCGCCGGCCACGTGGCCGGTGTCGGACAGCACGTTGCCGTCGCGGAACTCGATGACACGGTCGGCATGCGCGGCCACCTTGGGATCGTGGGTGATGATGATCACCGTATGCCCTTCGCGCGCGAGATTTTCGAGCAGCGCCATCACTTCCACGCCGCTTTGCGAATCCAGCGCGCCGGTGGGTTCGTCCGCCAGGATCACCTTGCCGCCGTTCATCAAAGCACGGGCGATGGACACGCGCTGCTGCTGGCCGCCGGACAACTGCGTGGGACGATGATCCAAGCGCTCGCCAAGGCCAAGCGAAGTGAGCAATGCCTCGGCGCGCAGGCGGCGCTGCGCCGCGGAAATGCCGGCATACACCGCGGGCACTTCCACGTTTTCCTCGGCGGTGGCGCCACCGAGCAGATTGTAGCTCTGGAATACGAAACCGAACGCTTCGCGGCGCAGCCAGGCCAGGCCGTCGGCATCGAAGCTCTTGATGTCGCGCCCGGCAAAGAGATAGGTGCCGGAGCTGGGGCGGTCGAGACAGCCCAGCGTATTCATCAAGGTGGACTTGCCCGAACCCGACTGCCCCACGATCGCCACGAATTCACCGGGATAGATCTTCAGGTCCACGCCGCGCAGCGCATGCACCTCTACGCCGCCGCCGGTGACGAAGGTGCGGTGGATGCCGCGCAGCTCGATCAGGGGAATGGCCTGTTCCGCAGCGGCGGGCCGCATTGGCTGAGGGGAGCTGTGTGGCGCCGCCGCGCCTGCGTCCAGCGTCAGGGTGCTCATCAGAAGCGCCTGATGACGCCGCCACCGGGGAAACCACCGGGGCCGAAATTCTGTTGTCCGGCGGCACGCTGCGCGGCGCTTTGCAGGATGCCGGCGATCACCTGCTCGCCTTCCTGCAATCCGGACACCACTTCCGCCAGCACCCGGCTGGTCACGCCGATCAGCACCTGGCGATCCTCGCGGCTGCCGTCCGCCTTGACCACGGTGACCGTGGCCGGTCGCGGCCGGCCACTGGCGCTGCCCGGATTGATGCCGAGACCACGGCCAAGGGCCAGGGCGGCATCGCCTTCCGCGGGCGGCAGCGAACCGCCTTGTGGGGCAGCGGCCGGCGCCTGGCGTGGCGCGGCCTGCGGCGTGCCTGCCGGCAGGAAGCTGAGCGCGCCCATCGGCACCGTGAGCACGTTCTTGGCCGAGGACGTGATGAAGTAGACCTGCGCGGTCATTTCGGAAAACAGCGCACCGTCGCTGTTTTCGATATCGAACAGTCCGGTATAAAGCACCACGTTGTTTTCCACCGCCGGGGTCGGCAGCACCTGGCGCACCGTGCTGTACCAGCGGCGGGCGCCACTGCCCAGCGTGGTGAAATACACCTCCATGCCACTGCGTATGCTGCCGATGTCGGCTTCGGAAATGTCCGCCTCCACCGTCATGGTGCCGAGGTCGGCGATGCGCAGGATGGTGGGCGCCTGCTGGTTGGCGTTGAGCGTGCGGCCTTCATTCATTTCGATGGTGACCACGGTGCCGGAAACGGGCGCGTAGATCTTGGTGTATTCCAGCTGGGTTTCCTCGCTGGCAAGACTGGCCTGGCTCTGCTCGATCTGGCGTTGAAGCTGCAGCAGGCTGGATTCGGCGGAGGACAGGTTGTTGATGGCGGTGTCGTATTCGAGCTGGCTGGTGGCGTCTTCCAACCGCAGGCGCTGCTGGCGATCGGCATTGGCGCGCGCCAGCGTAAGCGCGGCGCGGCGGCCTTCGAGCTGCGCCTGTTGCGCGGCGATGCTGGCGCGGCTGGCTTCCACGCGCGATTCCTGCACGCGGGCGTCGATTTCCGCCAGCAGGCTGCCCTCTTCCACCACGTCACCCACTTCCACGTGCAGCCGCTGTAGTTGCCCGCTCACCTGCGCGCCGACGTCGACGAAGCGGCTTGGCTTGAGCGTACCGGCCGAGGCGATCGTGTTCTCGATGTCGCCACGTTCCACCAGCGCCAAAAGCGGCTCGTCGTCCTCCGTAGCCTGGCGACCGTTCTGCCAGTACCAGTAGGCTCCCAGTACCACGGCCAACGCCGCGGCACCGCCGAACAGGCGACGTCGGCGCTTGCTGCGCAAGGCATAGGGATGCGAAACGGAGGTGTCACTCATGGGCGGATGCTCGTCTGGTTCCTGTGCGAAAGGCGGCGCGATTCCAGCCCTTTCCAACGGCTCAGGAACGCACCGGCAATGACGCGGTTGACAGGAATCGAATGTAATTCTTATTTGACCGGTGAGTACTTGTTATTGATCCGGTCGTCACGATTGTCCGGCCATTGTGTGGCCGCATCGTGGAAAGATTATGACTTTTTAGTCAAGCTCGACGGCGCCGAATTCGCCGCGCTGCACCAGCGCCACCAGGTCGGTGTAGCCGCCGACCGCACGGCCGTCGATGAATATCTGCGGCACCGTGCGGCTGCCCGGCGCGCGCGCCTGCATCTGGGAATACAGCGCGGTGTCGCGGGTCACGTCGAATTCGGTATAGGAATGGCCGAGGCGGGTCAGCAACTGCTTGGCGGCATGGCAATAGCCGCACCAGTCCTTCGTGTAGATTTCGATTGCAGGCGTAGGCATGAGAGCACCAAACACAATAACGGCACCGCCATGGCTGGCAGCGCCGACAACAACGACAGCCATCCCTCCGCTACGCTTTGTGCGGCTTTTCCTCGAACGGCACGTACAGGCACACTACAACGAAAACCGCGGTCAGGATCAATTCGTACAGAATGCCCCGGGCACCGAGGCCGACGCTCATCAGCAGCTTCACCGACAGCGCGAAATAGACCAGCCCCAGGACGATGGTGTAAATGAGATTCATGCGCACCTCGACACCACAGTGCTGACAGACGTGCGGGCGCGTCATGATCTTGTGCATCGCGGTCATGGCCTGCTGGCCGCACTTTGGACATTCATTGCTCATAGGTGCATCCCATTGAGAAAGATCGTTCAATCTATTGTTATCGTCCGCAACCGCCGCAGTGCATGACGCGCCGGCCGTGGCTCAGTTATTACTCATATTGATGCTTGCTTGCAAGGCGTCCCGTGCCTTTCCTTCATCGATCGCGCGCTCCGCGCGCTGCACGCCTTCGCGCAGGTCCGGCACCTTGTCCGCGATCAACAGTGCCGCGGCCACGCCGAACAGCACGATGTCGCGATAGGCGTCGCGCTGCCCGTCCAGCAACTGGCGCAGGCGCAGGGCGTTGTAGCTGCCGTCGCCGCCTTTGAGTTCGTCGAGCGTGGCGCGCGGCAGGCCGGCATCCTCCGGCGACACGTCGATGCAGCTGACGCGGGCGCCATCCACTACGCACACCTGGTTGAGCCCAAGCGTGCTCAATTCATCGAGACCGCCGGCGCCATGCACCACCCAGGCCTTGTCGCAGCCGAGGCGCGCCAGCGTCTGCGCCAGCGGCTCCACCCATTCGGGCGCATAGACGCCGACCAGCAGACGCCGCACGCCGGCCGGATTGCACAGCGGCCCGAGGATGTTGAAGATGGTACGCACGCCAAGTTCCTGGCGCACCGGCCCCACGTGACGGAACGACTGGTGATGCCGCGGCGCCTGCATGAAGCACAGGCCGGCTTCGCGCAGGCTGCGTTCGAGCACCGGTACTTCGGCTTCCAGGTTCAACCCCAGCGCGCCGAGCACGTCGGTCATGCCGGAACGCGAGGACACCGCGCGGTTGCCATGCTTGGCCACCGGCACGCCGCAGGCGGCGGTGACGATGGCGGTGGCGGTGGAAATGTTGAGCGTGTGGGCGCCGTCGCCGCCCGTGCCGACGATGTCCATGGTGCCCTCGGGTGCCTGCACCGGCAACATCTTGCCGCGGATCACGCTGGCGGCGGCGGTGATCTCATCCACGTTTTCGCCGCGCAGCTTCAGGCCCACCAGAAATGCCGCCAGCTGCGCCGGGGTGGCCTGGCCGCTCATGATCAGACCGAAGGCGTCCCGCGCCTCCTCGAAATCCAATACCTGGCGCGCCGCCACCTTGGCAATGTACGGTTTCAATGCGGTGGGCAATTCCGTCATGGCCAATTCTGTCATGGGGAGTTCCGACATGCGTGGCGTCCGGTTTACTTCTGCTGCTTGAGATCGAGCGCCAGCAGGGTGTTCTGCATCAGCGAAGCGATGGTCATGGGACCCACGCCGCCCGGCACCGGGGTGATGAAGCTGCACTTGTCCTTGACGTTGTCGAAGTCCACGTCGCCACGCAGCTTGAAGCCCTTGGGATCGGAGGCGTCGGCCACGCGGGTGGTGCCCACGTCGATCACCACGGCGCCTTCCTTGACCATGTCGGCGGTGATGAACATCGGCTTGCCGATGGCCACGATGAGGATGTCGGCGCTGGCGCAGATTTCCTTCATGTTCTTGGTACGGCTATGTACCAGGGTCACCGTGGAATTGCCGGGATTGGTGTTGCGCGCCATCAGCACCGACATCGGCGAACCGACGATGTGGCTACGGCCCACCACCACGCAATGCTTGCCGGCGGTGTCGATGTTATTGCGCTTGAGCAATTCCATGATGCCGTTCGGCGTGGCGGAGATATAGGTGGGCAGGCCGAGCAGCATGCGGCCGAGGTTTTCGGGATGGAAGCCGTCGACGTCCTTGCGCGGATCGATGGCGAGCGTGACCTTTTCCTCATCGATGTGCTTGGGCAGGGGCACCTGCACAATGAAACCGTCGATGGCGGGATCGTTGTTGAGCTGGTCGACCACCGCGAGCAGTTCCGCCTCGGTGATGGTGTCGGGGTAGGTCAACAGGGTGGACTCGAAGCCGCAGCGTTTGCAGGCGAGCACCTTGTTGTTGACGTAGGTCATGCTACCGCCGTCGCTGCCCACGAGCACGGCCGCCAGATGCGGCACCTTGCCGCCCGCCGCCTTGATCGCGCTTACCTTGTCCGCAATTTCCTGCTTGAGTTGTTCCGCTGTGGCCTTGCCATCCAATAACTGCATCCGGACCTCTTATTCTTCACTGAAAAACAAAAAGCGGATTCTACTCAAGATGAGGGGTACGTGGATAGGAGAGGCTCCCGATCGGGGAGCGGCGCCCGGGGCTCAGATGCGCCCGAGCGCGTCCAGAATCAAGCCTTCGGTGAGTATCTGCGGCAACACTTCGGCCGGAGCATTGGGATCGGCGGGGAACAGGAGGTACAGCGGCACGCCGCTGGTTTCATACCGGCGCAGCACTTCGGTGATGGCGGGGTCGTTATTGGTCCAATCGCCTTTCAGGTAGGTGATGCCGCGTTCCGCCATGGCCTCGCCGACGGCCTCGCTGCTCAGGGCCACGCGTTCGTTCACCAGGCAGGTGATGCACCAGGCGGCGGTCATGTTCACGAATACCGGTTTGCCTTCCGCCCGGAGCGCCGCCAGCCGCGCCGCGGTGTAGGGTTCGAACGCCTCCGATCCGTCCACGGCCACCGCCGTGGACGTGGCGCTGCGCAACAGCGGCGAGAACAGCAGGGAGGCGGTCAGTGCCACGCTGCCGAGGCTCAAGGCATAACCGAGCCGGCGCCAGGCGCTGACGTGGCGGCGCTGCCAAAGCCAGCAGGCGAAGGCCAGGAGTACGCAGCCGCCCACCACCAGCGCCATGGCATTCACGCCGCCCTGCTGCCCCAATACCCATAACAGCCACACCGCGGTGGCATAAAGCGGGAATGCCAGCACCTGGCGGAACGTCAGCATCCAGGCGCCCGGCTTCGGCAGCAGCCGCGCCAGGGCGGGCACGAACGAGAACATCAGGAACGGCAGCGCCATGCCCAGTCCCAGGGCCAGGAACACCGTGAGCGCCACCAGCATGCTCTGGGTAAAGGCGAAGCCAAGCGCGGCGCCCATGAAAGGTGCGGTACAGGGGCTGGCCACCACGCTGGCCAGCACGCCGGTGAAGAACGAACCCGAATAGCCCTCCCGATCCTGCAGCTCACCGCCGACGCCCATCAGAGAAGTGCCGAATTCCACCACGCCCGACATTGACAGGCCCATGACGAAGAACAGGAACACCAGCGCCGCCACGAACCACGGCTGCTGCAACTGAAAGCCCCAGCCGATCGCCGCGCCGCCCGCCTGCAGGGCCAGCAGCACCGAGGCCAGCAAGAGGAAAGACAGCATCACGCCGCCCGTGTACGCCAGGCCATGCAGGCGCTGTGCGCGCAGCGGGCCGTGGGCGCCCTGCGCCAGGCTCAGCACCTTGAGCGACAGCACCGGGAACACGCAAGGCATGAGGTTGAGGATCAATCCGCCGAGCAGGGCAAAGCCGAACACCAGGGGCAGCGGCAGGGGGGAGCCTGCGGGGCTGTCCTGCCGGGCGCCAAGTTCGCTGGCGATGGCGCTTTCGGCCAGGGGATCGGGCTGGGCCACCACTTGATAGGAGGTCTGTTGGCCGTCGGCGCCGTTCACCAGCAACAGCCCCCCGATGCGCTGCGGCACGGCTTTCAGGCGCGGATACTGCGCCTGCGTCAGTTGCAGGCTGGCCAGTTGCACGCTTACCTGCTGCGGCGCGGTGTAGTCGATCAGGCCGTTCTCGTCGGGAATGAAGCTGACGCTGCGGGCGCCCTCGAACAGGTGATCCACCCCCTGCACCAGCAGGTTCATCTGCCCGTCGCGGAAGAAGAAGCTGGCGTTGAGCGCCATGTCCTGGCGCGGCAGCGTGGCGCGGGTGGTGGCGAAGCCGTAGGCGAACTCGGCATTCGGCGGCGCCGCGCCGGTTGGCTGCACCGGCAGGCTCAAGCTGAGCGTGGCGCGGCCGGGGATGCATACATCATCGCATTCGAGCCAGCTGGCTTCGGCGCCAAGGGTCAGTTCGGTGGCGTTGACACCGGCATCGATGCTGAGCGGCACCAGCAGGAAGATTTCGCCGGTATAGCCGAAATCGGTGACGTTGCCGGGCAGGTCGAAACGTTCCGGCGTGGGCCAGCCGATGCTGCCGGCGCTCACGCCCTGTGGCAGTTGCCATTCGATGCGGGTGGGCAGGCCGGCTTCGCCGGGGTTGAGCCAATAGGTATGCCAGCGGTCGGCGTGCACCAGGCGCAGCGCCACCCACAGCGTTTCGCCCGGCACCGCGGCAAGCTGCTCGGGCACCAGTTGCGCGTCCACGTGCTGGCCCTGCACCAGCGGAAATTCCTGCGCGCGCGCGCCCACGGCCAGCGCAAGCGAAAGCAGCAACAACGCGGTCGCATGAAGCACTTTATTGACGGCCAGGGAATTACGCATCGGCATGGAGCCATTCTCTCAACAGATTCGTGACGGCCTTGGGCCGTTCCATCGTGCACATGTGACCACCACCGGGCACCACGCGCAACTCGGCACGTGGAATCAGCGCCGCCATCGCTTCGTGCTGGCTCACCGGGCTCCAGCTGTCGGCCTCGCCGCAGAGTAGCCAGGTGCGCTGGGCGATCTCCGGTAAATAAAGGCGCTGGTCGCCGCGGCCAAGCAGCGCCCGCACCTGCCCTTCGTAATCCTGCAGGCTGTTGCGCAGGATCATGGCGGTGATTTCCGCCACCAACGCCATATTGCCGTGGTTGTCCGGGTGCAGCATGGGCAGTATCCAGGCATCGGCCACCGCCTGCAGGCCCTTGCGCCGGGCCGCGTCCAGCAACAGTTGGCGCTTGGCGGGTTCATCCGGCTTTACCGGATGCGCCCCCGTGTCCAGGACCGCGAAGCGCTCGATTCTCTTCCCCGCGCGATGCACCAGCTCGAAGGCCACGCGTCCGCCCATGGAATGTCCCGCCACCGAGAAACGCGGCGGGGCGTCGCGCAGCACCGACTCCGCCATCGCGGCAAGCGAATCGAAACCGCGGAACAGCGGAATCCGTACGTCGAACTCATCCTGCAGCGCCTCCCGCTGCCGTTGCCACACGGCGGCGTCGCACATCAGGCCGGGCAGCAGATACAACGCCGGCTTCGCCTTGCTGCTCAAGCTCACTCCAATACTTCCGGCTTGGTGTCGCGCAGGATGGCGCTGATGTCGGCGCGCAGCGCCTCGGTCAAACGGGGATAGTCCGGCGCGCCGGGCGCGTGCGCGAGCACCGCCTTGATGCGGCCGAACAGATGCGTGCGCACCGGCTCGGCCAGGCCGTCGATGGCATCGGAGTAGATCAGGTAGCTCAAGGGATAGTGGAACGTGTGCTCCTGCAGATCGAGCTGGCGCAGCGAGCGGTCTTCGTTGGAGCGCGGGCCGCGCGCCTGGAAGTTTTCGGCATAGCCCGAGGTGCCGGCGATCGGCGCGCCAAGCGCCACTTCATTGGCCATGAACAGGCTGTCGAGCAACGGCGTGGTCAATTCGTCGAGTTGCGCCGCCTCGAGCGTTTCGCCCGCGGCGAGCCGCTGGCGGGTTTCGAAATTGAGGCGCGTCAGCGCGTTCTGCACCTCGATCTGATGTTCCAGCACCAGCAGCGCGACGATGTCGCTGGTCTGCCGCGGGTAATCCTCAAGCGAGGTGAACTCCTCCAGCGAGGTGCGGTTGCCCCAGGTGGTGGTGTCGATCGCCTGCAGGCTGGCGGCGTCATTGACGATCAGGTTGCCCATGTGCGGCTGATCGCCGTGCGTGCCGGTGACGAACAGGCCACCCCAGCGCCGTGAGATCGGGGTGGCGGTGGTGGTCACTTCACTGATCTCGTGCGACACGATGTTGCCGTCCGCGTTCGCCAGCACCGACTGCAGCAGGAAGCGCGGCACGCCGCCACCGCTCAAGGAATAGCTGTCGTGGCAGCGCAGGCAGCGGCTGGTTTCCTGGGTAAAGGGCGCCTTGGCGCGTTCCGGCTCCTGCTCGAAATCGAAGAACACCTGCCCCTGCGCCGGGTCCATCGCCGCCACTTCCAGCGTGCGCGAGCCCGGCACGTAGCCGATGTAGACCTCGTCGTTGAAATAAAGCGCGCGCGGCTGTTCGGTGGAGATCAGGCGCTGTTTCTGGCTGGTCTTGGAGAACACCAGGATCTGGCTGGCGGGATCGATGTCCAGCGCGTCGAGCACGCTCTCGAGATAACCCGCCGCCTCGCTGCCTTTTTCCAACTGCAGCTCACCCGCTTCCTGCGCCGCCATCATGCGGCTGAAGGCATCCTGGGGGAGCTCCTTGCCGTAGCCGATCGCCGGATATTCGATGTCGTAGCGCAGTTGCGCCTGGGCCAATGGCGCCGTCAAGAGCAGCACCGCTGCCACAAGGCCGTGAAACACGCTAAAAAAGGCAGACGAACAACTTGGTTCGCCATGCCTAACTCTATGAATCAACAAGGTTTTCATGTCCATGCACCACATTATACAGGAGCTTTCCGGTTTTCTTCGCTTAGCGAAAAATGCTAGGATGCCCGGCCTTTTACAGGAAGCCCCGGAGTTTGCCCGTCGCGAGAGCCTCGCTGCCCCGGCCAACACCTCCCCCGCATCTTTACCCTGCATCCGGCTATCGACAATCAGAACTGAGGAAACGCTTGCCATGTCCCATTTGTCCGACATTGAAATCGCCCAGGCCGCCAAGGCCCGGCCCATCACAGAAATCGGCTCCAAACTCGGCATTCCCTCCGAGGCATTGCTCCCCTACGGCCACACCAAGGCCAAGATCTCCTACGACTTCATCCAACAACAACGCAAAAACGATAACGGCAAGCTGGTTCTGGTCACCGCCATCTCCCCGACGCCGGCCGGAGAAGGCAAGACTACCACCACCGTGGGCCTCGGCGACGGCCTGAGCCGCATCGGCAAAAAAACCGCCATCTGCCTGCGCGAGCCGAGCCTTGGGCCCTGCTTTGGCGTCAAGGGCGGCGCCGCCGGCGGCGGTTACGCCCAGGTGATCCCGATGGACGACATCAACCTGCACTTCACCGGCGACTTCCACGCCATCACCTCCGCCCACAACCTGCTTTCGGCACTGCTGGACAACCACATCCACTGGAGCAACAGCCTGAACCTGGACAGCCGCCGCATCAACTGGCGCCGCGTGATGGACATGAACGACCGCTCCTTGCGCGACATCGCCATCGGCCTCGGCGGGCCGGGCAACGGCTTCCCGCGCCAGAGTGGCTTCGACATCACCGTGGCCTCCGAAGTGATGGCCATCTTCTGTCTTGCCACCGACCTCGAAGACCTGCGCCGCCGCCTGGCCAATATCGTCGTGGGCCAGACCCGCGAACGCCAGCCGGTAGTCGCCAGCGAACTGAAAGGTGACGGCGCCATGACGGCACTGCTCAAGGACGCCATCCTGCCCAACCTGGTGCAGACGCTCGAAGGCACCCCCGCCTTCATCCACGGCGGCCCCTTCGCCAACATCGCGCACGGCTGCAACTCGGTCATGGCCACCACCTCCGCCCTGAAAATGGCCGACTACGTGGTGACCGAGGCCGGTTTCGGCGCCGATCTGGGCGCGGAAAAATTCATGGACATCAAGTGCCGCAAAACCGGCCTGGCGCCGGACGCCATCGTGATCGTAGCCACCGTTCGTGCATTGAAAATGCACGGCGGCGTGCCCAAGGATCAGCTCAAGGGTGAAAACCTCGACGCGCTGCGCACCGGCTTCGCCAACCTCGAGCGCCACCTGGAGAACGTGGCCAAGTTCGGCGTGCCGGCCGTGGTGGCGATCAACCAGTTCATCCACGATACGCCCGCCGAGCACGCCCTGTTGGCCGAGCTTTGCAACAACATCGGCGTCAAGGTGATCCAGTGCACCCACTGGGCGGATGGCGGCAAGGGCGCCGAGGAACTGGCGCACGAAGTGGTCAACATCTGCGAAAACCAGCCGAGCAACTTCAAGACGCTGTACCCGGACGACGCCACGCTGTGGGACAAGGTGAACACCATTGCCCGCGAAATCTATCGCGCCAGCAACGTGACCGCCGATGCCG
>Ga0182745_1000414_pt1 | contig 48909 bp, 42 predicted proteins | sample eDN3rd30CKraftBY_FD_128523 | JGI IMG/M metagenome (GOLD analysis project Ga0182745, IMG submission 128523) | Enriched backyard soil microbial communities from Emeryville, California, USA - eDNA 3rd pass 30_C Kraft BY (version 2) (version 2) | ecosystem: Environmental > Terrestrial > Soil >... | reverse complement strand
TGCCCCCGTCGCCCCGGTATCAGGTCATAGCCTGGGAGCCAGATGGCACCTTCTGGTGGGGAGACATCGTGCCGGAGGAGGTGCCCACCTCGGGTGTCCTGGATGGGGGCGTGTTGTTCGCGCGGCGGCCTACTGGCGTGCGCGTGAGGCTGACGGGTGCCCGGCCTGAGCACGGCCCATTCACCGTGCGGGTGGAGCGCACCGCTTCGTTGGACCCGAGAGACGCCGAGCACGCGAGCGCGGTGCTGCCAGTGGTGCGGCATGTGGCACCGGACGTCGCCTCGGCGCTGGCGGATGGAACGCCGTTGCCGCTGCCCGAGGGCGGGCCACTCGTGCTGTTGCCGCTGCCCGCGGACCCCCACGTGCGATTGTGGCTGCGGAGCGCGGCGGGGCAGGAGGGCGGACCGGTGGAGGTGCCGCTGCGCGATGGCCGCGTCGAGTCCGTGGTGCTCGATGTCGACCGTCTCTTTCCTGGCGGCGTGCGTGGAACGGTGACGCTGCACGGAAGGCTGGTGCTGGAGGGGACCTCCGCGCCACCGGAGGGCCTGACGTTTCTGGGGCCGGATGGCCGGGCGCTGACGCTCGCGTTGGATGGAAGTTTCGTCGCGCCGGGACTGCCATCGTGGACACCGTCGCAGTTCGTTGCCGAAGTGGCATCACCGGCTTCTGGCCGGCCGGTAACGGTGGCGCGGCAGACGTTCGAGTTCATGCCCGAGCCCGGCGTGGCCGAGGCCCAGGTGTCATGGAGCGTGACGGCGTACCGGTGGCTGGTCCTCCGCGTGGATGGCTTCCTGCGCGGGCAACTGGAGGAGGCGACGCGAGGGCCCTATCCGGTGTTCGTGCTCCAGCGCTGGAGTGAGGGTGACGTATGGCGGACGCAAGCAGCGGATGCCTTCCTTCAGGAAGAAGGTGGGGTGGCAGTGTCCCTCCTGGAGCCAGGGAGGTATCGCGTGCTGGTGGCGCTCTCGGCTCACGAGCACTACGTCAGCACAGTCGCGGAGGTGGGGGAGGACGGCGCGGAGCACGCGGTCTCTGTTCAAGTGGCCGCGGCGGGGCCCGTCTGCGAGGTGCTCGTCACGGCCGGAGGCGCCCCGGTGTACGGCGCACGTGTCATCGCCGGAGGCGAGGTGGCCTCCCTGCCGCCCGCGCGCGGGCTTACGGACGCGGAAGGTAGATGGCGGCTGGGGCGGGTCCGGAGCCAGGCGCTGCGCCTCGAAGTCGAGGCGGCCGGTCATGCGCCATGGTCCGGTGAGGCTGCGGAGTCTTGCCGGCGCGAAGGCGTGGTGCACGTGCAACTCTAGCTCTCGCGCCACCGTGTTTCTCCGGGGCTACTCCGAGGAGGTCCACAAGGTGATGTTCGAGGATGGGCGGTCGGTGGCGGCGCCATCCGCAAGCCACCACGAAGTCATGGCGTGGATCGACTCGACCTTCCGCCTGGATTGCGAATGGCGGAAGAGGAGCCGTGATGCCACCGGCTCCCCTCGCTTCCTCGGACGCAGCGCGCGTCCACCCTCTCCCTCACGCACTGGCCTTGTGCCGCGCCAACTCCTCCGCGTAGAGGGTCCGCTCTTCCCGGAAGGCTTTCGCCACGCTGGGCCGCTCGCGGAGGCGCGCGACGTATTCCGTCAGCGCGGGCCACGTCTTCAGGTCCAGGACGGACGAGCCGACCGTGCTTGCTCCGTGCCGTGCGTGGATGCAGCTCAAGCTGCGCCCACGCACGGCAGGAACGCACCTCAGGCCGCGTTGGCGGTGATGGCCACGAGCTTCGCGTGGGTGGGCCTGGGCGCGGCGGTGGGCTCCACATCGTTGGCGGCGGAGGTATCCGTCTCGGCTACCTCCGAGGGGGCCAGCTCGGGCGCGCGACTCTTCCCGCCCAGCGCCTCCACCCAGCCCTCCAGCAGGTCCATCAGCGCGCTGCGCTGTTCTCCCTCCAGGGGCATCAGCAGCCGGGCCATGCGTTCCTGGACGACGGTATCCGCCTGCTCCGCGAGCGCGCGTCCCTTCTCGGTGAGTCGCACCCGCACTCGCCGCCGGTCATACCGCACGGAGCGCTCGCGCTGGACGAGCTGCGCGTCCTCCAGCCTGTCCAGCAGCCGGCTGAGCCGGGGCGGGGCGATGCCGCCCAGCCGCTCCGCGAGGACATTGACGGGAAGCAGGCTCTCGGCCTTCAGCCACCAGATGGTCTGGACCTCCATCGGGTCCAGCTCGGAGTGAGGTAGTGAACCGAGGGGGCTGTTCCAGGCGCCGCAGCGCGCTACATCGATGAGCAGGTTCTTCAGCCGCGCCACCTGCACGCGCACTTCCGCCGAGAGCTCGGACATTCCCGTTGCCTCCGTCTCTCGGGCGCCATGGCCCCACCAGTACGAGGGAGCCCTGAACGCCCGTCTCCAAGGGGGCATGCGCCCCACCCGAGGCCATCAACGCGCAGGCACGGAAGGCATATCGGACCCACCCGGCGGAAAGTCCCGGGTGGTGGATCAGCGCACTGGGTGGGGGGCGTCAGGCGCCGCTGGCTTTCTTGCGCTGGGCCTTCGCCTTGGCGTGCGCCTTGTCGAAGCCCTCGTAGAAGCGCACGGCCTGCTCGCCCACCATCTGGATGTGCTGGTTGTTGAAGTAGGCGGTGACGGGCGCGGCCACCAGCGGCATGGCCCGCCCCAGCGTCTGCATGCCGCCCTTCTCCAAGAGCATGGCGGCCAGCTTCCCCATCACCTTGGGCCCCGCGCGGTGCAGGGGGCCCAGGCCGTTGGCGTAGCCGAACAGGTCCAGCATCTCCCCCCGCGCCCGCTCCGTCTTGAGGTTCACCTTGTAGAGGGTGGCGACGTCCGTGAGCAGGATGATTTGCAGGTACGCCATGAAGAGCAGGTCGGCCGGCAGCGCCACCAGGCCGAACACCCCGCTGACCCCGCCGACCATGCTGGCGATGTTCTTCTTCTCGTCGACGATGCGCTGGGCCAGCTCCCGCGAAGGGGCCTGCGGGTAGCGCTTCTCCAGGGTGACGATGCGCACGCGCGAGCGCGCCACCTCTTGCAACACGATGTCCGACAGTCGCGCCGAGCCGAGCTTCTTCAGCTCCGCCGGAGTCATCCGCTTCATGAAGGCCAGCCGCTCGGCCACGCTGTCGTAGATTCCCATGCCCTAATAACCCCGCTCGGACAGGTACAGGTCCACCAGCGCGCCTTCCTCGTACCAGGCGTGCCGCATCTCCACGTTGAACCAGCGTGAGTCCGGCTTGGGCCCCCGCACCTCCAGCTTCACCTGGTTGGGCGAGGTGTCGATGATGGCCGCTCGCGCCTTGCATGCGGCGCCCGGCTCCTCGCCATAGCCCCCTTCCATGCAGACTTCGTCGCCCACCGACAGGCGGCGCGTGTACTCCGTGGCCAGGTAGAGGGCGTCTTCACAGGAGGCGCGCGCTGCGGAGCTCCCCTGCGCCTCACACCGGCTCTTCAGCGGTGCCTTCACGACGGGGATGACCCCATAGAGCGGGTCATCGTTGTTCGGGTCCGGACGGAAGGCGCCCGTCCCCGTGCACCCCGAAACCACCAGTGCGAACGCGCACACGCCCAGCGACGACCGCCTCATCGTATCGACTCCTCTGGAGCTCACAGCCCCATCGTTAAGGAAGGGGCGAGCATGGCAAAAGGCGTTCGATGGGGCAAAGCGCCCGGAGAGGGCCGGACGGGCAGGCGGACCTCAGGCCGAGCGGCGCTGCGGGCCGGGAATCTCCTTCGTCTGCCCGGGGACGATGCGGTTGTCCTTGTCCACGAACACCACGGTGGGCTTCCAGCCCGCAACCTCCGCCTCCTCCACCTCCGCGAAGGTGGCCAGGATGACCAGGTCGCCCGGCTGGTTCAGGTGCGCCGCCGCGCCGTTGATGCAGATGACGCCGCTGCCGGCCTCACCCTCCAGCGCGTAGGTCTCCAGCCGCGTGCCGCGGGTGATGTTCCAGACCGCGACCTTCTCGTTCTCCACGATGTCCGCGGCGCGCAGCAGGTCTCGGTCGATGGTGACGGACCCCTCGTAGTCCAGGTCTGCCTGGGTGACGGTGGCGCGGTGGATTTTGGACTTGAAGAGGATGCGGCGCATGTGTGTCTGGACCTTGGAAAGGCAGCAAGGACGCCCCACCGTAACGTCTGGGGCGCCCTGGGACAACCCTGTGTTCAGTCCCCTCTGCCCGCAGTGCAGGCAGGCGTCATTTAACGAAATTGACGAGCTGGTTGAGGCTGATGGGGACGCTCTGGGATTCCGAGGTCAGCTTGCCATCCAGGCGAACCTGCGCATTGCTGCCTGAGCGCAGGGCCAGGGCCGCGTTCGCCGCGCGGGCGAAGCTGATGGTGAGCGGCAGCGTGACCTGCTTCGTCCCGCTGCCGTCCAGCAGGCCCAGGTTGCCGGTGGAGAGCGTGCCCACATCCGAGCCCGCCACCTTCAGCGCGCCGGTGATGCCGGCCACCGGTAGCGGGAAGCTGTTGCGGTTGGTGATGGACAGGGGGAACTCCACGGTGGCGCCGGAGAGGGTGATGTCCTTGATGCGCGGCGCCTGGAAGGCAATGGTCGGGACCTTGGGGACCTCGAAGGTGCCCTCCTTCTCCAGCGGGAAGCTCAGCACGCCGATGGGCGTCTTCACGCCCAGCGAGCCCTGCGCCTTGAAGGCGGCCTTGTCCTTGTTGAGGAACGTCTCCAGCACGGGGACGATGTCCGCGAACTTCACGTTGGCGGGGAAGACGAGCTCGCTCCTGCCGTTGGCCTTGAGCGCGAGCCCGGAGCGCGGCTTGCCGGCCACCACCTGCTTGCCCTCCACGAAGAAGGCGTAGTCCACCTCGGCCAGGTTGAGCCCGAAGCCGTTGGGGTTGTTCAGCTCGTAGACCAGGTTGATGGTGGCGTCGGAGAGGGAGACATCCGCGAGGCGGGCCGTCTTGAAGGAGAGGGTGGGCTTCTTGAAAGCCCCCTTCAGCAGGTTCTGGAGGGCGGCGCAGCCACTGAGGGTGGTGAGGCCAAGGACAGCCAGGACGAGGAAGGCGCGTTTCATGGTGGGCATGGGCGTATCACCGGACGTCCCCTCTTCGCGCGGGATTCAATCAGTCTCCACCTGGGGCGGGTGGATGTACCGGGGCCGTGGTGGGGTGGTATGTGGCAGACCCCTCGTACCTGGCTGGAGGCGTCCTTGCCCGGGGTTCGTGCACACATCTCCTTCCATCTTCCTCCCTGGTGTTCCCTGGCGCTGGCGCTCCTGGCGGCGGCGACGGTGTCCTGCTCGCGGGCGGGGCAGGAGGGCTCGGGGCCGCGTGCGCTGACGTTGACGCCCTGCCGGCTGGAGGGGCTGGCCACGCGGGCCCAGTGTGGGAGCTACGAGGTGTTCGAAGACCGGGCCGCGCGCTCGGGCCGCAAGCTGTCGCTGCGCGTGGTGGTGGTGCCGGCGCTGGCGGCGCAGCCGGAGCCAGACCCCCTGGTGCTGCTGGCGGGCGGGCCGGGGCAGGCGGCCTCGCGCGTGCCGGTGCTGATGGCGCTGGAGCGCTTCCGCCGCAAGCGCGACGTCATCCTGGTGGACCAGCGCGGCACCGGGGACTCGAACCCGCTGGACTGCGACACGGACCCGCCGGAAGCGGGGCTGTCCGCGCGGTTCAAGGAAGGCGGCGCGGCGGAGGCGCTGCGCAAGTGTCGCGAGGGTTGGGACGCGGACACGCGCCACTACACCACGCCCATCGCCATGGATGACCTGGACGAGGTGCGCGCGGCGCTGGGCTACGAGAAGCTCAACCTCTGGGGCGTGTCCTACGGGACGCGCGCGGCGCTCGTGTACATGCGCCAGTACCCGGAGCGCGTGCGCACTGCCATCCTGGACGGCGTGGCGCCCATGGGCCTGTACCTGCCGCTGTACGCCCCCCGCGACGCGCAGCAGGCGTTGGACCGGCTGATGGCGAACTGCGAGGCGGACGCGGCGTGCTCGAAGGCATACCCGGACCTGCGGTCCCGGACGGAGGCGCTGCTGGGGACGCTGGAGGCCGCGCCCGCGCGCGTCCAGGTCGCGCATCCCCGCACCGGCGTGCCGGAGGAGGTCGTCCTCTCGCGCCGCGCCTTCATGGCGCAGCTCTTCTCCCAGCTCTACGCACCGGAGACCTCCTCCCTGGTGCCGTTGATGCTGGAGCGGGCCTCGCGGGGAGACTGGGCCCCCTTCGTCGCGCTCAGCACGGGCTCGGCGGACAGCATGCGGCGCTTGGTGAGCCAGGGCCTCTACTTCGCCGTCGTCTGCGCGGAGGACGCGCCCTTCTTCGACGCGGAGGCGGTGGAGCGCGAGTCGCGGGGGACGTGGTTCGGGCCGGCCATGGGCCTGGAAATGCTCTCCGTCTGCGCGGACTGGCCGCGCGCCACCCTGCCCCCGGGCTACCGGGAGCCGGTGGTGTCGTCGGTGCCCACCCTGCTGCTGTCGGGCGAGCTGGACCCGGTGACGCCGCCCGTCTGGGCCGAGGAGGCCCGGCGCACGCTCTCCAACAGCCTGCACGTGGTGGTGCCCGGCGTGGGCCACAACACGTTGGGCGCGGACTGCGCGCGCACGCTGATGCTGGAGCTGCTGAACCGAGGGAGCGTGGAGGGGCTGTCGCCCGCGTGCGGCGCCAACCTCACCCGTCCCCCCTTCGTCACCTCCTTCGCCGGCCCGGTGCCCTGAGGAGCCGCCATGATTGAAGCCAGGAACCTGCACAAGCGCTTCGGCCCGAAGGTGACGGCGGTGGAGGACGTGTCCTTCACGGCGGAGGACGGCGTCATCACCGGCCTGCTGGGGCCCAACGGCGCGGGCAAGACGACGACGATGCGCATGCTCTACACGCTGGTGCGGCCGGACCGGGGCACCGCGCTGGTGGACGGCGTGGACGTGGTGCAGCGGCCCCAGGAGGCGCGGCGGGCGCTGGGCGTGCTGCCGGACGCGCGCGGCCTCTACCCGCGCCTCACGGCCCGCGAGCACGCGCGCTACTACGGCGAGCTGCACGGCCTGTCCGGCGCCGCGCTGGACAGGCGCGTGGACGAGCTGCTGGACCTGCTCGACATGCGGGACATCGCCGACCGGCGCACCGAGGGCTTCAGCCAGGGCGAGCGCGTGAAGGTGGCCATGGCGCGGGCGCTGGTGCACGGGCCGCGCAACGTGCTGCTGGACGAGCCCACCAACGGCCTGGACGTCATGAGCACCCGCGCGGTGCGCACGCTGCTGCGGCGCTTGAGGGACGAGGGCCGCTGCGTGGTGTTCTCCAGCCACGTCATGCAGGAAGTGGCCGCGCTGTGCGACCGCATCGTCGTGGTGGCGCATGGCCGGGTGGTGGCGGACGGCACGCCGGATGCGCTGCGCGCGAGCACCGGCAAGGACAGCCTGGAGGAGGCCTTCGTGGCCACCATTGGCACGGACCAGGGGTTGATGCAATGACGCGGCTGTCCTTCACCGTCTTCCGCAAGGAGCTGCGCGACCACATGCGGGACCGGCGCTCGCTGCTCACCGCGCTGATGTGGCCGCTGGTGGGCCCCGCCGTCTTCCTGGTGATGTTCAACATGCTGGCCTCCTGGTACCGGCAGGACCGGCCGCTGGAGCTGCCGGTGGTGGGGCGCGAGCATGCGCCCAGCCTGATGGCCTTCCTGGAGCGCTACGGGACGAAGCTGGAGGACGCACCGGAGGACTACGAGGAGCGCATCCGCGCGGGCTCGCTGGACGCGGTGCTGCTGGTGCCGGACGACTACGCGGAGTCATACACCGCCGGGCGCACCGCCAAGGTGCAGCTCGTGGTGGACAGCTCGCGCCAGTCCGCGCGCCAGTCGGTGTTGCGCGCGCGGCGGCTGCTGGAGGAGTACTCCCTGATGCTCGGCACCCAGCGCCTCTATGCGCGGGGCATCGCGCCGGAGCTGGCCATCCCCGTGCGGGTGCAGGAGGCGGACCTGGCCACGCCCGAGCGCACCGCGGCGGGCATGCTCAACATGGTGCCGCTCTTCCTGGTCATCGCGGCCTTCGCGGGCGGCATGCAGGTGGCCAGCGACACCATGGCCGGTGAGCGCGAGCGCGGCTCGCTGGAGCCGCTGCTGCTCAACCCCGCCCCGCGCGGCGCGGTGGTGACGGGAAAGTGGCTGGCCACCGTGGCCATGGCCCTGGCGTCGGTGGTGATTACCCTGGCGGCCTACCTGCTGGTGGTGCGGCGCGTACCGCTGGAGGACCTGGGGGTGAAGGCCCGCTTCGACGCGCCGGCCGCGCTGGGCATGGCCGCCGCCGTGCTGCCGCTGACCCTGGCCGCCTCGGCCGTGCAGATGTGGGTGTCCACCTATGCACGCTCCTTCAAGGAGGCGCAGACGTACCTGTCCCTGCTGATGGTGGTGCCCATGCTGCCGGGCATGGTGCTGGCCCTGTCGCCGCTCCAGCCGAAGCTGTGGATGTTCGCCGTGCCCGTGCTGGGGCAGGAGCTGCTGGCGGGCGAGGTGATGCGGGGAGAGCCGCTGGGCGCGCTGCCCTTCCTCATCGCCGGCGCGTCCAGCGTCGGGCTCGCGCTGCTGGCGCTGACGGTCACCACGCGCTTGTTGACCCAGGAGCGCATCGTCTTCGGCCGGAGTTGACGAGCCACCGCACGCGGCCTCGTTGCGTTACGCTTCACACAACCTCCTGGGTGCCACTGTCGGCGGGTGGCACCTGGGCGGCGGCCTGTCATGACAGCCACGTGCTTTTGCCTTCCAATGGGGCCAGATGAAGCCAGAGCGAGAAGCCTTGTTCCCTCCCGCGCCCGCCTCCGTTGCCACCTCCGGCGGAGAGCCTCGATTCGGCACCTACCAGGGTGAGCTGCCCGAGGTGGACCTGCCCCGCCTGCAAGGGCAGTGGGCCCCCCGCCGCGCCACGCGGCTGCTCAAGCGCAAGCGCTGGCACTACACCTTCGCGGCCACGCCCGAGGTCGCCGCCCTCTTCGCGGTGGTGGACCTGGGCTACACGTCCAGCGCCTTCGCGGTGGCCCTGGACCTGCGCGAGCGCCGGCCTCTGTGCGACGTGAGCTTCCTGGGGACGCCGGGCCCCATGGTGGAGCTGGGCGACAAGCCCGGGCAGGGCCTCAAGGCCTCCTTCCGGACGCTTGGGGGACGGCTGTCGGTGCAGCGCGGCGAGGATGACGAGCGCTACCGGGTGTCTGTGGACGTCAGCCGGCTGCGCACCGGGAGCCTCCAGTCCTTCCAGTGGGAGGGCGACCTGATGGTGGCTGGAGGCCCGCCCGCCCTCACGGTGGTCGCGCCGGTGGCGGGTGACGGGTTGGTGAACGTCACCATGAAGAGCAACGGCCTGCTCACTTTCGGCAGCCTGGAGGCGGGTGGGAAGCGCTTCCGCCTGGACGGGGGCGTGGGCGGCATGGACTACACGCAGGGGTACCTGGCGCGGCACACCGCCTGGCGCTGGGCCTTCGCGGCGGGGCGGCTGGCGGACGGAACGCCCGTGGGCATCAACCTCGTGGAGGGCTTCAACGAGGGCGCGGCCGAGGCCAACGAGAACGCGCTGTGGCTGGGCGACGCGCTGTATCCGCTGGCGCGTGCGCGCTTCGAGTACGACGCGAAGGAGCTGATGGCGCCGTGGCGGTTGGTGACGGTGGATGGCGCGGTGGACCTGCGCTTCCAGCCCTTCCACGTGCACCGCGAGGAGCGGAACCTGCGCCTCGTCGTGAGCCACTTCGCGCAGCCGGTGGGCTTCTTCAACGGCACGGTGCGCGTGGGGAGCCGCACGCTGGAGCTGTCCGACGTCCCTGGCGTCACCGAGGACCAGGACATGCTGTGGTGAGGTGACCTGCCCGCGGGCGTCACGCGGGCTTCACCGTGGACGGCCCTCGCGAGAGGGCCGTTCCGTCTCCTGCAACGCGCCGTCGTCAGAGCGGCGGAACGGGGTAGACGAGCTCGGAGGTGAGCCGCCCCTCGGGAAGCGCGCGGGTGGTCCACTCCAGCGCGCCGTTCGCGTTCGCGCGTGCTTCCTCGGTCGTTGCGCCGACGGTGAGCGTCAGAGCGCTCGGGCCCGCCGAGGGCGTCCGGCGCAGCAGCAGCTCCACGGGGGCCAAGGGCTCTTGCTCCGGGCGGTAGACGTCGAGCACTACCTCTGCCGTCCCCTTCGCGAGCAGTTCGTCGCGCACGGCGGCGCGGAGATTCTCTTCGGTGGCAAGTCCTCGCTTCGACGTGAAGGTGCCCTTCAGGCTGCGGGACCCCACGCGTCCTTCGGCGCGGTACGTCGCGCCGGGGGCGCCTGCCTTCGCACCCGCTGCGGCCTTGGGTGGCGGCTCGCGCCGGAGCGTCACCTGGAGCGTGAGCTGGCCGTCCTCGGCATGGGCGTGACGCTGCTCCTGCAACTGCCCGGCACCATCCGTGACGGTGGTCACGGTGCGGTCCTCCGCGCGCGGAGCATTCGAGGCCTCCGGCAGCAGCAGGCTGGTGGTGACTTCCGAGCGTCGCGCACCACCGTCCAGACTCCGCTCGGTGCGCCAGTCGAAGCCCGCGAGCCGTCCATCCAGCTTCAGCACCCGGAGCTCCGCCATGGGCACGGGCGCCCGAGGCGGGCCCGGTACCTGGAGCGTGGCGGCCAGTCCCGTCGTGACTCGCTGGAAGGTGCGCGCGTAGCCGGGCTCGTCATGCACGCAGAGCAGGGGCAGCTCGGGGCTCGCGCTCACCATCAGCTTCAGCCTGCCCGCGTTCGCGCTGCCTCCGGGCGCGGCCACTTCGTAGTCCATGTCCACGAACATCACCGGCGCGCCCGCGACCACCGAGACGTCCGTGGGCGCGAGGCTCCGCACCGTGGCGCCCTTGTGCCCCTGCACCGCCTTCGCCACCGCGAGCACCGCGCCCGCAGCGTCGATGGGGCGTTCGTACACGAAGCAGCTCAGCGGCGCCTCCGTGCCCAGGGGAATCTCCAGCCGCGTGGAGCCTTCGTGCCGCGTCAGCTTGGGCGCCGCCGCGGCTTCGACCTCGGCCGTGAAGATGCCCTCCGTGGACGTCACGCGCTGCTTGGGCAGCGGCGCCAGCTCGCGCGCGAAAGGGCCGGACGGCGCGGGCGGTACCGAGGGTGGTTTCGCGGGGGGCGGCGGTTGCGACACGGGCTGCTCCGGCCGGACCGTCGTCACGGACGGCCCGGCGCAGGCGGTGGCGAGGGATAGCACGAGGGCGAGGCGCCGCATGGTGAAACCCGGAGCGCGCTAGCCGGAGTGGGCCCGGGCGCGGCGTGACGCGACGATGTCCCGGAAGGAGCGGCTGCGCAGCTCCTCCAGCGTGAGGCCCGCGGCCAGCACCTCGTCCTCGGTGAGGGCGCCGCAGCTCAGCCCGCGCAGGAAGAAGTTGAGCAGCCCCTGGCCGGTGGCCGCGTCGTCGAAGACGTCGCCCACCAGCGTGGCCTGCGCGGCCTTCTCCATGAACGCCTGGAGCCTGCGCGAGGCCGCGTCCAGCCCGTCCAGGAAGAACGCGTACACCGCCGCGTAGCGCACGGGGAGCTGGCCCGGGTGCAAATCCCACCCCTGGTACCAGCCGCGCTCCAGCGAGTGCCGGATGTGCCGGTACGACACCTGCCAGGCGCGGTGGATCGCCTCCATGTTCTCCCGGCGCTCGGTGGGCAGCAGCGGCGCGTCCTGGCGCGCCCGGTGCGGGGGCACCGGCATGATGTTGGTGGCGCCATCCGCCAGCCGGATGCCCGTGCCCGCGAGCGATACCTGCACCCAGTCCCGCAGGAAGTCGCAGGCCGGGTGCAGCATCGTCTGGGCGTGCGCGCTGACGCCCAGCGCGGCGGTGTAGTCGTACACGCCCAGGTGGGCGCTGGTACAGCGGCCCTGGCTCGCGGCCACCAGCGCGGGCAGGTGCAGCCGGCCCCGTGCGTCGAAGAGGGCCTGGGGTGTCTCCACCATCAGCTCGATGCCCACCGTGCCCAGCGGCAGCCCGTAGCGCGCCTCCAGCACCTCCAGGGCGCGAGCGAGCGTGGACACCTGCTCCGGCAGCGACACCTTGGGCAGCGTGACGACGAAGGAGGGCGGCAGCTTCCCGCCCGTGCGCTCCAGCAGCGCCGTGAGGAACAGGTCCAGCGTGCGCGTGGCGCGGTCGAACAGCTCCTCGGTGAAGGACTTCACCCGGATGCCGATGAAGGGCGGCAGCAGCCCCTCGGCCAGCCCGCGCGCCAGCTCCTCGGCGGCGGACACAGCGTGCCCGTCCTCCTCCGCGTCCGGGCGGTGCCCGTAGCCGTCCTCGAAGTCGATGCGCAGGTCCTCCACGGGCTCGCGCTCGAGCTTGGCCACCACGCGGGAGTAGACGCGCTGGGCGAAGCGGCCACGCTGGGGCAGGCCCAGGCCGTGGGCCAGCACGGGGGCGTCCGGTGCGTACTCCTGGAGCGTGCCCAGCGCGAGCGTGCCCAGCTTCCGGGCCGTCTCCGCCCGGAAGAGGTGCGCGCCGCCGTACACCACGTGCACCGGCTGCCGCAGCGCCGATTCACCCGGGTAGGCGCGCTGGAGGGCCTCGTTGGCCTGGCGCAGGGCCTCTCGCGCGCCCGAGAGGCTCGCCAGGGTCAGCGTCGTCTTCACGGCTGTCGCTTCAACCACGCGGAGACCTCGGGCGCGCAGCGCTCACGCAGCGCCACGTCCTGGGACAGCCGCTCCAGCGTCTGCGCCGTGGCCTGCTGGGCCTCGGCGATGGGGTGGGCCCGGAGCAGGGCCTGTACCTGCTCCAGGTGCTGGCGCGTGCGCAGCATGCCCAGGGCCTCGACGATGCGGCGCAGCAGCATGGGGGCGCCGCCGGTGCGGGCCACCACGTCCTTCCACTGCGTGCGCATCTGCTCCCACCACGCATCGCGGCCGACGCGGTTGCCGAGCAGCCCCGCCACGAAGCTGGCCACGTCCTGGGTCTTCACCGTGTCCGTGTAGAGCAGCCCGCGCGCGCGCTCCGTGAGCTCCGGGGCCTCGAAGGCGGTGAGGGCCATGAGGTAGCGGCGCTGCGTGGCCGGGTCGGGCTCCGACGGAATCTTCTGGAGGAAGGTGTCGAAGAGCGCCGCGTCGCCCGCGCGCGCCACCATGCCCACCGCCGCGTCCAGCAGGTTGGGCTCCAGTGCGTCCCGCTCACCCTTGAGCATGCGCGCCACGCGGGGCCGCGCCTCGTCGAGCGCGTCCTTGCCGCGCGCCAGCCCGCCCACCGCGCGCACCAGCGCCGCGCGCCGCAGCTTCACCCGGTCCGCCTCGCCCGGCACGGGCTGCCAGCCCAGCTTCTTCAGGCCCGGCCCCAACAGCTCCTCCACCCAGGCGCGGAAGCGCACCTGCTCCTCGCCGTCCACCAGCCGGCCCTCGATGTAGGCCAGCCGTCCCACCAGCTCGTCCAGGACGGAGTCGTCCTCCTCGTCGCCGAAGCGGCCCGCCAGGTCCAGCAGGTCCGCCACCGACGCCTGGCCCGCGCGCACCAGCGCCCACTGGTCCGCCAGCAGGGAGATGCGCTCGGACGGCGCCAGCGCCTTCAGGTTCGCCGCCAGCCTGTCCAGGCCCGGCTTGTCGTAGGCCACCCGGTAGAAGCCGGTGGAGCCCGCGTTGGCCGTCAGCCACTTCACCTCGCCTTCGCCCTCCAGCTTCACCGCGGTCCGGGCGTCGCGCAGCAGCACGCGCTGCTCACGCACGCCGGTGCCGTCCTCGTAGCGCAGCACCACCGGCACCGGCCACGTCTCGCCGCTCTGCACGCCGGGCTCGGAGTAGAAGCGCCGCTGCGACAGCGACAGCTCGCGCCCCGCCAGCGTCGCCGTCACCAGCGGGAAGCCGCTCTGGCCCACCCACGCGGTGGCCAGCTCCTCCACCGGCTGCCCGGCGGCCTCGCCCAGCGCGTTCCACAAGTCCTCCTTCACCGTGTTGGCGCGCGCGTGCTTGCGCATGTACTGGCGGATGCCCTCGCGGAAGGGGCCTTCTCCGAGGAAGCCCTCGATCATCCGCAGCACCGCGCCGCCCTTCTCGTAGGTAATCGCGTCGAAGTTCTCACCGGCCTCGCCCGCGTTGCGCACCTCGCCGTGGATGGGGTGCGTGGACTTGAGCGCGTCCAGGTGCAGCGCGCTGGCGCGGTGCGCGTCGAAGTCCAGCCACATGCGCCACTCGGGGCGCCACTGGTCGACAATCTTGAAGGCCATCCACGTGGCGAAGGCCTCGTTCAGCCACAGGTCGTCCCACCACACCATGGTGACCCAGTTGCCGAACCACTGGTGCGCCAGCTCGTGCGTCACCACCTCCGCCACGCGCTTCTTCACCGACAGCGGCGCGGTGGCCGGGTCCAGCAGCAGCGCCACCTCGCGGTAGGTGATGAGTCCGGCGTTCTCCATGGCGCCGGCCTCGAAGTCGGGGATGCCCACCTGGTCCAGCTTGGTGAAGGCATACGGCAGCCCGAAGTAGTCCTGGAGCTTGGGCAGCACCGCCAGCGCCACGTCCTGTCCGAAGCGCGTCAGGTGCGCCTTCTCCGGCAGGGCCCAGGTCCGCACCGGAACGCCCTGCGCGTCCTGCGCGTCCGTGCCCACCAGCGGGCCCACCACCAGGGCGATGAGGTAGCTGCTGAGCACCTCCGTCTCCTGGAACGTCACCTCGCGCAGGGCGCCTGCGGGCGTGTCCTTCACGACCGGGCCGTTGCTCAGCACGGTGAGCCCCGGTGGCACGCGCACGGTGAGCGCCCAGCGCGCCTTGAAGGCGGGCTCGTCGAAGCAGGGGAAGAGCCGGCGCGCGTCGGCGGCCTCGAACTGGGTGGCGGCCACCTTGCCCGCCTGGTACAGGCCGCGCAGCCCTTCCGTGAAGTGCCCCGTCCACGCGATGTCGAGCGACGCGGGGCCGGTGGGCAGCGCTTCATCGAAGCGGAGCACCACTGTCTCGCTTGCCGGCATGGGCTGGATGGACGCGGGCTTGCGCTGCTCGCTTCCGGCGCGGAACGTCACCGCGCCCAGGTCCAGGGCGATGGCGTGCAGGATGATTTCCTTCGCTGGCGCGGACAGCTCCAGGTCGAGCGTCTGCTGTCCGGAGAAGGACTTCGCGTCCAGGTCCAGGGTCAGCGTGGCCGCGTAGCGGCGGGGACGGATGGAGGTCGGCAGGCGGAAGTTCTTGTCTTCGGTCGGGTGCGCCATAGGGATGCGGAATCTAGCCTCCGCGCCGCCGCCTGCCTGGACTTATGTCAGGGGTGTCCGCCGTCACACCCTTGGCGGCCCCGGAACGCCGTTGCTTGGGCGGGCGGGGCACGAGCTGGTGGAAGAGGCTGGACTCCCGCTTGAAGAAACCTTCCGTGTGGAAGGAAGCGGGCAGCTCCAGCAGAAGAAAGTCCAGGTGGTGACACAGCTCGTGCAGCAGGGTGCGCAGGTAGGTGCGGAAGGCCACCACGCGCGCGTGCTTCGCGGTCCGCATCCAGAGCAGGATGCGGGGGCGGCGGCCGCGCTCCAGGGTGTACATGCCGTGCAGCTCGCCGGTGTCCGAGGACGGGCGGACCTCCAGCACCTCCACCTTCGCCGTCGCCACGTCGAGCCGTCCGCAGAGGGCATCGCTCAGCCGGGCGGTGGCCTGCTCGATGTCCGGCGGATGTCCCCGGGCCAGCGTCTCGCGCAGCGCCGCCACCAGGGGCTCCAGCGTCCTGGGCTCGCGCAGACGCAGCGCGTTCACCGAGTCGCTCATCCGGTAGACGCGCTGCTGGGCGGGAGTAAGGATGTCGTAATAGGCGAAGGGCACGGGTGGAGCTCGGTCCAGGACAGCTTCCCACCCGTGCCGGTTGCTGGCTACAGGCCGCCGGCCTCCAGGGCGCCCCCCAGCCCGGGGAAGGGCTTGGTGAGCAGGGCCTGGAAGACGATGTCTTCCAGGACGATCCGCGCCGGAAGCTGGGGCAGGGTGAGGCCGGAGCGGACCACGGTGTTGCTGACGATGACCCAGACGCGCCGCCGGCCGATGGCGCGCTGGAGCGCCTGGGATTCGATTCGCACCGGTGTGCGGCTGACGGGCGGGAAGTCACGCTCGGCGAGGATTTCCGCCGCCGTGTCGTAGTAGGCCGGCCGGTTGAGGTCCGTGTAGAGCCGCGGGTTGTCCGGCGTGGCGCTGCCGGTGAGGGACAGCCGCGCGGACGTGCGCAGGGTGAGCGTGGAGGACGGGTTGACCACGACGAGGCTGGCGGACACCTCGTTGACGATGATGTCCAGGTTCTGCGTGTTGACGGACTCCTCCGGCAGGTCGAGCGCTACCTCCGCGTAGACGGGCTCCAGCAGTGAGGTGATGGGCACCACCTGGTCGAAGGGCTCGGTCTGGATGGCGATTTCCGCCGAGCACGCGGACAGCAGCAGCACACAGGGGAGCAGCAGGGCGCGCATCATCATCGGAAGCTCCAGGACAGGTCGAGGACGGGGAGGACGGGGAGACGCTCTCCGGGAAGCGCGGGGTCGCTCATGTCCACGTAGGACGCGCCCAGCCCCAGGCCGAAGTGCTCTCCGCCGTAGCGGAGGCCAGCCGCGGCGCGCAGGGTGGCGCCGCCCTTCACGCGCACGCCGGCCTCACCCACCACGGACCAGTGGCCCGCGAAGTTGAAGGCCACGGCGCCGGTGAAGGAGAGGTAGTCCGACGTGTAGTGCCCGTAGCGGGCCTCGCCCTGCACCAGCAGGCGGCCCAGCGCCAGGCCATAGACGCCGTAGAACGACGGGCCGGACAGCTCGGGTTCGAAGCGCTGGAGCGCCGGCGTGTCCGCCTCCGACGTCACGACGTCCGAGTAGACGGAGGCGCCCACGAAATGCGTGTAGCGCGCGCCCAGGACGAAGCGGTGGGGGCCAGCCGCCAGGGCCCACCGCAGCCCCAGATTGGGAGCCAGCAAGGCGTTGGCGTACAGCGACGTGTCCACCGCCAGCCCCGCGAACAGCGGCAGCGCCGTGCGCTGGAGGCCCAGCACGGGCGCGTCGATGGCCTCCGCCGCGTCCGTGGTTAGCAAGCGCGCGGTGTTGGTGCGCACGCCATCCGCGTCGGCCGCGGCGAGGGAGGGGGACAGCAGGGCAGCCAGGACACAGGCAGCGAGGGGAGGAGGTTTCAAGCCACGCGCTCCAGTCGGAGAGGGTGCGCCGCAGCTTAGGGCCACTCGCTTTTTTGCTGAGCGCCTGCCTGCTCACACCGTGTGGACCCATTCCCCCGGTATGGGGCACGCCGTCCGGGCCATGACAGATGGTGTTCTCGTTTGCGGTCCACACCGCGCGGCACATACCTTCCTGTCGCGTGGAAGGGCTGGCATCACAGCGGGCTGCGATGGCCCTGGAGCCGCGGGAGCGGGTACTGGCGCTGCTGCGCCTGTACGGCTGGAACGCCACCTCGTTCCAGGTGCTCCAGCCGGGCTTCGACTACTGGTTCGACCCGGCGGGCGATGCGTGCGTGGCGTACGTGGACACGGGAAGGGCCTGGGTGGCCGCGGGGGCCCCCATCGCGCCGCCAGAGCGCCTGTCCGCGGTGGCGGAGGGCTTCCATGCGGCCGCCCGCGCGGAGGGCCGGCGCGTGTGCTTCTTCGCCACCGAGCCGCGCTTCCTGGCGCATGCGCCCATGGCATCGCTGCCCATCGGTGAGCAGCCCGTCTGGGATCCGGCGCGTTGGGAAGAGGTCCTGCGCGGCAGCCGCAGCCTGCGGGAGCAGCTTCGCCGCGCGCGGGCGCGGGGTGTGACGGTACGCGAGGCGCCAACAGCGGAGCTGGAGGACGCGCGGCACCCCTCGCGCAAGGGCGTGGAGCGGCTGAAGGCGCGCTGGCTCGCCTCCCGCCGCATGGCGCCCATGGGCTTCCTGGTCCAGCTCGGGCCCCATGCCTTCGCGAGTGAGCGCCATGCCTTCGTGGCGGAGGTCAACGGCGAGGTGGTGGGCTTCCTCTCCGTGTCACCCGTGTACGCCCGCGACGGCTGGTTCCTTCAGGACCTGCTCAGAGACCCCGAGGCGCCCAACGGCACCGCGGAGACGCTGGTGGACCTGGCCATGCGGACCGCCGCCGCCGGGGGCCGGCGCTATGTGACGTTGGGGCTGGCGCCCCTCGCGGGGCCCGTGCGCCCCTGGCTGCGGCTGGCGCGTGCCTGTGGCCGCCCGCTCTTCGATTTCGAGGGCCTGCGTGCCTTCAAGGCGAAGTTCCGCCCCGACGCCTGGGTGCCCATCCATCTCTCCTATCCCGCACGGCGCGGCGGGCTGGCGGCGGTGTACGACGCGCTGCGGGCCTTCGCGCAGGGAAGCCTGCTGCGCTTCGGCATCGCCACGCTGCTGCGGCGCCCGAGGCTGTTGGTGCATGCGCTGGCCGCGCTGCTCGTCCCGTGGACGGCGCTGCTGGCGCTGCCCGCCACCGCGCGCTGGTTTCCCTCGGTCCAGGCGCAGTGGGCGTGGGTGCTGTTCGACGTGGGCCTCACGGCGGGCCTCTTCTCCCTGGTGCACCGCTGGAGGGATTCCCTGGCCACGGCGCTAGGGGGCCTGACGGCGGCGGATGCCTGCCTGACGTTCGCCCAGGCCGTCACCTACAACGTGCCGCTCGCCCGGAGCGCGCTGGACTGGGCCCTCATCGCCGTGGCCGTGGTCGCGCCAGCGACCGCGTCCGGGCTGCTCTTCATCTCGCGAGACCTGCGCCTGCCCGGGCGCTAGTCATATCGACGCGCCGCTATCGAGCTCCTCGTCCTCGGTGGGGACGGAGGCGCCGTGGCCGGGATGCAGGAACACCTCTCCGTGGTCCACGCGCGCCACCAGGTGGAAGCTCACCATGAAGTCGCGGCTGGGCGGCCAGCCTTGCTCCAGCTCGAAGTGCGTGTCGCCGATATGCACCACCGTGCCGAGCCTCCTCCCGTGCTCGTCCCTCACGGCCATGCCCTCCCGCAACTCACCCGGATCCCACATGACGCCCTCCTCGGTTTTCTTCCTCGGGGAAAGATGCGCTCGCCCGGGGTGTTTCGGCAGCCCACGCATGGCGTCCCTCCTTGCCCAAGGGGTGTGGACCTCGCCCGAGGGCAATGGCGTTTTCAGGAAAGAGCAGACCCCAGCCCCCGTGTCGTGGCTCCATCGTGGTTCGGACGCTCGCAGCCTTGCTGCTCGCCCTGCCCGGGCAGGCCCAGCCCCCATGAAGGAGGCGGCTCCACCCGCCTGCCTCGCGGCACTGGGGTGGTCGCGCTTCGTTCAGTGTCCCAGGCCGGGTACGGCGTCACGGGGCCGCTGGAAGAGCGACCGAGGCTCCCACAGGAAACGTGTGGCCTGTGCCACCCGCGGCAGGCCCAGCATCACCGCGAGCAGCAACCCGGCCAGGAGCAGGATGACGACGCCCACCGGCCCGTGGAGGTGTGAGAACGCGCCGGCGGCTTCGCCTCCGCGCAAGACGAACCCGTGGAGGAGGAAGGGCACCAGGCTCCGCCCACCGAACCGAGTGAGCGCGCTCTCACCGCGGGGGCTGAGCGTGAAGAGCGTCCACGTCAGCGCCAGCGCGCCGCCCAGGAGCACCAGTCGTGCCGCCATGCCGGTGAGCGCGGTGGTCCCGAGCGCGGCATAGCCACTGCTCCCGTACAGCCACTGAGGGGCGGGGGCTGGCAGGAGGTCCGTGGCCATCGCCCACACGGCGGCGCCAAGTCCTACGACGAGGACCGCCGCGAGCACCCCGTTCCGTGTGCGGTCCGGGGCGGGTGCCAGCAGCCACTCCCTGGGCATCAGGTGGCCCGCGACGAAGCAGGGGAGGAACACGAGCGTCCGCGACAGGCTGAACGGGTAGCCCACCCAGGGCAGCAGGCCCGCGCCGAGCGACAGCGTCACGGCCCACACCAGCGGCCTCGGCAGGCGCAGGAGCAGCGGCAGCGACAGCCGCCAGCTCGCGAGGCTCAGCAGGAACCACAGCAGCCAGTACGGCTGCATCAGCCAGTGCAGGCTCCAGCCGCGCCCGAGCACCCACGCGTCGAAGGCGACATACAGCCCCTGGAACACGGCCAGCGGCGCGAGCAGTCCCCACGCGATGGCTCCCAGCGCCTTCGGGCCCGAGTCCGCGCGCGACAGATGGCCGGAGAGGAACGCGAAGGCGGGGATGTGGAACAGATACAGGCCCGAATAGAGCGCCCGTGCCAGCGGCTCGCGCCCCAGGAGTGGTTCGAGCGCATGCCCCATCACCACCAGGAGGATGAGGATGCCGCGCACGTTCTCGAACAGGGGGATGCGTCCGGCGCTCGCCACGCCTCACAGCGTAGTTCCGCCGGGTTGAGGGGCGGCGTCGCCGCGGTGGGCAGCGCAGCTCACTGTATCGACTAGAGAACAGTGAGCTTGTCAGGCTCGACCTGCTGCATGGAGCGCGGGGCGCCCAGCGCGCACGCATGGACGCGCGCTGCGCGCTACTCGGGGCCCTGGAATCCCCCGGCCCGGAACGTGAGCACCAGCGTGTCCCGGTGCCCTGGCCCGTCCATTGGCTGGATGGGCGTGCTCTCGTGAATCACGCGGGCGTCATCGAGCAGCAGGGCGGACCAGGGCTCGGTCAGCGTGAAGCGCAGCCCGGTGGGACCGTCGGCCTCGAAGACGCGCGTCTCGCCACCCTTGATGCCCTGGCGGCCCACGAGCACCACCACGACGAAGTCCACGCCATCACGGTGCGCGCCCTCCGGCGTTGGCCGGCCGATGCCATCCGTGGTGTCGATGCGGAACTGGTGCGCCTCGACGTACCAGGGGCGCTCGCCCGCGAGGCGGGAGCAGCACGTGGCGAGGCCTCGAATCAACGTCGTCCAGGCGGGCTGTGACACGACGTCCGGCCGCACGGGCTCGAACCAACGCTCGAGTCCGCCGTGGAGCGCGTTGTACTCCACCGGCTGCCAGTGGGCGCGGTGGGGCGCCTGCGTCACCGACGCGCCCTCCACGATGAAGCACGAGTGGCGCCGCGAGCGGTAGCGGCCTCCGTCCCGGAGGAAGCCGTCCAGGGGCAGGTCGTTCCAGGAAGGCTCCAGCGCGTGCAGCGCGGAGGCGTCGACCCCGGCGAGCTCGCAGAGCCCGTCACGGCTGAGCACGGCGTAGCCACGGTCGCGCAGCGCCGTGGGGACTTCGGTCGCGGGGATGATGGGGGGCTGGAAGCTCATGGCGGTTGGACTCAGGGAAGGTTGTTCGCCGAGGGCACGGGGACTTGCTGCGCCACCTTCAGGGCTTCGCGGAAGCGTCCCTCCCGTGCAGCCACGCACACGGTGTAGCCGTCCACGACGCCGCAGGTGACGCGGTCTTCCAGGCGCTGGAAGAGCGGCTGCTTCGCCGCGTCGACCACGTAGAGGGTGTCCTCCGCGAGGCGGCCGTGCTCGACGTCGTCTATAAGCGTGGCGCAGACCTGGGCCACGCGAGGCTCATCGAGCCGGGCGGAGTAGCCGCTGTTGGTCGTCAGGCCCTGGCGGTAGGCGAGGTCGCCAAAGCGCACGTAGGTGTTCTCCGGGAAGGTGTTCTCCACGCAGGGCATCTGCGAGCCGTGGATGACGGGCGGCACCAGCGTGACGAACCGGTAGGACGTGTCGAGCTGCTCCCACGCCGGCGCCCGCAGCCGTGGCCAGGGCGCGCCCACGAACCGCGTCCGCGCCCACACGTCGGGAGCGTCCACGAGCTGGAGCGCCACCGCGCCCAGCAGCAGGGCGGTGGCCACGCCGGGCCGCTGCCGCCAGCGCGACAGGACGAGCGCGAGGATGCCCGCCAGCAGCAGGTAGTAGAGGGGCCAGACGAAGCGGCCCGACGCGCGGAAGGCTCCGAGCATCGGCATGACGGGCTCCATCAGCTTGCGCATGGTCAGCACCGTCCGGCCCGCCACCGTCATCGTCGACGAGAAGCCGAGCACGGCCATGGCGAGCGCCACCAGCACCAGGGGCAGCAGGGGCTTCACCCGGTTCCAGTCTCGCGGCCTGCCACCCGACAGCCATCCGAGCAGCCCCGCGACCCCCAGGGCGAGCGCGCCCGTGCCCAGGTAGCCGAAGCCCTCGTACTGTCCGGCGCCGGTGGGCAGCGCAGGCAACAGGCGGGACCAGCCCAGGGGGTTGATGAACGTGAGCAGGTCCGCGCTGTAGAAGCCGAAGCCGCTGGCGCCCGTGCTCACGCCCTGGCCCAGGTAGCCGAACGCGAAGAAGGGCAGGGCCACCGCGAGGCCCAGGCCCAGGGACACGCCACCGGTAGCGCCCCAGGACAGGTGTCCCTCCCTCCGCGCCTGGACGAGCAGCGCTACGCTGAGCGCGAAGACCATGACCGTCAGGTAGGGGTGCGTCCCCGCGGCGAGCAGGTTGAGCAGCAGCGCCCACCGCAGCGAGCGGTGCGCGGCGCGGGCGTCTTCCCGCGGACGCAGGTTCAGCCAGAGCATCGCGGTCAGCATCCAGTGCGCGCAGAGCGTGTCGTGCCCGGAGCGGAAGAGGAGCACCGGCGCCGTGACGAAGAACACCGCGCCCAGCACGCGCTGGAGCGGCTGGCGCGTGAAGACGCCCATCAGCTTCACGGCCATCCAGCCCTGGAGTGCCAGGCACAGCGCCAGCCAGGGCCCGACGAACTGGAAGTCCCGCGGCAGCCAGCGGGAGAACGGCTTGAGCACCAATGACACCCAGGGGTTGGCGTCGGAGAAGCCTACCGTCATGACGTGCGGGTGCATGAGGCTGGGCGTGCGGCCCAGTGGGAAGCCCCACGAAGCATCCCGGAAGTGGAGCCACCCGAGCACATGCTGCGCCGGGTCCCCCGCGCCCATCCAGTCTAGATGGGTGGGGTCGAGCGTCGGTCCGCCTCCCGCGGCGAGGAACCACAACACCCCGAGCGCCGCGCCCACCCACGGCAGCAGCTTCTCGCCCTTGTCGACGGGTCCTGTTGTCGCCACCTGCTTCGGCTCCTGGTGTTCACGCGTGAGGAGCTCGGCCGCTCCCAGGGACGTGTGTGCGGGACCCATACTCCCTCGCGGGGCATCACCGCCAGTCCCGATGCAATGCACTCACGAGGCCGGCGCCAATACCGAGGGAATGGGAGGGGGCCCGGTCTGTTGGTGGGCCACCTCGCGCATCGGGAGATGAGGACATGAGAAGGGCGTACGTGGCGTCGTTGCTGGCCGGGCTGCTGACCACCTCCGCGGCGAAGGCGGAGGAGGCGCCCGACCCCTTCCTGTGGCTCGAAGAGGTCCAGGGTGCCCGGGCGCTCGAATGGGTCCAGGCCCAGAACGCGCGGACGCTCGCGGTGCTGGAGAAGGACCCGCGCTTCGAGACCTTCCACGCGGAGGCGCTCGAGATGCTCACCTCCACCGACCGGATTCCCTCGCCGCGCTTCCGGGCGGGTGGGGTGGACAACTTCTGGCAGGACCGGAGCAACCCCCGCGGCGTGTGGCGGCACGCCTCGTTGGAGGGCTACGTGGGCGCCCGGACACCGTGGGAGACGGTGCTGGACGTGGACGCCCTGGCGAAGTCCGAGCAGGCCAACTGGATATGGAAGGGCAGCAACTGCCTGCCCCCGGCGGACCGGCAGTGTCTCGTCTCGCTGTCGAACGGCGGCAAGGACGCCGTCGAGCTGCGCGAGTTCGACGCCACGGCGAAGCGCTTCGTGGAAGGCGGCTTCCAGGTCCCCGAAGGGAAGCTGTCCGCCGCCTGGCTGGATGCGGACACGCTGCTGGTGGGGCGGGACTGGGGTGGGACGCTCACCGAGTCGGGCTATCCGTTCGTGCTCAAGCGCTGGACGCGCGGCACGCCGCTCGCGGAGACGCGGGAAGCCTACCGGGGCGAGCGCACGGACGTCTCCGCGACGCCCATCCCCTTGCGGGACGCGGAGGGCGCGCTCCAGGCGGTGCTGGTCAACCGCGCGGTGACGTTCTTCGAGTCGGAGTTCTATCTGCTGGGGGACGCGGCGCCCGTCCAGCTCCCCTTCCCCCGGAAGACCTCCATCCAGGCCTTCGTGGAGGGGCAGGTCATCTTCACCATCGAGGAGGACTGGGGCCGCTTCAAGCAGGGCGCGCTGCTGGCGTATCCGCTCGCGGCGCTGAAGGAGGACCCGGCGGCGGCGAAGCCCGTGCTCCTCTTCCAGCCCGGGCCGCGTCAGGCCATCGAGTCCGTGGCCGCCACGCGTGGCCGGGTGCTGGTGAGCCTGTACGAGGACGTGAAGGGCGCGCTGGACGTCTACACGCCGTCGAAGAACCGCTGGAGCCGCAAGCGCCTGGCGCTGCCGGGGAACGCCTCGGTGGCCATCACCGCGACGAGCGCATCGCATGACCGGCTCTTCGTGATGACGCAGGGGTTCCTCGAACCGACGTCGCTGTGGCTGGCGGATGCCGGGGCGGCGACGGTGAAGAAGGTGAAGTCGCTGCCCGCGCGCTTCGATGCCTCGAAGCTCCGGGTGGAGCAGTACTGGACGCAGTCGAAGGACGGCACGCGGATTCCGTACTTCCTGGTGCGGCCGAAGGCGCGGAAGCTCGACGGCACCACGCCGACGCTGGTGTATGGCTACGGCGGCTTCCAGGTGTCCAAGCCGCCCGTCTACCTGCCGGAGGAGGGCAAGTTGTGGATGGAGCGCGGCGGCGCCTACGTCGTCGCCAACATCCGGGGCGGCGGCGAGTTCGGTCCCCGCTGGCACCAGACGGCCCTGCGCGAGCACCGCCAGCGTGCGTTCGACGACTTCGCGGCGGTGATGCGAGACCTCGTGCGGCGGAAGGTGACCTCGCCTCGCCGCATGGGCATCTATGGCCGCTCCAACGGCGGTGTGCTCACCAGCGTGGCGATGACGCAGCACCCGGAGCTGTTCAACGCGGCCGTCATCGAGAGCCCGCTCATCGACATGATGCGCTACCACAAGCTGCCGGCGGGCGCGTCCTGGGTGGGCGAGTACGGCAACCCCGAGGTGCCGGAGGACGCGGCGTTCATCTCGAAGTACTCCGCCTACCAGAACCTGCGCGAAGGCGTGCGCTACCCCATGCCGTACATCACCACGAACACGAAGGACGACCGCGTCCACCCGGGGCACGCGCGCAAGTTCGCGGCCCGGTTGGAGGCCATGGGGCTGCCATACCTCTATTACGAGAACACCGACGGGGGGCACTCCAACGACGCCGACCCGCTGCTCAACGCGCGCCGGTGGGCGCTGCACCACGTCTACCTGACACGGCAGTTGATGGACTGAGGGGCCCCGCGCGGATGGGCGTGGCCGCGCTCAGGGGCGCTGCTGGGCCAGCATCCAGGCGAACACCTTGGGCTCCTTGTAGACCCGGTCCCAGATGTCGTGGCCGCCATCATGGAAGAGGGTGAAGAGCACCGGGCGCGCAGGCTCCGCGCCCGTCGAGTCCGTGTTCGTCTGCCCCTCAATCCACTCCCAGCTCCCGGTGCCGGGCCGGAAGAACGCCGTCTGCGCGCGGTTCGGGAAGGTATAGGTGTCCGTGACGCCGCCGGTTCCGCCCATCGCCGGGCCCATCCGCTGGGCATCCGCGGGGGTTGCTTCGAAGCCGCCGTTGCAGACCGGGATGATGGCCGCGAGCTTCGAGGGGAGCCGCGAGGCGTCGTTAGGTAGACGCGCCTCCTGTCCGCCTTGAGCTTCCCGAGGATGTGAGTGGCAACTTCGAGTGGGAGCCTCTGCCGCGAGCAATGGCAATGTTATCGTGAACGTCTTGTTTTGAATACATGTCTGGAATTTGAAGAGGTGGGCTCCACACCGCACTTCGAGGGGACTCCTCCCCACGTGGCACGGGGGCATCCCTGGCGGACGGTGGTGTCTGGCGAAGGCGCTCGTCAGAATCATTTCACTCATTCCAGACGAAAGCTGCAAGCCCATGCGAACCATCGTCCTTGGCGCCTCTCTGCTGCTGGTGGCCTGTGAGTCCTCGCCTTCGGAGCCCCCGCCTGACGACCCGTCCAGCCCGCACCGGGTGTCGCGCGTGGAGGCCGTCCAGGGGGTTGAGTTGGAGGTGCTCGATTATGGCGGTGAGGGACCGGCGCTGGTGTTCCTTGCGGGCATGGGCAACACCGCGCACATCTACGACGAGCTGGCGCTCGAGTTCCGCGCGACCCACCACGTCTATGCGCTCACGCGCAGGGGCTTCGGCGCCTCGGACTGGCCCGACACCGGCTATGACACCGCCACGCTGGGAGGGGACGTCCTGGGGCTGCTCGATGGGCTCGGCCTCGCGAGGGCGTCCTTCGCGGGCCACTCCCTCGCGGGGGATGAGCTGACGTGGCTGGCGCTCCACCATCCCGAGCGCGTGGACATGCTCGTCTACCTGGACGCCACCGACAGCCGGGGGGAGGTGGCTACGTTCCTGGAGGGCTCGCCGCTGCCGCCGCTGCCGTTCTCCGACCTGAGCGGGCTTCCCTCGCGTCAGGCCGTGGCGGAGCGGCTGGCGCAGGACCTGGGCGGTGGTCTTCCGGCGCACGAGGTGGAGCAGGCACACGTGTTCGATGCCACCACGGGCGCCTATGTGCGCGAGCGCCGCCACCCAGGAGCCACGGAGCGCTGCGTCCGGGACGCGGCCACCATGGACCTCACCCGCGTGCGGGGGCCCGTCCTGTCCCTGTCCGACGGTCAGGGCTTCTCCGGCTGGGTCGAGGGCCTGAGCGCGAACGAGGCGTTGCCCGGGGACTTCCGCGCGAAGGCCCGCGACTTCCTGCCCGCCCTCCGCCAGCACGAGGAGGACGTGGATGCCGGGCTGCGGAACCACCCCGGCTGGAGACACCTCCAGTTGGAGGGCGCGAGTCACTACGTCTGGCTCACGAACCGCGCCGAGGTCGTGGCGCGGATGCGCGACTTCTTCGACAGCACCGCCGCCGCGCGATAGCGGGGGCCCGTGCCGGGGGCGCGCGCATCAACTGCGCTGCATCGCCTCGGCCCGCGCGGACTCCCGGGGCGCTCAGGGGTGGATGGCCACCTTGAAGACGCCATCGCGGCGCTCCCCGAAGAGGGCGTAGGCCTCCTGGATGTCATCGAGCTTGAACCGGTGGGTGATGAGCGGTGACAGGTCGACCCGCTTCTGCCGCACCACCTCCATGAGTCGCCGCATGCGCTCCTTTCCCCCGGGGCAGAGGGTGGTGACGATGCGGTGGTCGCCCAGTCCGGCGGAGAAGGCATCGTAGGGCAGCTGGAGCTTGCCCGAGTACACACCCAGGCTGGAGAGCATGCCCGCGGGGCGGAGGCAGCGCAGCGCGCTCTCGAAGGTCTGCTGGGTGCCCAGGGCCTCGATGGCCACATCCGCGCCGCCGCCGGTGAGCCGCTTCACCTCGGCCACCACGTCCTGCTGGCGGTGGTCGAGCACCACGTCCACGCCCATCCGCCGCGCCATCTCCAGCCGGGACTCGTCGCCATCCACACCCACCACGAGCGACGCGCCCATCAGCCGCGCGCCGATGGAGGCGCACAGGCCGATGGGGCCCTGGGCGAAGACGACCACCGCGTCGCCGATGCGCACGCCGCCCGATTCCGCGCCGCTGAAGCCCGTGGAGGCGATGTCCGAGAGCAGGAGGACCTGCTCGTCCGACAGCTCGTCCGGGATGGGCGCCAGGTTGGCTTGCGCCGACGGAACCAGGATGTACTCGGCCTGGGCCCCGTTCTGGGTGTTTCCCATGCGCCAGCCTCCGAGCGCCTCCCACCCCTCGCCATGGCCGCATTGCGAGAGGTGCCCGGCCAGGCAGGCCCTGCATTGTCCGCATGGGGTGATGGCGCCCACGAGGACGCGCTGTCCCGGCCGGTAGCCCGTCACGCCGGGCCCCAGCTCCTCGATGACGCCGACCGGCTCGTGTCCGATGACGAGCCCCTCGCGGACCGGGTACTCGCCACGGACGATGTGGAGGTCCGTTCCGCAGATGGTCGTCAGCGACATCCGGACGATGGCCTCACCGGCGCCCGCGCGTGGCAGCTCCACCTCCTCGATGCCGAAGCGATTCACGCCACGAAAGACATTGGCTCGCATGTGCTCCCCCAGGACACGTGGTTCGTCTCCGTGGAGTTTCGGCATGGTCTCCTGGTGCGTCACCCGCATCACGGGCGTGCAGTGCCCGCATGGGACGGCCCGCGCTCCAGGCGCCCGCCGGCGCGCGGCGATGGCGGCCGGCGGCTCGACCCCCTGGCTCCGGGCCCGGTGGATGGCGCCGCCCCGGGCGGTCCGCATCCTCCTCTCTGGGCCGTGCCCGTCCGGCGGGCGGCGGAGCCATCCGCGCCACCCGGCGCTTGCTTGAGGGAGCTCACACCATGGACGTCTCACCCAACACCGAGCAGCGTCGCGCACCCGCGCGCGCGGACGAGGCGAACGCGCCGCGCCTGCGCTGGTTCAGCGACCTCTCCCGCGAAGACGTGGGGCTGGCGGGAGGCAAGGGCGCGAACCTGGGGGAGATGACGCGCGCGGGGTTGCCCGTGCCGCCCGGCTTCGTCGTCACCGCCGCCGCGTTCCATGAGGCCATGGCCCCGGTGCGTGCCCGGCTGAGTGAGCTCTGGGGGCGCGTCGACCCGGATGACCCGGCGTCGCGGGCCCGTGTGACGGCGCAGCTCCGGGCCTGCGTGCGCGAGGTCCCCGTGCCGGAGCGGCTCCGGGCGCGCGTCCTGGAGGCGTATCACCAGCTCGGGGCGGGGCGGGCGGTGGCGGTGCGCTCCTCGGCGACCTCCGAGGACACCGAGGCCACCTCCTTCGCGGGCATGCACGAGTCCTTCACCAACGTGGTGGGGGACGTGGCGGTGATGGACGCGCTGCGCTCGTGCTGGGCCTCGGCCTATGGCGAGCGCGTGGTGGCCTACCGGAAGGCGGAGGGGCTCACCGATGAGCCGGCCATCGCCGTGGTGATACAGGCCATGGTGGATTCGGCCCGCGCGGGCGTGATGTTCACCGCGGACCCCGCATCGGGTGACACGGAGCGCATCGTCATCGAGGCGGCCTGGGGCCTGGGCGAGGTCGTGGTGGGCGGTCAGGTGGAGCCGGACACCTACAGCCTCCTCAAGAAGGGGCCGCGCGTGTGCGAGGTCCGCGTCGGCGACAAGAGCTTCCGGTTGGGCCGGGACGCGGAAGGACGCCAGCAGCGGGAGACGCTGAGCCCGGAGCAGGCCCAGCAGCGCGTGCTGAGTGATGTCACCGTGCTGGAGCTGGCGCGGCTGGGGCTGCGGGTGGAGCAGCACTACGGTGCGCCGCAGGACATCGAGTGGGCCGAGGAGGGCGGCCGGCTGTTCCTGGTGCAGACGCGCCCCATCACCACGCTGGGACAAGCCGCGAGGCCGGAAGGCGGCCGAGAGGAGGGTCCCACCGGAAGGACGCTGGTGCAGGGGCTGGGGGCATCTCCCGGCCTGGGCGCGGGGCGGGTACGAATCCTGAAGTCGCCCGAGGAGGGCCGGCGGCTCCAGGCAGGGGAGGTGCTGGTGGCGTCGATGACGTCGCCGGACTGGGTCCCCACCATGCGGCGGGCGGCGGCCATCGTGACGGACCGTGGCGGCATGACGTGTCACGCCGCCATCGTCAGCCGTGAGCTGCACAAGCCCTGCGTGGTGGGCACGCGCACCGCCACCCGCAAGCTCCGGGACGGCGAGGCGGTGACGGTGGATGGGACGACGGGCGAGGTGCGGGAGGGCGAGGAGGCTGCCCGTGCACCGGCCGTGGACGCCGCCGCGCGCCCGCAGGTGGTGGAGAGCCCCGGGGTGCTCGCCACGCGGCTCTACGTCAACCTCGCCCTGCCGACGCAGGCCCAGGAGGCCGCTGCGCTGCCGGTGGACGGCGTGGGCCTGCTGCGCGCCGAGTTCATGCTCACCGAGGCCCTGGGCGGCGTGCACCCGCGCAAGCTGATTGCCGAGGGACGGAGCCGTGAGTTCGTGGACCGGATGTCGCGCGCGTTGCTCCAGACGACGCGCGCCTTCCAGCCGCGCCCCGTGGTGTACCGGACCACCGACTTCCGGACGAACGAGTTCCGGGGGCTGGAGGGGGGCGCCGACTACGAGCCCCAAGAGTCCAACCCGATGATTGGCTTCCGCGGCGCCTACCGCTACCTGCGCGAGCCCGACGTCTTCCGGCTGGAGCTGGAGGTGCTCGCGCGCGTCCGCGAGCAGACGCCCAACCTCCACGTGATGCTCCCGTTCGTGCGCACGCTCTGGGAGCTGGAGGCCTGCCTGGAGCTCATCGCCCAGAGCCCGCTGGGACGGCAGCGCGGCTTGAAGAAGTGGGTGATGGCGGAGGTGCCCTCCATCGTCTACCGCATCCGCGACTACGCGAGGTGTGGGATTGACGGTGTGTCCATCGGCTCGAATGACTTGACGCAGCTCATGCTCGGCGTGGACCGCGACTCGGAGTCCTGCGCCGAGCTGTTCGACGAGTCGGACGAGGCCGTGCTGGCCGCCATCGGCGACATCATCCGGGCGTGTGAGGAGGCGGGGCTCACGTCCTCGCTGTGCGGCCAGGCCCCGTCCAACCGGCCGGACTTCGCGGAGCACCTGGTCCGGGCAGGGATTACGTCCATCTCCGTGGACCCAGCGGCGGTGCCCGCGGCGCGGCGGGTGATTGCGGCCGCGGAGCAGCGGCTGCTGCTGGCCGCCACGAGGCGCGCTCCGCTCCAGGGGTGCTAGGCCCGCCCGTGGTGCGGGGCGTCCCGCCGGGGCGGCGCCGCGCCGTGGAGTCGGTGCTTGTTCCAGAGCAGGTAGGGGAGGAGCGCCAGCGTGCGCAGCACCAGGTAGACGCACATGAAGGGGAGCAGCCGCACGCCCTGGTCACTGGCGCTCGCGATGGCGAGCGCGATGGACGGGTTGCCGAAGACGGCGGCGAGCGCGAGCGCCGTCTGGTCCCCGGGCCGGGGGCCTCCGGCCAGCTGCCCCAGCAGCGCGGACCCCAGCGTCATCACCAGCATGCCCAGCAGCATCCAGCCATCCACGTCGCGCAGCCTGGGGCCGCTGATGACCAGCAGCGCGAGCACGGCACAGACGAACACGGCCTTGAAGAGCCACAGCATGGGTCGCAGCAGGCGCCTGGCCAGCTCGGGGCGCCATGCGCGCAGCGTCCAGCCCGCGACGAGCGGCACCAGGAAGGGCATCACGACCCGCTCCAGCAGCCGGGCGGCGGGGGGCGCCCGGAACACGTCCGGGAAGAACGCGTCGAGCAGCCGGAGCGACAGGGGCAGGAACAGGACGGCGGCCAGCGACAGCGTGACTGACAGCGCCACCGTGAGGCCCAGGTCTCCACGCTGCCGGTAGGCCGCCACGGCGACGCCGGGCATCCCCGGGCTGACGGCCATCAGCAGGACGAGTCCGCCAGCGAGGCGGGAGAGGGGGAGGACATGCACCACCGCGAGGGCGAGCAGCGGAACGCCCAGCAGGATGACGGGGAGCCCCCGCACATACGCCGGCAGCCGCACCGCGCGGCTCACGGCGCTCGCCTGCACCGCGAGGCCGAGGACGAAGCCCATGAGCACGACGAGGTGCTGCACCGCGAACCCGACTGCGTGCCGCACGCCCATCCCGGCGGCTCCCTCGATGCCCATGCGTGGAGGATGGGCACGCTGCGTCCCCGGGCGCAGGCGGGGGCGGCCAGCCGTGGGCGCGGTCCTCGCCGTGGCCGAGCGCGCCCGGGAGGCACGCCTCCGCTCGAAGTCAAGGGGGGCGCCCTCACCCGCCAGTGTGATGGCCGTCAGGGGCTCCTCCTCCTGAAATCCCTCCTGCGCCCGGTCACCTCACCACCACCCGGGCCGGGGACCTCTCATGGACGCGAACCATCTGCTGGAGCTGGTCAAACGCTATCAAGACAACAAGGCGTTCATCTCCAACGAGGAGACCGCGAAGATCGCGCTGGTCGTCCCCTTCATCCGGAGCCTCGGCTATGACCCGAGCGTCCCGCGCGAGGTCCGCCTGGAGTACACGGCGGACTTCGTCCAGGGCGATGGGAAGAAGCTGCCGGACCGCATGGACTTCGCCATCTTCGACCAGACGGGCACCAAGCCGCTCATGGTCATCGAGACCAAGCCCCTGGGCACGGACCTCAAGGCGCGGGCCCAGCAGCTCGCGCGCTACCTGGCCCAGCTGCCGGAGCTCCACTTCGGCATCATCACCGACGGGTGCCACTACCTCTTCTTCGGGGACCTGGAGAACCCCAACGTCATGGACCCGGAGCCCTTCTTCACCTTCTCCCTGGAGGACACGAAGGCGGACTGGGCGAAGGTGGCGAAGTTCCTCTCCAAGTTCAGCCGGGACGCCTTCAACGCGACGACGCTGATTACGGACGCGGAGAACAGCCGCTACCGGCAGGGAATGATCGACAAGCTCGCGGCCGCCCTGAAGGCCCCCGGCGAGCACGAGGCCTTCCTCAGGTGGCTCACCGAGGACATCTACAAGGGCAAGCGGACGACGGCCGTCATGGAGCGGCTCGCCGACGTGGCGAAGGAGGCCATCGAGCCGACGCTGCTCCGTGTCATGGGCGACGACTTCCTGAACAAGCTCAAGGAGCGCATCCAGCGGCTCAACGAGGGCGCGGAGCCGGCGACCGCGCAGGACGGCTCCACCGGGGGGAAGCCGGACGCTCCCAACAAGCCCTTCGAGGCGGAGGCCCGCGCCGCGCCCGAGGAGAAGGGCCGCGCCGCCGTGGAGACCACCGAGACGGAGCTGGAGTTCTTCCGCGTCGTGCGCGACATCTGCGTCAAGAATGGCCACGCCGCCGACGACATCCTGTTCCGGGACACGGCGAGCTACTTCAACGTGTCCTTCAAGCGGCCCACGAAGTGGTTCGCCCGCTTCTTCAGCAATGGCAAGCGCAAGAGCATCGTCACCTGGGTGCCTCCGGAGGAGGCCCGCGCCATTGCCTCGGGCTTCGAGGTGGAAGCGGCGCCCGCGGGCCTGGGGATGAGCCGCGTCTACATCGAGTCGGTGCCCCAGGTCTGGGCGCTGAAGGCGCTGATGACCCGGAGCCTGGAGCTGTCCACCACGGTCCGGGACGAGTCGGCGTCGCCGGAGCCCTCCGCCCCGGAGGAAGCGAAGCCCCCGCTCAAGGTCATCACCGGTTGACGGCCGCCGCCGACGGGAGGCAAGGCGCGCCTATTGGAGGATGAAGTCGCGTGGTTGCAAGGGCTCGGTCCCGAACGGCTCCTCCAGCTCCTCGCTCAGGCGGTCGAGCCCGAAGAAGGGATACAGCTGAGAACGAAGAGGAGCCGGAGCGAGCTGAGGCGGGGGCGGACAATCACGGGCGGTACGATGGCGGGAGCGCTGTCTCAGCCTCCTGCTCCAGATGCCCGGCGACCGCAAGGTGCTCCGCGTGGTGGCGCTCCGGGGGGAATCAGGCCGAGCGGGTGAGCGCTCGGCAGAGGCGGCTCCGGCCCGCAGTGATGGGCTGGGGCGGAGCCGCGGGACCTCCAGGCTTCCCGAGCGGGAAGCGCTGGCGGTCAGGGGCGCACTTCAGTTCTGCGGTGAAACCCCACGTTCGTCTTGGGTGTGGTCGTCGTCGTCCCCAGGTATTTGCGCCAGGGGAACGTGAGCGCCAGCGCGACGCCCGACAGACCCACGATGGCGTAGATGAGACGGCTCAGCGCGCTCATCGCCGTCCGCGTCTCGCCGCCGAACAGCGCGTTCACGAGGTTCCAATTGAAGAAGCCAATCAGCCCCCAGTTGATGGCACCGATGATGGTCAGGATGGCCATCGCCTTGGCGAACCCTCCACGGGTTCTTTCCGCTTCCACTCGTTCCATGGCTCGTATCCTTGGCTAGGTGTGTTCCACCCGGGCGGGTGGGTGATGCCTCCTGGATAAACTGTTGCCTGGAAGTGCCCTGACCACTCCCACGGCGCTGATTGTCGGGCCTGGTGCTTCGGCCGCTCCACGGCGCGGCGGCCGGGCCGCGGGGACGCAGCCAGGCAGACGTGGGCGTGGAAGCACTGGCCGCTGGATGGTCAATGCCAGGGGCGCGCATGGTGAGGGTTTCGCGCCGGGAATGCGTTGTCATCTGAACGCTCCTGATTGCTGCTTGTGGTGCTGGAACGAATCGTGTCATCTCAGGGCAACTCACTTCCGAGAGACGCACATGTCGAATGACAAGGTTTCGGCTCTGGCCAGGGAGGTTGGGGACGACTGGAAGCAGCACGCGTACTACGAAGAGGTCGAGCGCTACATGGCTTCGGCTTGGGAGGGCCTCATCTGGCCCTTCATCCAGGGCTGTGACTTCACTTCGGTCGTAGACCTCGCCGCCGGGCATGGCCGGAACACGGAGTACCTGCTGCCGCTCGCGCACCGTCTCCATGTGGTGGACATCAACTCGGAGAACATCGACTACTGTCGCCGCCGCTTCGCGGGCCGCGATGCGAAGCTTTCCTTCATCGTCAACGATGGCTCCTCGCTGTCGGCGCTTCGAAGCGATTCAGTGACGCTCGTGTATTGCTTCGATGCCATGGTCCACTTCGACAGCGACGTGGTGCGAGCGTACTTGCGCGAGTTCGCCCGCATCCTCGAGCCGGACGCGCATGCCTTCATCCACCACTCCAACTACACCGCGAATCCTGGCGGGCGCTGGATGGACAATCCGAGCATCCGCAACTTCATGAGCAAGGAGCTCTTCGCGCACTACGCGCACAAGGAGGGGCTGTCGGTCGCGTCCCAGCGGGTGATTCAGTGGGGCGGCCGCCCGGCCCTGGATTGCCTGTCCCTGCTGCGAAAACCCAACGCCGGCGGGCCCCTCACGGGGCACTACACGCAGCGGGAGGGGATGCGCTTCGTGCTCGCGGGGCCCCATGAGGCCGCGAAGCTCAATCTTCTCAGGCCAGGCACCCTCACGGTGGACGCGCATGCCCATACGTGGTGTGGGCGGCTTGTCGTCCGGCAGGGTGAACAGGTCCTCGGCACGTTCGACTTGAACGAGGCGCAGACGCAAACGAAGACCTGCACCGTCGAGTTCGAGGCTGGCGAGGTCGAGTTCCGTGCCGAGGACAGAGGCGATGGCCGTGCCGAGGTCTGGGTGAAGAACCTCGACATTCGTTGGCGAAAGGCATGACGCCGGCCCCCGGCTGGGCCCTGAAACGCGAAACGGCGCCGGCTCCGTGCAGACCTCGCGGAGGCGGCGCCGTGGACCTGTCGGCCCGAGCGGGGGGGCTCAGCCCGGCTGGCAGACCTGCCGGAGGATGTCGAGCGACTCCAGCGCCTTGCCCGCGCCAACCACCACGGCGGACAGCGGGTCCTCCGCGAGGAACACCGGCAGGCCCGTCTCCTCGCGCAGCAGCGTGTCCAGGTTCTTCAGCAGCGCGCCGCCGCCGGCCAGGACGATGCCGCGGTCGGCGATGTCGCCGGCGAGCTCGGGCGGGGTGCGCTCCAGCGTCAGCTTCACCGCCTCGACGATGCCGTTGACGGGCTCGGCCAGCGCGTCACGCACCTCGTCGCTGGAGACGGTCAGCGTGCGCGGCACGCCGGCCACCAGGTCGCGACCCTTGATCTCCATGGTCATGACCTCGTCCGTCGGGTACGCGGTGCCGATGCCCATCTTGATGAGCTCCGCCGTCCGCTCGCCGATGAGCAGGTTGTACTTGCGCTTGACGTACTGGATGATGGCTTCGTCCAGCTTGTCGCCGCCGATGCGCACGCTCTTGGCGAACACGATGCCGGCGAGGCTGATGACCGCGACGTCGGACGTGCCGCCGCCGATGTCCACTATCATGTTGCCGCTGGGCTCCGTCACCGGGAGGCCCGCGCCAATGGCCGCCGCCATGGGCTGCTCGATGAGGTAGACCTCGCGGGCGCCCGCGTTGGCCGCGGCCTCGCGCACGGCGCGGCGCTCCACCTCGGTGATGCCGGAGGGGATGCCGATGATGATGCGCGGGTTGACCAGCGTCTTGCGGTTGTGCGCGCTCTGGATGAAGTAGCGCAGCATCGCGGCCGTGATTTCGAAGTCGGCGATGACGCCATCCTTCATCGGACGGATGGCCACGATGTTGCCCGGGGTGCGCCCGAGCATCTCCTTGGCTTCCTTACCCACCGCGAGGACCTTCTTGCCCCCGCGCGCGTCCTGCTGGACGGCCACCACCGAGGGCTCGTTGGAGACGATGCCCTGGCCGCGGATGTAGATGAGCGTGTTCGCCGTGCCGAGGTCGATGGCGAGGTCACGCGAGAAGAGGGTGTGAAGCCAGTCAAACATACGGGGGCGGGAACTTTCGGGGGGTCGGCGGAATTTCCCCGTCACAGCGGGGCAGGCGCGGGCCAAGGTACTACGCGACGCAGCACGGAGGAAGAAAAGCCGGTACGGGTCTTCACATCCGCCTGGAGGGCAGTCGGCCAGCGGACGTGGCGCCCTCCGGGCTTTCAGGGAATGGGCGTGGGCTCGGACCGGGCGGCCTCGAAGCGCGTGGCCACCAGGCCCGCCTCCAGCGGCTTCTCCTCGGGGAGCGCCGCGGGCGGGAGCGTCCCCTGGGCCTCCGCGCCGCGGTACTCGGGCGTCTGGCGCAGCGCCTCGCCGGTGACGTGGAGCAGCGTATCACGCACGGGCTCGAACAGCAGGGCGGTAAGGTACCAGGCTGGAGCGTAATCCAGGCGGATGAGGCCGTGTACGCTCCACCTGTGCGGCGCGTAGTCCCATGGGCAGCGGCCGAGCAGGCGCTTGAGCAACCAGCCCGTGGTGTACTCCGCGCCGAAGATGAGGCCCGTGTAGGCCAGCGCCCGCAGCGGCCGGGGCAGGGGCTTGAGCCGGGCGGAGGCCTCCTCCAGCGCCAGGGCCGTCCCGCCGTAGATGGGGTGCATCCACAGATAGGTGCGGGCGGTGGCGTTGCGGTCCTTCTTCAGCGCCGCGCCCGCTCCGGTGAACAGCACCTCCAGCACCCATCCCACGCAGCCGTACACGAGGAATCTTGAAAGCACTCCGGAAAGCTAAGGCCGCCGGGGAGAAGGGACACTCCCGCTCCAGGCGCGGGCCGCCCGCCTGCCGCGGCTGTGCCATGGCGGACGGAGGGCCTGTCCCCGGGTTGAAGGGCCCCGCCTGGGGTGGGCGGGGCCGGCCAGAGTCGCGTCAGCCGGGGATGCCGGCGGACCAGCGCTGCGTGAGGTACAGCTCGGCCAGCTGGGCCGGGGTGAGGTCGCGCTCCTCGCCCACGTGGGTCCGCTCGGTGGAGAGGCCCACCTCGCCGCCGCCCACGCCCGCGTGGACGCCCACGCCCAGGTCGCCCGAGACGGTCTGCTTGTCCTGGACGGTGGCCTTGATGTCGACCTTGCCATCGAGCTGCTTCAGCGCCTGGCCCACATCGCCCTGGGCGATGCTGCCGAAGGCGCCGCTGGTGGCGATGTCCTGGATGTTGCCGCTGATCTCCGCCTTCACCTCGCGGCCCGTCGCGCCGCCCAGCCCCAGGGCGGACGCGGAGGCCTGCCGCGAGTCGGTCAGCGTCAGCTTGGCCTCGAGGGTGTCACGCGCGCTGGCGCCCACCTCGCGGGCGGTGCCCTTCGGGTCCCGGATGAAGTCGGTCGGGCTGAAGCCCTCGGGCAGCTCGACGCTCTGCTCCAGCTCCACCTTGAGCGCGCCAGACGCGCTCGCGGAGGCCTTGGTGGGCACGGACACGGAGTCACCCCCGCCGGTGGGGATGCCCACGCCCGCTGACGCGCCGGCGTTGCCGTTGATTTCGAGGCTCTGCTTGAGGGTCAGCTTCTGGGGCTTGCCGCCCTCCATCTCGATGCGGGCCGTGGTGGCCTGGTTCACCCCGGCGCCCGCGCTGGCCCCGGCGCTGATGGCCTCGGGGAGGCCCTTCATGCCCAGCTCGGCGTTGATGCTCGCCTCGGCGCCCAGCTTGAACTCCACCGCGCTCATGTTCTCCGACAGGCCGGCGAGGTCCGACATCGGGTCGCCAAGGACCTGATTCACGCCCTGGCCCAGCAGGGGGTTGCTCGCGCTGGCGCCCGCGGCGGCGGTGGAGGCCGCGATGATGCGGGTGGCGCGCTTGGCCTCCTCGGCCGTGTCGAACTTGAACTCCACCGTGGCCCCGGCGGTGCCGAAGGCCTCGGCGCCCACGTCCGCGGCGCCCTTGGCGCCCAGCTTGGCGGCGACGCCCGCGCCCACCTCGCCGGTGATGGACACCGTGTAGCCGCCGCCTTCCTCCTCGCTGCGGCTGACGCCCAGGGTGCCCTTGGCCTTGCCGGCCAGCGTCGCGCCGTTGGCCTCGGCGTAGAGGCTGATGGACGTGCTCTCACCCGGCTTGAGCTGGTCCACCTGCTTGTTGAGGTTGACGGCGTCGCCAATGGCCCGCGCGGTGTCCACCGGGTCCCGCACCACGTCGGCCGTGCCCTGGAGCACCCCGCCGATGATGTCGTTGCCGATGTCCTGCAAGGGCGTGTGCCCGGGCATGTCCTGGATGGCCTTGCCCGCCAGGTCCAGGCCGTCCGCGGCGATGTCCGTGGCCTTGTCGAGCACCGGGCCCGCCTTGTTCACCGTCTCCTGGATGACATTTCCCAGCCCCTTGGCGGTGGTGGCCGCCGCAGTGCGCCCGGCCTCGAAGACATCTCCGGCGGCGTTGCGCACGTCGCCCGCCGCGTCCTGCACCTTGTCCTTGGCGCCCTCGACGACGTTCTGGGTGGTGTGGACCACGCCGCTGGCGACCTGGCCGACCTTGTCCTTGGCGCCCTCGACCTTGTCCTTGACGCCCCCGACCTTGTCCTTGGCTCCCTCGAAGACGTCACGGGCCCGCTCCTGGGCCGCCTTGGATGCCTTCTCCTTCGCCTGCTGCGCGGCCTCTGCCGCCTTGCGCGCGGCCTCCGCTGCCTTGCGCGCGGCCTCCTGCGCTGCACGCTTGGCCGCTTCCGCCGCACGCTTCGCCGCGGCCTCCGCCGCGCGCTTCGCCGCGTCCGCGGCGCCACCAATCAATCGACCGATTCCCATGGGGGGTTCTTCTCCGGATCCGCACGGCCCTCCGGGCCCGCGGGGGCGGGACACGGCGCGGCGCGCGCTTCTTGGGGTGTGGAGCCGGGCGGGGCCTCGCGGCGAGCCGCCCGGACCCTCGACAGCATCCGTCGCGAAAACCGGCACGGATGCACCCTGCCCCCTGGAAGGAGCGGGCAGGGTGAGGGGTTGCAAGAATTCTCAGGGAATGAGGCAAAAGAGTTTCGTCGGCCCAGAAGAAAGCAGGCCGCCGAGCCCTGGATTGGCGCTTTTCCGGTGAAGGGGAGCGCTTTACTGGTGTGCACCCCGCGTAATACAGGAGAAGCGGATGCGCCCCGCCGCCCCGACAACCTCGCTGTCCCCAGCCAGGCGGCGCGCGCACGGGCTCCTGTGGGTCGTGGCGCTGGGCACGGTGCTTGCTTCGGTGTCGTGGATCAGCGCCTTCCTGCTGGCGGACGCCCCCGAGGTGGCCGCGGCGCTCCGTTCCGGCGACATCGGCACCCACCTGGCGGGTGACGGTGCGGCCTTCGCGGGCCAGCGTCCCCCGCAGTGGCGCTGCGCGCGCCTGGCCGGCGTCGGCATCGACACCTGGGCGCTGCTGTCGGGCGCCACGGGCGGGGGCATGACGAAGCCGCCCCTGGTCCGTGGGAGCCGCGTGGCCTCCATGCCGGGGTTCCATGAGGCCCACCGCCAGGCTCGAGAACGGCAGCGGGCCGTTGCCACCAACACCGTCCGGTTGCTGCGCTCCGCGGCCCTGGTGGTGGTGGGCGGTGACGCCGGCAACCGTCCGAAGCTCGTCACCCAGTCGTTGCGTGGTCCACCTGCGCGCGCCTGAAGACGGTGCTCCGATGCGGCCCGGCGGGTGACGCGCCTGCCCCGTCCGCTTCATCCCGCACGACGCGCGGCCCCCGGCCTGCTTCCGGACCGGTCCGCCCTTCATCCAATTCGTCGCAGCGTTCTTTCGAGGTGTACCGATGCATGGAGCCCACGAGGTCCTCCAAGCCATTGCCGTCGTCCTGTGCGTCGCGGCCGTGACGACGGTCCTCTTCCAGAAGCTTCGCCAGCCCGTGGTGCTGGGCTACATCCTGGCCGGCCTCGTCGTCGGCCCGTACGTGCCCATTCCGCTCGTCGCCAACCCGGAGGTGGTGACGACGCTGTCCGAGCTGGGCGTCATCCTGCTGATGTTCTCGCTGGGGCTGGAGTTCAGCCTCCGCAAGCTGTTCGCCGTGGGGCCCACGGCGGGCGTCACCGCCGTCATCCAGTGCAGCATCATGATCTGGCTGGGCTTCGTGGTGGGGCGCGCTTTCGGGTGGACCACCCTGGAGAGCCTCTTCACCGGGGCGCTCATCTCCGTGTCCAGCACCACCATCATCGCCAAGGCCTTCGACGAGCAGAACATCCGGGGCCGGCTGCGGGAGCTGGTGGTGGGCGTGCTCATCGTCGAGGACCTCATCGCCGTCCTCCTGATGGCGACGTTGACGGCCATCTCCTCCGGCACCGGCCTGTCGCTGGGCGAGCTGTCGCTGACCACGGGCCGCCTGGTGGCGTTCCTCGTCGGGCTGGTGGTGGTGGGACTGTTCATCATCCCCCGCGCGGTGCGCTACGTGGTGAAGCTGAACCGGCCGGAGACGACGCTGGTGGCCAGCGTGGGCATCTGCTTCGCGGTGGCGCTGCTGGCGCAGGCCTTCGGTTACTCGGTGGCGCTGGGCGCCTTCCTGGCGGGCTCGCTGGTGGCGGAGTCCGGCGAGGAGAAGGCGGTGGAGCACCTGGTGCAGCCGGTGAAGGACATCTTCGCCTCCATCTTCTTCGTGTCCGTGGGCATGCTCATCAACCCGGTGCTCATCAAGGAGCACTGGGTGGCCATCGTGGTGCTCACGGCCGTGGTCATCATCGGCAAGCTCTTCAGCGTGACGCTGGGCGCGTTCCTCACGGGACACAGCACCCGGACCTCCGTGCAGGCGGGCATGAGCCTGGCGCAGATTGGCGAGTTCTCCTTCATCATCGCGGGCCTGGGCCTGGCGCTGAAGGCCACGGGCGACTTCATCTACCCGGTGGCGGTGGCCGTCTCCGCCATCACCACGCTCACCACGCCCCTGTTGATTCGCGTGTCGGGGCCGGTGGCCAGCTACGTGGACCGCAAGCTGCCCAAGCCGCTGCAGACGTTCGTGACGCTGTACGGCACCTGGGTGGAGAAGCTGCGCGATGCGCCCCGGCGCCAGACGTTCGGGGCCTCGGTGCGGCGGCTGGCGCGGTTGATGGTGCTGGACGCCGTGCTGCTCATCGTCCTGGTGATTGGCACGTCGCTGACGACGGGCAAGCTGGCCGCCTTCATCGAGGCGAGGCTGGGGATTGATGCGCAGCTGGCCCGGTACATCATCCTGGGCGCGGCCATGCTGCTCTCCATCCCCTTCCTGGTGGGCGTGGTGCAGGTGGCGCGGAAGCTGGGCGAGGAGCTGGCGGAAGCGGCGCTGCCGGGACGGAAGGACGGGCGGGTGGACCTGGCGGCGGCGCCCCGGCGCGTGCTGCTGGTGACGCTCCAGCTGTGCATCATCCTGCTGGTGAGCGTGCCGGTGGTGGCCATCACCCAGCCGTTCCTCCGGGGCGCCATGGGGCCCCTCGTCGTGCTGGCCCTGATTGGCGCGCTGGGCGTGACGTTCTGGCGCGGCGCCACGAACCTGCACGGCCACGTCCGCGCGGGCGCGCAGGTCATCGTGGAGGCGCTGGCGGCGCAGTCCCACTCGCGGGAGCCGGGCGCCGACGAGCACGCGCTGGACCACGTCTCCCAGGTGCTGCCCGGCCTCGGTGAGCCCGTGCCCGTCCGGCTGGAGGTGTCGAGCCCCGTGGCGGGCAAGACGCTGGCGGAGGTGAACCTCCGCGGGCTCACGGGCGCGACGGTGCTGGCCATCCGGCGCGGGGACGCGAGCGTGTCCGTCCCCTCGGCGCAGGAGGTGCTCCAGCCAGGGGATGTGCTGGCGCTGGCGGGGACGCACGACGCGGTGGAGGCGGCGAAGAGCCTGCTCACCGGTGCGCCGCCGCCCACCGTGGGCGCGGAGCCGACGGGCGCCCAGGTGTGATGGGAGGCGGGGGCGGCCCTCTCGCCGCCCCGTCGCCTACCGCTTCACGCTGTACTTGGCGATGGCGTAGAGGGCGCGGACGCCGTCCTTCCAGCCAATCTTCTTGCCCTCTTCGTAGGTGCGCCCGTGGTAGCTGATGGGCACCTCGAAGACGCGCCAGCGGCCCCGGGCCACCTTGGCGGTGATTTCCGGCTCGAAGCCGAAGCGGTCCTCCTCCACCTTCAGGGAGCGCAGCACCTCGGCGCGGAAGGCCTTGTAGCAGGTCTCCATGTCCGTGAGGTTCAGGCCGCTCGTCATGTTGGAGAGCGTGGTGAGGACGTTGTTCAGCACCGTGTGCCAGTAATAGAGGACGCGCCGGGGCGTGCCGGTGAAGCGGCTTCCGAAGACGACGTCCGCGTTCCCGTCGAGGATGGGCTGGATGACCTTGGGGATGTCGCGCGGGTCGTATTCCAGGTCCGCGTCCTGCACGATGACGATGTCGCCCGTGGCCTCGGCGAAGCCGCGCCGCAGCGCCGCGCCCTTGCCCTGGTTCGTCTCCTGGAAGAGGACGCGCACCTCGTTGCGGTTGCGCGCCGTGCCGCCCAGCATCGCCAGCCCCTGCTCCTGGAGCTGACGCAGGAGCTCGCGGCTGCCGTCCTTCGAGCAGTCATCGACGAGGACGAGTTCCTTGGGGAAGTCGACGGCGATGCAGCGCCGCAGCAACTCCGCGAGCGTGGGAATCTCGTTGTAGACGGGGATGACGAGCGAGACGAGCATGGCGCTTTGCGGCTGTACCGCATTTTGCGCCATGGGGCGATCTTCTGATGAGCAGGCTGGCTGGCGTGACGTGCTGGCGCGAACTAAGTCTGGTTCATGGGGCGCGCATGCCGCGTGTCCCGCGCACGTGAGGAGCGAGGCCATGGCCGATCCGAAGGTGACGATTACCTACTGTACCGCTTGAGGCTACAAGCCTCGGGCCGCCCGTGCGGCGGCCGCGTTGAAGGACGAGTTGGATGTCGAGGCGGAGCTGTTGCCGGGCCCTTCGGGCAGCTACGAGGTCGCCGTGGATGGCAAGGTCGTCATCCGGAAGGTGTCGCTGGCCTTCCCCACGGACCTTGAGGTGGTGGACGCGGTGGCGAAGGTGCTGGGACGGTAGCGCGCGCGCCCGTTCCTGCCGCCCCCCGCGAGGCCGGACGTGGCGGTGGGCGGATGGGGCTCGCCGCCTTCGTTCTTTCGCGGGAGCGTGCCCTGGCGGGAGGTGCGCCATGCCCCGGCCGGCAGGCGGGGGAGCGGCCGGGAATCCCGCGCTGACGGGCCGCTCCCGTGCGCGGCCTGGCAGGCCCAGCTTGGGCTCAGGAGGTGTCACCATGTCGTGGCCGACCCTTGCGTCGCCCTACGAGCGGCGCTCCCTGACCAGTGGGCTGCGGGTGCGAGACGAGAGCGGGGCGATGCTGGGCTACGTGGCCCTCATCGGCCAGGAGTCTCTGTATGTGCGGCGCTGGCCCTTCAGCCGGCGCTGGACGGAGTATCCGCTCGCCCGCGTCCGGCACGTCTCCCGTGGCACGGTGCTGCTGGAGGGGCAGTCACCGGGCCGGGTGGTGGCCGCCGACACGTCCGCACACCAGGAGGTTCCCACGCAGACGCTGCCGCTGGCCGAGCTGGGGGGCATGGCGCATGCGGACGGCGCGCTGGCCGCTGCCGGACCGGCCCGCGTGGAGGCCGTGCCTGACTGAGCGCTTCAACCAGGTGCGGCGCGGCGCGCGGATTTGTGCTTCAAGGAGGCGCCATGGCCCCCATCGAAGAGCTTTCCCTGAGGGTGTCCGCCGCGTTCGCGGACCGGACGTTGTTGAAGGACGCGGCCCACGTGGCCGCCGTGCGCGAGACGCTGGCGCGCCTGGACGCGGGCGAGCTTCGCGTGGCCGAGAAGGGCGCGGACGGCTGGAAGGTCAACGCCTGGGTGAAGGAGGCCATCCTCCTGTTCTTCGCCGTGTCGGAGATGCAGGTGATGGAGGTGGGGCCCTTCGAGTTCCACGACAAGGTGCCGCTGAAGAAGGGCCTGGACGCCGCGGGCGTGCGCGTGGTGCCTCCGGGCACGGTGCGCTACGGCGCCTTCGTGGAGAAGGGCGCGGTGGTGATGCCCGGCTACGTCAACATCGGCGCGCGCGTGGGCGCGGGCACCATGGTGGACACGTGGGCCACCGTGGGCAGCTGCGCCCAGGTGGGCAAGCACGTCCACCTCTCCGGAGGCGTGGGCCTGGGCGGTGTGCTGGAGCCGCCCTCCGCCTCGCCGGTCATCATCGAGGACGGCGCCTTCCTGGGCAGCCGCTCCATCGTCGTGGAGGGCGTGGTGGTGGAGGAGGAGGCGGTGCTGGGCGCCAACGTGGTGCTCACCGCGTCCACGCCCATCATCGATGTCACGGGGCCGGAGGAGCGCATCCACAAGGGGCGCGTCCCCGCGCGCAGCGTGGTGATTCCGGGCATGCGCGAGAAGCAGTTCCCGGCCGGCAAGTACATGGTGCCGTGCGCGCTCATCATCGGTCAGCGGACGAAGTCCACCGACCAGAAGACGAGCCTGAATGCCGCGCTCCGCGACTTCGCCGTGCCAGTCTGAGGCGGCCTGAAGCCAGTCGGACAGGCATGCCGTGAAGCGCGTGTGAGGGACGGAGCGTGAGCATGTCGCACCACCTGGACGACCTCCTGCACGAGTGGGCCCTGGGGATGCTGGAGGGGCCCGCTCGGGAGGCGGTCGAGCGGCACCTGGCCGGCTGCGCCCGGTGCAGGGCGGCGGCGGACCGGCTGGTGTCCACGCACGCGGCCCTGGCGTCGCTGGTGGTGCCTCCCCCCGAGCCGCTGGCGCTGTTGATGGACCAGATGGAGGGCCCCACCCGGCTCGCCCGCTTCGCGGACGCCGTGGCGGCCTTCTTCGACCTGCCGCGCGAGCAGGCGCTGGCGCTGCTGGAGCGCGTGAGCGACCCGGCCTCGTGGATGCCAGGGCCGGTGGAGGGCTCGGAGCTGATGCCGGTGGAGCCGGGCCCCGCCCGCGGGGGGACGATGGCCGCCATCCTCCGGCTCCACCCGGGCGTGCGCTACCCCCGCCACACGCACCATGGCCGCGAGTGGAGCCTGGTGCTGGAGGGGGGGCTGCGAGAGGACGACGGCCGCGAGGTGTTGCCGGGCGAGTCGCTGGAGAAGACGGACGGCAGCGCCCACGCCTTCACGGCGCTGCCCGAGGGCCCGCCATGTCTCTGCGCCTCCGTCCTGGAGGGCGTGGCGACCTTCGAGGAAGCGTTCGCGGAGTCGTGACCCCGGGCGCTATGGTGGATGGCGTATGGCCTCCATCGACCTCGCCGCGCGGCTGGCCCGCTTGACGCTCGAGCTGTGCCGCATCTCCAGCCCCATCACCCAGGAAGGGCCCATCGCCGACCATGTCGAGCGCTGGGCGCTCCAGCACTTCAAGCCGGAGGAGGTGTTCCGGGTCGGCCACACGCTGCTGCTCGGGCGCTTGGAGGATGCTCGCCCCACGGTGGCCCTCATCGGCCACCTGGACACCGTGCCCGCGCACCCCAGCGATGCGGGGCGCGAGGCGCGCATCGAGGGCGAGCGCGTCTTCGGGCTGGGCGCCTCGGACATGAAGGGGGGGCTGGCGGTGATGATGGCGCTCGCGGAGGACCTGCGCCGGGACACCCTGCCCGTCAACCTGGTGTTCCTCTTCTACGAGCGCGAGGAGGGGTCCTACGCCGAGAGCGGCCTCATCCCGCTGTTCGCGAAGCGGCCGGACCTGGCGAAGGTGCGCTTCGGCATCGCCATGGAGCCCACCGACAGCGTGGTGCAGGTGGGCTGCGTCGGCTCCATGCAGGTGACGGTCCGCTTCACCGGCCGCAGCGCGCACTCCGCGCGGCCCTGGCAGGGGGAGAACGCCATCCACAAGGCGGGCCCCTTGCTCACGGAGCTGCTCGGGCGCCAGCGCGTGGAGGTCAACGTCGCCGGCTTCCCCTTCTACGAGGTCATCAACGCCACGCTCGCGAAGGGCGGCCGCGCGCGCAACGTCATCCCCGAGGCCTTCGAGCTGAACCTCAACTACCGCTTCGCGCCGGGCAAGAGCATCGAGCAGGCGAAGGCGGACGTGCTCGCGCTCGTGGACGGCCGCGCCGAGGTGGAGTTCACCGACGCGTCGCCCAGCGGGCCGGTGGTGGCGGGCAACCCGCTGTTCCAGAAGCTGATGGCCCTCACCGGCCTGCCCGCGGCCTCCAAGCAGGCCTGGACGGACGTGGCCCGCTTCGGCGAGTGGGGCGTGGACGCCATCAACTTCGGGCCCGGTGAGACGGCCCAGGCGCATCAGGCGAACGAGAGCGCGCCCATCGCGCCGCTCGCAGACGCATACGAGAAGCTCGCCGCCTTCCTCATGGGCGCGGGCTGACGCGCCCTGGCGTGGATGCGCCGTGAGACCCTGCCCCGGAGGGCAGGGCCCGCGCGCGGCGGCGCGCCTTTCGTCCGCTGTCGTTCATCTGCGTGCCTTCACCGCACACGTCATGGCGTGCATGGGCGTACCCTGTTCATGCATCGCCTGCAGTCTTCCCCTACCGGAGCCGACTGAATGACGAACGAGTCCGTCAACCCGCAGCCGACCGACGATGTCTCCCTCACCCCGGCCGAGCCGCGCCCGGCGCCCACGCGGCGCCGCCGTGCCACCGCGAAGCGCAAGAGCGCGGGCGGGGCGCGCAAGGGCGCACGCAAGACGACCGCGAAGCGCGCCACCTCCCGAAAGACGGCCGCGCGCGGGAAGGCGAAGACGGCGACCCGCAAGTCCGCCACGCGCAAGTCGCCCTCCCGCGCCACCGCCCGCGGCGCGCGCAAGACCACCACGCGGAAGACGGGCACCGCGGGGCGGACCGCCCGCAAGACGAGCACCCGCGGCACCGCGAAGCGGGCCAGCACGGGCGGAGGGACCCGGAAGACGCCGGCCCGGCGCACGACGCGCCGTTGAGCCGCGCCCGCCGCGCGCGACGAGGGCCATGGGGGCGACTCCATGGCCCTCGGTGCTTTCCGGCGGAGGCTCAGCGCTTCATCCGCAGCAGGAAGACATCGCCGCGCGCGGCGCTCTGGCGTCCGGTGCCGAAGTCGGTCTCCCGGTCCGTGTGGCCGAAGAGGATGAGGTCGCCGTCCGGCAGCAGGCCCAGGAAGGGAATGGCCTCCAGGCCATACAGCTCGCCCCGGGGCTGGGGCGGGTCGGACAGGTACATCTGCGTGAGGAGCGGCGCGCCGGCCGCGTCGTAGCGCAGCGCCACGGGTTGCGCAGAGCCCAGGCCGTCCGCCCCCGTCACGCCGTCCTCGATGCGGTTGTAGGTGAAGCCCGCGAGCACCAGCTCTCCGTCGGGCTCCAGCGCGAGCGATTCCACCTGGAGCCCGTCACCCAGGCCCCTGGCCCACGTCTCCTGTCCCTCCGCTCGCGCGGAGAGGACGAATGGGGTTTCGCGGAACGGGTGTCCCTGCACCGACGCGTCTCCCCATCTCACGGTGCCGAGGAAGGGGCCCGTGGCCGCCACCGTGCCCTCGCCGTTCAGTCCCACGGCCCGCACGGTGCCGCGCGCATGGCCCAGCGCCTTGCTCCAGGACAGCGCGCCCTGCTCGTAGAGGGCGATGAAGGGGCTGCCGCCCTCGGCGGCGGCCACCTGCTGGGTGCCGAAGCGCACGGAGCCCTCGTAGCGGCCACCCACCGCCATGCGGCCCGCGCCATCCGCCGCCATCGTGGCGAGCTCCACGCGGCCGCCGGGCTGGGGCTGTCCAATGGGCAGGGCCGCCTCGGCCAGTCCTTCGCGCGAGTAGGTCACCACCACCGCGCCGGAGCCCGTCACGCCGTTGCCGAAGTCCGCGCCGTCGGGCGCGTTGAAGGCCGCCAGCGCCCGCCCCTGCGCATCCACGGACAGGGCCGCCACGACGAAGCCGGCGCCGCCCGGCGTGTGGGTCCACAGCACGTTGCCGTCCGGGTCCATCCGGACGACGAACGCGCCGTCCCCCAGCTTGTGGCTGACGAAGTCCACGATGCCCTCCGCGGTGCCGGCGATGACGATGCCGCCCGCCGGGTCCGCCGCGATGCGGCCCTGCACGAACGCGCGCGACTCCGGGGGCACCGCTGGGGCTCGCACGTCGAAGAGCTTCTGCCAGCGCGTCTCGCCCGTGGGCGCGCGCCGCGTCAGCGCCAGCTTCGCCCGGTCATCCGTGGGCTGGAGGCTGCCCAGGTCATCCAGGTCCTGGAGCGACAGGGTGAGGATGTCCCCACCGGCGTCCACCGCCGCGCCCAGCGCCAGGTCGTCCTGGGGCGTTCCCTCGCGCTGGAGCCAGAGCGTGGCGCCCGGCCCCGCCGGCGGCGGAGGTGGCCGCGGAGGTGGTCGCGGCACCGTGGGAGGTTGTTCCTCGGGGGGCGTCTCGTTGTCCGGTGGCTCCCCCGGCGGTGTGGCGCAGTCCCCCGTGGGCGCGTCCGCGCACGGCGCCTCATCCGGGGCAGCGCTCGTGCCACCGCCGCAACCCAGCCCCATCCCCGCCCCACCCAGCACCGCCGCGCTCACGACGGTCCGGATCCAACGCCAGCCTGGATGCATGAAGTCCCCCCCGCTCCGCCCGGGGGAGGGTCGGCATGCGCGTTCGTGTCAGCAACGCCCGCTGGAGCGTCTGCCTGCCTGACCGCCCGGATGCGCGCCGCGGACCGGGTGATGATGGGAAACGCCACCTCGCTGGTGGAACCCGCGGTGCCCTGTCAGGGACGCGGGGTGCCCTGGCGTGGCACCCGGCCGTCCCGGGGCCTCAGCGCCAGAAGCCCACGGAGAGGCCCACGTTGGTGTAGCGGCGCGCCAGGTCGAAGGAGGCCGTCAACGACCAGTCCTCCCAGTAGCGGAAGACGAACACCTCGAAGCCGCCGGTGAGGTGGGGCCGCGCCGGCCGCTTGTCGAAGGGCGACGGCTCCGCGTACGCGCCCGCGCGCAGCCGAACCATGCCCGGCACCGTGTCGTGCTCCACGCCGATGCGCGGTGCGAAGGAGGCGCCCTTGCCCACCGTCTCCTCGGTGGCCGTGGACGCGAAGGTGCGCGCCGGCACCGCGTTGTCCACGCTGGAGATGAGGTCCACCTGGGCGCTGATGAGCCAGCGCCCGGCGGGCGCGTCCAGGGGCTCCTCGGCAG
>Ga0182745_1000412_pt1 | contig 48928 bp, 41 predicted proteins | sample eDN3rd30CKraftBY_FD_128523 | JGI IMG/M metagenome (GOLD analysis project Ga0182745, IMG submission 128523) | Enriched backyard soil microbial communities from Emeryville, California, USA - eDNA 3rd pass 30_C Kraft BY (version 2) (version 2) | ecosystem: Environmental > Terrestrial > Soil >... | reverse complement strand
GATGATTCAATCGTTAAAATTTTTGTGATTACTTCATCTGTAAATCGATTGGCAAATTCCTCACCAATTTCCTTCATTAGTAGAGGATCAATTTGGTGATTTAAGAATGAATCTACTTTTAAGACTGTATCTGATAATACCTTACCTTCACTCATAATTTTCTCTTTTAATAATTTCAAAATCTATTGCATCCCTTTCTATTAAACATTCCGGTAATAAAAAACCCGAAAAACTTATTTCCTCTATGAGTCAACAAGTCTTTCGGGTGTAAATACGAAAGTAAATAGAATGATAGGAAGTCTATCAATCTATATATTGTTTCTCATAGTCGACTTATTTACGGTAAGTCGGTAGAAACTTGCGAGCCATATTCTCGCCATTATATGAGTATCTATTAAGTTTTTTATTTTGTTAAGAACGTACCTCATTATAAAACACGAAATATGTCAGATGCAATAGCTATTACTAAAATAATTCGGAAATTGTTAAAAAACAACGACACTTTTAAGCCTAATGTTCGCTTTTAGTACCCTAACAAGTAGTTATTCTTGTAATAAATTTAGTACTATTTGTTTTAATTCACTAAATGATGTACCTGTTTTACCAAAGTTCCCTAAAGTTCGACAAGCCAAAACGTTAACCTCTTCACCATTTGTTAGAAGAAGCTTTGCCACAACTCCTCTGGACTCTAGCTGTTGGACCGATTCATTTATACTCACCACATCGACTAATTGATCTCCAAATTGGTCAAGAAATAGTTTCCAGTTTGAAGCACCTTGAACAATAAGGATTTTCGGTGCAAACTCATTTAATATTTCTTGAAGTAATTGTGTTCCTTTAGTAAATAGTGGATGTTTTTGTTTTTTCAACTCTTTTAATGACTGAGTGTTTTCTACATATAAGCTATTCAGATAAGATAAAACCACTGTTTCATTGTGATTTCCCTTCATCCATTCCATAAAATTTAAACAGCCTTTATATTCACGAGAAGCTGCATTTATTTCTTCTTGGAATATTTCTTGAAAACCCTCACTATCAACTAAAAATCGAGCATAAAAATCCAAATTATCAGGATGAATTTGTAGATGGGGTTCCGGAGTAGCACCAATGATGAAAATTTTTGCTTTGTATGGATTTCCATTTGCTTGGAATGGTTGATATGCAATTTTTCCAGTTTCAGAATCAATCATCCACTGTTTTATTTTTTTATAAAAGCCTGCTGACACTGCCATTTTCTCAACATCCTTATCCATTTAAGTCAAATTAGACTTTTGTTTTCGTTATGTTCATTATAGCAAGGTACAATACTTTATAAAACGTTGATTGCAGACACTTTACATTAGAAATTCATCTCACACTTATTTAACCTTCAATATAACAAAGACTTGCCTAGGACTTGCGAAGTTAATTAATTGCAGTTGCAGTAATACACCTATAAAATTCCTGTTTCACTGTAGCTATTGTCTACATTTAAGTAACCCTGTTCCAAGAGGTTTTCAAACGTTTTTACCTTCACAGGTTTAGAATAGATATAGCCTTGTATGTGATCACATTCCATTTCTTTTAAATACTTCAACTGTCCAAATTTCTCAACACCTTCAGCCACTACCCTCATATTGATACTTTTACTAAAGTCTATAATTGAAGTAATCATCCCTTTTTCGATACCGTATTCATCTTCAATATGATTGATAAAAGTTTGATCAATTTTGATAGTATTTGGCTTTAGTAAACATAAAGAATCTAGTGAGGCATATCCAGTTCCAAAATCATCCATTGCAAACCGTATCCCTAGTTTTTTTAGTCCTGAGATTGTTTCCATTACTATCTCATTATCCTTTAAAATTGATTCTTCCGTAATTTCGAATTCTATATAATGGGCTGGGATATTGTAAAAGTCTAACTGTTGACTTACATACTCTAAAAGCCCCAATTTAACAAATCGTATCGGAGGTATATTTATAGAGATTGGTCGTACTTTAAGCCCTTTATCCATCCAATCACGGATAAAAGAAAATGTCTTCTGAATAACCCAATCTGTGATGGGATTAATCTTTTGGTTTTCTTCTGCAAGAGGTATGAATTCACCTGGTAATAACATCCCCAAATCTTTATGATTCCAACGAATTAACGCCTCTGCCGCGCAGATTTCTCCATTTTTAGGGCTTACTTGGGGTTGAAAATATAACTCAAATTCCTCATTTGTAATAGCCATTTCCATATCTCGATCTAATACATATTTCTTATAAGTCAAATCGTCATTTACATGATTTGATCTTTGATAATTATCGTCCTCTTCAAATAAGTGTGTCGAATTCACTATATTTTCCATTTCAATCGTGACATCCGTAACTACTCCGAAAATATTCGTGACTTCACCTAAATCATCGATCCTTGGAATTACCTGTTCTAAGACCCATTTAGTTTTTCCAATACCACTTAACAGTGAATAGATTGTTTTTATCACTTCGCCGTTTTTTAATTTTTCATTATTTGACTCTAGTTCTTGATGAAATGTTGGATTAATCATTGAATGCCAAATAGTCGAATCCTTATATAATTCATTAATTGGTATTTCAAGGATCTTCTCAAGACCTTTTGATGCAAATAGGAATTTACCACCTAACTTCTCACGAATCCATATTCCTGATAACAAATTGTCAAATATCTGCTCACTATTCTCATTAAGCTCAGCTAACTTATGTTCAAGTTCAATTTGATAAGTTTCATCTTTTATAACACCAATGATTTTATGGGGCTGATTGTCCTCAATTAAAACTTCTGCATCAACCTTGAGGTATTTCGTGTCTTTATCTTTACCATGTACAATACGAAACTCACATGAAAAGTTCCTCCCAAAGGTTATAGCATCACTAACCTTTTCAAAAACAACGTTATAATCGTGCGGATGAATGAATTGAAATGGTGTATTTAGATTAATAAATTCAGCTTTTTCAACTCCGAAAATGTTGAAGAAATTGTCTGAACAAAATAGCTTATCTTCCTCGATTAAATATTCAAAACTACCTATTTCTGCTATTTTTTGAACAACATGTTGATGACTTTTACTTACACATAATTCTTGTTGTAGTTCGACAACTTCCGTGATATTTGAGATGATCAGATAGATTCCATCTACAATGTTTTTATTCCTAATAGGTATTAAAGTAAAATCAAAGTGTACCATCTTTTGATTTATAGGCTTAAATTTAATTACTTGCTTTTGTGAATTTCCCTTTAGCGTATTCAAGAATGCTTTTTCTAATTCACTATAATCTTCACTTGATATAATCCTCTGAAAATCCCGAAGATTACAAAAATTCATCCCAAATATACCCTGCATTTTATTGTTATCTACCGTTACAACTTCCCCTTCTCTGGAGAGAACAATAATAAAATCAAGATGATTGAGTGCCAATGTAGAAATATTATTTAATAGCAAATTATTCATTTCAATATTTGTATTTACGCTATTATGAACTTCTTCATTTCCTTGAAATGATTTCTTCCTAAAAAACAACTCTACTAACTTTTTACCAGTATTGTGTAACCCCTTCATATATCTCTCGACCTCCATAAAGCAGGTTTATTAGTTTGTTAAAATGAAATCAGTCATTCTACAGCTTTTTGGTCACAAGAATTAAATCATGATTTGTAAACTATTTAATTATATAAAAATGCCCATTTTATTGTTATTTAACTTCTGAAATGTATTTATAGAGGTTCATCATGTCCTGTCCTGCTACTGAAACAATATTGCTTAACTACCATAAAGGTACTCACTATCAAACACAAAAAGGACAATCACCGAAATAGTATTATTGCATTCGTGTTTTGTCCTTTATACTTAGTTTTTAAGTGCTCACATTATTTTGTTTAATTCAGTGATAATGGTAAGGTAATTTTAAATGTACTACCCACATCTATTACGCTATTTACAGTTATAGTTCCTCCTAAATCGTGAATGATCTGGTTAGATAGACTTAATCCAATTCCACTTCCTTCAATAGTTGGATCGTTTGAGGGTGATCTATAAAACAGGTTAAAAATGTCTTCCAGCTCTTTTTCTGCAATGCCCCTTCCAGTATCATGAAATTCTATATTTAATAAATCATTAATAACCTTCGTTTCTATTCGTACGTTTCCATTATTTTTATTGTATTTAATAGCATTAATGAGTAGGTTAATAACTACCTGTTTTAATCTTTCAGGGTCAGAATAGATTTCTAATCCAAAATGTTTTGTTAGGTCTGCAAATTCAATGGAAACATTATTGTTGTTCGTATAATAAGTGGCTTCGACTATACAATCTTCTATTAATTTATTTATCTCTATTTTTTTAACATAGAGTGGTAAATTTACATTATCATAACGAGCAAAATTCAGCATATCATTAATCATCTTTTTTAATTGTTTACTTGCCTTCAAAATTTTCTCTAGCTGATAATATTTTTCTTTTGATAAATAACTATCTGGTTCTGTAAGCAATAATTGGTTGTATCCCATAATACAATTAAGTGGTGTACGAAGTTCATGACTCATTTGAAGTAAGAATTTTATTTTTGCATTCTTTGCCTCATCCGCTCTTTCTTTTTCACTCATTAATTGGAGATTTGATGCCATGAGAGCTTTATTCAGTTCTTCTATATTTACAACTTCTTTTAGAAAAACGATAAAAGTTTTTGTAGTAGGATAAATTCTAACTTCAATTGTTGTGTCATTATTAAACTCAATTTCTACTGTTGATGAAATATTTATATTAATAGGCTGCTCTTTAAGGATTTTTTCAATTATTTGATAAAATATTTCAGGTGGATGTAATTCATCGTTACTGAGATACAGTGTTTCATGCAGTTTACTATTTGCTGTGGTATTAAATTCTATAATTTGATAAGTCTTACGGTCGACTATAAAGTAACACTCATTAAGTGGTTTGACTTGTTTTACTTGAAGTTGTTTACTATTCACCAAAATTTTCACCTGTTATTTATAGAATTAATTACGCATTATCAAATCTTCCAGTTTTTTAATTTTCAACTTAGAGATATGTGCCGCCTTCTCTAATCCATCAAAATAAGCTAAATATGTCTCATAATCTTGTACTATATAAGAAATTTTAGATAAATTTATTATATTGGAACGATGGGCAACAAAAAAATTATCATCTAGTTTCTTTTGTAGTTCCATTAAGTTTTCATTTGTTTCAATTGTTTTATTTGTCGTGTAGATAATGCACTTTTTCCCTTGCTTTTCTATAAAATAAATATCTTCCATAGAAATCAAATGTATAATTCCGTTGTTTTTTATTTTTAATTTCTTTGAATAATATTCATTTTTTGACCCATAAGATTGATGTAAACTAGTTTCCACTTTATCCAATGCTTGATAGAGTCTAACAATATCAAGTGGTTTAATAATATAATCAACTGCTGATTCTGCAAAAGCCTCTACAGCATATTCATCATATCCCGTTAAGAATATAACTTTAATATCTGGCATAACCTTTTTACACTTTTTTACCGCGTCCATACCGTTTAATTTTGGCATATTGATGTCAGCAATAATTAAATCAGGTTTGTTTGTAATCACGTGGTTAATTAAGTCCTCACCATTATTACAAGTTGCAATCACATCAAAACTAGATTTTCTTTCAATAAATGATTCAATAATCTCTAGAGAATCCTCGTGATCTTCAGCTATTACTGTTTTTATTTGATTCAAGATGAACAGCCCTCCCTTAATAAAAACTTGTTCAAAAATAAGAAGCGTACTCAAAAAATGAATACACTCTTAACACATAATGTTTATTTTTTATAGAATAGTCTTATTTGTATATTAAAAAGTTGCTATATTGAAATTTGTTGTCTTATTTTATTACAAAGTAAAATAAGAATATAAGCAATATTATAAATTCACTAATTTTGTACCTCTTTGTCTAACTTGAAAAACATATTTTATACTTCTTTACTTACCTTTTAAATGAAAATCAATACATCCTGTTCCCTATTTAGTACATATCAGAAATTTTTAGAAATATCCCTTTGGATACTATAAGCAACAGCTATTGATATAGACAGAATGAAAAAAGGTGAATCTACTCGATTACACCTTTTCCCTTTATGTCTATTATTCATCCTTATCTAAATTACATTTCTCTAACGGTACAATTTTAGTCTTGTGTTTTATTTTATAACCAAACCACAATATTAAAAATAAAGGAATACCGATATACGAAACTGCGACCCCGTACCAATCAATTTCGCCGCCAAGAAATGCCGTATAGTTTTGACCTGCAATGACAATTATACAAACGATCAGTGCAAACAGTGGCCCAAATGGGAAAAACCTTGCCTTATACGGAAGATTATCCAGGGATCGCCCTTGAACTATAAAGGCCTTTCGGAAACGATAATGACTAATTGCAATCCCAACCCACGCAATAAAACCAGATAAACCAGATGCATTTAATAGCCACATATAAACGATTCCCTCACCAAAGAAAGAGGATAAAAATGCTAAACAACCTATTGCTAATGTTGCAAGTAATGCATAAATTGGAACACCATTTTTACTTAACTTTGCAAAGAATTTTGGTGCTTTTCCATCAACAGCCAGCTGCCATAGCATCCGTGAAGATGCATAAAGACCTGAATTCCCTGCAGATAACATGGCTGTCAAAATAATCGCATTCATGACAGAGGCCGCAAATGCAATCCCCAGTTTGTCAAACACTAATGTAAATGGTGACACAGCCACATCCTCCGATAACAAGCGTGAATCTGTGTACGGGATTAATAGGCCAATTGCAAAAATAGCTAATATGTAGAACAGTAATATTCTCCAAAATACTGATTTCACAGCTCTTGGTATATTCTTCCCTGGATCATCTGTTTCACCCGCTGTAACACCCAGTAATTCTGTACCTTGGAATGAAAATCCTGCTGCTAGAAAAATTCCAAATATCGCAAGAAAACCTCCGTTAAATGGAGCATCCCCAGCAAAGAAATTTTCAAAACCTATTGGGTCGTTGCCACCTAAAATTCCAATTATCATTAAAAATGAAACAATAATAAATACAATAACTGTTATCACTTTAATCATTGCAAACCAATATTCACTTTCTCCATAAGCTTTTACAGAAAGTAAATTTAAGGTTAGGACTACTGCTATAAACAGAACGATCCATAGGACAGAAGAGCTGTCTGGGAACCAAAATTTCATAATAAGTGTTACTGCCGAGATTTCAGCAGCTATTGTAATAGCCCAGTTATACCAATAGTTCCAGCCCATAGCAAAACCAAAAGCTGGATCTACAAATTTTGTTGCGTACGTACTGAAAGAACCAGACGTCGGCATATAGGCAGCCATTTCGCCTAAACTTGTCATTAGAAAATAAACCATGATTCCAATGACAGCATATGCAACCAATGCACCTCCTGGACCAGCCTGTGCGATAGAAGCACCACTTGCCAAAAATAAGCCTGTCCCAATTGTCCCACCTAATGAAATCATCGCGATATGTCGACTTTTTAGGTTTCGCTTTAACTTCTTTTGTTGGTCGGCTTGTGTGCTTATTCGATTTTCATTCATGTTGTATTCTCCTTTGATGTTACCTATATACAGTATAGCTATTTCATTTGTTAAATTCATTATTCAAACATAAATAATAATAGTTTTACTACTAGGGAAGTTTCTTATTTAATATAGGATAGAGCGTAAACACTATAACCCATTTTATTAAATTAGTTGTATTATTAAATTGGAATAATGCCATCTTACTTTAAGTACTGATCACATTCATTTGGGAGGCGGTTATGGAAACGAGCAATCAAAAAAAACAACATATTTCGATTTCAACAATTCTCTTTGTTATTGCTATCATCTTTTTTGCATCTACCCTTCGAACACCTTTAACTGGTGTTGGTCCGATTATTTCTTATATCCGTGAAGGACTTGGTATATCAAATGTACTTGCTGGTTTTTTAACAACCATACCACTGTTATCATTTGCGGTTGTCTCACCCTTTGCCCCAAGAACCGCGCGTGCACTTGGTATGGAGCACACATTATTTTACTCTGTTATTTTGCTCACTTTAGGAATTGTATTACGTTCTTTAGGGACTACTTTTTTTCTTATTGTAGGAACAATTCTTATTGGCGTAGCAATTGCTTTTGGAAATGTATTGATTCCCGGTTTTTTCAAACTGAAGTATCCTACTCAGACTGGATTATTAACAGGAATTTATACTGTAGCCATGAATGTTTCTGCCGGAATCGCTTTAGGTATAAGTCAACCGATTGCTTCCAATTCACTTTTCGGATGGCAAGGATCCCTTGCATCCTCAATTATTTTAACTTTCATTACTTTGATTGTTTGGATTCCACTACTTCGAGGTGAAAAGGTCGATTTAAGTAGTTTGAGCACAACAAATGGAGCTCATGAAAATAAAAAACTATGGAAATCATCCCTTGCTTGGGCAATTGCATTTACAATGGGCTTCCAATCCCTACTTTTCTATTGTTCCACTACATGGTTACCAGAAATATTAATATCACAAGGTTTTAGTCCTGATAATGCCGGATGGATGACGTCAATTATGCAATACTCACAAATCCCTATGACTTTCTTAATACCAATTTTTGCAGAAAAATTAAATTCTCAACGTTCGATTGTTTGGATGTTTACAATATTTTATTTAGCAGGGTTTTCAGGTATCTATTTTGGAATCACCGATTTAGCAGCATTATGGATGATTTGTTTAGGTCTTGCAGGTGGTGCTTCTTTCGGTTTATGCATGATGTTATTTATTTTACGTACAAAGACTGCCTATGAGGCTTCTCAAATCTCTGGTTTTGCACAGTCAGTAGGATACCTACTAGCGGCAATTGGTCCTGTATTATTTGGTTATTTACATGACGCCACAAATAGTTGGTCATCCCCTAATCTTTTATTTATAGTTGTTTCGATATTGTTATTTATTTTTGCATTTATTAGTTCTAAGAAGGCTTATTTATAACAAAGCAAACATATGTACCCTTTTTATGTTACAATATCCATATGTATTGGCATAAAGGGGTTTAAAATTTTGCGTAAGAAGAAGGAAAAAAAGAAACAACGGTTACGGCTATTCCCACTAATTATTTTACTTATCATTGGGATCATTGGCTGGTACTATACACGAACTATTGAAGGGTTCACAACCGCAATTGTCATTGCACTATTACTATTTGTTGCCTTTAAAATATGGCGAAAGTCTCGATCCACTGCCAAATTCAGAAAAGCCGGTATATATGATATTGATGATATGACTGGTGAAGAATTTGAACAATATCTTGGAAAGTTATTTGAAAAAAGAGGTTTTAAGGTCTCTTATACAAAAGCGTCTTCTGACTATGGTGCAGATCTAATTTTAAAGGATCCAGAAGATACGATAGTAGTTCAGGCAAAAAGGTACTCGGGATCAGTTGGAGTTAAAGCAGTCCAAGAGGTAATTGGTGCTTTAAAAATGTATGAAGGTACTCAAGCTTGGGTTGTAACAAACAGTTTTTTTACAAAACAAGCAGAGAAACTAGCTGAATCGAATGAAGTATACCTCATTAACCGAGATGAATTAATTGAGCTTATATTAGAGACAAGATAATTGAAGCGGCACAAAGGAAACCTTTGCGCCGCTTTCTATTTATACATATCCAATTTTTTTATTTGTTTTTCCACTAAATATGGAGCTATTTGATAGAAGTAGTTTGGTTTCTTAAAGATATTGTTATATGGCTTATGATAAATATGAGTAGAAGCTGGTGACATCGGCGGTATAAGCCATGCCCAATTCCCTGTAACTTCTCTGTTATTTTCTACCTCTTGCTGTTCAAATATTTTAAATTGCTGTGCTGCTGTATGGTGGTCAATAATACTTACACCATCTTCTTTAAAGGAATGTAAGACAGCAATATTTAGTTCTAAGAGTGCTTGATCCTTCCATAAACTCGAGTTTGAGCTGGTGTTTAGATCTAATAATTGTGCTACTTTAGGTAACATATTATATCGATTTGTATCTGCTAGATTCCGTGACCCTATTTCCGTCCCCATATACCATCCATTAAAAGGAGCCGCTTCAAACTCAATACCACCAATACTTAATTTGAAATTAGAAACAATTGGTACTGCATACCATTTCAAATTCAGTTCTGATATTATTTCAATGCTCGGATGGCGGATTGGAACTTCTAATATATACTCCTTTGGTATTGAAAACCATACAGGCTTTTTATCATTTAACTGAATAACTAATGGTAATATGTCAAATTGACTACCTTCCCCTTGCCAGCCTAATTTTTGACACACTTTTGTTAGTGCGAGTGTGTTAGGATCTCCAATAATACCATTTTCAGTTTCATACCCTGCATATCTGATTAACTGATCATTCCATATCCTTACAAGTCCGGGTTTAAACACTGTAATCGTTGGACGAATCTTTCCATTATTTGTAGCATATAAAATATGGTGCAAAAGAGCTTCAAAAATTTCATCTTCCGTTTCCAATTTTCGTTCATCAAACACATGTAGTGACTTCCAAAACAACCGACCTATACAACGATTACTATTCCTCCAAGCAACCTTTGCACCAAATGATAATTCTTCGTAGGTAGGTTTAAAATATCCAGCCTTTTGAATTTCTTCAACTCTCTCATTATACCAATCATCAGACCAGCCCAATTCTTCCTTGCATTGTACGAGAAATTGTTCTACCTCTAAAAGGTCCATAGTCCTTCCCCCAGAAGTGCATTGCGGCAAAATATTAATAAGCCCGCCATTCAAATTAACGGATGTTTGTCATAGCCTATTCAATTAGTAGTAAATAGGTGTTTGTCTTAATTCAAAAATCACGAACAATTTCTTATCCAATTTCGCATTAACTGATAAGAATTCATTTTCAATTAAACCTTCAAAACTCAATCAAATGATAACGAAATCTTCATCTTTTTTTCATTCAAAGTTTGGAACATCCTTTTTTCGTTCTACATCAAACCATCAAAACCCTTATATAACAATGAAAGCGAATATTCCCCTTGGATTATCAATATGAAAACAAATTCGAAAGCTTATAACAAAATTCGACAAAATAAAACAATTCCTTAAAAAGAATTATTATAATTTAGTAGAAATTTTTATTTAGATTTGGTATACTCAATTTCGAAGAGATTTAAATTTCTAGGAGGTATTTACGTGACTAACTCTAAAGAACAACGTTTAACTACTACTACTGGCGCTCCAGTTGTAAGTAATGATAATGTCCAAACAGCAGGCCGTCGTGGTCCAATTCTTTTACAAGACGTATTTTTAATTGAAAAATTAGCTAATTTCAACCGTGAAGTTATTCCTGAGCGTCGTATGCATGCAAAAGGTTCAGGTGCATTCGGTACTTTTACAGTAACTCATGACATTACTAAATATACAAAAGCAAAAATCTTCTCTGAAGTTGGTAAGCAAACAGAAATGTTCGCACGTTTCTCAACTGTAGCTGGTGAACGTGGTGCTGCTGATGCTGAACGCGACATTCGCGGTTTTGCTCTTAAATTCTATACTGAAGAAGGGAACTGGGATTTAGTTGGTAACAACACACCTGTATTCTTCTTCCGTGATCCTTTACACTTCCCAGATTTAAACCACGTTGTTAAACGTGACCCAAAAACAAATATGCATAATGCAAATAGTAACTGGGATTTCTGGACTAGCCTACCAGAAGCATTACACCAAGTAACAATCGTCATGTCTGACCGTGGTATTCCAGATGGATACCGCCATATGCACGGTTTTGGTTCTCACACATACTCAATGATCAACGAAGCTGGTGAACGCGTATATGTGAAATTCCACTTCCGTACAGAACAAGGAATTAAAAACTTAACTGGCGAAGAAGCAGCAAAAATTATTGGTCAAGACCGTGAATCTTCACAACGTGACCTATTTGATTCAATCGAAAAAGGCGATTTCCCTAAATGGAAAATGTACATCCAAGTGATGACAGAAGAGCAAGCTCGTAATTCTAAAGATAATCCATTTGATTTAACAAAAGTATGGTACAAATCTGAATACCCACTAATTCCAGTTGGTGAATTCGAATTAAACCGTAACCCAGAAAACTACTTTGCTGATGTTGAACAAGCAGCGTTTGCTCCATCTAACGTAGTTCCTGGTATTTCATTCTCACCTGACCGTATGTTACAAGCTCGTCTATTTGCTTATGCAGACGCAACTCGTTACCGTTTAGGTGTAAACCATTACCAAATTCCAGTTAACAAACCACGTTGCCCATTTATGGCATACCACCGCGATGGTCAAGGCCGTGTTGATGGCAATAACGGAAGTGCTATTTCTTACTATCCAAATAGCTATGGTGCATTACAAGCTCAACCACAATATAAAGATCCAGCTCTTGCTTTAGATGGTCCAGCTGATATTTATGACTTTGCAGAAGACGATAACAACTACTTCGAACAACCAGGTAAGTTATTCCGTTTAATGTCTGCTGAAGAACAAGAACGTTTATTCCAAAACACAGCTGATAACTTAGCTGGTGTTGAAGAATTTATCCAACGCAAACATATCTTACACTGCTACTTAGCTGATCCAGCATATGGTGAAGGTGTTGCAAAAGCATTAGGTCTTTCACTTGATGGCATGGACTTAACAAATCCATATGAAAAAGCTGTAGCAGCAAAATAATTAATTATATGAATCTATAAGTAGTGTTTCAGCTTACACATTTCAATTTTGAAATAACTACAACTTTACATTACATTGCTATCCACTATCCAACTAATAAATCCCTATCCAATACACTTATGTGTGCTTAGGATAGGGATTTTTACTTTTAAAATATTAAATTTCTAAACAAAAAATATAGTTGATAAATAAATAACAACTGTTACTGTTAAACAACTCACAATGGTTGAGAATAGTACCGTTTGTGCGGCGATATTGGATTCCACATCATATTCAAGTGCTAAACTTGAACTATTTCGGGAAGTCGGGAAAGAACTAGCGATAAATAAGGATTGAGCGACAACCCCATGAAGTCCTAGAATCCAAATCACAAACAATGCACAAAGAGGTCCTACAACTAATCTAGTAAAACAACTGATCAATATGGTTTTATTCACAATCGTTCGAATTTCAATTTGGGACAATTGCGCACCGAGTGTAATTAAAGCAATTGCAATAAAGCCTTCTGCAATATGATTTAGCGGAATTTCTACTGTTTCTGGTAGAGTAATATTCCAAACATTTAATATAATCCCTATTACCAATGCATGGACAATAGGCATCTTAAATAAATCTTTTACAATCTCAATTCCTGATTTCGTAGCAGAGATTAGATTATATAAACCGTATGTATAAGTAGTTATGTTTTGAAAGATAACTAGAATTACTTGAATGGCTACCCCTATGGGCTGAGAGTGGAAAACTAACTGAGCAACTGGGATCCCATAATTACCAGAGTTAATTAAAACAACACTGTTTTTAAATACAGCTGATTCTGTTCGATTTAGTTTTAATAATTTTGCAATAAATTGGCTAATAATCATTTGGCTTCCAATAAATAAGACGATAAAAAACGCTACTTGTGCTAGCACACTCATATTCACTTTCGTTTCATAAAGATTCATTAACACTGCAACAGGCATAAAACAATAAGTAATTAATTGTGATAATGCTTTTAAATTAAATGTAAACTTTTTCTGAAGAAGTGCACCAATAATCAATAATATTAAAATTGGAGCAACAATCTGTAAGAAAATGATCGATAAATATGACATAGTTTAATAATTTCCCTTCCTAGTATCAAAAGACAGCTACAGGAGAAGTCCTATACATAGTATAATCGCCACTGCTGGTGTTTACATAGAATCAATTTTATCTACATCACTATAAAAGGTATAAAAGAGTAAATAATTGTTAGTCTTTTTTATATTTTTCTCCAAATGCACTCTAAAATTTGATATATTTTTGTTAGAATTCCACTTTTTGAGAGGCGGTCATTCATGTGCTGCATTATGATGAATTGATTTACAAAGAATCTGCAGGTCAAATTGGAGAAAAGTTTGAGAATGCTATTCATACTCTCTCAGTTCAAGAAAATAGTCAACCTGCCTCTCAGTTTGGTGCTATCATTCCACTTAATCTTATTCTTCTAAGTAAAGACAAAGCTATCAATCTCATTATGAAAACAGTGCGCGAATATTGGGGAAATATTGATTTATTCCTTTTTGAAAAATTACAGGATTCGTCCATTGATCTACACTATGCAAATGAGCGATTGACCCAATTCTTTCAATCCATTCAAGGTAGAAGAGCACTTTTACAATATTTAAATATCCACCATAAACTAAGATTTGATCATCTTATCTTTCTTGTATTTGGGAAAGAGATAGAAATAACAAATCATGTAGGCGGACTGAATTGTATTTACTTTTATAAAGTAGGAAAAAATTATCTTACTCATATTGTCTATAATCAAAAAGAATCGTTCTGGAAAATGTTATTTATAAAAAAAGTCTACTCCGTTTTTTTACAATCTCCTGTTTTATCGATTGATGATTCGAACCATTTAATGAAAGAATTAAAGTATCAACTAGAGAAGCAATATACCCAAAACAAGTGTGTCAGCATCATCAACGAATTAATAAATATCATAGAATTCAATAACCCACATTCTTTTCAATTAAAAGAACTTCAATTATTGAATGTAACCACGCATTATAATGGTGGAAAAAGACATCGTCAGAAACTAAAGAAAATTATTGAGGATATTTATTCTACATGGGGAGATGGACGATGGGCGTTAACAGAAAAGGAAGATACCGTTCTTTCTTATATGTTAGCAATTGATTCTTATAAACAGGAAGACTATGATTCTACCATTACTTATGGAGAATATTTAATAGAACAGGATCGATTAAATAACCATGCAATTGAATTAATTCTAGAATATGGTGAAGTGGTTCCAAATATTAAACCAGAACCTACTACACTTATAAAACGATATAATAAAAATTATATTGAAAAGATATTTTATATCTTAATAGATGCCTACATCCAAAAGCAACAGTTCGAAAATGTAATTCGCTTATTACAGGAATACGAGATTGCATCTTGTACGGCTATTTACAATTATTTAAATCAAGTACAGTTTGATGAGAACTCCCTTCACCATATAGAGGCTTCAGTTCAAAGGGATATCATTTTTATTGTTGACCCTGCACCACAACACATTATGCAATCCATCGAAACATGGCATACTCATTATCAAAATGAAAATAGTCCATATTACGAAATTGCTATAATGTCCTCCCAACATATATGTAATATACTAAAAGCATTATTTGCAACAGAGCGATTTGAGCTCTTTGATAAGCTTATGGAAGTTTACAAGAAATATTTGATTATAGATATACATTTCAAAGAACTTCGGGATTTTGTTGCAGTTTATGTAAAAGGATAATAAGTAAAAAGAGATGTCCTGAAATTCTGCTTTCAGGACATCCCTTTTCTATTGCAATACTCCTGCGGTTTGTAATCGCTTTATTTCATCTGCAGAATAGCCGATCACTTGTAAGATTTCTTCAGTATGCGCACCAAGTTTTGCCCCAACAAATTTGTAAGAAGGTTCCGCATCACTTATTTTAAATGGCGATCCTATTTGTTTTTGTGAAGTCCCCTCTTCAGTTGGTACATCTACGACCATGTTTCGAGCTTTTAGTTGAGAATGATTACTTGCTTCTTCAAAAGTTAAAACTGGTTCTACACACCCTTCAAAATCATGACCGAAAATCTCCAGCCAATCATCAAAGTTCTTTGTTAAAAATGCATCTTTTATAGCCTCTTTAAATCGTTTCTGAGTATAGCTCGAAGCGTTAAAGGTACTCTCTATCAATTCTGGAATATCTAAAGCTTCACATAATAACTTTCTAAACTGCGGTTCCAAACTGCCGACTGAAAAATACCTTCCATCCTTCGTTCGATAATAATCGTAAAAAGTGCCTCCATTTAGGATTTCTTCTTCGGCTTTCGGCAAAATACCACTTCCAAAAAACGCAGCACCATATAGTGCGTTTAAGGTAAAAACCGAGTCAGTCATTGAAACATCAATATATTTACCTTCACCTGTTTTCTCACGATTTAGTGCAGTTGCTAATATCCCTACTGCAGCATACAGCGAACCCCCTGCAAGATCTGCGATTTGTACGCCCATGGGAACAGGCTTTTTATCTTTCATCCTTGAATAATCTAGAATCCCACCTACCGATAAATAATTGATATCATGTCCCGGACGATTTTTATATGGTCCGGTTTGACCAAATCCAGTAATGGAGCAATAGATTAGTTTTGGATTTACCATTTTTAATGTTTCATAGTCAAGACCTAACCGTTTCATCACACCGGGACGAAAACCCTCAATTATGATGTCATATTCATGGATTAACCTTTTAACAATTTCCACTGCCTCAGGAGCTTTTAAATTTAATGATAATGATTTCTTTGATCTGTTTAAATGTTGGTGAATATAGGATTCTTTTTGATCATCATAAGGAGGCATAATCCTTAACATATCCACTCGTCGGTCTGATTCCACATGAATTATATCCGCACCTAGATCTGCAAACATCATCGTCGTAAATGCCCCTGGCAATAATGACGAAAAATCAAGTATTTTTAACCCCTTTAAAATAGACACTTCCCTATCCCCCCATAACAAACTGAATTCATTTCCCCTTCAAAAGTCCACTTTGTAGTAATACAGTTACAACATTTTATATCAGTATTATAACAGTTTACACCAAGATTATATAGATTGATTTGTTTATTTAATAGAAATTTCTGATAATTATATGGCCAATTAAACCAATATATGAACACAAAATCTAGATTCCTTCGTCTTTGGCTAGACCAGATGATTGATTTACTAAAGTACTAAAGTAATTTAATAGTTGTTTAGATAGTAAGTTTTAGTGAGTAAATACAAATTTTAAGTATGTTATCCGGATGTAATGTATGATGGTGTAGTGCTTTAGAAGTATATAATTAAGCTCCTATAAACGTGAAGAAACCCAGCAATTTAGAGAGATTGCTGGGTATTTTTGAAGATATCTATTAAAATTTAGAGTTTACATTTCTTCTTTTTGTAGTTCTTCACGTAAAAAGGAAAGAATCATTTCTTCTTCCTCATCCTCTAATGCGAAGTCTAAATATTCATTGTCTTTTTTATCGATAATGAAGTAATTGATGATACGGATTTCATCGTCTTTTTGAGCAACGATGGCACGAATTTCAATTCCAGCTTCAGAATACAATTCATCCTCTTCATCAATTTCAACATCTAACAATACTTCAAAACGTTTTCCTTCGATAATATTTGTTGGGTCTTTTATTTCTTCAATAGAATACTGTGTGATGTTCATTTTACTGCTCCTTTTTCATTTCGCAAGTATTTCGTATCTTTAATAATAACCATTCCTCGCCCTTGGTCAATTAAAAACTATTGAAAGCGGGGTTATGTATCGTGACACAAATACCAAAGTATGACAAAATGATACTAATTATTGGCTAAAGGATGATGTAAATGAAAGAGCTATATTATTATCAAGACGCTATGTTAAAAGAGTTTCATGCAAATATCGTTCGTACCGGAATTGATGAGGATGGGCGACCATTTATAGTACTATCAAATACTGCTTTTTACCCTACAGGTGGAGGGCAACCACATGATACAGGCTTTATTAATGATTTTCGCGTTATAGATGTTGAAAAAGTGGAGAATGAAATTCGCCATTATGTCGAAGAAGACCCTTCTACACTTCATGGTGAAATAATTGGCGTACTCGATTGGGAACGACGTTTTGACCATATGCAACAACATTGCGGCCAGCATATATTATCTGCAGCCTTTGTAGAGCTCTTTGATTTTGCAACTGTTAGCTTTCATTTAGGATCAGAGCTTGTAACTATCGATATAAACACAGACCAAGTTACAGAAGAACAACTTGCTCTTGTAGAAAAGCGTGCAAATAAGATTATTTTAGAAAATCGAACGATTGAAACAATATGGGTTACAAAAGAGGACTTACATAATTATCCTTTACGGAAAGACGTTTCAGTTGAAGAAGATATTCGATTAGTGATTATTCCTGATTACGATTACAATGGTTGCGGTGGTATTCACCCTACTTCTACTGGTCAAGTCAGCTTATTAAAAATAATGAGTACTGAGAAAATGAAGAAAAATATTCGCGTATCCTTTGTTTGCGGAAACCGCGTTTTAACTCAATTAGCTATGAGGAAAAAGGTATTATCGGATGTTGCACGAAATCTAAGTGTTCCTGAAGAAGATGCTGCTATCGCATTACAGAAGATTCAAAAGGATGCGAAGGCAACAGAAAAAGCTTTAGGAGAGGCTCAAGATGCATTACTTGTTTATGAAGCAAATGACCTTGCCTCTAATAAGGTTAATAATGTAGTTGCTTGTAATTTCGTTAATAGATCTGTTCAAACTTTACAAAAGCTTGGCCGCGCAATTGTTGTCCAGAACCCTGATCTTGTAGCACTATTAGTTTCTGAGAATGAAGGAAAGCTTCAGTTTGTCGCATCTAAAGGGACAAATGTTAACTTAAGTATGAAGGAAGTCTCTTCAAAAGTATTACCATTGATTAATGGTAAAGGTGGAGGAAATGATTCGCTTGTGCAAGGTGGGGGAGAGAAAGTCATTTCTGCTGAAGATTTACTAAAGGAAATGAGAGCTATATTTTCTTAAAAAGAAAAGACGAGCCAGTTAGCTCGTCTTTTTATTTATTTTGCAGCTCAACTACAACTACTTCTGGCAAATTCAGAATACGGTAAGGAACCGTACTATTTCCAAGCCCTCTACTTACGTACATTGTTGTATCTTTTTGAATATATGCACCCGATGTGTATGTTGGTAAAAACCCTTGTCCTGGTGCAACCAAACCGCCAACAAATGGAATTCGAACTTGACCACCATGTGCATGACCAGAGAACACAAGATCTATACCATTTTGAACGTAAGTATCAAAAAACTCGGGACGATGAGACAGAAGGATTTGCAAGGAATTTTTATTTGTATTGTCACGAGCAACATCTAGCATCCATTGGGTTTCATGTCCATTTAAAGGATCTTCAATGCCGATCAATTCAATACTCTCCCCATTTCGGCTAATCGTTGTAGAAACGTTTGGTAATACCGTTACACCGATTTGTTTCATTGCATCGTAAATTTCATTGATTTGATTGCTAGCTACTTCGTGATTCCCTAGAACATAATACACGTCAGCAATCTTCACAAATTCGCGAACAGCCGCTAAACTTTGTTCTAAGTCATATCGATTACTATCAATAACATCACCTGTAATAAAGATGATATCAGGCTTCGTTTCTTGCACCTTTTTGACTAGCTTTTCCTGATTATTACCAAAAACAGCATCGTGCAAATCAGAAATTTGAGTGATCCGAAACCCATTAAAACTTTCTGGTACCTCTTCAGATTTATATACATGTTCAGTTGTAACAATCCAATGATTATTTATATATAAAAATATATACACCCCAATGATAAGGATGATAATCGCTAGTAATTTTTTCAAAATAACTCGCTCGATTCATTATTGTTGGGTAAGTGGTTTTGAATTGTGACCCTAAATAATCTATCAATCTATTCCATTTATCAAACTTACCGTACTAAATAAACATAACCACTTTCATCAATAATATTAACATGACTCGGGACATTCAAGAAGAGAATTGTCCGACCTGTGAAAAAACTGTAATATGCATCATGTTCAATATTGTAATCGTTTATTTGGTCGAGCATTTGCATTCCTGGATAGATTTCATAAAATGTAAATTCCTGATTATTTACTTGCTGAACTATAAGATTATTATTTTCAAATTTAAAATAATCTAAGGACGCTTGCTTTGTAAAATCATTACCCCTATATTGATAAGGAATGACATATGTCTTTGCATAAATAACATTTGAATTGGGATCGTCTCTTTTCTCTACAAGGACACCTGCTTTAATGTCTGTCGCTAAATGTGGTACTATACGAATTTGATCCGAAGCCAATTCTATTTCCCATTCTTTTTGTAAATATCTTTCATAGTAAGAATTTTTTTGGCCACTTAATAGCGAATTCCATAATTTTGTTTCATCTTCATACATCGCTTTCCGTTCTTCAATTGAGTATTTTTTTACTGCTTCAGTAGAAAAACTCAATATACCAATAGAAATCAATCCAAGAGCTAAATAACCGAATACAATCCATTGATTTACTTTTGCTGTCCAGACTCTACTTCCTAAAACTTTTGAAAGTGTGATGACAATAAGAAAGATAAAGGCTAAAGAAATGATTAGCATTATAATAGGCATCATCTACGAGTCACCTCATTTCGATTCAACATTAAGGTTGAAAGACCAAATATAAGAATAGAACCTACCAAAGCTTTAAGCATCAATAGTAAGTCTCCGCCATTAAATAGAAATTTGATTACATTGGCTATTCCTAATGGCGTTAAGTTGAGCAATACAACGAAAAGAACAATTACTCCAATTCCAAACATTTTTGAAAAATGAAAGGCTGAACCAATGAAAAATCCACTAGCAGCTACAAGTAAAATAAGCAGAAAAGTTACAATCACTTCGACTGGATTAAAAAGCAATTCATTTCTAATTAAATCTATTCCGCTAAACAATCGGTAAAATAAGACTGAAATGTAAAAACTCGCTATGGCAATTAGTGTGGCAATAAAGCAATATATTGTAACTACAATGGAATTTGAAACATTACATACAATTCGATTCGTTACAATAGAATAGTCATCTTGTTGTTGAATTCGACCTTGCATTAATAACGATTGAATAAATGCCCAAATACATGTAATAATAAACGTCATATCTAAACTGTAAAAATGGATGTATACACTAAACTGATTAGACCCACCACCCGAACTTCCCGAACCATTCCAACCTAATAGCTGTATTACAATTAGAATTCCAATTAATGTGATAAAGGATTGACTAAAGGCTTTGCATTTCCATTTCACTTGCTTCCATAGCACTTGAGAAGTCGTCAAACTATTTAAAGACATCATCAATTCCTCCCTTCCTCTGACTCGTTAAATATTTACAAACTTCACTTGCCGAAATAGGTTGAATGGTAATTCCTTTTGCTATTAGCTCATTTTTCAAAGAGGTAATTGAAGTGGTTTCTACGATGGCTTCCCCATTTATTTGAGAGTTTTTTTCATAATAAATTTCAGAAGAGTTAATCCATTCATTAATCATTTCACTGTTTCCTACTAGTTTTACAAGTAATCCTTTAACATCCTCTAAAGGTGCATGTAATGTCACTTGCCCCTGATTAATTAACAAAACATCTTCGATCAAATGTTCAATTTCTTGTAAATGGTGGCTTGAAATAATGATTGTACGCGGAAATGTGATATATTCCTTCAAGATTGCTCGATACATATCGGATCGAATCGCTTCATCCATTCCATTCATCGGTTCATCCAAAAGGGTGATTTTGCATCTCGTAGCTAGACCGTAAATTAGATTAAATGTTGACTTTTGCCCTTTTGATAACTTGTGGTGATAGTTTTTGTCTGAAATATCGGCATACTCAAGAAGTTTACGTGCTAAGTCATCCTGCCAATTAGGATAAAAATCTTTAGCAATTTGAAATATTTCATCGAGTTTAAAAATCGGTGAGAATGACATCGTATCTTCAACAAATACGAGATTACTTGAGACCTTTAAATTATTAAATGGCTGTTCCCCATAAAGTAGGACTTCGCCACTCGTAGACCTTAAATGTCCAGCTAGTATTTTAAGTAATGTTGATTTCCCAGCCCCATTACGTCCTATAAGTCCGGTTATTTTATCTTCTTCAATCGTAAATGACATACCTTTAAGTGCTTCGTGACTTCGATACTTTTTGTAAACATCTGTACAAACAATTGCCATTGATTAGCACCCCTTTTGCACTTTTTTGATTAACTCAATTAATTCCTCATCTGATACAAACAATCGCTTTGCTTCGATAACGATCTCGTTTGCTAAGATTGTTAATTTCTCATCCCGTCTTCTTTCAATAATTTGTTTCTTTGCCGCCTCTTGAACGAACATGCCTAGCCCCCTTCTTTTGTACAAGATGTTGTTCTCAAGTAGAATTGTAAGCCCCTTACCTGCTGTAGCAGGATTAATGTTAAACATTTCAGCTAACTGGTATTGAGAGTAGACTTTGCTATCTGCAGTTAGCCGATCCGCAAGTATCTCGTTTTCAATCCACTCCGCAATTTGAATATAAATTGGTACGGTGCTATCAGCATTCAAATTCAAGAATAGACCTCCTTTCAGATAAATTAGATATTGTTTTGAAATTTTTAGTTAGTGCATTACTGTTGTAATGTACTATATATTATGTTGGTACTAATGTCAATCACTGGGAATAAAGCTGAGTAACCATTTGTTTTTTGAAATTTATAAACAAATTGCATCCAAAAAACTTATCCACAAACCCACACTCCGAAGCAACTTTTTCAACATTCTCCACAGGCTTATCCTCAATACCTCTACTTTTCCACAACTCATCATGGCAAAATGAGGCGTGAAATCAGAATTTTTATCCACAATAAAAGAAAAACACTCACCTATTAAAAAAGTGAGTGTTTTTCTTGTGTGGATATCTTTTAATTGTTCCTGTCATGCTCCAATATATCTTCAGTTGCTACCACTACATTCTCAGAGCCAAATAAGACTGCTTTCAACTCATCCTCACCAGACCCCTCTGCCAATGGAACACGTGATCGATAGGCTGCACGGCAGATTAAATGAGCTGAAACGGGTGCAGTTATAAAGACAAATATAATCCCTAAAATTAACCTTACACTGACATATCCATCGTGTGACCAAATATGAATAAATGTTCCTATTAGACATACTAACACTGCTAATGTAGAGCTTTTTGAAGCAGCATGTGCTCTTGTGTATACATCAGGTAAGCGAACTAATCCAATAGCACTTATTACACTAAAAATTGCCCCAAGTAAAATTAGTATTACACCAACCCATTCAACTACTTCGCTTACGCTCAATAATATCGCCCCTTTCAATATATTTTGAAAAGGCAATGGTACCGATAAAAGCTAGAATTCCCAATATTAGAATAGCCTCTAAAAACGCAGTAGTCGTTAAGAGAATCGAAACAATGGCTATTGCAGAAATAAAGTTCACCCCAATTGTATCTAAAGCAATGGCTCGATCTGGCATGGAAGGGCCGACAATAACACGATATAAAATCAGGAAGATCGCCACCATAAATAATGCGAGTGCTATAAATAATATGATTTCTTTCATTTATCTTGACACCTCCATGATTGCTCTTTCAAATTTGTCTAACGAACGGAGCAATGCATGGGAATCTTCAAGATCCATTGCATGGATGTAAAACACATCTCCGTCCTCTGAAACTTCCATAACCACTGAACCTGGCGTCAAAGTCAGTAGAAGGGCTAGGGTTGTAATTTCCCAATCCCCCTTTAACTTTGTCTCGTATTTAAAGATTCCAGGGGTTATCTTTAATTTTGGTGTTAAAATTTGTTTCATAATGACATAACTTGAACTTAAAATTTCTCTTATAAAAATTAACATTAACGCGATTATTTTCAATACTCTTCTTAAATAAAACTTTGTTCCAAAAAAACGATGCATGATATATAAGATACCAATTCCTACAACGAATCCTGTAAAGAAAGTGGTTAATTGAGGAACATCTTCATCAGAAAGTAGTAGCCATAGAAGTGCAATAAATAAATTTACTATAAACTGACCTAACACTACATCCCCTCCTCTAAAATTGCATCAATATAAATAGATGGATTGATTAGAGTTCGGGCCGCATCTTGCACATAAATTGATAAAGTTTCCGCACCTACACCTACATAGATAATCAACAGCGTCATGAAAATAAAGGACACCATTACTCCTTTAGGGATTGGCCTTTTATCCTCTTCACTAACAGTAGTTTCTCCAAAAAAGGAAGCAAGGAATATTCTTAGTAAAGAATATAAAACGATAACACTTGATGCAAAACCAATAGCTAGTAATATAAATGAGCCCGATTCAATAGCACCTTGTCCAATAAGTATTTTTCCTACGAACCCACTAAAAGGAGGGATTCCAGTTAACGTCAATAATACAATAAAATATATCCAACCAAATAAAGGATAATGTTGAATAAGCCCACTCATTCGTTTCACAACTGTCTCCCCAGTTAAATAAACCATTGTCCCGATTAATAAAAATAGTAACCCTTTTGCTAACATGTCATGAATTAGATAATAGATTGATCCTGAAATTGCCGTTTCTGTTCCAATAGTTAGGCCAATTAAGATAAATCCAACACCAATGACGACGTTATATGTAGCAATGGTATACACATCTTTACCTGAAAGTGCACCCATACATCCCGCAATAATGGTTAAACCAGCCATGATACCAATCAAAGTATGTGTTACCTCTTGATTTAACGGGAACATCAACATAAACGTACGAATGAGTGCATATACCCCCACTTTCGTAAGCAATGCGGCAAATAATGCCTGTACAGCTGTAGGCGGCACAATATATGAACCTGGTAACCAGAAAAATAGCAATAACCCAGCCTTAATACTAAAAACAACTAAAAACAGAATTGCTACAGTAGTAATTAAAGGATCTTGACCAACTTCTGCTACTCTTTGCGCTATATGAGCCATATTTAACGTCTTTAAAGTTCCATATAGATAAGCAAGTGAAACAAGGAATATCCAAGATGTTACTACATTAATAAGCACATATTTGAATGATTCTCGTAATTGTACTTTTTCTCCACCTAACGCAATCAGTACATATGACGCTAAGAGCATTACCTCAAAACAAACAAATAAATTAAAGATATCCCCTGTCAAAAATGATCCATTGACGCCAGCTACCAATAATAAAACGAAGGGGTAAAAGAACATGCGCTCGTGTCGAGATCCAATTGTTGAAAATGCATAAATTAAACAAATAATTGTTACAATACTTGCGATAATTACTAGTAGGATTGAAAAAGAATCTGCTACAAATAAAATACCAAAGGGCGGTAACCATCCCCCAAAATCAACTTTTATAATACCCTCATTTTGCACAGCAAATAATAGAATGACAGAGATACTCGTAACAAATACCATTGTCACAAGTGAGATAATTCTTTGTAAAATTATATTGTCCCGTAGAAACACAAGGATTACTGCTGTAATAATAGGTATTATCAGCGGCAAAACAAGCACATTATTCATCTGGCATACCTCTCAATTCTGAAACATCATCTGTCCCATTCGTTTTATACATTCGGTATGCCAAAACTAGTAAAAGCGCCGTTGTAGCAAAGCTTATAACAATTGCTGTTAGGATTAAGGCTTGTGGTAAGGCATCTGTAAATGGTCCGTCTGAATGAGCCAGTATAGGAACATCCCCACTTTTCAGTCCACCTACTGTTAATATTAGTAAATGTACTGCGTGGGATAACACTGCAGTTCCCAAGATAATACGTATGATATTGCGAGAGAGGATTAAATACGTTCCCACAGAGACGAGAACGCCAACTAATACAACCATTAAAGATTCCATATTAATCATCCTCACTAATACTTAAGATTATTGTGACAAGAGTCCCGATGACAGTTAAAGCTACACCAGCTTCAAAAATCGTCACAGTTGTTAAATGCTTTTCTCCCAAAAATGGAATGTGAAAATACCCATCTGTTTGAGATAAGAAAGGGACATCAAAATATAAAGACCCCATTGCCGTTCCTGTAGTTAGCAGAACTCCTAGTGCTGCAACCTTTTTAAAGTCAAAAGGCATCTTCTTTTGAATCGTTTCGATATCATAAGTGATATAGAGTAATACAATTGCTGAACCTAATACAAGTCCTCCAATAAATCCTCCACCGGGGGCATTATGTCCAGAAAAGAATAAGTAAACTCCAAGTGTTAAAATGATTAAAACGACACCTTTTACAACCGTTCGTAAAATGACATCATTACTATTTTTCACTTGTCTTCCCCCTCTCTTGCCTTTAACTTAATGAGGGCGTAAATTCCTAATCCTGCAATAAATAGAACGACCACTTCAAGCATTGTATCAAATGCACGGAAATCTCCTAATATGGTATTCACAATATTTTTTCCACCTGCAAGATTATAGGCATCTTCAAAGTAGGTAGAGATTGCTGAAAATTTGTCATAGTTCACCACAGCCAATCCAACTATTGTGACAGTTGAGCCAACAAGGATTGAAAGAGCCCCTTTTGAAAATTTCCACATCCGAGTACTCTTTTCCTTATTAATTTCAGGTAAAAATTTAAAGCAAATTAAGAACAATGCTGTTGTAACAGATTCCACTACAAGCTGTGTTAGGGCTAAATCTGGCGCACGGAATGTAACGAAGAAGAACGCAACAGAATAGCCTAAAACTCCATTAATTAGTACAGTTGTGATTCTAGAACGAACAAAAATAAGCGCAATCGCTGAAAACATCACGACAAAAATAAGAATTAATTCGAAATGATCTACCTTAGAACCACCTATAGGGTTCCACATAAATGCATCTGAGGTAACAAAATAGCCCGCTACAATTACAACAAAGCATACATATATATAGACAAAGTAGTTTGTTAGATTTCCATTCATATATCCATTTGTTATTTTTCCAGATAGATTTTCACTTTTTGTAATAAGCCCTTCATACATTGAATTTAATGTTAACTTTTGAGGAATCCATTTATATACTCTTATCCAATATTTCATTAATTTATATAAAACGAGGCCGAAAAGAACTACGCCAAGCGTCATCATTAATTCTGCATTGAACCCATGCCATGCATAAATTTTTGGCGTCAACTCTTCCACAGATAGGAAGGTTGGATACACGCTCATCATTGCTGGTTTTAACAAATAATTCCCAATGATATTAGGGAAGAAGAAAATTAATATGACCAAACTAACTAATATGATTGGAGACAACAACATTCCGATAGGTGCTTCGTGTAACCCTTTTTCTTGAATATCAGGTTTCACTTTACCTGTGAATGTTCGAATCACAATAATTAGGCAATAGATAAATGTGAAAATACTTGCAACCCAAGCTACAATCGGGATCACGATACCTAAACTATCCAACGAAAAGATATCTAAAGCACTAACTTTTAAGGCAGCCGTAAAGAACATTTCTTTACTTAAAAAGCCATTAAACGGTGGTAAGCCCGCCATTGAAAATGCCCCAATTAAGGCAATGCTAAAGGTAACGGGCATGAAACTCATGAGTCCACCTAACCGTCTTATGTCACGTGTCCCAACTTCATGGTCTACGATCCCTACCATCATGAACAAGGCACCTTTAAAGGTGGAGTGATTAATTAAGTGAAAAATCGCTGCAAATGTGGCTTGTGTATAAACGATAGATTCTTTTGTATAACCAAAATATAAAGCTACTGAACCTATCCCAAGTAAACTCATAATCAATCCAAGTTGACTTACAGTAGAAAAGGCTAATATTGCTTTCAAATCGGTTTGACGAACTGCATTAAAGGAACCCCAGAATAATGTAAGCAATCCTACTCCGCATATTGCCCAAAACCAAATTATTTCTCCGCCAAATACTGGTGTAAAACGGGCAACTAAATATATACCAGCTTTCACCATAGTGGCTGAATGCAAATATGCACTTACGGGTGTTGGAGCTTCCATCGCATCTGGCAACCAAATATGGAACGGAAATTGTGCTGACTTTGTAAATGCCCCTAAAAGTACAAGGATTAATGCTGGAATAAATAAGAAATGCTCACTTACAACACTCACATTCGCTATAATTTCTCTAATACTCATTGTTCCAGACATCGCATAAAGCATTAGAAAACCTACAAGCATAGCAATTCCACCAGAAACGGTTATGGTCATTGATTTCCTTGCACCAGCTCTAGATGCTTTCCGGTGATGCCAAAATGCAATTAATAAGAATGAAGAGACACTTGTTAGCTCCCAGAATGCATATAAAACCATTAAATTATCGGAAAATACGACACCTAACATTGCCCCCATAAAAAGCAACAGATAACAATAAAAATGATGTAACGATTCTTTTTTAGATAAATAGAAAATAGAGTAGAAAACGACTAATGCTCCAATACCAGTTATTAGCAAACTAAATATTAAGCTTAGCCCATCGATATATGTTGTGAAATTAATGTTTAACGAGGGAATCCACTCATATGTATGCGAAAAAATCTCACCGCTTGATATACGAGGGATAAATGTAGTTAATAGAATGAAAAGACTTAACGGAATAAAAAATACAACCCAACCAATAACATTTTTACTCAGTCGCCTGTAGAAAATGGGGATGAGTGCAGCTACTATTATCGGGAATAGAATGATGGCAATTTCAATTGTCACAAGCTAAACCTCCAATATTAAAATTCAATTTTTCCTATTTATAACCAACCCTTCTCTTGACTTACTACCAAACTCACTTCATAATATTATGTCATACAGAGAAACTTAAACTATCTATGTATTAACTAAAAAATATCATAAATTTTTATTAAATCGCAATAATTCTTACAATTAAAAGTATACAATAAGATATACATCGAATGCACTTAAATAGCATCTATTTTTTCTCCATTCCTCAACAATTTGCTACTCTTAACTTAGAATTCTTTTAGAAAAATTTAATATTTATGAGGTGTATTTTATAATGGATCGTATTAAAAGGTCAGATGAAAGCATACTCGTCTGCGTTTATTATGGCTTGAACGGAGAGAGGCTTATACGAAGAGGTCATAAACTTGCATCATTATTAGATTGCCCTCTCTATATATTAACTGTTGACCATAATCCCCTTGACGCGTTTGATGCTGAAAAATCAAGCTATATAGAAAAATGGACTGAGCTTTGTGAAGAACTTGGCGTAGAAAAATTCATCATTCGCGATAATGAAAAGAGACCAATTCAAAAAGTGATTGCTGAAACTGCACGTCAATTCGATATTACGCAAATTATTGTTGGTCAAAGCGCTCAAAGTAGATGGGAAGAAATTACGAAAGGATCCTTCTTAAATGTATTATTAAAAGAAGTACCTTTCGTAGACTTCCACATTGTTTCCGTTAAAAGACAATTTGTTGATAATGATAATGGGAACTTTGAAAAAGGGGTCCGCGCATATATTATCCGAGATGATGAAAACTATAAAATTACTTTTACATGTCCAAAGATGGAACATTTAGAGGGAATTTTCTTTAAAGAAATAGGTACTGATTTTGACAATGGCGTTTTTAAATTCCCACATGAACATAAAATGAACGAAGTCACTATAAAAGAGGGACTTGTTAATAATCCATATGCCATACTACCTCTATTTGAAAGTAAACATAGATTATAAAAATATTACACCTCCGTTATTTGTACAAAAATAATGGAGGTGTTTTTTTGACAATAAAAAATTTAAGGCAGCCCTAAAACCACTTTTTAATGGTTTAGAGCTGCCTTTTATTAACGTTTCTTAATTATCTTCAATTTCGTTACGTTTCTTTTTGAACATTTTTGATAATAGTTCATACACGATTGGAACAACAACTAATGTTAATAATGTGGATGATAATAAACCACCGATAACAGTAATTGCAATATCTTTAGAGATTAAACCGCCGCTGTCCATAACTGCCATTGGAATCATCGCTCCGATCGTAGCAATGGCTGTCATTAAGATTGGACGTAAACGAGTTGCCCCTGCTTCTAAAATCGCCTCTCTCATTTCCATACCATCACGTTCCATATGGATAATACGGTCAACTAATACAATCGCGTTTGTTACAACGATACCGATTAACATTAACATACCCATCATAACCATGACTGAGATTGTTTGACCTGTAACAAATAAGCCCAGGAACGCTCCGATAACTGTGAATGGTAGCGAGAATAAAATAGCAAATGGTGCTAACCCTTCACCGAATGTGACAACTAAGATAAAGTATACAATTGCAACTGCTGCTGCCATTGCAACTCCAAGTTGTGTAAATGTCTCTTGCATATCTGCAGCAACACCACTCACACCTGTTGTCACACCTTTTGGTAAGTCTAAATCGTTAACTTTTTCATCTGCTGCTGCTGTTGCTTTTGAAATATCTTTATCAGTAATAGTACCTGTAACAGATGCGTAGTATTGTCCTTCAGAACGAGCTAATGAATTTAAAGTCGTTCCTTCTTCAACTTCTACAAGATCTCCGATTGTCATTGTAGTGCCTAAAGGTGTATCAATTTCTGTTGCTAATACATCTTCAAGAGACGTCGCAGCAGCCTTTTCTTCATGTTTGATAATTACATTGATATCTTCACCATTATTTTCAACAGTAGTTAATACATCTTGCGTATTATTTGTTGATAGCGCCATAACGATTTGAGCTGTCGTTAAGCCATATTGAAGTACATTTTGTTGATCTACTTTAAATACATTTTCCACATAAGGATCTTCATAATCTGAAGTTACGTCTTCTAATCCTTTTACATCATGTAAAGCTGACTCAACTTGTTTCACTGCATCACGTAAATCATCTAAATCTTCACTGTATAATGTGTAGCTTACTTCATTAGAACCACCCATTGACATAGAAGCAAAGTTTTGCGATTTCCATTCACCAGATTGACCAATATTGAATACATAATCTTCTACTTCTTCACGAGCAGCAGGGAAATCGTTCATATCTTCATCAAAGATGAGGTACATTAAAGCTCCGCCACCGCCGCCAGACATAATGGATGCCATATCGGTACTAGTTGAATCCGTAACAGACAGTTGTAGGATATCAATATCATCACGTTTCAATAGTTCTTGTTCTACTTCTTTAATGTTTTCTAATGTTTCTTCTTTTAGCTCACCAGCTGCTGGAGTATAAGTAATATACATTACTTTCTCTTCTGATGATCCTAAGAAACTAAAGCCGATTAATGGTGTTAAAGCAAATGATCCTACTAGCAATAAAATAGCGATTGTAGAAGTGATAATCTTATGATTTAACGCTTTTTCTAATACACCACGATACCATTTAGCTAATTTACCAACTTCTTTATGTTGTTTACTCGATTTTTCTCCATACAATTTTTTACGGAATAATGTATGTGATAAAACTGGAACAATTGTGATTGCCACTAATAGCGATGCTCCTAGGGCAAATGCCATTGTTAATGCAAATGGCATAAATAATTCGCCCACCATGCCACCAACGAATAATAGTGGCGCAAATACTGCTACTGTAACTAACGTTGATGAAAGAATTGGTTTAAACATTTCAATCGTTGCTTCACGAATTAATGCTCGACCTTTTAACTTTTCATCTTTCAAATGAATACGACGATAGATGTTTTCCACTACTACAATTGAGTCGTCAATAACACGTCCAATTGCAATGGTAATCGCACCAAGCGTCATTATATTTAAAGTTATGTCTAACCAGTTTAATAATAGCAACGCCAATAAAATTGAAACTGGAATTGAGATGATTGAAATAATTGTAGATTTGAAATCTCTTAAGAAAAGTAAAATGATGATTACAGCAATTAATCCACCAAAGACAGCTTTCTCAACCATCGAGAATACTGATTCTTCAATTGGTTCACCTTGGTCTAGTGAAATATCAACTTTTAAGCCATCAATTGCTTTTTCTTCTTCATCTAATAGATCTTTTACTGCATTTACAACTTCAACTGTATTCGCCTCTTGACCTTTTACAATTTGAATTGCAATGGCATCTTCCCCATTTGTTCTAGATACAGATTGAACTTTACCTTCTACTTCAACCTTTGCAATATCGCCTAAACGAACGAATGGAACAGGATTCGTTTCAGAAGGTGTAACAGGAATTAATAATTCTTTTAACTCATCTACAGATTTCACTTTGCCATCAACTGATACAGCTTGTTCGCCGACAGTAAACTCATATAATCCAAGAGAAAGTGCCATATCACTTGCTTTAACCATTTGTTTCACTGAATCTTCAGTTAAGCCAAGAGCTGCCATTTTTTCTTCATCATATTCAAGTGTAACTTGTTCAATATGTTGACCTGTGATGGAGGCTGATGCAACACCATCAATCTTTTCAATTTTAGGTAATAATATATCTTCAACTGTTGACGTTAAATCAACGATATCTTCCTCAGTACTACTAACAGATAACGCTACAACTGGCATCATATTTAAACTGATTGCCATGATCGTTGGCTCTTGAACCCCTTCAGGTAGACTAACATTATCTAATGCAGATTCTAGTTGTCTCTTTTTCTCATCCATATCAACACCATAATCGTACTCAATTTGTACTTGAGATACGTTTGATGATGAAGTCGAGTAAACAGATTTTACATCCTCTAATAATTCTACTGCTTTTTCAAACGGGATCGACAATTCATCCATAACTTGTTCTGGAGTTGCACCAGGGTATACACCAACAACAATCAAATATGGTATGGAAATATTCGGCATAGATTCCATTTTCATTTTTGTCGCAGAATAAATACCTGAACCCGCAATAATGAGTGTTAATAACCACACAGCTAATTTATTTTTTAAAACAAAGCTTACTAGCGATTTCACTATTACACCTACCCTTTCTTGACACTTCAAATACCAAATTCTATAATAGTGACTAATCGGTCATTTGTCAATTAATCTATAAGGAGAATTATTATGTTAAGAAAGCAACTAATTATGGAAGCTGCTGTTGAATTATTTTCAAAGAAAGGCATTGATGCAACTTCAGTGCAACAAATAACCGAACATTGTGGCATATCAAAAGGTGCTTTTTATCTTTCATTTAAATCAAAAGATGAGCTAATCTATTCAATTATTGATTATTTTACGAAGAATGTAACATCTAATATTGAACGCACGGTCAACAAACAGCAAACACCTCAAGATAAACTCGCAGCGTACTTTATGGAGATTTTTAATTTACTACAAAAATATGGCGATTTTGCGACAGTTTTTATTAAAGAAAAACATTTAATCGACGAATCCTTTATTGATAAAATGACTTACTACGATGAACTAAATAATAAATTATTATTAGACTTATTTACTGACCTATACCCGGAAAATGTAGATGTACTTCAATACGATTTGTTAGTCATTGTAAAAGGTTTATTAGCAAGTTGTGGAGATCTCATAGTGAAAAATGTTAATCAATATGATTTAGAGAAGTTAACAGAAAGTCTTGTTGAAAAAATCGAAATTATTGCGAGGTATGCAAAAAAATCATTTTTCACAAAAGAAATGGTCACAAACCATACGAGTCGTCAATTAGAGATTACAAAGGATCTAATTTTGGAAGAATTACACCAATTGTTAACTCTATTGCAAGATGATGTACTAAGAGATTCTCTTCACATTCTAGAAGAGCAAGTAAATTCCGAAGTTCCTCGCAAAGCAATAATTATCGGTATGTTAGCAATTCTAGAAGAAGAAAAAGAATGTAATTGGTTCTGTTATATGGTGAGTAAATATTATTTAAATTAATTTTAGGAAATTCACTACTGGTGGATTTCCTTTTTTATATTCTTGAGGTTTGGAATACTGTCTTATACTTCTGCTCAATCTATAAATAATATAGAATTTGGAGATGAAATAATGCCAGGCTTTCAAGAAGTTAATATATTAGAAATGATTTTGCGCTCTACGTTATCCTTTTTTACTATACTCGTATTGGCAAGAATTATTGGAAAAAAACAATTAAGTCAATTAACATTTTTCCACTACATTACAGGAATTACTATCGGGTCAATTGCTGCAGAAGTTTCAACACAGGTAAAGACTCCGTTTTGGGATGGATTTGTATCTTTAATATGGTGGGCTTTATTGACTTTACTTATTAGTTACATTGCATTAAAGTCCTCAAAAGCAAGGGTCTTTTTTGATGATCGACCAACAATATTAATTCAAAATGGAACCATCATTAAAAATGGCATGAAAAAGGCAAGACTTCATACAGACGAACTCGCCATGCTGCTTAGAGAACAAGGCATTTTTTCTTTTGATGATGTTCTTTATGCAGTTTTTGAAACAAATGGGGAACTTAGTATTTTAAAGAAACCGGCAAAGGCCACAGCTACAAAACAGGATGTGAAGGCGGATATTACCATCCCCCCATTTATGCCAACTGAAGTTATCTCAAATGGAAAAATTATTATGAAAAATCTAATTGAATTAAATTTATCTGAAGAGTGGCTACTCAATAAGTTAAAAAAGAAGGATATAAAAAATATAGAGGATGTTTACTTTGCGCAAATACTCGAAAATGGCTCCCTTTATATCAGCTTAAATAACGGAAATAAAAAATAACTTGCTTGATTTCCAAACAACACGACCTAAACAAATAAAGGACTACAGATTACTCATGGGTAATCTGTAGTCCTTTCATTTTAAAGTAGAGATTTAATTTCGTCGTAATATGGTAACGCAGTTAAAGCACCAGCTTTTGTAGATGCATATGCACCAAGGCGATTTGCAAAACTTACACACTTCACTAATTCTTCTCGAGTTGTTGGAAGTCCATTATAGTGTACAGAGCGTAGTACCCCAGCCATAAAAGCATCCCCTGCACCTGTAGTGTCAACTGGTTCAATTTTTTCAGTAGGAACATGTGTAATTTCACCGTCCAAAACAGCGAATGTACCATTCTCTCCTACTGTTACCAAGATAATTGGAATTTCTAATTCGTTTAAAGCGTCTAAACCACTTTGTAGATCTTTTGTTTGTGTTAAAAATAGTAACTCTTCTTCCGCTAATTTTAGAATATCAGCAAATTGGAAGAATGAGCTAATTGTAGTGCGACAAGTTTCTGCATCACTCCAACGTAACGGACGAATATTTGCATCAATTGCAATTTTCACTCCATTTTCCACTGCTAATTTCACACTTTTTCGTGTAGTTTCTAGTGCAATTGGATGAAACATCGTTCCTGAACAAATGTTATATACAGAAGCTCTTTGAAAAGCTTCTTCATTTAGTTGGTCATGAGTCACTTGTAAATCAGGTGTCTCATCGATGTAATCTTTAAAAATGCGTTCACAATCCTCTGTTAAATGAACATAAACACCGCTCACTCTTTTTTGTGGATCATAAATGGCATAGTCTAGATTTACACCCTCTTTTTTCAACTCTGCTCTAACAAATTCAGACGTTGTATCATCGCCTGTTACAGTAATGAGTGCTGATGGCGCACCAATTCTACTAATCCCTGCAGCAACGTTAATCGTTGCTCCACCTAAATATTTCGTAAATGATGTATTTGTCACATCATCTGCTATATAATCAACAAATGCATCTCCGTAAACGAGAACAAATTCTTTATTTGTATGAAGCATTAGCGGTTAACCTCCGAAAAGTTAATACCTATAGATTAACACAAAGGTATTTCACAATAAAAATTTCATATTATTCAAACTTTCTAAAAATCAAGGTTTTGTTCAAAAATTTGTTATACTTTAGAACGGAAGGAAGCGATTAATTTATGTCAGCTGTCATTCGTAAAGCTTTAAAAGATGATGCTAGTCAAGTTGCGCCTTTGATTTACAATGCAATTGGAGAAATTGCAAATCGACTAACTGGCGAAATTGAAATAGATAAAATAGTAAATCAATTAGAAGTGTTGTTCTGTAGAGAGGATAACCGACATTCCTATTTAAACACATATGTTGCTGTTAATGAAGAAAATAATACGAATGTATTAGGAATTCTTGTGCAATATAGTGGTGAGGATGGAGTCCAAATGGATGCTGCACTAATAGAATGGTTAAAGAACAAACAAGCCAATTCTATACAAATTGATCAAGAAGCACATTTAGATGAATTTTATATAGATACGATTTGCGTACATGAAAATTCTCGTGGACTTGGAATTGGGACAAGCCTTTTACAATTTGCTGAAGAAGTTGCACGTCAAAAGGGCTATTCCAAACTTTCTTTAAATGTAGAAACAGAAAAGGTTCATGCACGTCGTCTGTATGAGCGCATTGGATTTGTCGTGGTCGAACCTTGGACTATCATAGATGAACCCTTTCATCACATGGTGAAAAAATTATAAGAAATGTGGTTTTATGCAACATGAATTTCAATATTATATATCCATTACTCATTATTATCGCTTCTAGTAGTTATGGTATACTTTCGACCATTGTAAAAGTAGCAATGAGTCATGGTTATACTTCCGCTGAAGCAACTACTAGCCAATACGCTATTGGATTCTTATTGGCATTTATTTTATTTATAACTACCCAAAGGAAGTTACCAAAGCCCAGCAGAAGTGGGTTAATTTACATCATTTTAGCAGGTATCTGTACAGGTACTACAGGTATTGTTTATAACCAATCCTTGAATTATTTGCCTGCTTCTCTAGCGGTCGTTTTGCTCTTTCAATTTACATGGATTGGAATGTTCATTGATTGCTTTATTAAGAAAAGATTACCGAGCCGACCTGAAACGATATCATTGATCTTCTTATTTTTAGGTACAATTTTTGCAGCTGGTATTGTTGATGTGGATTTATCGACTATCCCATTACAAGGTTGGGTCCTAGGTTTATCCTCCGCAGTGAGTTTTTCGATATTTATTCAGTTTAACTCTCGTCCAGTAGAAGGTGTTTCAACGATTTCTAGGACATTAATGATGTCATTTGTGGCATTTTTATTAATTAGTTTATTTTCAAGTCCAGAAATTATATGGAACGGCAAACTGTTTGGTAGTGAATTATTCTTTTTTGGTATTACTTTAGGTGTTTTTGGAATTATTCTTCCTATTTTACTATTTTCAATTGCAGCTCCAAAAGTCGGTGGTGGGCTAACATCTATTTTAAGTGCAATGGAATTACCTGTAGCTGTATTTGCCTCTGTTATTGTGCTACATGAAGCATTAACCTTATTACAGGTTCTAGGAATTGTATTAGTGATAATTGGCATGACGTTACCAACTGTTATAGCCCAAAGAAAAAAATCGGTCTAACATTTATTATGGTTAGGCCGATTTTTTTTGTTTAAAGAAAGCCTTGGAAAATAACTAACTACTTAAAAATGGAGTGTAAAATCTGATGAAAGATTCAGCACACCCAATTTGTTTTGTAGACTTTGGTTTACATTTTTTACGGAGGAGACTCTATAATGTTTCAAGAATTTAAAAGCAAAATAATTGAACTTGAAGGACATCAATTCCCTTCAAATAGTTACCGCCAAATGGTGTTGCAACCCGCTTATGAGGAAGCAAAAAAGCACTTTTTACATCCCATGATGCAAATTCATATTGCTCATTTAAAAATGTTAGAAGAACAACAATTATTATCAAGTGAAGACGCTAAAATAATCGGTCAGGCACTTAGTAAGATCGACTTAAATTATTTTAAACAAAAAGATTACAACCCGAAATTCGAGGATTTATTTTTCTGCATTGAAAATAAATTAATAGAATATGCTGGTGACCTAGCAGGAAATTTGCATATTGGAAGAAGTCGAAATGATATGGGAATTGCGATTTATCGCATGACTTTAAGAAAAAAGTTACTAGCGTTAATGAGTGAATTACTCACATTAAGATCATCTCTACTCATCTTTGCACATGAGCACCTGAATACGATTATGCTTGGATATACACATACACAGCAGGCACAACCAACGACTTTAACCCACTATATAAAGGCAGTAATTGATCAATTAACACGGGATTTTAAACGAATGCAAGCAGCATATATGACGATTAATCAAAGTAGTATGGGAGCAGCCGCACTAACGACAACTGGGTTTAAAATTAGTAGAGAAAGAGTTGCTGAATTGTTAGCCTTTGACGATATGATAGAGAATGCATGGGATGCAGTCGCTGGAGCAGATTATATAGCGGAGCTAGCGAGCGTTATCCAACTTGCCGCACTCAATCTTGGACGCACTTCTCAAGATTTACTGCAGTGGGCTACCCAAGAATTTAATGCCTTTAAATTGGCTAGCGCATATGTACAAGTAAGCTCTATTATGCCGCAAAAGCGTAATCCCGTATCAATTGAACATACCCGTTCCTTGTTATCTGCAGTTGTAGGTGATGCGTCAACTGTTTTACAAATGATCCACAACACGCCATTTGGAGATATTGTAGATACCGAGGATGATATGCAACCATATATATGGAGAGCAACCGAACGTTTACAAGGTATCTATAAACTTTTTGGTAGTATTATTGTTACAATGGAAGTAAACAAAGATCAGCTATTGAAGCGTGCTAGAGAAAGCTTTGCCAATGTGACGGAGTTAGCTGATACCCTTGTTCGTTCGGAAAATATTTCATTTAGACAATCCCATTGTATTGTAAGTAGCAGTGTTTACACTTTGCTACATGAAAAGAAGGAATCTCTAGAAAACCTTACTTGGGAACTTGTGAATGAAAAATCAATCGAACTTATTGGAAAGCCAATTACTATAACAAAAGAACGGTTTTACCTAGCATTAAATCCAGTTTCATTTGTTAAGATTCGTTCTATTTACGGTGGGCCATCACCTGATACAATGAAGAAGTCACTACTACAGGCAGATGCAGTATCTCCAATTCTCGAAAACTGGGTGAAAGATAAAGAGAATCGTATTAATGAGAGCGAACAGCAATTGTTAGCAATTTTAGAAGGTTGGAATAACTAGATGAGTACAAAGTCCTTTTTGATGGCTGTTGATGGTGGGGCAACAAAAACTACCCTTGTCCTCTACTCTACTACAGGACAGAAGTTATTTGAAAAAACATCAACAGGCACCAATTTCCATGCTATCGGGACAGGGAAAGTAGAAAGAGTCATATCAGAACTATTACTTGAATCTCACGACGCTGTACAATACGATAAGCTTGCCATTGCTGTATTTGCAATGGCAGGTATTGATACAGAACATGATTTAACTACTATGAAAGAAATTATTAGTAACGCTTTTGAAAAAGTTGCTATTCATTGCGACAAAATCATAGTAGAAAACGATGTATTATCTGCTTTAATAGGAGTAACAGGCGGAAAACCAGGTGCTCTTATATTGTCCGGTACTGGTTCTATTGCGTATGCAATGGATCGTCAAGGGAACATCGTCCGTGTAGGCGGATATGGTCACCGAGCAGCAGATGAAGGTAGCGGATATTGGATTGGCCAACAAATAATTCGTGCAGTTGTACAATACGAAGATGGCCGAATTCATACTCCAACGATCCTTAAAGAACTTTTATATAAGAAATTACAAGTCAAGAATTTGGAAGAAATGCTTGCATGGCTCTACCATCCTAATTATTCTAATGCACAAGTTGCTAGTATTAGTTCCATACTAATTGAAGCAGTTCAACTTGGTGATGAAATTGCTCTTGAAATTGCAGACAAGGCTGCTTCTGAGTTAGCAATATTAGCGATGGCTACATTGGAAAAATTAGATACTATTAGTCCGCCATTTACAATGTATTTAAATGGTGGAATACTTCAAAATCACCCTATTATCAGGGAATCGTTTATACAAAAGATGCATGACATACATCCAATGTTATCTTTTGAGCTTTGTTGCGATCAACCAATTTCATACATCGTAAACCGTGCATTTTCTTCGTTATAAAAAAGGAGCTGCAACCTGTTTTCAACATTGGTTGCAGCTCCTTTACTATTCTAATTTCATTTTCTTTAATCCATCTGGTGTAGAGAAAAATAAATAGCCGTCTTCAATAAATAGATTTTTCACTTCAGTTTGATATAGTGTTGACTCATCCTGACCATTTGTACGGATTTTAGATAAAAATGCACCTCTGGAGTAATTACTAAAATATAACCAATCTCCATACCCAACGATATATAGTGCACGGCTATCCGTCACTCGCTCACTCACCCCGGTAGTTAAATCTACTCGATACAAATAATTATTTTCCTCTGTATTACTGTAGTATAAATAACCATCAAGCTCATAGCCATGGTCAACTTGCTTCATAAATGTATATTTTCCGCTTTTTGCTTGAGGGTAATTTGCTTGTTCCCAATTATGATCAAGCTTCATTTGTGCATCGTTCAGTAAAAAGTATTTATAACTAACCGCTTTTTCACGATCTGGAACAGGATCATTCCATGTTGTATCTAAATGGTACCATTCTCCATCTACTTTCACTAGATTCCAAGCATGGCCACCCGTATATACCTCACCCACAACATATTTAGATTCAACACCCAACCCTTGCAACAACCTTAGGGCAAGTAAAGCATATCCTTGGCACACACCTTTTCCTTCACTAACAACCGCGCAAGCACTATGTGGACTAGCTTCTGTATCCTCACTGTATGAGGTATTTTTAACAATGTAGTCATTTACAAACTTTACTTTTTCAAAGTCAGTCATATTTTTAGAATTTACATTCGAAAGAATTTCTGCTACTTCTGCATCTACTATCAATTCCTGTTCAGGATTTGTTAAGTATTGTTGATGTACTGTAATTTTCGCATCCATTAAACTGTACTCATATTCAATCTTCCGATCAGAAAGATGGCCTTCAATATATTGGTTTCTACTTATCGCTTCCGTTACTGCACGTTCAATAATCTTTTCTATATCAGTAGTACTACCATTATAATGGATTGTAAATTCTGTCTCCCAATTACTAAAATAATAATAAAATGCGTCTGCTAATTCTTCTACACTTTGAACCTCGTTTGGTAATGTAGTATCTTTCGTCTTACTAGTATTGTTAACTGTCGATATGTTTGATGCAATACTAGTAACACCTTCTGAAACTACTGAAATGATTTCATTTGTTGCACCGGTAATTTCATTTGAGTGGTTATTTAAAAAGTTATTAATTTCGTCTATAATTTTCGGTCCATAATCATATGCTGGTTTTGCTAAAACTAGTAATAATACTATGAAAGTAATTTTCTTTAACATAAGAACACCTCATACATAGGTATCTCTAATTATTCCTCTTTATATTCATATTTATCTCCAAATATTTTCTTTAGTTGCAAATGACCTTCTTCTTTCATTTCATCTGTAATAGAAGAATAGATTGTAGATATTGCTTGCATGATTAAAAAGGCATCATCAGCTAAACCTACTGCTGGTAGGAAGTCTGCTACTAAATCTGTAGGTAAAATGAAATAACCTAAAACTCCTGCAATTAGCAATTTATTTTTCTTCGGCATATTAGGGCTTTTTAATGCGCTATATAATGTAGCTGCACCATGTAAAGCCTTGAAACCTAATTGCAAACCGCTATCCTTTACCTTATTGATAAATTTCTTAGGAGAATAGTATTTCTCTTTTCCACTTACAGCATCTAATTGGTAATTTTCTTTCATGTGAACCTCCAAAATGTTAGTTTCTATGAAATAATTATTTCCCAAGGAATTGATATGCACTACAGAAGAGCTTTAAGAACGGAAGTGTCTCTTGATGTAGTACTATTCATAATACGAATCTCTTATTCAAAAGTTTAACTAGAAAATTGTATCTTTTTATATAAAATTGTAACCCTCTAACACTTGAATTTCAATGAACCTATTATTAACACTTTCTTCCTCATTTTGATACTTCTTATAGATAAAATCCCCGTTTGGCCAATCTTATCCAAACGGGGAAATCATTCTATTTTAGGGTTATCTCGTTTCTATTTTGGTACCGCAACCCAGTGATTTGGCAAAATTTCTTTTAAAACAGTATCAGTTAGATTATATTGGTTCGTGCTTAATGACTCATCAATTGATTCATTACGCTTATTCTTTTCTATTGCTGGATCTGGTATTGGGATAGATTTTAATAAGGATTTCGTATATGGGTGCTGAGGATTTGAATATAACTCTTCACTTTCAGCTAATTCTACAATTTTCCCACCATACATAACGGCAACACGATCACTAATATGCTTAACCATTGATAAATCATGCGCAATAAATAAATAAGTTAATCCTAATCTACGTTGTAAATCTTTTAATAAATCTACTATCTGCTTTTGAATCGATACATCTAGTGCGGATAAGGGTTCATCACAAACAATAAACTTTGGTTCAACTGCCAATGCTCGTGCAATTCCAATTCGTTGACGTTGACCACCAGAGAATTCATGCGGATATCGGTTTGCATGTTCCTTGTTTAGACCAACTAACTCCAGCAGTTCTTCAACGCGTGCTCTACGTTCTTCATTATTCTTCACTAATCCATGTATATCTAATGCCTCACCGATAATATCTAAAACCTTTTTTCGAGGATTCAATGATGAATAAGGATCTTGGAAGATAATCTGCATATGTCTTCGCATTGTTTTTAATTGTTTTTTAGATAATCGAGTGATTGGGATTCCATTATAAAGTACATCCCCATCTGTTGGTTCATGAAGTCTTAATACCGTTCTTCCAGTTGTAGATTTACCTGAACCAGATTCACCAACTAAGCCTAATGTTTCACCAGGGAATATTTGAAATGATAGATCATCTACTGCTTTTAGCACTTCACCTCTGCCTAAATCAAAGTACTTTTTCAATGATTTAATCTCTAAAAGAGGTCTTGTTAGATCAAACTCTTCATCTAATAAAGGTGTTTCCTTTGGTTGTTTCTTTTCATGTAGTTTTGGTAACGCATTTAGCAGACGTTGTGTATAGGGATGTTTTGCATTGTTGAAAATCTCTTCTGTCGTCCCTTCTTCAACAATTTCTCCCTCTTTCATAACAATAACTCGGTCGCACATTCCAGCAACGACACCTAAATCATGCGTAATTAATATGATAGAAGTGCCAAACTTCTTCTGCATTTGCTTCATTAGGTTAAGTATTTGTGCTTGTATTGTTACATCAAGTGCCGTTGTCGGTTCATCTGCAATTAATAATGAAGGATTACATGCTAATGCCATGGCAATCATGGCACGTTGTCTCATCCCGCCTGAAAATTCATGCGGGTATTGAAAATAACGTTTTTGGCTATTTTTAATTCCTACTAATTCTAATAACTCAACGGTTTTTGAATACGCGTCATTTTTTGAAACACCTTGGTGTTTAATTAAACTTTCGGCAATTTGTTCACCTATGCGAATCGTAGGGTTTAATGATGTCATTGGGTCTTGAAAAATCATACTAATATGCTGACCACGAATAGATTCCATTTCCTTCTCAGAAGATTCTATTAGATTCTGATCTCGAAATAGAATTTCTCCTGATTTCAAGAAACTTGGCGGTGATGGAAGCAATCGCATAATAGAACGAGCCGTTACACTTTTTCCGCTCCCTGATTCTCCAACAATCCCAATGGTTTCCCCTTTATCGACATAGAAGTTAACACCCTTTACAGCCTCAAATTCGGCTTCACCAGTAATGAATGAAACGCGAAGGTCGTTTACCTCTAATAATCTATTATTCATAATATTCATCCTTCATAAAAATAGATATTGACTAATTTTTCTTTATGATTCATACTTTACTATACCACTAGGAATAGTACAAATGTTTTTTTATACATACTTCTTTTCTATTAAAATAGAATAAAAAATGTTTGTTTATTTATAGTTTTTACTCAGTTTCATCTTTCCTATTAATATTAGCAGGAGGGAGGACAATGATGGAACGGTCTCAAACAAATACGATTTTCTCTGAGTCTTATAAAAAGCTGACGCATGGTCGTATTTATGAATTTTTGTTAATCTTATTCGGGATTCCGATACATATAGTTACCTTTCTTATGTACAAGGTAGGCAAAAGTAAAAACTTGTATGATGAAACGTATCAAAAGGTAATGCAGAGCATTCTGACAAAGGAATCTCATATAACATGGCGACAGCAGTTTCTTGAACAAGAAATAAAGAGAGCTGCTTTTTTTCAGGAATCACTGTCAGATGTGGAAATTGAAAAAATTGTTGATGCCTTAGTTGAGGATAAAATTAAGAAAGAAGTAGAAAAAGAGGTTGATTCTCTTGGCTACGAGAAATCGCAGTACCGACAATACTTTATCAATCTACTTAAAAGCCCAAAGTTTTTACTTATTTCAGCAATACCGGGAATTTTAATGTATGTATTGTTACTACTAAATAGTAATCCGTTCGTACAATTTATCTTTGAACGGGTAATCCAAACCGTTTTCGTTATTTTGGGTGTCGCAACGCTCGTATTTACAATCCTATACATATCACCACTTGATCCAGCTCGAAATTTACTAGGTATTGAAGCAACACCAGAACAGGTCGCAAACTTTAATCGTCTATATGGTCTTGATCAACCATATTTGGTTCAACTTTGGCATTCCATTTCTGGACTATTTACTTTTGACTTAGGAACTTCTTATGCAGGGAAAGAAGATATTATAGCGAGTATTGCAAATAAGTTCCCTGTAACTTTAAAAATTGCTATTTTCTCATTAGCAATGGCTATTATTATAGCAATTCCTGTTGGGATTATTTCAGCAGTACGTACAAACTCATTTTTAGACTATACATTCATGATCATTGCACTTATTGGACTTTCAATACCAAGCTTTTGGCAAGGTCTACTATTTATCTTAACATTCTCGCTTGAGCTTAAATGGTTCCCTGCGACATATCATCCTGGAAACTGGATGTCGCTTGTATTACCAATCGTTGTCCTTGGTACCTCGCTTACAGCTTCTATCGCAAGAATGACACGTTCATCCATGCTCGAAGTCATTAACGAGGATTATATTATTACCGCAAAAGCGAAGGGATTAAATGAAAGAAAAGTAATTTCAAAGCATGCCATTCGAAATGCAATGATCCCTATCATCACAGTGATTGGACTTTTATTTGGTGGAATGTTAGGCGGATCTTCCGTAACAGAGAAAGTATTTAATATTAGCGGTATCGGTAGCTATATAGTAGATAAACAATTTATCCCCGATATACCAGCAATTTTAGGTGGGGTAGTTTATATTGCAATCACAATTTCGATTGTAAACCTAATTATCGATATTCTATATGCATTCTTTGACCCGCGCATCCGTTCAAAAATGAAGTCGTCTTAGGAGGGATAATGTGAAGGTCATTTCTAATATCAAACTACTCTTGAAAATTACACAAGAACATGCAAATGCATATTTTACATTAACCTTTTCGGCGATTCTATCTCTTTTGTTTTTACTCTATAGCTTTGATTTTAATGAACAAACATGGAGAACAATTCCATTATTATTCTTTGCTATTTACTTAATAACAACGTTATATGTATGGCTCATCTCTATGTTGATTAAAAAAGATCTATCGAAAGAAAGAGAAATACGAAAGCTTACACGCTTATTAGGTTATCCCTTAATCGTTACGATTTTAGTTGGAAATATCTTTGCAAGTAGCTATGGCTTTTTATTAATTTCAAAAAATAAAACGCCTGAATATACATTTGCTTATTATGCCTTTCTAACTCAAATATGCATTTTGTTAATATCAGCTTTTAATTTATTTAAACCGTATGTTATTGATACGTTTATTCTAGCCATGGGAGCCTTCTTAGTTTTAACTGCATTCTATGCGGTCATGATTATTCTCTCGGCAAAGTTTGTTTCATCAACGGTTGCACCTAAATGGTTATTACCTTTTGGTGTAATCTTACTTCTAACTATTTTAACAGGTAACATTTTTGCCTTTTTACTCGGAATCAGCCTAATTCGTAAAGCTCGCAATAAGGATAGTTCCTCAATTGAAAAATGGCAAAAAATGTGGAGAAAAATTTTACGAAATTCGATGGCTGTTTTTGGTATGTTCTTTATCATTTTTATGTTTTCATTATCCGTTGTGAGTCCTTGGACTTTCGATTATGAGTTTGCCACTGAAAATAATTACAGTGCGATCTTACAAACACCAACTCTGCAATATCCGTTAGGAACAGATGACTTTGGTCGAGATTTATTTTCACGTATTGTGTTCGGCGCTCAAATTTCATTAATTGTTGGTTTCTTTTCAACAATTATTCCTGCAGTAGTAGGAGGTACACTTGGTGCTATCTCTGGATACTACGGCAAAAGGACAGACAACATTATCATGCGATTATTAGATATCTTATATGCAATTCCAGGAATTCTGCTAGCAATTGCGATTATCGCCGCATTCGGTGCAAATACAGTTAACTTGATTATTGCGTTAAGTGTTGGTTCTATCCCAACATACGCTCGTACAATGCGTGCGACTGTTATGCAAATATCTAATTATGATTTCGTTGAATCTGCTAGAGCATTAGGTGCTACAGATGGTTCCATCATCTTTAAACATATTGTACCCAACTCATTAGCACCCATGATTGTTAAAGCAACTCTAACAATAGGTGGTGCAGTTATTTCAACAAGTAGCTTAAGTTTCCTTGGCTTAGGTGTTGAACCACATATTCCTGAATGGGGGAATATTTTAAAGGTTGGTAGTACTTATTTAGAATCCCATTCGTATGTAGCCATTTTCCCAGGGTTATGTATTATGCTACTCGTACTTGCATTCAACTTCTTTGGTGATGGATTACGAGATGCACTAGACCCTAAAACAAACTAAAGTAATACAACTAGGAGGAAATACAAAATGAAGAAGTTTTTTGCACTGTTATTTGTTGCAGTACTAGCTCTTGCCGGCTGTGTACAAACAAAAACAGATGTTAAAGGTGGAGATACAAATACTTCATCTGGCGACAAAGTAACAATCGAAGTATTAGGTCAAGCTTCAGCTGAACAAGATTTAAACATTATTCGTGACCAACTGACTAAAAACGGTTTTGATGTTAAGTTAAACATCCAACCAGATTACGGTTCATTCTCAGCTCAAAAAGAAGCAGGTAACTATGATATCGCATTATCTAGCTGGACAACTGTAACAGGTAACCCAGACTATGCTGTTCGCGGATTATTTAAAACTGGCGGAGACTACAGTGTAGTAAGTGACTCTAAATTAGACGAATTAATTGATAAAGCAAGTACATTAACAGGCGATGAAGCAAAAGAAGCTTATAAAGAACTTGAACAACTTTTAGTATTTGATCAAGCATACATCGCTCCACTTTATATTTCTAACAAAGCGCAAGGTATTTATTCAAAACTAGTTAATCCAGATACAGTGAGTTTATCTAAATCTCGCGCACAAACTTGGGAAACAATTTCATTTAACGATACAGCTTTAAATGCAAGTGAAACATTAGTGTTACACCAAGCAATCGGTTCTCTTACTTCTCTTGATCCAATTAAAGGGAATGACGGTTCAATTAACACGTTAAATACAAATATGTATGTACGTTTAGTGAACTTAACAGAAGATGACCAAGTAGTTTCTGATGGTTCTTTATCTTATAATCATGTAATTGCAGATGGAAACTCTGAGTATTACTTCATTTTACGTGACGATATTAACTTCGCTAAAGTTGAAAATGGTACAGCTGTTGACTCTGGCGAATTAGTATCTGCTGAAGATGTTGTGTTCTCATTAAATCGTGCAAAAGATCAAAATTCAGTACCAGATCACCGTACTTACAGTATTCATGAAAACATCCAATCTGTAGATGTTGTTTCAGATATTACAGAATTACAAAATGCAAAAGTGGCTGGAACAGAAGAGTCTGTATTAGATGCTTTATCTAAAGACTTACCATCAGCTGTATCAGAAGTAGTTACTTCAGAAGACCAAGTGGACAATGCTGCTGGTAAATACCAAGTTGTAAAAATTACAACGCCAACTCCATTCCCACAAGTATTAAACTATTTAGCTCACCAATCTGGTGGTATCGTTTCTGAAAAGCAAGTTACAAGCATTAACACTTATGATGTATCAAACTATGATCCAAATAAAGATATTGCATACGGTGACCAATCAACAGTTACTGAAGGTGCAACATATAACAATCAATTATTTGCAAGTGGTCCATATATTTTAGTACAAAAAAATGATTACGAAGCTAAATTTGTGAAAAACCCAGCTTACCGTCCAGGTACTGAGTATGCACCACAAATTACAAACATTTCAGTTCGCTTTATCGATGATAATGATAGTGCTCTATCTGCATTACGTAACGGTGAAGTTCATATTCTACAATCGATTCCAGAAACAAAAATGGATATTGTAAAAGATGATGCTAACTTAACTTTAAAACAAGCTGATAGTAATGGAGTAACATACTTACAATTCAACACTTCAGGTCGTGAAGTATCTAAGTCAGCTGACTTACGTAAAGCGGTTCTTTACTCAATCAACCAAGAAGAATTCATTACTTACTATCAAGGAAATAAAAAACCAGCTGTTTCAACTGTTTCTCCTTTAGTAGATACAGGTTTAAAACTTGAAGCAGACAGCAGCAAAGTGGCTGAATTCTTAAAAGCATACCAAGAAAGTAAATAATAATTCTAAGGGATTTATATTTTACCTCTAAACGAAGAAGCTCGAGTAACGTCTTATGACTTACTCGAGCTTTTTATATATTATGAGGTTCTTAGTTAACAAACTGTGCTAATTTATTTTTCAGAACGTTTAATGCTTCTTCGATATTTACTGGTTTTCCAAGCTCTTGAAGTACAGTACCAATTTCCTTTACTGCTTGTTCAAGCATATCTGCAGTTGTATTACCCATATGGCCCATACGGAATGCCTTTCCTGATAGATGAGCTAAAGCACCTGCTACGATGATTCCCCTTTGTGAGAGATTTGTACGGAATGAACCATCGTCTACTCCTTCAGGATATAGTAGGCAACTCAAAGTTGGTGCAGCAACATCCTCATTGGCAAGTGGTGTCATTCCATACGTTTTTAGCGCAGCACGAATTGCCTGTCCGTATGCAATATGACGTTTTTCTCTTTTTTC